>Ga0302311_10006690_pt1 | contig 11866 bp, 5 predicted proteins | sample III_Palsa_N1_3_FD_200449 | JGI IMG/M metagenome (GOLD analysis project Ga0302311, IMG submission 200449) | Peat permafrost microbial communities from Stordalen Mire near Abisko, Sweden - III_Palsa_N1_3 | ecosystem: Environmental > Terrestrial > Soil > Palsa > Peat permafrost | place: Sweden...
GGCGTCGTCGACCAGGATGCCGATCACCAGCGTCAGGGCCAGGAGGGTGACCACGTTCAGGCTGAAGCCGAGCAGCTGCATGACCCAGAAGGTCGGGATCAGCGACAGCGGCATGGCGAAGGCGGTGATCATCGTCGCCCGCCATTCCTTCAGGAAGATCAGCACCACCAGCGCCGCCAGGGCCATGCCCTCGAGCAACACGTGTTCGGTCGCCTCGAAGCTGTGGCGCGTCTCCTCCACGGTCGAGACCACCTTGGTGATGGTCACCTCGGGGTGCGCCTTGGCCAGCCGGGCGACCGCCAGGTTGACCCGGTTCTCGACGTCGACGTCCGAAGAGGCCTTGGTCTTGTTGACCTGGAAGGCCACGGTCGGCTGACCGTTCAGCCGGGCGAAGCCGCGCTGCTCTGCCTCGCCGTCGCCGACCTGGGCCACATCGCCCAGACGCACGAAATGGCCGCCGGCCGGAATATTGGTGTCGCGCAGCTGCGCCACCGTGGCGGCCGAACCCAGCACGCGCAGGGTCTCTTCCTGGGCGCCGATGTCGGCCCGCCCGCCCGGCTCGTCGGTGTTGAACTGGCGCAGGGCGTCGTTGATCTGGGGCGCGGTGACGCCGAACGCGGCCAGCTTGTTGGGGTCGACGATGATGTTGATCTCGCGATCCACCCCGCCGACGCGCGACACCTGGGCGACGCCGTGTTCGGCCTGCAGGTCTCGGGCGATGGTGTCGTCGACGAACCATGACAGGTCGACGCCCGACATGGTCCGGGACGAGACCGCGTAGGTCAGGATCGGCGCCGAATCGATGTCGATCCGCTGCACCTGCGGCGGATCTATGGTGGGCGGCAGCTGGGGCCGGGTGGCGTCGATGGCGGTGCGGACATCGTCCGTCGCCTTCTGCATCTCGGTGCCGAGTTCGAATTCGATCACCGTCACCGACGAGCCGAGCGTCGCCGTGGTCTGCACGTGCTTGACGTTCTGGATGCCGGCGATGGCGTTCTCGACCGGCCGGCTGATCTGGTTCTCGACCTCGGCCGGCGCGGCGCCGTTTTGGGTGACGATCACCGCCACCGCCGGGAAGGCGATGTTGGGGAAGTGCTTGATCAGCAGGTTCGGGTAGGCGACCAGCCCCGCGAGGGTCAGGGCGATGAACATCAGCGCCGCCGGAATCGGGTTCCGGATCGCCCAGGCTGAGATGCGGAAATTCATCAGGGCGCTCCGGCCGGAACGCCATCGACGCCGGGCTGCGCCTCGACCGGGCGCACCACGTCGTCGTCGAGCAGGAAGACCCCGCCGCTGAGCGCCACGCGGGCGCCGACCGGCGGCCCGTCGAGGATCTCGACCAGGCCCTGCGAGCGCCGGCCGGTCTTCACCGGGGCGGAATGCACGCGGTTCTGGGCGTCCACCAGCAGCACGTGGCCGCCGTTGTCGTCGAAGTGCACCGCCGCCTCGGGCACCACCGTGCCGGCGGTCGCCTTGCCTTTGAAGGTGACGGACGCGAAGCCGCCCGGGCGCAGGTCCGGGCGCACCGGCAGGGCGATGCGCGCCTGGCCGAGCCGGGTCTGGGCGTCAACGCGCGGCGAGATGAAGCGCACCACCCCCTGCACGAGCTCGCCGGAAGGCAGCTTCACCATGGCGTGGTCGCCGACCTTGACCTGCGCCAGGTCGCTCTCATCGATCTCGGCGTTCATCTCGACCAGGCCGTCGCGCGCGATCCGGTAGAGGGTGGTCCCGGGCGCCGAGGTGTCGCCCGGCCGCGCGGTCCGCTCAAGCACCCGCCCCGACACCGGCGCGACGATGGTCATGCGCGAGTCGCGGGTCTTGAGGTCGTTCAGGCCGGCCTTGGCCACATCGACGGCCGCGTTCGCCGAACGGGCCGCCAGCCGCCGTTCGATGATCTGCTCCTGGGAGATGACGCCCTGGTTGTCGAGACCCTTGACCCGGTCGGCCTCGGCCTGGGCGCGTTCGGCGGCGACCTGCTGCTGCTCGACATTGGCGGTCTGCTGGGCGATCTGCGCCTTGAGCAGGGTGTCGTCGAGACGGGCCAGCGGCTGGCCCTGCTTCACCCAGTCGCCCTCGTCGACCAGCACGGCCGCGACACGATAGCCGGAGAGTTCGGACGCCACGCCCGCCTCCTCCCGCGAGACCAGCAGGCCCTGGGCGGTGAGGCCGTCGGTGAGCGCGCGCGACTGCACCCGCGTCACCGTCACGGTCAGCGGCGCCGGGGCCGGCCTGGCTTCCTGCTTGGCGCAGGCGCCGAGCGCGAGCGCCAGGAGCGTCGCCGCGGCCGCCAGGCGGGTTGCGTTGAGAGCCGTCGTCATCGCGTGCTTCCATGTCGACCAGAGGTGGTCTGGCTGGTGTACGGCCAGCCGCCGCCAAGCGCCTTGAAGGTCGTCACCGCGTCCACCAGCGCCGACGTGGCGGCGGCGGTGTAGGTGGAGCGGGTCTGCCGCCATTCCTGCTCGGCCTGCACCAGGGCGGTGGTGTCGGTCAGGCCGAGGTCGTAGCCCTTGCGCGCGGCGTCGTAGGCGAAGCGCGACTTGTCGGTCGCGGTCTTCAGCAGCCCTACCCGCGCCTCGTCGGACTGCAGGGTGGTGAGGCCCTTCTCCGCGTCGCCATAGGCGGTCATCACCGTCTTCTCGTAGGCGGCCACGGCCTGTTCGCCGCGGGCCCCCTGCGCCTTCACCTCGTCGAGCAGCTTGGGCAGGCTGAGGAACGGAATGGTGACGCCGATCCCGCCCTGGCTGGTCTGGGTGATGGTGGTGAAGCCGGGCTGGACCTGCTGCATGTACTGGTAGGACGGCTCCAGCGTGAAGGTCGGCAGGATCGCCAGCTTGTCGAGCTTGAGCTGGCCGGCGGCCACGCGGACGCGCATCTCGGCCTCGCGCACGTCCGGCCGGCGGGCCAGCAGCGCGCCGGGCGCCGTCGCCGGAACCGCCGGCGCGGGCTTGGCGACGGCCTCGATCGGCAGGCTGGTGGAAGGCTCGCCGCCGCGGCCGACCAGCACCAGCAGCGACCGGACGGCGCCTTTCAGCAGGGCGTCGGTCTGCGACACCTGGGCGTCGAGGGCGATGGCGTCCGACTCCAGTCGGGCGGAGTCGGCCGTGGTCCCGAGCCCGGCGTCGGCCTTCTTGTCGGCCACGTCGGCGATCTGGTGGGCCAGGCGGGCGTTCTCCTTGGCGTCGACGAGCTGGATCGCCAGTCCGCGCGCCTGGAACAGGTCGGTGGCGACGCTGGCGGCCAGCGTCATCCGCGTCGCCTCATAGTCGAAGCGCTCGGCGGCGAGGTCGGCCTTGGCCGCACGGATGGCGGTGAGATCGCGTCCGAACAGGTCGAGCTCCCAGCTGACGTTCAGGCCGCCGGAGTAGATCTGGTCATTACCGGCGCCCGAGAAGGCGCCGAGGAACTCGGTGAGCAGAGGATTGCTGACGTTCTTATACTGGGTGCCGACATGCTCGGCGACCGCATTGCCCTTGAAATCGCCCTGCGGCAGCAGGCCGGCGATGGTCTTGTGCATGGTCGCGTTGGCTTCGCGAAGCTTGCCAAGGGCGCTCTTGGCGTCGGGGCTGGCGACCAGCGCCTGCTCGATCAGGCCGGTCAGCTGCGGGTCGTCGAACTGCAGCCACCACCGATCCAGCGTGTCGGCCGCCGCCGGCCCTTGCGCCGAACTGGCCTCATAGGCGGCGGGCAGAGACGCCTCCGCCTTGGGGATGCGCGTGTCCATTGCGCAGCCGGACAAGGCCAGCGTCGCCGACGCCAGCACGGCCAGCCGGAACGGTCTCACCAACCCGGGCGGCTTCGCCAATTCTGGCAGATTTGAATCTGCGGTACGTTGCATGGACGCCCGTTTCCCCTGAGGCGCGACGTGAGCCGATGCGGGGCGTTTTGCAACCCCTGCAATGTTAACGTTGCTTAATCTACCGCACTTGCGAGATGAAAGTTACGTAAAGAGCACAGACTTGGCGACTTTCCGCCGCGGGCTTGGATGGCCGGGTCCCATCTTGCCTCGCGCCCATGGACCTTGGCGCGGTGCAGCGCGATAGAGACGCCATGAAAGATCAAGACCTCCGGCCGGAGGGCCAGTCGCTCCGGGGGGACTTGCCGGGGGGCTTGAACCAGGATCCCGCCACCCAGCTGGCGCCCGGCGGATCGGAGACCACGCCGGTGGACTCCACGGTGGCCCCCGCCGCCGATCACGCCTCGCAGGCCGCGCCGATCCAGGGCGGCCTGTCCAGGCTGGCGCCGGTAGCGATCGCCTCGGCCCTGTTCATGGAGTTCATCGACTCCACCGCCCTGTCGACGGCCCTGCCGACGCTGGCGCGCAGCTTCCATGTCGACCCCGTTCACCTGAAGCTCGCCCTCACCTCCTATCTGCTGGCCCTGGCGGTGGTGGCGCCGGCCGGCGGCTGGATCGCCGACCGGTTCGGCGCGCGGCGCGTCTTCCTGTCGGCCATGGGCGTCTTCCTGCTGGGGTCGATCTGCTGCGGCTTCTCCCGCTCGCTGCCGGAGCTGGTGGCGGCGCGCATCCTGCAGGGCTGCGGCGGAGCGATGATGGTGCCCGTGGGCCGGCTGATCATCGTCGGCTCGACGCCCAAGGCGCGGCTGGTCAGCGCGATGGCCTGGTTCACCACCCCGGCCCTGGTCGGCCCCCTGGTCGGACCGCCGATCGCCGGCTTCGTGCTCGGCGTCGCCGACTGGCCGTGGATCTTCTTCATCAACGTGCCGGTGGGACTGCTCGGCATGCTGGCCGTGGCCAGGCTGGCCCCCAACCTGCAGCGCCCCCACCCCGGCCGCTTCGACAGCCTGGGCTTCATCCTCGCCGGCGTGGCGATCAGCGCCCTGGTGGTGCTGGCCGAGACCGTCGGCATTGGACTGTTCCCGTTGGCGGTCGAACTGGCCCTGGCCGTCCTGCTGCTTGCGTCGGGCTGGCTGTTCCTGCGTCACGTCTCGCGGGTCGACAAGCCGATCCTGGATCTCAGCCTGCTGAAATACCACACCTATCGCGCCAGCTTGACCGGCGGCACGCTGGTGCGGCTCGGCGTCGGCGCCACACCCTTTCTCACGCCGCTGCTGCTGCAGGTCGGCCTCGGCTGGACGCCGGTGAAGGCCGCCTTCGTCACCATCTCGATCGGCTTCGGGGCCATGAGCGCGCGGACCATGACGCGCCGAATCATCTCCAGGCTGGGCTTTCGCAGCGTCCTGCTCCTCTCGGGGATCGGCGCGGCGATACTGTCGACCCTGCCGGGCTTCTTCCGTCCGGCGACGCCGATCTGGATCATGGTGGCGATCATGTATCTCAGCGGCATGGTGCGCTCGACCCAGTTCATCAGCGCCAATACCATCGCCTACGCCGACATCCCGACCCATGAGGTGACCCGAGCCTCGACCCTGGCCTCGGTTGTGCAGCAGATCGGGCTCAGCCTCGGGGTCAGCTTCGGGGCCCTGATGCTGACCCTCACGCGCGGCGGCGGCGGCGCCCTGACGCCGGACCGGTTCACCGTGCCCTTCCTGATGATCGGCGCCTCCACCCTCCTGGCCCAGCCGATCTACGCGGCCCTGAACAAAGACGCCGGCGCGGAGATCAGCGGCCGGCGGGTGGGGACTTAGAGCGCGTTCCGAAAAGTGGGAACCGGTTTTCGGATCAAACGCGCGTCAAAACAAAACCCTGGAGCGCCGATCTGATTCCATCAGATCGGAACACGCTCTAGCGATCCCAGCGCTTGGCGGGACACGGTCTTAAGACGGACCACCAAGACACGAAGACCACCAAGGGGCGCTTCGTGTCTTGGTGGTGAAATTGTTCCTGGCGCATTCGACCTACGCCACCCGCTTGCTATCTCGCCGCGTGCGGGACGCGCGGCGCGCCCGACGGCAGGGGCGCGGAGGGATCGCGGATGAAGGCCAGGGCGTCGCCCAGCACCCGGTCGCGGCCGAGATCCCGGTTCAAGAGATGAAAGTCGTCCACATAGAAGGCCGTGCGTGCGTTCGGCCCCAGCTTCCGCACCGCGTGGTGCGCGGCGCTCGGCGGGATGATCTGGTCATGCGCGCCGTACTGGTAGAGCAGCGGCGGCTTCACCCCGCCGATCTCGTCCTGGGCGTCCTGCATCAGCCCCACCAGCCCATAGATGGCGTCGACGCGGGTCTCGAAGATCAGGTTCCGGTCACGCGACATCCTGCGCAGGATGTCGATGTTGTCGGTCGCGCGGATCTTGCGGGCGAGCCAGGAGGGCGCCTCGAGCTTGCTGGCCGGCGCCAGGTGCGCGGTCAGCCACAGGGCGACGTTTTCGGGGATCGACTGGTCGCGCCAGCCCCACACCGCCGGCGACAGCAAGACCAGCCGGTCGGCGTCAGGGGGACGCGGCGAGGCGAAGGCGGTGATGGCCACCGCCCCCCCCATGCTCTCGCCGGCCACCGCCAGGATCGCCTTCGGATGTCGCGCCCGGGCGAGGGCGCAGGCGGCGCGCAGGTCTTCGTCCATCAGCCCCTCCCCGCCCCAGACCCCGCGTCCGGCGCCGCGCCCGAAGCCGCGCTGGTCGTAGGCGTAGGTGGTCACCCCCTGGCTCGCCCAGAACGGCCCGGCCAGGGTGAAGGCCTCGGCGTAATCGTTCATGCCGTGCAGGGCGATCACCACCGCCCAGGGCTCGCCGGTCTGCGACGGCCAGACCGTCATCGGCAGCCTCTGCCCATCGAAGCTGACCAGGGCGTCGGGCTCGAACCGCGGGCCGGAAAAGCCCGGCGCCGGGACCAGCGGACGCTGGCTGAGCGGCGCGCAGGCGGAGGCGCCGAAGAGGCCCGATCCGAGAAGGCCGGTGAGGAGGAGACGGCGATTCATTCCCCAAGCATGTCCCGGACCCGGAGGCGAAGGTAAGGCGTCACCTCGTCTTCGAACCAGGGGTTGCGCTTCAGCCAGCCGGTGTTGCGCCACGAGGGGTGCGGCAGCGCCAGGTGCTTCGGCAAGTACGCGCGCCAGTTCGCCGCGGTCTCGGCGACACTCCGCCCCGCCCGCTCGCGCAAGGCCCAGCGCTGGGCGTAGCCGCCGACCAGCAGGGTCAGTTCGACTTTCGGCAGCTGGGCAAGCAACGGCGCCTGCCATCGCACCGCGCAGCGCGGCATGGGCGGATAGTCTCCGCCCTTTGGGTTCGTGCCGGGAAAGCAGAAGGCCATGCCGGCGACGCCGAAGGCCGGATGGCCGTAGAAGGTCTCGCGGTCCACGCCCAGCCAGTCGCGCAACCGGTCGCCCGAGGGATCGTCGAACGACAGGCCGCTCTCATGCACCCGCCGCCCAGGCGCCTGACCACAGATCAGGAGGCGCGCCTCCGCCGTCACCCGCACCACCGGACGCGGCTCGAACGGAAGCTCAGCGGCGCAGGCCCGGCAGGCGCCGATCTCGTCAAGCAAGGAAGTGAGCGACATGGGCTCTAGGTAGAGCGCCGGAGCCGCCTCGCCAGTAGGCGAAAGGCCGCCCCCCAGGGTGACGGCCCGGCGCTCTACAGGCAGCGGAGTGGGATCAGAACCGCAGCCTCACCGAAGCAGTCACGCCCTCTTCGTTATAGTGATCGTTCCAGCGGTAGCGGAGGCCGCCGGACACCGACCAGCCGTCGCGGCTGTCGCCGGTCAGGCTGGCCTTCATCTCGCCGAACGCCTTGCCGAAGCCGTCGAGGATCTGAAGATCCGGCCCGGCGCTGGCGAGGGTCATCCGGTTCGAGGCCAGCACGTCGTCCACCGCCTTGAGCGACAAGGCATAGCGGGTGCGCCACTGGCCCGCCGAAAGGCCGGTGTCGCCGCTCATCCGGGCGCCCAGGCTGAGGCGCAGGCTGTCCGGATCGTTGTAGAGGAAGCCGGCTCCGGCCGAGGCGACGCTGTCGATGTCGGCGTGCATGTAGGACGCGCCCACGTTCGGCTCGAGGGTCGAGCCCCACAGGAACGGCCGCCGCACACCGGCCTCGCCCGAGGCGCCGTAGATCGAGATGTCGGAGTGCTGTTCGGTATAGCCCGTCAGGTCCGGCGCCTGCAGCTTGGCCCGCAGCCACTCGCCGCCGACATTGCCCGAGGCGTAGAGGCCGCCCGGCCCGACGTAGCTGCCGTAGCCGTTCAGCGACCAGCCGCTGAAGCGGGTCCGGGTGGAGTCCACATCGAAGCGGGTATCGGCCGTCACATAGGAGCCGTAGAGCCCGTAGGCGAAGCCGCCCACGCCTGCACGGTCGCGCTGCAGGCCGTCATAGCCGAAGCTCATCTCGCCGATGTCCTGGCGATAGGAGGCGTCGTAGCTGTAGGCCGCATTCCCGGTCGCATAGGTCTGGGTCACGTCCCGCGAGGCGGTATCCGCGTCGATCTTGGCCCAGAAGCCCGTGTGACCGTCGCTGCGGTCGCCCCACACGCCGGCCAGCTGGTCGCGAAGGTCGGCTTGCCGATCGGTCTTGGCCGCCGTGGCGTACCACAGGGCCTCCACCTGCGAGGGCAGGGTCGCGAACTGGTAGGCCTGCACCTTGGGTGCGCTGATCAGCGCCGTGCCCGCAGGCGTCACCGCCAGCTGGCTGAAGAACAGGCCCGGCTTGTCGATCGCCCCGCCGAAAATGTTGGGGTTGTAGTAGCTCGACCCGCTGCCGAGGACGAAATCGCCCTTGTGGGTATTGCCCACCACGATCAGGACGCCCGCCGGATTGTAGGCGCCGTAACCGGTGGTGGTGTCGTGGATCACCACGGAGGTCACACCGGAAGACGAGCCGACCACCAGGGTGTCCGAGAGCGGCCCGGTCGCCGCCGCGGCGCCGCCCTTGGCGCCCGGCGCGCCGACCGCCGTGTCGACCGACAGCATCGCCGCGCCCGACCCGATGTAGTTCGCGCCCGCCATCACGATGCTGTCGCCCAGCACCCCGTTCGCCATCTGCAGCGTGCCGGCGTTGTTGAAGGTGGTCAGGCTCTTCATCACGAAGGTCGAGCCGCCGCCCAGCACCGGATTGAAGCCGATCTCCACCGTCCCGGAATTGTTGAACACGTTGACGCCGCCAAGGAAGTCGAAGGTGGTCACCGGTCCCACCCCGGCCAGCGTGCCGACGTTGGTGTAGGTGTCATTTCCGGCCCCGAAGGTGGAGGTCCCGCCGGTGACGAAGGTCGACGTGGCCGAGCTGGTCAGCGTCCCGCTGTTGGAGCCGGTCAGAGCCGAGAAATCCACCCGTCCGGCGATCGTGCCGGAGTTGTTCACCGTCACCGAGCCGCCGGTTGCCCGGATCGCCACGTCGTAGACCGAGCCGGACGCCGACTCGACCACGGCGCCGTTGGCGACGTTGATGGTCGAGGACTGGCCCGAGGCGGTCGCGAGGTTGATCACGGCCGTGTTGGCCGTGGTGATCTGACCGGCGATGACGGCGTTGGCGCCGATGGTGACGGTCGCCGCACCGGCCGAGGTGGCGTTGATTGCCGGGCCCGACGCCGAGACGACGTTGCCGTTGACGTTCAGGTTCAGCCCGCCCGTCCCCGCCGCCACGACCACCGCCGGCCCGGCCGCGCTGGTCACCGAACCGGTGATCGCCAGGGTGGTCGCGCCGGCCCCGGTCGTGGTCGCCACGACGCCCATGCCCGTCCCTGAGGTATTGCCGCCGATCGCGAGGTTCAGCGCGCCGCCCTGCGACGAGACGTCGACGCCGTCGCCGGCCGTACCGATGATCGAGGACCCCTTGGCCGTGCTCAGCGTCACCGCGCCCGCGCCGGTGGAGGCCAGGTAGAGCCCCTGCGCCCCACTGATCGAGCCGCCGGTCCCGGTGTAGGACACGGCCCCGCCGCCCTGGATCACCACGCCATAGGCGCCGGGGTCGATCACGCCGGTGGAGGTGACGTGGATCGCGCCGGTCCCGCCGTTCAGGGCGAGGATGCCCGCACTCTGCTGGCCGGAGCCCGGCGTCACATAGATGCCGCCGCCGACATTGATGTTGATGTCCGCCGACCCGGAGGCGATCTGCGCGTCCACCCCCAGGCCGACCGTGTCGCCAGTTGAGGTCGAACCGATATTCCCGTTCAGATTCAGCGTTATGGCGCCGGTATTGGTCAGCGCTTCGACCCCCACCAGCGCCCTGCCGGCGATCCTGCCGCCGGCCGCCGTGGTGATCGTCACGTCGCCCGACGTGGTCGAGGCGTAGATGCCGGCGTTGGCGCTGGCGATCGTCCCGCCGACACCGTTCGCGCCGCCGATGTTGATCGAGCCCGAGCCGGCGGTGACGGCCAGGATACCCGCGTTGGCGGCGTTGATGACGCCGGCCGAGCTGATGGCGATATTGCCGCCGTTGCCGGCCGCCACCTGCACCTCGATGCCGTTCTTCACCGGCGCCGCCATGCTGCCGATATCGGCGAGATTGGCGATGCTGATGTTGTTGGACCCGGTGGTGGCGGTCGCGCTGGCCAGGATGCCGTCCGCGCCGGCCGCGGACAGGGTGGTCCCCGCCGCGGTGCTGACGCTCACCGACCCCGTACCCCCGATGGTCGCCAGGATCGCCGCGGAGCCGATGCCCGCGGAGACCGAGCCGCCGGTGGAGATCTCGATCCCCGAGCGCGCGGTGGTCGCCAGGCTGTCGGCCTCGATGCCGTCGTATGAGCCGGTGACCGAGCCCGTGGTGTTGATGGTGATCAGCGAGTCGCCGCCGCCGTTGGCATAGGCCGCGTAGATACCGGTCCAGCTCTCACTGGTCCCGGCGTTGGCCAGGATCGCCCCCGAGGTATTGATGGTGATGTCGCCGTCGCCCTCGGCGCTGATCGCCGAACCGTTGGTCGAGGTCACCTGCCCGGCGTTGACCAGGATGGAGTTGGCGGCGAGCGCGCCGTTGTTGACGGCGATGATGCCGTAGCTCGACTGGCCGACCACAGGGCCGGTCACATCGACCACCACCGCGCCATTGACGGCGCCGGCGCCCTGGTTGGCGGCGACGATGCCGCGGGTCCCGCCGGTGACGGCGCTGGCGTAGACGTCCACATCGCCCGCGCCGGCGGCGAAGATGCCGGTGGTGGCGCCGGTCACCGCGCCGGTGAAGCGCTGCGACGCCGTGCCGATGCTGACCGCGCCGAGGTCGGAGCCGATGGCCCGGATGCCTTCGTTGGCGAGCCCGGTCACCGATCCCGAGCCCAGGATGGTGATGGAGCCGGCGCCGCTGTTGGAGGCGAAGACGCCCTGGGTCGCGCCGGAGATGGCGCCGTTGGCGGTGATGATGATCGCGCCGCCGGCCGCATCGGCTTCGACGCCCCGCCCGACGGAGGCCAGCACGCCGTTGGTGGCGATCGAGACCGCCCCCGCCGTGGTCAGGTTCTGGCCGAGCACGCCGCCCGCCGCGCCGCCGGTGACGAGACCGTTGGCGTCGATGGTCACGTCTCCACCGGTGGATACGCCGACCACGCCATAGCCGGTCGACATGTTCGGGCCGTTGGCCTGGGTCAGGCCCGTGGCCTGACCGGTGCTGTTCAGGGTCACGGCGGCGCCGCCCACGGCGGTGACCTGGCCGGTGTAGATGCTGACGTCGCTGGTTCCGCTGGCGTAGACGCCGACGCCGGAGGTGGTCGTCACTGTGCCCAGGCGGGCGTTGGCCGAGCCGAGGGCGATGGCCCCGGTCCCGTCGCTTTCGGACACCACCCCGCCCCAGCCGCCGTTGATCGGGCCGGTGGCCGTCACCGTCACCGCGCCGTTGGCGGCGTTGGCCTCGATGGCGTTGAAGCTGCCGGTGACCGGCCCGGATGCGTTGACGATCACGTTCGCGTTGGCGTCATTCTGGGCGAATATGCCGTCCCACAGCTCGCCATTGCCCGGATTGGCGACGATGGCGCCGGTGGTCGTGACCGAGATGTCGCCGCCCTGCCCTTCGACGCTGACGGCCGTACCGCCGGTCGAGGT
>Ga0302311_10006694_pt1 | contig 11861 bp, 9 predicted proteins | sample III_Palsa_N1_3_FD_200449 | JGI IMG/M metagenome (GOLD analysis project Ga0302311, IMG submission 200449) | Peat permafrost microbial communities from Stordalen Mire near Abisko, Sweden - III_Palsa_N1_3 | ecosystem: Environmental > Terrestrial > Soil > Palsa > Peat permafrost | place: Sweden...
CAAGCCACAAGGAAATGGAGATGTTGCGAACCTGCGCACCCTCGGTCTGGAGCCAGTGTCTGGAGAATTCGGCAAGGTTGGCAAGTAGACTCCTCTTTTCGGCGTGTAATTCGGCGAAGTTCCTCGCCAAAACTAAAAGCGCAGCCCACGTCCCGATGGTCGTCTGGCTTCACCGCTTTTGGACACCCGGTCGTGGACAGAACAGTTGTCAGAAAAGATCCTTGTGTCTCAGGCACCTGGGGTGAGGTTGCCCGATAACTTGAGGGGCGCTGCTCCCGATCAATTCCGTTGCCGTCGAACACGCGACCTCTGCCGTGACAGCAAATCGAAGGCAAGTAACATATTGGAACTGATTCGAGGCAGCAGACGTATTGTTTCCGAGTTGACACTAATTCCTAAACGAACGGTCCCCTGCGGACTGATGGTTGGTCTGCACTACTCACCCGCATTCGCTGCCAGTGTTTCCACGAGTGCGATGTTTTGCATCATCTCGTCAGGAACACTGTGCCTCTTCTGCAAATATGCCGGGCTGTTGTAGGAAATCCACACGTTCCCGGAGCTATCCTCCCAGACCAGAACTTTGAGCGGAAGATCGATGGCGATGCTGGGAGCCGTCAACATGACAGGCGTACCAGCCTTGGGACTCCCGAAGATCAACAGTTTGGTGGGAGGCATCTTCATTCCCACCTTTTCCGCTTCTCCGCTATGATCGACCAGCGCGAACAGCGTGACACCCTTTGCGTTCAGTATTCCCTTCAACCTCTCCACCGTCTGGTTTACAGAGTGGTGGCTGGGTACGTCGACAATTCCCGAGTCTCTGCTGAGAGTCATGATTATCTCCTTATAGCTTCCGGGCTGCTCCCGTAAGCGTTCGCAAAAGAGCTCAAGTGCTACGGCAGGCGTGCCGGAGTGAGACCGAGCATGAAGGTCGTTCGTTGGGTTGCGACATTGGCTGCGGAATGGTCCTCAACGAATTCTTTGCCTGCGAAGCGCCGGTAACTGATGGTCTGTCCTGCGGCCACCTGCACGAACTCCACGGATTCTGGCAGATCGGGGATGCGTCCACCGAACCAGTGCGGGTCGTCGCGCTGTGCCCATGTTACGAGCGCCAGCACCGTGCCAGTTGCATACTTCGGCTCACCCAAGGGCGAAGCACCACGCATTTGCACTCCCTCCATGGCTTTGGGATTTCCGTAAAGTGTCGCCATAGTGTGGAACTTTGGATCGACGTACATTGTGATCGAGCTCCACGTGAGCGGCTGATAAGGCAAGGTCGCCGGTAGCGCGGCGGCACTGTTGTTCACAACCTCATCCCGATTGAGCGTCGCTGTCGTAATGGGTAGCGTATAGACGTAGTCGTTACCGCGCACCGGTTGGTGGCAGCCGGTGCATTCATTCACGAAACGCGCGTCCTCGCCGTAGGGCTTCAGGTCCAGGCCACGCCAGCGGCCCCATCCCCAGCCTTCGGTGTTCTGATAGCGATGAGCGTCCTTCAGCATGATCTCCACCTGCACGAACTTGCCGGGATGCACCAGACCGTCGGGGCCCAGTTGCTGTTGCCAGGCAATCTTGGCGAATCGAGTCCCGTCCGGCCAGGGAGAGATGTTCCCCGACTGAGCCGCCCTTATTGCAACATCATTTCCGAGAATGAACCGGAAAGTATTATTGTCGCCGCGTTGAGTTGTGCTGATCGATTTCCAATTCTCAAAGTCGGGGTCGAACGGGAATCCATTGAACTCCTGCTGGACCGACGCGAGAGAGACGGGCGCATGAACTCGGCTGATCTTTGTTGCGTCATTGCTCTGCGGCACGTCAATCGAATGGACGACAGTGGGCTTCCATGGCGAGAGGTAGGCCTTTAATGTGGCAAGATCTTCCGGCGTGACTTTTGCCTCGGGGTGCAGCTTCACGAAGGCCGGCAGCGGCATCGCTCCAAGCTGGATCATGTTCACAGACTCATAGAGCGCAGCCTTCTGCACGGCGGGAGGCTTCGCGCCAAGTGTCGAGAAATCCAGATGCTCGCGCGCAGTCAAAACGTCATGCCGCACCAGCCAGTATCCGGGCACAATCTGGTCAAACCATGAGAGCCGCCATTGGTCCGAATGGCAACTGAAGCAATCTTTTTCAAGAATGCGCTTAACATCAGGAGGAGCCTCGATCTCGGCTGTCGCTGGTTTAGAAGGGATGCCTGGTCGCACCAATTGCATCAGCGCAAACGTAACAACTCCGGCAACGAACAGGCCACCAAGTATTTTCATAGATCTTCATCTCCGCTTACCTTGGAAGCGCCACTCTCCGACGTCGATCACAACTCTTTCCAATAGTGGATCTTCCCAATCAATTGCTGAAACTAAAGTTCTACGACAACCTTCCCCAGAGTTCCAGAGGCAACGAGATCATGTGCAGTCCCGATATCCCTAATGTTCTGGCTCTCCTTGTATAGCAGAGGATGTAGCTTACCCGCGTCAACAAGCGCGGATGCCTGAGCGAGTATCTCGCCGTGGTGAATTCGACCTTCGCCCCTGATTAAGGGATAGAGGGTAAATACCCCCGAGTAGGTGGCCCCGCGAAAGGAAAGCGGAGCAAGCGAATGTGATCCCCATCCCAGGGCACTCACCACATGGCCCGTATATCGCTTGACCGCAACGAAGGAAGCATCAAGCGTTGCACCTCCGACCGTGTCGAATACTATGTCGAAACCTTCGCCTGACCCATGTGCTGCGACATATTCTTCCACGGATAAGGAACGATAGTCGATCGGTGTGGCGCCTAAATCTTTTACGATGGCGCTTTTTTCCGAAGAAACGGTTGAGTAGACCTCCGCTCCAAAAGCACGAGCAAGCTGAATCACAATGTTTCCCACTCCGCCTGCTCCAGCATGAACAAGAACACTCTGACCGGCATGCACCTTTGCTCGGTCGATCAGGCCTTCCCATGCAGTAATCGTAGCCAAAGGAAGAGCGGCAGCCTCACGCATCGACAAGCTCTTAGGCTTATGGGCAAGCAGATCTGTATCGACGACGATAAGTTCTGCCAGCGTACCTTGAAGGCCGCCTACGCCGCCGACCATGCCATAGACATCATCGCCGGGTTTGAATCTGGTGACGCAGCTGCCGACCTGCTCCACCGTGCCCGCCATGTCGAGCCCAAGAACCGCAGGCAGCGGCTGCTTCGCATGGGCCGCGGCTCCCGCACGGATTTTTGTGTCGAGCGGATTGACGCCGCTGGCATGAATTCGAATCAATACATCACTTTCGCTGACTGTCGGACGCGGTAGTTCTACCCGCAAGAAAGGACCGCTTGCTTCTTCGACTACATAAGCGTACATAGTTGTCTCCCTTAGCTGTTGACCGCTCTGCACGCCGGGAACGATAGCTCAAAGCCATGGGCTGATCGTGTGCAAGTGAGGGGGATCAGTGCGGCGCTTTCGCAAGGAATTTCCTCATTGCGGTAGCGATGACATTCACATGCGTCTCAAGTGCGAAGTGTCCGGTATCGAGAAATTCGACGACTGCATTTGGGTTATCGCGTCGGAAAGCTTCGGCGCCTGCCGGTATGAAAAATGGATCATTCTCCCCCCAGATTGCAAGCAACCGAGGCTTCGACGTTCTGAAGTATTCCTGAAACGCCGGGTAGAGTTTCACATTGTTCGCATAGTCGAGGAATAGATCCAACTGAATATCCTGATTGCCGGGACGGCTCATCAAAGCTGCATCGAGCGTGTAACCCTCTGGACCAATTCTGTCTGGTTCAGCGATACCCGACGCATATTCTCTGCGCATGCCCTCGGCATTCAGAGCCTCACGAATTGACTCACGGTTCTCAAAGCTTGGCTCACTCCAGTAACGCCGAATGGGCGCCCATGCGTCTCCCAGTCCTTCTTCATAGGCATTTCCATTCTGAGATACGATTGCTGTAATCCGCTCCGGATGCGCCATGGCGAGGCGAAACCCGGTGGGGGCGCCGTAGTCAAAGACATACAACGCAAAGCGCTCCAAGCCGAGTGTCTCAGTAAACTTCAAGATCGTCTGCGCCAATGAGTCGAAGCTGTACTTATATTGGCGCTGCGCGGGAACCTCCGTGAACCCAAATCCCGGAAGGTCAGGGGCGATCACTCTATAACGATCCGCCAGCCGTGGAATTAGCTCTCTGTACTGAAATGAAGACGTGGGAAATCCATGCAGCAGAAGTAGGATAGGTGCATCGGCGGGTCCGGCTTCGCGGTAGAACACAGTCACCCCATCTGCCTCGACACGGCGAATCGAAGTTTCTGGCCAATCCTCAGCCTCTTTCGGTGCGTTTTCAACCTTCTTCGGAGTCACATCTACATCTGCCGGTTTCACCGTAGAGAAGAGAACGTTCAGTCCTTCTGCCATGGTGGGGTGTGACAGCACGGAATCCCGCAAGACCGTATATGGGAACCCAGCCTGCATTGCCATCTGCACCACCGTCATCACCTCTCCCGCGTCGGCCCCGACCATCGTGAAACCGAGAATGCGTCCGCTGTCCGGAGCGATCAGGGCTTTCATAAATCCCTCAGTTTCACTGATCGTTCGTGTCCGCAGAACAGAAGCCATCGGCAGCCTGGCCACCGTCACTGCAAGGCCTCGCTCCTTCGCTTCTCGTTCCGTCAGTCCAACCTGTGCGACCTGGGGGTCGGTATATAGACACGACGGCATCAGGCGGTCGGTTGTTGTGCGATCTCCGCCCGCGAGGTTGTCCCTGATGACTCGAAAGTCATCCATCGAGGCGTGTGTGAACTGCGGGCTGTCGGCACATTCGCCAATCGCCCACACTCCCGGTGCGGTCGTCTCCAGGCGGTCATTCACTCGCAGCCAGCCTCCAGTAATCACATCAACTCCGGCCAGTTCCAGCCCGATTCCGTCAGTATTCGGCACGCGGCCCGCAGCCACCAGAATATCTGTCCCTGCGACTTCCCTTTCACCTTCAGGCGTCCGTACCACCACGCTAACTTCAGCTCCCGAACGGCCCGTCACCTGGATCAGGTCTGCGTGTGTGAGCACCTCGATGCCTTCAGCAACAAGGATGCGCTCTAACTCACCGGAAATATCTGGGTCCTCGTTGCCAAGCAGATGTGCAGCGCGTTGCAGAATCGTTACTCTGCTCCCGAAACGGCGGTACGCCTGTGCGAACTCCAGGCCGACATATCCTCCGCCAATCACTATCAGGTGATCGGGGAGCCGGTCTAATTCAAGTATCTCGATATTCGTCATCGGTTCGGATTCGCGCAAACCCGGAGTCGGTGGAATGGCCGCATGCGTTCCCAGATTCAAAAATATTCGTTCGCCTTCAATCGTTCGCGTTCCTCCATCATTGAGGCTCACCTCAAGCGTGCTTAAGCCGGTGAATCGGGCCTGACCCATCACCAGCTCCGCACCGGTCTCCTTGTACTTTTTCACGTGGATCGCGACCAGCGCGGCCACCATCTCGCGCTTGCGCCTACGCACCGCCTCCATATTGATCGAGATCGGCCCTGTAGTTGAGCCAAACTCCGCGGCGTGGCGAACCAGGTCCGCAACCTTCGCGCTCCATATCTCGTTCTTCGCCGGTAGACAATTGATGTTCGGGCAGGAACCGCCGATCCACCGGCGTTCGATCACCATTGTCTGCTGGCCCGACCCCGCCAGATGCCAGGCAAGGTACTTTCCACCTTCGCCACTTCCGATGATTACATTGCGATAAAGCTCCACTCCCATACAAACCCTCCCATCGAGGGGCAGTCGCACCTCGTACCCGGCCGATGATTTATTGGACCGTCCCGCGCCGAAAGATCAGATTGTAGCAATGATAAGGGTTTGCTCCATGATTCAAAGGTAAATTTAGTAATTGTGAAGCTCTCATAAACCTCGACGGGTTTCCCGGCCTGCGTTGTCCCTGGACATCGGTATACTGTGAAGAAATTTACTCTGCGTCACAGTGACGAAGGAGCGCGTCGATGACCAGAATCATAGGAGAAATGCCGGCATATACATATGGAACGGCAGCTGTCGGCACCTCGCCAGTCTCGCTGAAAGAACTGGAAGAACTGAAGGTTTCCGTGGGCTTCACCGCAGAAGACGAGCGCTACCTTCACAGGGCGGGAGAGGTGCTTGATGGTCAGGCCCGGGAAATCGTGGCGCACTGGCGAAGCGGGATCATAGCCAGCATTCCAAATCTTGCGCGCCACTCGCGAGCTCCCTCTGGCGAACCGATCCCGCAATACCTCGCTCAGAGCAATCTGCGTTTCGAGCAATGGATTCTGGATACCTGCTTGCGTCCTTACGATCAGGACTGGCTGAATTATCAGCAGGAAATCGCCCTCAGGCATACGAGCCTGAAGAAGAACCAGGCCGATGGCGTCGAGTCCACCCCGCATGTCCCCTTCCGTGACATTGCCGCATTTGTCGCGGTGCTGAACGACACCATCAAACCCTACCTCGCGAATGCAGGCGATCCCGACGAAGAAGTTGACGCGATGCATCGCGCGTGGTGCCGCTCCCTCCAATTGCAAATCGTGCTGTGGGCTCGTCTTTACATGGATCTCGCCAAAACGAAAAACGAGTGGTAATCCCGTGGAATGCCCGTGGAAGCACCATGGTTTGGCGTAGGGATTCCAGCTTCGGTAACACCTCTGAGGAAAGAGGCCCATGAGGTGATAATCGATAGGTTGTTCGGGCAAGCAGGAACGAGCAGACGCCAATTCCTTGGCGCGGCCGCTGCGGTCGTCAGTGCAACGGCTCTCGATGCTGGGCCGCTCACGGCGCAGGTTCTCTCGCACGCAATCAAGGCAGTCGCATTCGATGCCTTTGCAATATTCGATGCCCGTCCGGTGTTCCGTCTAGTGGAAGAGATCTTCCCGGGTCGCGGGACGGAGTTGAGCAACCAGTGGCGCACACGGCAGTTTGAATACACCTGGCTGCGTAATTCGATGCGCCAGTACACGGACTTCTGGCACGTCACCGAGGATGCCTTGAACTACGCGGCGAAACAGAGCGGCGTGAGGCTCAATCCTGAGCAGAGTATGCGATTGATGTCGGCGTATCTGCAATTGAAGCCATGGCCCGACGTCGCTGCTGTCGTCCAGATACTTCAGAAACAAGGCCTTCGATTGGCACTTCTGACTAATTGGACTCCCGCGATGATGGAAGCGTGCTTGAATGGCTCCGGTCTGGAGGCGATGTTTGAGCTTCAGCTGAGCACGGATCGCGTAAATGTATTCAAGCCCGATCCTGCGGCGTACCAAATGGGCCTCGATGCATTCCACCTGCAAAAACAAGAGATCGCTTTCGTGGCATTTGGTGGCTGGGATGCCGTAGGCGCGAAGGCATTCGGTTATCCTACGTATTGGGTCAATAGATCCAGTGTGCCGGCCGAAGAATTAGGCGTGTCTGCCGATGCAACCGATCAGGACCTGTCGCATTTGCCATCCTTCATAGATTCCCTACGAAGGGTGTAACTACGAGCTTAACCACACTCGCGTTCTTCCAAGCGGCCGCAACGGGCGGGAATTCTGATACCTGGATTAGGTACCGATAAGCGCGCTTCTGTTGACTGATCGGCACCTGTTCGCCAAAGTTCCCTGAAAGTCTTTCCGGCAAGGTCGATCTCAGTTGTCGCTAACAGGCCAACGCGCGTTTCCAGCACCGAAGAGCCTCGAATCATGCATTGACGATTTGTCTTCAATCCAGAGCCGCTCCTTCCGAGATTTGCATTAGGCGGACATATTTCACGAAGAACTTCTGGTCGCGCTCACGTACACTCCGGCTAGTAGCTAGGAGCGATGATGAACGCAAACGAGGCACAACGGTATGCGCGAGTGGCTGGAGTGCTGATTGCAATCTCTCTTTTAGCGGGGGGATTTGGCGAATCCTTCGTCCCAGGTAAGCTCATTGCTGCAGGCGACTTTCATGAGACCAGCCTTAGAGTCGCGGCTTCCCTCGGCTTATTCCGCGCCGGTTTTGTTGCTTACCTGATCGAGGCGGCGTGCGACCTTTTCTTGACGGCCATCTTTTACCTCATGCTCCGCCCGGTCAGTCGCCCGTTGTCCCTCATTACAGCTTTCTTAGGCGTGTTTTGCACTGCGACCTTTGCCGTTGGCGAGATCTTTTACTATGTAGCCGCTTTACCCCAGATCGATGCCCACTTCGCCGCGTCCCTTAGCGCGGATGACCGCACTCGATTCGCCTATATTTGTCTCAAAATCTACGGAACTGTCTTCACCATCTTTGCCGGGTTTTACGGCGCCGAGACCATGCTCCGTGGATACTTGTTCTTCCGATCCGGGTATCTCTCGCGTGTGCTTGGAGGCCTATTGCTGCTTGGCGGCGCAGGATTCATCATCAAGAACCTCCTCGCTGTGCTCGCTCCACGATACGATTCTATGTTGCTCGTGCTCCCTATGCTCGTGGCCATGCTCGGTACTGCGGTTTGGCTTCCGCTCAAAGGGATTGATCGAGATTGCTTCGAGCGGTTGCAGGCCCGTGACCAGGGAAACAACTAGACAAGCCAAGCCGATCCGCCTGCCCTCGGATTGATCCTTGTAAGTCGGATCGTGTTTATTAATCGCCAAAGCGCGACTCTCGACTGGCGACAACAGGGCGATGCAGTGCGCCGGGGTAAACCGGCATGAAGCAGGGACTGAAAGAGTCCTACGAGAAAGGAGTAGCGAACCGCTCGGCCCCGAGTTTTGCGTTGCGCACCGCGAGGTGTTCGACGAAGCGTAAACAGGGGTACAGGTGGGCTGGGTATTGAGCTCCGAAAACTGGCAATCAGGACGCTGACGCTTTTGCATTGGCGGAAGGCAACACGGGCGGGAGCGATATCGCGAGTTCCTGCCCGGTCCTGCGTAGTCGTAGACCCCAGACACGCCTGGAAGCTTCATGCACGAGAACCGGGAGACCTCGGAGGCTCCTGCTGGTAACCACAGCAGGACGGCGGGTGAAGGCTCAGGCCGCAATACCCGCATGAACGTCGCCGAGGAGTCGGACAGCGGCATAGTACCTATGAATCATTCGAACAAAATCGAGCAGTCGATGGCGGAGAGTGAGGAGGGAAGGCCGCTGATCAAGGAGAACATCCATCAGACCAGCACGCGCCCGACACAGGGCGGGTCACGCGTGTCACAGGGGCTGGCGGGTGTGCGGAAAGCAGCAAGGGAACACAAGGAGATGAAGTTCACCGCTCTGCTCCACCATGTCACAATCGATCTGCTAAGGAGCAGCTTCGGTTCTCTGAAACGCAAGGCTGCACCCGGTGTAGACGGGATGACGTGGCAGGAGTATGAATCCGGACTGGAGGGTCGGCTTGCCGATCTGCATAGCCGGGTGCATCGCGGTGCGTATCGGGCACTTCCATCGAGAAGGGTGTACATCGAGAAAGGCGACGGACGGAAACGTCCGCTCGGGATCGCCGCAGTGGAGGACAAGATCGTCCAGCACGCAGTGGTCTCCATCCTCAACCAGATTTATGAGGAGGACTTCCTCGGCTTCTCGTATGGATTTCGTCCGGGGCGCAGCCAGCATAAGGCGCTGGATGCGTTGTCGTATGCGCTCGTGAAAAGAAAGGTGAACTACGTACTTGATGCCGACATCCAGGGCTTCTTCGATAACCTCGACAAAGCGTGGATGATCAAGTTCGTCGAGCATCGCGTTGCCGACCGACGCATCCTGCGCCTGATCCGGAAATGGCTCAAGGCTGGGGTGATGGAGGACGGGAAATGGTCGGACACGGAGACAGGTACTCCGCAGGGATCGGTGATCTCGCCGCTTCTTGCCAACATCTATCTCCACTATGTATTCGATCTCTGGGGGGACGTCTGGCGCAAGAAGCATGCGCGAGGCGAGGTGATCGTTCTCCGCTATGCGGACGACATCGTCCTCGGCTTCCAGTGGGATACGGACGCAGACCGTTTTCGCAAAAGCTTGGAACAACGGCTGGGGAAGTTCAGACTGGAGCTGCACCCGGAAAAGACGCGCCGGATCGAGTTCGGGCGGTATGCCGAACAGAACCGGAAACGAAGAGGAGAAGGCAAGCCGGAGACCTTCGACTTCCCTGGCTTCACGCACATCAGCGGGAAGAACGGGAACGGGTCTTATGCCGTGCGGCGCATGACGATCCGCAAGCGCATGCGAAAGAAGCTGCAGGAAATCAAGCAGCAACTCAAGATGCGCATGCATGATCCCGTGCCTCAGACCGGCGCGTGGCTCAGGTCAGTTGTACAGGGGTACTTCAACTACTACGCTGTACCGGGAAATCTCGATAGCCTCGGGCTCTTCCGGGAACGCGTGCTCCGCTACTGGGGGCAAGCGCTGAAGCGCCGTAGTCAGAGACACCGGTACGCCTGGGTCCGTCGCCTCAAGCTGGCCGCACAATGGCTTCCTACACCTCGCGTAATGCATCCTTGGCCCCTCGACCGCTTCGCCGCCACTCATCCGAGATAGGAGCCGCATGCGCTAATGAGCGCTCGTGCGGATCTGTGCGGGGGGCGATCAGCGATGATCGTCCCTACCGCGACCTCATCGAGGCTCAAACGACTCTTCGTGCAGCTCTGAAACGAAGCTCTTCCGCATTTAGCTCTCCAACCTCGAGGTCTCGAAAGTAAACTCTGTAGAACCCTGGTGTTGTTAGCTCAAGTGCGAGCTCTTCGAAGCGGAATACTTCGCTGATGAAGATTCTGTTCTTGTGCCAGCTGATGTCGCCACTGTTATTCACTTTTCGCAAAAGAAGCCCTTTAGGGTACGTGAACTCCGGCAATTTGCGTGGCAGTCGGACAGAACTGGGGTGGTAAAGACTGGCCGGAACTGCGTTCTTCAGGCCCTCATGTGGGCGCTCGTTATTGAAGACGTAGCGAAAATTATCGAAGCGGCTCTGCTGTGCACGAAGAGATGACGCAGGCGGTTTCGTCGTGTCCTCCTTCAGCGTGCGATGCATGCGCTCGTGACGACCGTTCTGTTGCGGTCGGCCTGCTTGAATCCGTTCGTGAACAATCCCAAGCTTCATCCAGCCGAGCGCGAGTTTCGAAAGTCCCATGAGCCCCGTGCCCGCGAACGGCGCGCCGTTGTCGGTCCTGATTCGAGCGGGCATTCCGTACTCCCGCATAGCTGCTTCACAGATCGCTCGAACCTGGCTAAGGTCTATGCGCGAAACAATCTGGCAGCGAATCAAATAACGGCTATACGCATCCGTGATCGTAAACGGATCGCATCGCTTGCCGTCGCCCGTCACGAAGTAGCCCTTGAAATCCATACACCACAGCTGATTGGGTCCCGTGACCATTGAGAACGGCTCCGAGCAAGGCGTGATGCGTTTTCTTTTCTTCTGTGGACTCGTCAAGCCCGCTCGGCTCAGGATGTTTCCGAACGTGCTAGCTGCAGGCCATACCAGTTCTGGCTGTAACATTTCCAGCCTTGCCTTGAGTTTGCGTGCACCCCAAGACGGATGCTTGGCACGAAGCACGAGAATAGCGTTCTCCATCGGCTCAAGGGTTGCGTGCGAGCATGTATGCGGCCGGCGACTGCGATCCACGAGTCCTTCTGGTCCGGTCTCGTTGTAACGGTTGATCCAGCGGTAGGCCGTTGGACGTGAGATTCCATACGCGCGACACAGGTCCGCCACTGACATTTCTTCCTTCTGATAACTCGATAAAAACTGCAAACGTTGATCCAAGATAGAACTCTCTTTCCAGGGCATACACCATCGTCGTGTGTCTCCCAAACAGCTCGCGTACGTTATCGTCGCGCTTCGCTGTAAACCATGTCTCCGGTCTGTTTTGTAACGGAAGTGCTAAGTACGCTCAGGGGCTCTGCCCCGATCGCGCGCGTCAAGGGGTTTCCCCAGTCTTCCGCGCTGCGCTTGTGCAGACC
>Ga0302311_10006695_pt1 | contig 11860 bp, 8 predicted proteins | sample III_Palsa_N1_3_FD_200449 | JGI IMG/M metagenome (GOLD analysis project Ga0302311, IMG submission 200449) | Peat permafrost microbial communities from Stordalen Mire near Abisko, Sweden - III_Palsa_N1_3 | ecosystem: Environmental > Terrestrial > Soil > Palsa > Peat permafrost | place: Sweden...
AAGCCGTTGCCGTTCGACCAATGGGCCTGGGGCAACCTGCTGCCGATCTTCGTCAGCATGGGCAAGGTCGTAATCGAGAAGATCACCTTCTTCGCCTGCGTCGCCGTGCTGTTCGTGTTCCTGGAGCGCCGCCTGCGCCATCGCCAGCTGGATGCGACCGGCCAGGCGCTGGGTTTGGCAGCCGCGACCTTCGTGCTCTACAACGGCTTTTTGATCGTCACCTATATCGGTCATTTCCCCGGCGTGATGAGCGTCGAGGCGCATTCCTATTTCCGCTACAACACGCATCTGGCGCTGCTGATCGAGTTCGCCCTGGTGGTGACGATCCGCAACCGCTTGGCACCCTGGCTTGAGCAGCGCCCCGGCCTCGGCCGCAAGCTCGGCATCGCCGCGGTGGTGCTGGCGCTGCTGGTACCGGTGGGTTTCGCCCGGCGCCTGCGCTTCGATTTCGACATGCCGCAGCCGGTCGTCCTGCAACTGGCCCGTCAATTGGCGCCGGAGCTGAAGGATGACGATAAGCTGGCGCTGCTGCTGCCGGGCGACACCAACAGCGTCGATTGGGCCTTATCGTCGATGCTGCATTTCACGCCGCCGCGCCGGCCGGGGCTGGATCTCAAATTCTTCGACCGGGGCGATTCCGCGGCCTTCGACGAGGCCGCGGCGGATGGCTACGACCTGGCCTTCCTGTCCTGCACCGACAATGGCGCCTTCGGCCTACCGCCCCATGCCTCGGCGCTGCTGCGCCACGGCACGGACGGCTGGCAGCCGGTCAAGGTCTGGCCCTATCCGCCAGTCAATCCCAAGCAACGCTGGCAACAGGCGCTGCCGTCAGCGCCGCTCTGTCGGTCTTAGACGCGTCTACTTCGGCTGCCACAGCTCGATCTTCGTGCCGTCGGGATCGAGAATCCAGGCGAACCTGCCGTGAGGATCCGTGTCATCGCGCTTGAGAATCGGCACGCCCTTCGCGGTCAGGCGCGCAATGAACGCGTCCATATCGTCGACGGCGAAGTTGATCATGAATTCCCGAGTCGACGGCGCCATGTAATCGTCAGCCTCCCGAAACGGCGACCACGCGACCACAGGCGGATGGCCCGGCGCGTCATAGGGCAGCGCTGCGCCGCCCCAGGGTTTGATCTCCAGGCCCAGAACATCGCGGTACCAGGCAGATAGCGCCTTGGGATTTTTGCTCTTGATGAAGATACCGCCGACGCCCGTGACATGGCCGGCCGTTTGCGCCGTGGCCGGGGCCACCGAGAGCAGCACCGCACCGATTGCGGCCGAGACCAGAACGAGTCGAAAGCTCATCAGCGCTCTCCCGAGATTTGCAGTTACTGACTGCGAAAAGGAAACCACAGGTCCTGGCAAGACGCCAAGGCCGCGGCCATTGCTTTTCAGGCCTTCGCCCAGAGATCCAAAGCCGCCTGCTCGACCGCATCGGCGCTGAGCCCGTCCATCAGCGTCTCGGTCGAGTTCGGATAGCGCCCAGGCATGCTCCACAGCTCCTCGTAGCTCTCGGGCGTGCGCACCACCGCGGTGGTGCGGCCCCAGGGCGCGTAGATCGCATCGGGGCTGGGGCCGAACAGGCCCAGGGTCGGCACGCCCATGGCGGCGGCCATATGCATCAGGCCGGAATCATTGCCGATGAACAGGTTCGTGCGCGCCAGCAGCGCCGCAACCGTAAGCAAGTCGCCGGCGCCGACGAGATCCAGCCGCCGGTCGGCCGGGATCGCCGCCAGCACCGGCTCGGCCTGGGCACGCTCATGCGCCGCCGCGATCACCGCGACGCGCGCGCCGGCCAGGACCGCACCGTCGGCGGTCAGACGCGCCGCCACCTCGGCGAAGCGCTCGGCCCGCCATTGCTTGCCGCCCCAGTTGGCGGCGGGTCCGATCGCCAGCACCGGCGTGCCGGCCGGGATCAGCCGCTCCGCCGCCATCTGATGGTCGAGCGTCGGCCATAGCCGGGTCGCGGGTGGAGGCGCGAGGTCGAACAGCTGCGCCAGCTGCAGCATCTTGTGGCCCGGCGTCTCGCCCTTGCCCAGGATCCGGCGATGGCGCGTGCGCAGCAGCCAGGACAAGGCCGAGCCCTTCAGATCGACGATCAGGTCCCAATGGATCGGCGCCGCCTGCCGCCACAGGTCCAGCCAATGGCGGGCATGGCGGCGCTTCGACAGCGCGATCAGGTTTTCGAGCCCGGGCACGCCCTGGAACAGCGGCGCCGAAACCGGGCTGGCGGTGATGGTGAAGAGCGCCCCCGGATAGCGCTCGATCAGATGGGCGAGCAGGCCCGTCGACAGCACCGCGTCACCGATCCGGGTCGCGGTCACGAACAGGATCCGCGGATGGGTGCCGAGGACGGGGAGAGAGCGGTGAAGACGCAACATCGACTGCGCTTATAAGGTGCCGTCCCGTGCTTGCCAAGCCGCCCTGCCCGCGCCACCTATGAGCAGCCCGTCAGGCCAGACCGAAGGATCGTCCCCGTATCGTGACCGAAAAATTCTATGCCCCCGCCGAGCCCGCTCGCGGCCTGTTGCTGCTGAGCGGCGAGGATCGCTCGAAGTTCCTCCAGGGGCTCGTCTCCAACGACGTCCGCACGCTGGACGGCCCCCACGCGATCTGGGCGGCGCTGCTGACACCGCAGGGCAAGTATCTGCATGATTTCTTCATCGCGGCCCTGGGCGACGCCTGGTTGATCGATGGCGAAGGCGCGCGCATCGCCGATCTGAAGCGGCGGCTCAGCCTCTACAAGCTGCGCGCCAAGATCGCGCTCGACGACGTCAGCGAACAGTTCGAGGTGCTGCAGGCCTGGGGACCGGGCGCCGGCGCACCGTTCGGGTTCCATCAGCCGGGCGAGGCGATCCAGCGCGACGGCGGGGTGACATTCCTCGATCCGCGCCTGGGCGAGCTCGGCCTGCGCCTGATCGCGCCCAAGGGCACCGGCGCCGCGCTGTTGGACGGCCTCGGCTTCGTGCCCGGTGATCTTGCGGACTGGGACCGGTTGCGGATCGCCCATGGCGTGCCGGACGGCAGCCGCGACATGATCCTGGAAAAGGCGATCCTGCTGGAGAACGGCTTCGACGAGTTGCACGGCGTCGCCTGGGACAAGGGCTGCTACATCGGCCAGGAACTGACCGCGCGCACCAAATACCGCGGGCTGGTCAAGAAGCGGCTGATGCCGGTCGCGATCGACGGCCCCTTACCCGAACCCGGAACCCTGATCCTGCGCGATGGCCAGGAGGCCGGCGAGATCCGCTCCGGCCGCGACCGCGTCGCCGTGGCCTTGGTGCGGCTGGACGCGCTCGAAGCCGGCATGACCCTGGTAGCCGGCGAGGCCACCGTCCGGCCGATCAAGCCGGACTGGGCGAAGTTCTAGCGGCGGAGCCGCCGGACCCGCTACAGTCGCGTCGAAACAATTTCGGCGGACCCATGCGCGCTTACCAGCTTTCGGGGCTGTTTCTCGGCCTGTTGAGCGCAGGCCCGGCCTGGGCGCGCGTGCCGGTGCCGGTGCCGGAGGCGACGGCCGAGGCGATCGCGTACCATCACGGGCTGGACCTGTTCTGGCTGGCCGACCAGGCGGCAGGACTGCTGATCCCGCTCCTGTTCCTCTTCACCGGCTGGAGCGGTCGGCTGACCGGCTGGTGCCGGCGCCGCGTCGGCGGCCGCTGGTTCTGGACCGTCACGCTCTACGCTCTGCTCTATACGGCGCTGGCCACGCTGATCCAGCTGCCGCTGACCTATGCCGAGAATTACGTCTACGACCATGCGTTCGATCAGTCGAACCAGACCCTGGCCGTCTGGGTCGCCGAGGTCGTCAACGGGTTGGTCGTCAACCTGATCACCATCGCGCTGGTCATCTGGATCCCGTACCTGGTCCTGGAGCGCAGCCCGCGGCGCTGGTGGCTGTGGACGACCGTTGCGCTCGCCCCGGTCATGCTCGTGCTGTTCATCCTGTCGCCGATCTGGGTAGCACCCTTGTTCAATCATTTCGGCCCGATGCACGACAAGCCGCTGGAACAGAAGGTGCTGGCGCTCGCCGCCCGCGGCGGCATCACGGGTGCGCCGGTGTTCGAGGTCGATGCCAGCGTCGATTCCAAGCGGCTGGAGGCCTACGTCGCGGGCTTCGGCCCGACCAAGCGTATCGTGCTCTACGACACGCTGCTGACGGCGATGGACGAACCGGAGGTGCTGTTCGTGGTCGGCCACGAGATGAAGCACTATCTGATGGGCGACATCTGGAAGCTCCTGGGCATGTTCCTGGCGATCCTGCTGGGCGGCCTGTTCCTGGTCGATCGCGCCGGTCGGGCGGCGCTGGCGCGCTGGCGCGGCAGGTTCGGCTTCAACAGCCTGGCCGACCCGGCCTCGTTCCCGCTGCTGCTGTTCGGCCTGTCGTTCGTCGTCCTCGCGGTCACGCCGCTGCTGATGGCGGTTCAGCGCGGCATCGAGCACGAGGCCGACCGGTTCGGCCTGGAGATCACCCAGGACAACGCGGCGGCGGCCGCCGCCTTCGTCAAGCTGGGAACCGAATCCCTGAGCCTGCCCGATCCCGGCTGGCTGGAGCGCACCTTCCGCATGAGCCACCCGTCGCTGGCCGACCGCATCACCTTCGCCAACGACTATCACCCCTGGGCCGACGGTCAGCCGCTGGTCTATGGCGCCTATCTCAAGGAGCAACCATGACCGGCGTGACCGTCCTTGCCGTCTACCGCCCGAAGCCTGGCAAAGCCGCCGAACTGGATCGGCTGGTCGCCGGCCATCTGGCGATCCTGCGCGCCGAAGACCTGGTGACCGACTATCCTTCGACCGTGCTGAAGTCCGCCGACGGCACCGTCGTCGAAATCTTCGAATGGGTATCGGAGGCGGCGATCGAGACCGCCCACACCAATCCCGCCGTGCTGCGGATGTGGGGCGAGTTCGGCCAGGCCTGCGACTATCTGCCGATCGCCGACCTGCCCGAGGCCAAGCAGATGTTCAGTCCCTTTGCCCGGGTGACGCTATGAGCCTCAATCGCCTGCTGCTGGCCATCGCCAGCCTGACGCTGCTGACCGCCGCCGATGCGCCTACCACCGATACCAAGGCGTTCTGGGGCACGCCCCAGGCCGCGGGCGGCACCTGTTGCGAGACCCTGGGCGAGGTCCGCACCAATATCGACCGGATCGACCATCAGATCGTGGCGCTGATCGGCGAGCGCGGCGGCTATGTGCGCGAGGCCGCGCGCTTCAAGGCGAACCCGGCCGCCGTCGAGGACAAGGCCCGGGTCGAGCAGATCATCGCCCGCCTGCGCACGCTCGCGGTCGAAGACAAGGCACCGCCCGATGTGGTCGAGGCGACCTATCGCGCGCTGATCGCCGCCTATACCGACGAGGAGCGGAAAGTTTCGGCCGCGGGTGGCGCCAAGCCCTGATTGCTCCAGACCAACGGCAAGAATTAACACCAGCAATGACGTCTGAGTATGGTTCGGTTAAGAGTAATCGGGTCATAATTTGCGCAATGATCGTGAGGGCGTGCCGCGACCAGGGCCGGAGAACCGAAGCATTTTGATTGAGACGATTGAGCGGCGTATCGATTTTTTCCAGCACCGGACGCGGCAAATGCTGATCCGATGGTGCGCCGCCCTTGTCGTCCTGTGCCCGCTGCTGTGGACCTCCCAGGCCGGCGCGGCCGAGCGCTGGAGCGGGCTGGTCGAAACCATCTTTCAGAACTACGGCCGGGAACAAGGCATGCCCCATCCGGTCCCGGTGGCGCTTGCCCAGGACGGCGACGGATTTCTGTGGGTCGGGACCCAAGGCGGTCTCGCGCGCTGGGACGGCTATCGCTTCCGCAGCTATCAGCCCGATCCCAAGGATCCCGGCAGCCTGCCGGACAGCTATATCCAGACGCTCCATGCCGATCCGAAGGGCCGCCTGTGGGTCGGCACCAGCGCCGGCGGCCTCGTCCGCTACGACCGCGACCGCGACCGCTTCATCCCCGTAGCACTCGGCGAACCCGGAGAGGGGCGCACCCATGTCGGCGCCATCGTCGATGACGGCTCCGGCGGCCTCTGGGTGGGCACCGACGACGGCCTCGGTCATCTGCCCGCCGATGCCACCGCCGCGACCATGCTGCGGTACGACGAGGGCGATCCGGGCAGCCTGCCGGAAGGACCGGTCCAGGCGGTGCTGCCGGACCACGAAGGACGCCTGTGGGTCGGAGCGCAAAAGGGCCTCGCCCGCCGCGATGCCGGGACCGATCGGTTCGTGCCCGTGCGGCTGCCGATTTCGTCCGATAGCCAGATCGGCGTCACCGCCCTATTCGAAGATGCCGAGGGGCGGATCTGGATCGGCACGAACCGCCATGGCGTCTATGTGATCGAGCCGGGCATCGCCGAGCCGCAGGCGCTGGTCGAGACCGAGGCGTCTGGATTGGACATCCGGTCCGACTGGGTCTCGGCGATCGCGGCCGCAAGCCCTGAGGAAATCTGGTTCGCCACCCGCGCCAACGGCATCCTGGCGGTCAATCCGGGTACCAAGAGCACGCGGCGCATCCGGCACGACCGCACCCTGCCCGGCAGCCTGGCCCATGATGACGTCTGGGCCTTGCTGCGCGACAGCGCCGGGTCGATGTGGGCCGGGGGCACCGGCGGCCTCAGCTATCACGGCAACGGGCTGGGCGCGGTATCGACGATCTTCGGCGCCTCGGACCGCGCCAACGGCGTGACCGGCGCCGATGTCTATTCGGTTTTGGCCGCCCGCGACGGCCGCGTCTGGCTGGGCTTCATCAGCGGCGGCGTCGATGTCATCGATCCCACCGCCGGCCGCATCGCCCAATTGCGCCCCGATTCCGCCAGGCCGGAAACGGCGCTGCCGAAGGACATCGTTATGGCGCTGGCCGAAGCCGACAATGGCGACGTTCTCGTCGGCACGTTTCATGGCCTTTACCGCATAGACGGCAAGACCCATGAGGCGAGCCTGATGCGGGTTTCGCCCGGCCGGGATCCGCGCGAGCCGGTCACGACGCTGCTGATCGACGACGGCATCCTATGGGTCGGCGGCGTCAAGGACGGCCTATGGGGATTGAAGCTCGCCGACAAAGACCATCCGGTTGTGTTCGGCCCGGCCGATGCCGCGCAATTGAACGACAAGAAAATCGACAGCATCACGCGGGGGTTGGGCCAGGACCTGTGGGTGGGCAGCCGCAACGGGCTCAACCGGCTTGACCTTGCGACCCACACCATGGAACGCATCCTGGCCGATCCGGCCGATCCGATGGCGCTGCCGGCCCGCTTCGTCTCGTCGACCCTGCTCGACCGGCAGGGCCGACTCTGGGTCTCGACCTTCGGCGGCGGTGTCGCGGTGATGATCGGACGCCGGCCCGATGGCCGCCCGATGTTCCATCGGCTGGGAACCCTGGACGGGTTGCCGCATATCAACATCGACAAGCTGCTGCTCGACGGCCGGGGTCAGGTCTGGGCCGGCACCGACGACGGCCTGGCCGTCATCGATCCGACCAGCTTCGCGGTCCGCGCGCTGCGTCATGCCGAGGGCTCCGCCCTGCTGGATTATTTCACCGGTTCCGGTGCGACCGATCTCGCGGGCGAGCCGTTGTTCGGCGCCAAGGGCGGCCTGTCGGTCGTTCGCGGCGATCTGCTGTCGGATTGGACGTTCCGACCGCCGGTCGTGGTGTCCGACATCCGGCTCGGCGGCAACCCGGTCGCACCCACCCGGTTCAACGGCGCCGGCTCGCGCGAGCCGCTGGTACTGACACCGGACACCAACAGCCTGGCCGTGGAATTCTCGGCGCTCGACTTCAGCGCCCCGGAGCGCAACCTCTATGCCTATCGGCTCGACGGGTTCGACCGGGACTGGATCCCGACCGAGGCGTCGCGCCGGCTCGCGGCCTATACCAATCTGCCGCCCGGCAGCTACACCTTGCGGCTTCGAGGCTCGAACCGCGACGGCGTCTGGACGGAACGGGACGTCGATATTCCGATCCGGGTGCTGCCGGCCTGGTACCAGACCGTGTGGTTCATCATCGCCGCAGTGCTGGCGGCACTGGCCCTGGTCGCTGCCGTCGTGCGCAGCCGTACCGCCTATCTGCGCGCCCGCCAGGCCGAGCTGGAACGGCAGATCGTCGAGCGGACCGCCGACCTGAGTGCCGCCAACGAGCGCCTGTTCGAACTGGCGACGATCGATCCGCTGACCGGCTGTGCCAATCGCCGGCATTTCGTCGAGCGCGCCAACGACCTGATCGCGCTCAGCCGCCGCCTGGAGGCGCCGATCTGCCTGGCGATCATGGATTTGGACGAGTTCAAGCAGGTCAACGACAGCTATGGCCATCCGGCCGGCGACGAGGTGCTGCGCATGATCGGCCGGACCAGCCGCGAGCATATCCGCGCGACCGATCTGCTGGGCCGCATCGGTGGCGAGGAATTCGCGCTGTTGATGCCGAACACCGACGTCGAGGGCGCCCATCACTTTGCCGAGCGGCTGCGCGACGCGATCGGTGCCGAGGTCGCCGACGTCGAAGGGACGATCCTGCGCATCACCGTCAGTCTGGGCTTGGCGGAGATGCGGCGCGGCGAAAGTTTCGAGCAGCTCTACGCCCGCGCCGACGCCGCCCTCTATGCCGCGAAGGAAGCCGGCCGCGATCGCGTGGTCGTCGACGCCGCCGCCGAGTAAAAGCCCCGAGAGAGGCCGTCCGAGTTCAGGCCGGCTCGGCCCGCCGGCGCAATTCGGCGAGGGCTGAGAAGGGTGAAGTGCCGGGCCCGAGCGCGATCGCGCCGACCCTCTTCAGCCCTTCCCGCCCCCAGCGCTCGCGCACGAACTGCACCAGCCAATCCTGGGCCTGGTGGACGCGCTTGGCGCCGAGCGTCGGCGCCAGGTGCGCCGCATGTTGGTCGATCAGCGCCACGAGCTCGCCGACGCCTTCGCCCTTCAACGCCGACACGCCCAGCGCCGCCACGGCCCAGTCGCCGGGCGCCCGCTCGCGCTGGTCGAGCGAGGCCGCAAGATCGGCCTGGGCCTGGGCGGCAGTGACGCCCATGTCGGTCTTGGTGACGGCCACGATGTCCGGGATCTCGACGATGCCGGCCTTCATGAATTGCAGCGCGTCGCCGGAGCCGGGCTGGATGCACAGCACGACAGTGTCGACGGCGCTCGATACGTCGGTCTCGGACTGGCCGACGCCGACGGTCTCGACCAGCACGATGTCGAACAGGGCGCGCATCAGCACCAGCGCCGCCACGGTCAGGTCGGCAAGGCCGCCCAGCCGGTCGCGTGCCGCCATGGAGCGCACGAACACATGCTGGTCGGCCGGATCGGTCCGAAGCCGCGTGCGGTCGCCCAGCAAGGCGCCGCCGGAGATTTTCGAGGAAGGATCGACCGCAATGACACCGACCGTGCGGCCCTGGCCGCGCCATTGGTCGATCAGCGCCGCGGTCAGGGTCGATTTGCCGACGCCGGGCGGGCCGGTCAACCCGACCGTATGAGCGCGCGCCGCGGCATAGGCCGCATCGAGCAATGCCACCGTTTCGGCAGTATCGGGCTCGGCCTCGATCCGGGTCAGCGCACGGGCGAGTGCCCGCTTGCCGCCGTCCCGGATCTGGTCGAGCCCATCACTCACCGGCGAGGACTTCTGCAAATTCTCCCTCTCCGCCCTTCAGGGGGGAGAGGGTCGGGGTGAGGTGGGTCTCTCGACCGCAAACCACCAGGAAACAACATATCGGCGGCGCGACCCACCTCATCCGGCTCGCCAACGCTCGCCACCTTCTCCCCCCTGAAGGGCGGAGAAGGTTCTTCCGAGCGAACACGTCAAATCCGCTTCGCAACGGGACTAGGCGGTGCCGGCGACCGAATGGCCCGCGTCGAGCGCCGCATGCGCGGCGGCCAGGCGGGCGATCGGCACGCGATAGGGCGAGCAGGACACATAGTCGAGCCCGACGGCGGCGCAGAAATGCACCGAGGCCGGATCGCCGCCATGTTCGCCGCAGATGCCGAGCTTGATGTCGGGCCGGGTCTTGCGGCCCTTGTCCGCCGCCATCTGAACGAAAGCGCCGACGCCTTCGACATCGATCGACACGAACGGGTCGCGCTCGATGATGTTCTGGCGCTGGTAGGAACCGAGGAACCCACCGGCATCGTCGCGGCTGAGGCCGAACACGGTCTGGGTCAGGTCGTTGGTGCCGAACGAGAAGAACTCGGCCGTCTCGGCGATCTTGTCGGCGGTCATGGCCGCGCGCGGCAGCTCGATCATGGTGCCGACCAGATAGTCGAGCTTCATGCCCGACGAGGCGCGGACCTCGCCGGCGACCTTGTCGACCAGGTCCTTGAGCTGATCCAGCTCCTTCTTCATCGAGACGAGCGGGATCATGATCTCGGCGATGATCGGCGCGCCGCCCTCGCGCTCGACTTCGACCATCGCCTCGAACACGGCGCGGGCCTGCATCTCGTAGATTTCCGGATAGGTGATGCCCAGGCGGCAGCCGCGATGGCCCAGCATCGGGTTGGTCTCGTGCAAGGTCGCGGCCCGATGCCGGACCAGGCCGATATCCTTGCCGGTGACCTTGGCGATTTCCTCGAACTCGGCATCCGAATGCGGCAGGAACTCGTGCAGCGGCGGATCCAGGAAGCGGATCGTGACCGGGAGCCCCTGCATGATCCGGAACAGCTCGACGAAGTCGCTGCGCTGCATCGGCAGCAGCTTGTCGAGCGCCTTGCGGCGGCCGGCGGTATCGTCGGCCAGGATCATCTCGCGCATCGAATTGATGCGGTCGGTGTCGAAGAACATATGTTCGGTCCGGCAGAGGCCGATGCCCTCGGCACCGAACTTGCGCGCGGTACGGGCGTCGAGCGGCGTCTCGGCATTGGCGCGCACCTTCAAGGTGCGGATCGCGTCGGCCCAGACCATCAGCTCGGCGAAATCGCCCGACAGGTCCGGCTGGATCGTCGGGACTTCGCCCAGGATGATCTCGCCGGTAGAGCCGTTGATGGTGATGATGTCGCCGGCCTTGACCGTCTGGCCCATCACCGTGAACTGCTGGGTCTTGTAATCGACGCGCAGGTCGCCGGCACCGGCGACGCAGGCCCGGCCCATGCCGCGGGCGACGACCGCCGCGTGGCTGGTCATGCCGCCGCGGGTGGTCAGGATGCCCTTGGCGGCATGCATGCCGTGGATGTCTTCCGGGCTGGTTTCGATGCGGACCAGGATGACGGTCTCGCCCTTGGCCGCCATATGCTCGGCCGTATCGGCGGAGAACACGACCTTGCCCGAGGCCGCGCCGGGCGACGCCGGCAAGCCCTTGGCCAGAACCTTCTTCTCGGCCTTGGGGTCGAGCGTCGGGTGCAGCAACTGATCCAGCGAGGCCGGATCGATGCGCTTCACCGCTTCCTTCTGGTCGATCAGCCCTTCGCGCGCCATGTCGACGGCGATCTTGAGCGCCGCCGGGGCGGTACGCTTGCCGGTCCGGGTCTGCAGCATCCACAGCTTGTGCTGCTGGACCGTGAACTCGATGTCCTGCATGTCGCGATAGTGCTTTTCCAGCAGCAGGCGCACGTCGTTCAATTGCTTGAACACGTCCGGCATGACCTCTTCCATGGCCGGCAGCTTGGAGCCGTTCTCGTCCTTGCCGGCGATGGTCAAATGCTGCGGCGTGCGGATGCCGGCGACGACGTCTTCGCCCTGGGCATTCACCAGATATTCGCCGTAGAACTTGTCTTCGCCGGTCGACGGGTTGCGCGTGAAGGCGACGCCGGTCGCGCAATCCTCGCCCATGTTGCCGAACACCATGGCCTGGACATTGACGGCGGTGCCCCAGCTGGCCGGGATCTCGTGCAGGCGGCGATAGGTGATGGCGCGCTGGTTCATCCAGCTGCCGAACACGGCGCCGATG
>Ga0302311_10006697_pt1 | contig 11859 bp, 12 predicted proteins | sample III_Palsa_N1_3_FD_200449 | JGI IMG/M metagenome (GOLD analysis project Ga0302311, IMG submission 200449) | Peat permafrost microbial communities from Stordalen Mire near Abisko, Sweden - III_Palsa_N1_3 | ecosystem: Environmental > Terrestrial > Soil > Palsa > Peat permafrost | place: Sweden...
GCCGGTCACAGTAGCGCCGGCCACCGGGCGGCTAGGAGCCGGGCGTCGAGCTGCCGGTGACCGTGCCGTCGCCGGTGCCGGTGTCGCCGGTGTCCCCGTCCGGGTCGCTCGGAGACTCGGACGGGCTGTCGCTGCCGGTATCGGTCGGCGTCGGGGTCGCCGTCGGCGACCCGGTGGTCGGCGTCGGCGTCGGCGATGTGGTCGGCGACGGGGACGTGGCGCCGACGGTCGGCGTTGGCGAGGTGCTGGGCGAGCCGCCCGATGTTGTCGGGGTGGGCGTGACCGACGGGTTCGGCGTGGCGCAGGACGAGGTCGGGGACGCGGTCGCCGACGGGGACGCGGTCGGCGCCAGGTTCCGTAGCAGCAGCTCGGTCTTCAGCTGGCCGGCCGAGGCCGCGCTGCTGGGCTCGGCCGTCGTCGTGGGGTCGGCCGTCATCGAGGGGGCAGGCGACGCGGGCAGCGTGCTCGTCAAGGCCGTCGTCACCGGCGACGCGCAGGTCGAGGTGGTGGACGGGCTCGGTGACGCGCTCCCGCTTGACGCGGCCGGGCCGGCCCCTCGGGTCGGGCTGTGCGCGCCGGCCGACGTCGTGCCCGGACCCGTCGGGCCGGTCCCGTTGCCCGCCTGCGAGCCGTTGCCGTCGGTGCCCGCGCCGCCCGAGGGCTGCGACGGGCCGCCGCTGAGGACGGTGTTGCTGGCCTGGATGATCGCCTGGCGGAAGGGCTGCACGCCGAACGAGACGCTGGCGATGAGCGCCACCCCGGCCAGCACGACCACCGGCCGCAGCCAGCCGACGTTGAGCAGGGGAGCGGTGCGCCCGGACCGGGCCTGGCCCAGCCCCAGCAGCTCGCCCGGCCGCGGCAGCCGCCGCAGCCGAGGCAACGCCAACCGCGACAACGGCAACCGAGGCAGCGCCAGGCCGGCCGTCGCGGGCAGCGCGGCCGGCCAGGCCCAGCTCCAGTGCCACGACCAGTGCCCGCGCCAGACCCAGTTCCTGGCCGCGTCGAGGGCGCCGACGCCAACGGTCAGCAGCCACGGCCGCGACGGGCGGCCGCCGATTCTGGCCCGGATCCGCTCGAGCCCGTCGGCGCCCGGCTCGATCTGGCCGACGGCCTCGGCCAGGCCCCGCCGCAGCGACTCCTCCATGCCGCCCTCTGGTGTGGTCATGCCATCACCAGCCCGCCTTCGTCGGCCGCGTCATGTCGTCTCCTGGGACAGCATCGTCTTGAGCGACGCCATCGCCCGGGCCGTGTGACTCTTCACCGCGCCCTTGCTGATCCCCATCGCCTTGGCGATGTCGGCCTCGGAGAAGTCGGCGTAGTAGCGCAGGGCGATGGCCTCGCGCTGTCGCTCGGGCAGCGCGCGCAGCGCCGCCGCGACCGCCGAGCGCTCGAGGATCGCCAGCGCGGCGTGCTCGGCGCTCGGCTCGTCCGGCGCGGGCTTGGGCGCGTGCAGGTCGACGACCTTGCGATGCCGCAGCACCGACCTCGACTTGTTGACGACCGTCTGCCGCAGGTACTGCAGGGCCCGCTCCGAGTCGCGGAGCCGCCGGGAGGCCAGGTGCATCGCCTCGAAGGCGTCCTGCACCACCTCCTCGGCCGTCTGCAGGTCGTGGACCAGCAGCACCGCGAGCCGGACGAGCGAGTGGTAGTGACTGTCGTAGATCTCGGTGACGACATCGGCGGCCGCCCAGACGGCAGGCTGGCGCCGCTCCTCGGCATCGAACGCGCTGGTGGCGGACGTATCGGGGGCGAGCTCGGCGTCGGCCGGCGCGATCTCAGGCAGGATCGCGGTCTCCGAGAGTGTTGCCGTCACCCCTGTAGGACGCGGACCGTCGTCGGGAGGTTCACCGTCTGTGTCGAGGTTTACACATTTTCCGGAGTTTCCCTCGACATCGGCCCGCTCTGGCTCCCCGCCTGCCGTGCCCTCAGAGACCCCAGTGCCCTGAGAGACGGCAGCGCCTGCAGAGACCGCAGCGCCCTCAGAGACCGCAGTGCCTGCAGAGACCGGTGGGTCTTCGCTGAGCGAAGCGTCCCCCGGTCCTGCCGTGTCTCCCGGGCCGACGGTCAGGGGCGCGAGGATCGGGTCCGCGGCCGGGCTGCCTCGGACAGCCGCCCTGGACTTCGCGTCGACCACGGTATTCACGGGCTTAGCCACCGCGCCGGTGCCGATTCCGCCCCGCGGCACCCAACGGCGCGCAGAACAGCGCGCGACGCTGCGTGACGACCTTGTGCTGCCAGACCCACATTCGGTAACTCCACCCCAGAAACCGCCGCAGGATTGCGGAAAGACAAGAATAACCGTCATGGCGGGTGTAGGCGGCACTTAAGAGGATGATGGGCGAGCTGGACCACGGGTTTTCTACTGTCTACTGATGAGTAATAGGTGACGCACGGGTTAATCCCCGGCCGGGCAAGCGGAACGGGCCACCACTCGCTGATTTGATACTTATCAATGCGTTGCCCATGGCCCGCGCCGCGCCGCCGCCTTGCCCCCGCCGCCTCGGCCCCCGCCGGGCCAGCCCGCGGGCGCGTCCGGCACAGGGCGCTACCACCGGGCCACTATGATCGTGGACGTGCCAGATTGCTTGTTCTGCGGTATCGCTGCCGGACAGATCCCGGCCACGATCGTGCTGGAGGGAAAGCGGACTCTCGCTTTCCGTGACATCAACCCTCAGGCGCCGACGCACGTCCTGGTGATCCCCCGGGATCACCACGCCAACGTGGCGGCGCTGGCCGAGGCGGGCGACGGGCTGCTTGACGAGCTCGTCAGCCAGGCGCGCGCCATCGCCGCCGCCGAAGGGGTCGAGGACTCCGGCTACCGGATCGTCTTCAACACCGGCGCGGACGGCGGGCAGACCGTCGGGCACGTGCACGCGCACGTCCTTGGCGGGCGTCCGATGACCTGGCCGCCCGGCTGACATCTCCCGAGAGCAGTGAATTGACAGACACAGGCAGCCACTTGCCCAAGGCGGGGCCGGCGACTTCGCAGATCCGCATCGTCATCCCCGATGGCCACTCGATGGTCGGCCTGCTCGGAACCAGCGATGAGCTGCTGCAGGTCATCGAGCGGGAGTTCTCGGCCGATATCCACGTGCGCGGCAACGAGATCACCGTGTCGGGCCCGCCCCGGGAGACCAAGCTCGTCGGCAGGCTCTTCGACGAGCTGCTCGAACTGCAGCGCAAGGGGGCCGAGCTCTCCCCGGACGCGGTCGAGCGGACGGTCGCCATGCTTCGCGGCCCGCGCGGCGGCGAGCCCGGCGAACGCCCGGCCGACGTGCTCACGCAGGGCATTCTCTCCACCCGGGGCCGGACGATCCGGCCCAAGACGCTCAACCAGAAGCACTACGCCGACGCGATCGACAAGCACACGATCGTGTTCGCGGTCGGCCCGGCCGGCACCGGCAAGACGTACCTGGCGATGGCCAAGGCGGTCAAGGCGCTGCAGGCCAAGGAGGTCAACCGGATCATCTTGACCAGGCCCGCGGTCGAGGCCGGCGAGCGGCTCGGCTTCCTGCCCGGCACCCTGTACGAGAAGATCGACCCGTACCTGCGCCCGCTCTACGACGCCCTGCACGACATGGTCGACCCCGACTCGATCCCGAAGCTGATGGCGGCGGGCACGATCGAGATCGCCCCGCTGGCGTTCATGCGCGGCCGCTCGCTGAACGACTCGTTCATCATCCTCGACGAGGCCCAGAACACCAGCCGCGAGCAGATGAAGATGTTCCTGACCCGGCTCGGGTTCGGGTCGAAGATGGTGGTCACCGGCGACGTCACCCAGGTTGACCTGCCCGACGGCCAGATCAGCGGCCTGCGCGTGGTCCAGGAGATACTCGACGGCGTCCCGGACATTCACTTTTCCAGGCTGACCAGCCAGGACGTGGTGAGGCACAAGCTCGTGGGGAAGATAGTTGATGCCTACGAACGGTACGACGCGAAGTCCCAGGACCACTCAAGACGGGGAACAAGACGGTGAGCGTCGAGATTAACAACGAGTCGGGGATGGCGGCCGACGAGGACGCGCTCCGCGAGCTCGCGCAGTACGTGATCGGCCAGATGGAGACGCACCCGCTGGCCGACCTGTCCATGCTCTTGGTGGACGAGGCGCACATGACCAACCTGCACGAGAAGTGGATGGACGAGCCCGGCCCGACCGACGTGCTCTCGTTCCCGATGGACGAGCTGCGCCCGCATTCGATGGCGGGCCCGAACCGGTCCAGGGGGCGCGACGGCGACGAGCCGGAGCCGGTCCTCCTCGGCGACGTGGTGCTCTGCCCCCAGGTGGCGGCCGTCCAGGCCAGCCAGCACGGCCAGTCCACCCAGGCCGAGCTCGAGCTGCTGACCGTGCACGGCGTCCTGCACCTGCTCGGCTACGATCACGCCGACCCGGAAGAGGAAGCCGAGATGTTCGGCCTCCAGAACGAGCTGCTCCGCGACTGGCGGGCCGAGTCGGCCGCCCGCCGCCCGCGCGCCGCCACCCCGCCCGCCGATGCGGCAGCCCCCGCCGATGCGGCAGCCCCGGCCGACCAGGCAGCCGGAAACGACAAGGCAGGCGAAGCCGACAAAGCCGACCCGGCCGCCGCCGACAAGGCGGTCGCCGCGCCGCCCGAGTCCGGGGAAGGACCGGAAGGTCCCGCCTTATGTCCGCCGCCGCCTGGCTGCTGGTCCTCGCCGTCGTGCTGATCGTGATCGCCGGCTGGTGCGCAGGCGCGCAGACGGCCATGGCCCGGGTCGACTCCGACGGGCTTGACCGCAACGGCAGCCTGCTCACGCTGCTCCGGGTCTGCGCCGAGATCTCGGCCGCCGTCCTGGTCACGCTGGCGTTCGGCCACTGGCTGGGCGGCGGCTGGCAGGTCTTCCTGCCCGCGGCCGGACTGCTCCTGCTCGCCCGGTACGCGCTGATCGGGGTCGGCCCGCGGGCGATGGGCCGACGCCGCGCCGAACGGGTCTCCCGTACGGCGAACCGCCTGCTCAGCCCCCTTGCCCCGGTCTCCAGGGCGCTCGACGCGGTCGCCGGCGCGCTCCCGTTCGGCGGCCACGGCGGCGACCCCGAGCTCAACGGCCGCCCCGGGGTGGACGATCTGGTCGACTACATCGAGTCCCAGGACGAAATCGAGCCGGGCGAACGCGAGATGGTCCGCTCGGTCTTCGAGCTCGGCGACACGATCGTGCGCGAGGTTATGGTCCCGCGGACCGACATGGTCTTCATCGAGCACGACAAGACCGTCGGCCAGGCGCTCTCCCTCGCGCTCCGCAGCGGGTTCTCCCGCATCCCGGTGACCGGCGAGAACACCGACGACGTGGTCGGCATCGGCTACCTCAAGGACATGGTGGCCTGGGACCACGAGCACCCGGGGGCGGAGCACACCGAGCGGGTCGACACGATCATGCGCCCGGCCACCTACGTCCCGGAGTCGAAGCCGGTCGACGAGCTGCTCCGGCAGATGCAGGTGATGCGGATCCACGTGGCGATCGTCATCGACGAGTACGGCGGCACGGCCGGCCTGGTGACAATCGAGGACATCCTCGAGGAGATCGTCGGGGAGATCGCCGACGAGTACGACAACGAGCGCGCCCCGGTCGAGTGGCTCGGCCCGGGCACCGCCCGGGTGACCGCCCGGCTCCCGGTGACCGAGCTCGAGGAGCTGTTCGGCGTCACCGTCGAGGCCGAGGACGTGGAGACCGTCGGCGGCCTGCTCGGGCACGAGCTCGGCCGCGTCCCCATCGCCGGCTCCGAGGCGACCGTCGCCGACCTGCACCTGACGGCCGAGAACGTGGCCGGCCGCCGCAACCGGCTCGGCACCGTGCTCATCGAGCGCATTCCCGCAGAAAAAACAGAAAAAGACTAAGAATTCCAAAATCGTCATCTCGAACGGTCCCTGGTTCCACGCAATGCCCCACATTGCCCCGCAACCCGTGGTTAGTGTGATGAGAGGGAATTGCGGGCTGTGGAAAGCGCCCGTAATCGAGCGCGGAACCCGCCGCCGACCGGGCGCCGCCGCGCCCCGGCATTCCTGATATGTCAGGCCTGACCGCTCTCGTCCGCCCCGCCCGAGCCTGCCCGGCTCTTCTTCGCCCCCGACGGGCTCACTACACTGCTGCCCGTGAGCGAAGTGACAGCCGACGCGCTCGACGCGGAGGATCAGAAGATCATCACGCTGGCGCGGTCGACCCGGGCCCGGGTGGCGGCGTCCGAGGGCGCGGCCGTCCGCGACGAGACCGGCCGCACCTACACCGCCGCCGCCGTGGCGCTGCCGTCGCTGCGCCTGTCCGCGCTCCGCCTGGCCGTGGCGATGGCAGTCTCCAGCGGCGCGGAAAGCCTCGAGGCAGCCGCCCTGGTCAGCGACTCCGACCTGGACCCAGGCGACCTGGCCGCGGTTCGCGACCTAGGCCCCGCCGCCCCCGTCTACCACGCCGCCCCCGACGGCACCCTCCGCGCCACCCTAACCCCCTAACCTCCGCCCCCGAGTCGGCCGAGCAGTTCCACGAGGGCGGGCGGATGTCGTCCGTGGTTTCCCTGACCTCGTTCAGGGTCCACCAGCGATGCCCGGTGATGAACGACCGCTCGAACTCCTCCTGCCCGGCGGTGTCGATCACAGCCTGCGGCACCCGTAGGAAGAAGAACGAGTGCGCGCCGAGGAACAGAGTCCCGTCCTGTGAAGGTCATTTCAGCCCCGACCGGGTCGCAATCGTAGGCAGCGCAAAGTTGACCGACCGGGCTATGTAAACAAACCTGGCATACGTCATCCTCATCAGCGGCGGCCCCGACCTGCGCGTTATCCTCGTGCACATCGCCGACCTGTAGGCAACCGGTCGTCTGTGGTGCTCGTGCAGGATCTCCTGCCGAGTTCATGCGAGTCCCCGACCAGGTTTGGGCGGTCTTGAAATGAAGCCGCCCCGCTCACGCCCAGGGCGAATAGAATCAGGTGCATAGCGTTACCGGCACTTGAGTGAGTAGGGATACCACCAAGTCAAGCTCTGTGTGGCGTGGGATCACGTATGTCGGGACGCGACGCCGAACCGGCAGTGGCGCGGCGCGCTGACAAGTAGTGCTGGCAGCACGTACGTTCGAGACGTACCCTTGAGGTAGGAAGGCAGGGCAGGGGTTTGCCCGTTCCCGTACCGGAGTCGGGGTTCATCAAGGATCTTGAGTACTTGGGGATCCGGGCGGGTCGGCGACGTTACCGGAGCAGGGATGGGGATCGGATCTACGAATGGGACTCTCAGCACGGCGAACTTGAAGTCTATAACAAGAGGGGACGCCATCTAGGGGTGGTGGACGGCGAGACGGGCGCGTTGATCAAGGATCCAGTTAGAGGAAGGAGGATCGATGTTTAGTCGCAGAGGAACGAAAGTCCCCAGTGGAACCCAGCCAACATACATGGATTTGCTGTTGCGCGGCGAGGTACTGATGCCAGACATCGATGACTTCATCGACCGCTGGCATGACGCTCCGGACGACTCGGCAATCTCAACTACGAGCCTTGCGGAATTTCTCGGCATGACCTCGGAGGAATATCAACTTTGGGTAGAGCATCCGCCTGCGTTGCGTTACATAGCTGCGGCCCGCAAAGCTGAGCAGCCGATAGCCGCAGTACTCAAGTCACGTGATCGTCTCGGCCTTGCTGCGCGAGCCAGCGACCAGAGTGAGGCCGAGATGCTACTCCAGTGGCTGATCGAACGCGGGCGAACTGAAGAGCCCCAGCAGCGTTGGTGACGAGAAGATCAATACTCTTCGCGATTGGCTGATACCGCCGACAACCGACGCGGCGGCGCGTTGCGCAGCAACCGTAGTCTCAAGATATGATCTTCAGCCGCCGGTCGATGTATTCGGGCTTGCCACTCAATTCTGTGATGTTGTGTACGAGGCCTGGCCATTCGATTGCGACGCTATAGCTGTGGACCTAGGCAGCGGACGACCCAAGGTGTTTATCCGCAAGAACGTCGCCAGTAAGCGTCGGCAGCGCTTCACCATGGGCCATGAGCTCGGACATGTCGTTCCGGCCTGGCACGTTGGAACCATGGCTTGTACCCCCGCGCAGGCAAGCTTCGACGCCGACCCACTCGGGCCAGTCCCCGCCAACTCTCTGCTCTCACCGATGCGGATCACCGAGCAGGAGGCCGAGGCCAACCGCTTCGCTAGCGCCCTGCTCGTGCCACGGACGTTTCTGGAAGCCCAGGCGGATCATAAACTCGGCGACGTCGTAGCAAACCTGAATGTAGCGGATGTCTCCGCGATGGCCGCGATTTTGGCGCTGGCACACAGCCTGCTGCCAGGCTTCTGCTTCCTCATCGACGATGATGACGAAGATGATGGATACAGGCTTGTGACCTCGTCGGGCACGCGGGCACCGGCAGCGAACGGCCGGAGGTCGCAGGCGAATCAGTTGCATGATAAGTCGCACGACTCCGGTGAAACGGTTGTGGCGGATCGGCGCGTGCGCTGGTTTCAGCTCGCCTCGCAGCGTGGCTTCTCCATAGCGGAAGACGGACGAGGGACTACGGAGCTTCTCCGTGAGTCACTAACGCTTACCGTAGAGGAATCAAGGATTCCCGGCCTCGTCATGCGGATTAATGGGATCGTCGGCGGAATGCTGAGCAAGGATGAAAGGGCGCAGACCGAGAGCCAGGCGCTCGCGGTTCTTGAACACAGATTTGAGATGGATCCTGAGCTGCAGCATCTCATGGCGGTTCCCGGTTTCCAGCTCTATCTCCGCCGGAAAGCCGCCGACCGCGTCAATAGGTGCTCCTCGTTACGATTCGCAGGGCAAGTTCGGGCGGGACGGCGTTGGCGATCATGGTTGCCAACGAAGCGCGCGTCGGAGCGGCGAATTCGAGGTAGCCGGGGGACCTTGGATTCTGGCCGCCTGCTGCGAGGTCAGAGTACGGGCCTTGTCCAGATGCATACAGTTTCCGCAGCCGATGCCACGAAGCCGCTGGTCGGCGTCTAGGCTGGCTAGTAGTTGGTGATTTTCGTTCTGTTGGCACTTTGGCCTTCCCGAGTTCGGGAGATCATATTTCTCGTCGTCAAGCTGCATGGTCTCCGATCGCCCAGTACAGGTCGCGCTCTTCCACGCAGCATCGGCTATCGGCGCTAGGGCTGCAGCGAGGTCGAGTAGTAGTGCCCTGCCCGGCCAGACTGAAACAAATGCGCATTTGGCACGACGCGGACGCTGCCCCCCTCAGCCACGGGGGAGGCGGATGGGGCTGAGCGGGATACCGTCGCGCCTGAGCCGGTCAAGCAGGTCGACCAGGGTGCGCGGCCGGACGTCGTCCGTGGTCTCCCTGAGCTCGTCCAGCGTCCACCAGCGATGCCCGGTGATGAACGACCGCTCGAACTCCTCCTGCCCGGCGGTGTCGATCACGGGCTGCGGAACCCGCAGGTAGAAGAACGAGTGGGCACCGAGGAACAGCGTCCCGTCGTGATCGCCCTTCCATTGCGCCGACGACGTCGCGACGACCGGTCCGAGCTCGTACTCGGCGTAGGCGAACCCGGTCTCCTCCGACAGCTCCCGAACCGCCGCCTGGGTGACCGTCTCGCCCCGGTGAACCCCGCCGCCCGGGGTGAACCACCAGGTCCCGCCGGCCCCGTCAGCCGAACTGAACAGCAGTACCCGCTCGTCCGGGTCGACGACCAGCAAACGCGCAGTCGGCCGGAATACGGGGGTCTCAGCCATGCCAACGACGGTAGCGGTCACCGGAATGCGGGACAATCTAATAATGAGCCCGCCGCGAGTGACCGAGAAGAAGGCCGGGCGTGCCAAGAAGACTGGCGCGCCGTCGGCCGCCGCGTCGGCCGAGCCCGTATTCAGATCGGGTTTCGCGTGCCTGGTCGGCCGGCCGAACGTCGGCAAGTCCACCCTGACCAACGCGCTCGTCGGGGCCAAGGTCGCGATCACCAGCGATCGTCCGCAGACGACCCGCCGGGTGATCCGCGGCATCGTGCACCGGCCGGACGCGCAGCTCGTCCTCCTTGACACGCCGGGCCTGCACCGCCCGAAGACGCTGCTGGGCGAGCGCCTCGACAGCCTCGTCCGCGCCACCCTGACCGAGGTCGACCTGGTCGGGTTCTGCGTCCCCGCCCCGGACGACGTCGGGCCGGGCGACAAGTACCTCGCGCGCGAGCTCGCCGGGCTGAAGAACACGCCGGTCGTCGCCATCGTCACCAAGACCGACCAGGCCTCGCAGACCCGGGTCGCCCAGCAGCTGCTCGCGGTCAGCGAGCTGGGCGACTGGGCCGACGTGATCCCGGTTTCGGCCGTGGCCGGCTACCAGCTCGAGGCCCTGATCGACATCATGGTCGGCCACCTGCCGGAGGGGCCGCCGCTGTACCCGGACGGCGACCTGACCGACGAGCCCGAGCAGATCATGGTGGCCGAGCTGGTCCGCGAGGCCGCCCTCGAAGGGGTCCGCGACGAGCTCCCGCACTCGATCGCGGTGCTGGTCGAGGAGATGGGCCCCCGCGAGGGGCAGCCCGACCTGATCGACGTGTACGCCGAGATCTACGTGGAGCGGCCGAGCCAGAAGGCGATCGTGATCGGCACCAAGGGCGAGCGCCTGAAGGACGTCGGCACCCGGGCCCGTCACCAGATCGAGGCCCTGCTCGGCTCGCGGGTCTACCTGGATCTGCACGTCAGGATCGCCAAGGACTGGCAGCGCAACCCCAAGTACCTGCGCCGCCTCGGTTTCTACGACTGAGGGTTCGCCGACTGACGCAGGAGCGTCGAGACCGGCGCCTCGTAGAACTGCCCGCCCGGCTCGACAACCTCGTAGCCCAGCTGTTCGTTGACCGCGATCATGTGGTCGTTGACAGCCGCGTTTCCCGTCACGATGAACTCAAGCTGCGGCTCTGCCTCGGCCAGCAATTCGAGCATCGCGGTCTTGACCAGCAGCCCCAGCCGATGTCCCCGGTGCTGCCGGGTCACGGCCGTGAGCTCTTGGAGTCCCCAGCTCGGCGCTTCGGGATCGACCAGCATTCCGGTGTAGGCGGCCATCTCGCCGGTCGCGTCGTGCAGCGCCGCGACGCTGTAACTGCGAAGCAGCCCCGCCCGGACGTGCGCTCCAGTGCGTTCCCTGAGCCGGTCGGCGTCCCAGACCTCCGGCTGGACGTTCTCGCCCCGCGGCGCGTCCTCGAAGGCGTTGATGACGTGCGCGAGCGGGGCCAGGTACTGCTCGGGGACGTCACCGGCCCAGTTCACCAGCGAGTACCCGGCCGCCGCCCGCGCCGCTGACGCACGCAGCGCGGCCATCTTCCCCGGCTCGAGCTTGCCCAGGTACTGAATGCGCCTGACGTCGACGAGCCCGAGCGTCGCCCCGACCGCCTCGGCGAACGCCGCTCCGGCCGACCCGGTCAGCACGTGGCTGCTCAGCACCGACCGCCCGTTCGCGGCCGCCCGCTCCGCCTCGTGACCGAGCAGGGCGCGGCCGTAGCCGCGGCGGCGCGCCGACGGGTGGATCACCGGGCCGAAGTAGGCCCGGTCGAGGTTCTCCAGGTCCCACAGGTGGATCCGGTAGAAGCCGACGACTCCGTCGGCGTCCGACGCGACCCAGGTCTCGCCCGGCGTCTGCTCAAATCCCTGCCGGAGGAACAGCCCGAACGCCCCGGCCGACATCGGCGGTTCGATCGGATCATCGGCCCGGTGGGCCGCCCGGTACACCTGGTAACAGGCCGCAGTGGTCGTCTCGTCAGCGGGGTCCCACCGTTCGATGCGCATCAGCCAAGCCAACCTCATCGCCCGGCCGAGCGCACCCCCCAATTATCGGCCTGATCGATTCTATTTTCGATAAACCATCAAATGTTCGATCGAAACATCCTGAGATATCCATATATCCTTCGATTCCGCAGCGCCGTCGCACACG
>Ga0302311_10006702_pt1 | contig 11855 bp, 13 predicted proteins | sample III_Palsa_N1_3_FD_200449 | JGI IMG/M metagenome (GOLD analysis project Ga0302311, IMG submission 200449) | Peat permafrost microbial communities from Stordalen Mire near Abisko, Sweden - III_Palsa_N1_3 | ecosystem: Environmental > Terrestrial > Soil > Palsa > Peat permafrost | place: Sweden...
GGTGTCCGTGCCGTGCAGCACGGCGACCAGCCCGCCGTCTTTCGGGAATTGCGGATCGGAAAACAGGGCGAGGTCGCTGTCAGGGTAACCCACTGCCTTGAGGCGGGCGGCCATGCGCTCGGCGGCCAGGGTACAGCTGCCGGTCGAGGCGGCGGTGTTGGTCTCGACCAGCTCCTTGTACAGAGCACGGAATTCCAGCTGGTCCGGCCGAGGTTCGGCGGCACTCGCCCCCACGGCGCCCAGCAGACTGGCGCCGAGCAAGATTCCCTTGAGCTTCATCATCCCTCCCAAACCATAATTGAACGGTCGCAAAGGTATCAGGAAGAGGAGAGCTTCGTCCTTTGTATTTTGGTGATCGAGCCGCGGTCATCGGCGACCAGAATCTCGTCGGGAGCGATGTTTCCGAGATCGCGCTCGCCCTCGGGCCGCAGCACGATCACCCGTTTTTCCACGAACACCACCACATGGCTGCCAATCTCGGCGGCGCGGCGGGCCCAGGTCAGCAGCCGCGGGTAATAGGCCGGATCGCGCCAGGAGTCGGGGTGCTTGGGATCGGCGGTGACGGCGAGATAGCGCCCCGGCGCCAGAGTGCCGCCCAGCACGAAGCCGGTCAGATCGGGCCGCCAATCCTCGGGCACCTCGGCCCAGCTGCGCCAGCCGCAGTGGAAGACGCGGCAGGCATTGGGACGGTCGGGATAGATCTCGCAGCCGGTCTCGGTCGAATGGCGGCACAGGACCCCGGCCGGCTTATTGAGCTCGGCGATGGTGAAGAAGCAGCAGCAGGAGACGCAGGGGCCGCAGCCGCGTCCCTCAATTAAAGTCATGGGGGGCAGGCTCATGGCGCGCCGCAGGACCGCGTCAGGAAGGATTGCAGCGTCCTCAGCATCTCGATGCGGTCCTTCTCGCGGGTGAAGAAATGGTCGGCGCCGTCGAAATAGACCGCCTCGACCGCCTTGTCCACATGCTTGAGCGCACGTTCCATCGCCTCGGAATGTTCGACCGGCACGGTGAAATCCAGCCGGCCATGCATCAACAGAACCGGCGCCTGGATGGCGCTGGCATGCTTGACCGGCGAGATCGACGTCAGCGGCACATCCTTGTCCTTGACGTCGGGAATGCTGGTCAGCCCGCCATAGGTGCCGCCCACCTCACCGACCAGATGGGCAAGATCCGCCACGCCGGAAATCGAGACCACGCAGCGATAGAGCCCCGGCTCGCGCGCCGCGCCCATCAGCGCCGCATAGCCGCCATAGCTGGCGCCGGCGATGATGATGCGGGCCGGATCGGCGTAGCCCTTATCGATCAGCCAATGGGTGCCGTCGGTGATGTCGTCCTGGCTCTTGCGCCCCCATTGGCCGTAGCCGGCCTGCTCGAAGGTCCAGCCTCGCCCGGTCGAGCCGCGGAATTGCGGCTGCAGGACGCCATATCCGAGTGCCGCGAAAAATTGCGCCATATAGTCGAACTGCCCGGTGTCGCGCGCCAGCGGCCCGCCATGCGGCAGCACGACGAAGGGCATAGGACCGGCCGCATGCCCTGACGGCAGGGTGAGATAGGCCGGAATCTCGAGCTCGTCGCGCGCCGCGTAGGAAATTTCGCGCACAGGGGCGATCTGCTCGGGCGGGATGGCGTCGTAATTCTGGAACAGGGGATTGAGCAGCGGCTTGGACCCGCGCAGATCGAGCAGCCAATAGCTGGACGCTTGGCCAAGGGCGGTGGCCAGAGCCAGGAAACGTTTGCCGTCGACGCTGCGGTCCACCAGTTCGACATGGTAACCGGGCAGCACCTTGCGCACCGAATTGGCCCTGGCCTGCCAGTCCGCGTCGAAATAGGTCACGTCGCCGTCACCCATGCGATACCCGACCAGCCTTCCGTCGATCACCACCCCATGGGCGTCCATTCCCGGCGCGCCGGCCAGCACCTTGCCCATGCGGCCGACATGACCGTCATAGTCGCGCAGCTCCGAGAAGCCGTCGGCGCGGCGCACCTCCCAATAGATCACCGCCGGATCCTCGGCCGACAGGGCGACCGGGGTCAGCGAATCCTCATCGCCGCCATCGGCGTCGGCCAGGCGGAGCCAGTCGGACTCGGCGCTTAGACGGCCATAGAAGCGGGCTCGCCCATCCACATAGCCTTTACCCAACCGCACGACACCCTGCGGATCGGCCAGCCATTGAAACACGCCGAGGCGGTTGTTGATGATCCGCTCGGGCTCGCCGGTGCGGATGTCCACCTTGAAGACGTCGGGCGTGCGCGGCCGCTCGACCGGACCGACCTCCATCAGCACATGATCGGGATCATTCGGCAGCGGGCTCAGCATACGGTCCTGGAATTGCGGCACCAGGCCGGCGACGCGCGACAGATCGGCGAAGTTCAGCACCACGTGGCGAGAGCCATCGGCGTCGAAGGCCAGGGCCCGGGTCGACATCGAGCCGTTCTTGTAATTGCCGAAGTCGCCGTAATAGAGCCCGGCCATCAGATGGCTGTCATCCTTCCAGGCGAACCAGCGCGGCTCGCTTTCCCCGGTGGAGAGATTGGTCGGCGGACGCCCGTCGAGATGCCAGATGACGAATTCCTCGCGCCCCTGCACCGCGGCGATCAGCGCCAGCGCATTGCCGTCCGGCGAGAGCCGCACGTCGCGAGCCAGCGGCAGGGTGCCGTAAAGCTCGGCGGCGGACGGAGAATCCTCGGCGAGAAGGGCGGTGCCGGCCAGCGAAATCACCCCGGCCAGCACCCAGCGGAGACAGGTTAGGGCACGCTTAGTCGCGGAAATTGACATATTGCAGCGGCAGGTCCACCGGCAGCTTCTTCACGAAGGCGATCGCCTCCTGCAGATCGTCGCGCTTCTTGCCCGTGACCCGCAATTCATCGCCCTGGATCGAGACCTGGACCTTCATCTTGCTGTCCTTGATCTCCTTGGTGATGGTCTTGCCGACCTCGCGGTCGATGCCCTGTTTGACTACCACCACCTGGCGGACGGCATCGCCGGCGGCGCGTTCCTGATCCTTGAACTCGAGCGCCTTGGGATCGACATTGCGCCGGGTGAAATAGACCTTCATCAGATCCTGCATCTGCTTCAGCTTGGGCTCGTCGTCGGCCAGGAGCGTGATGTCGTTCTCCTTGCGCTCGATGGTGCATTTAGAGCCCTTGAAGTCGAAGCGCTGGGCGATCTCGCGGCGGATGCCGTCGAGCGCGTTATCGACCTCGGCCAGATCGGTTTTCGAGACGATGTCGAAAGAAGGCATGTCACTCTCCAAAAATCAGTCGGGCGCGGAGCAGACGGCGGAAATCTTGTTGCCGACCGGATCGCGCAGATAAGCCAGATAAATGTTGGGACCATAGTCGCGCAAGCCCCAAGCGGACGCTCCCCAGCGCCTCCATCACCGCGTCATAGAAAGCGGCGGATGCGGCCAGGTCGAGCACGCCGACAGTGGCATAGGCGATCATGGTTCCCCCTCTTTTCTTGTCATCTTACTGAAGCATATTTCCGTTTCCGAGATAAGTCCCAGAGGTTGCGACCGGCGGCACTCACTCCCCCCTTACCGGCTCAATCTCGCAATCAAAATCGCCGCGCGTTCGGCCTGCGGGTCCAGGCTGGTCAGATCGGCCGTCTCACCCACCGCATGCGAGCCCTTGCCGGCCAATCCCATCCCGACCAGGCCGGGCACGTCGTTCGCCACGAAGGCGATATCGCCGGCGCCGCGCAGATCCGGATCGCCCTCATTGAGCGCGCCCAGGCCGAGATCGACATTGATCCGGCCGAGCTGGTCGAACAAAGCCTGGCTGGCCGGGGTCGGAGCCATGCCGGGATAGCCTTCCTCGAAGCTGATCTCGGCATTGGTCTGGTCGAGATGGCGGGCGACGATGTCCTGCATCTTCTTCTTGACCCGCTCGGCCTGCTCCTCGGACTGGGCGCGGACATCGCCTGCGGCATAGGCCTTGCCGGCGATGATATTGTCCTTGCCGCTGACGGTGGCATGGGTGGCCTGCTCGTCGATCTCGGCCGCAGCGCCGCCGGCGATGAGGCTGGTGTTGTAGGTCAGATGCGGTTCCGCCAGCTCGGTGCGGAATTCGTCGACGATGCGCGCCACCTCATAGACCGCGCCATAGCCGCCGCCCTTGCCGACCCCCGAGGAATGACCCGAGACCCCGGTTGCCGAAAGACGCCAGGCCAGCGCGCCGCGCCGGCCGATATGGATGGTGTCCTGGTTCTTTTCGCGCGACATGGCCTCGAAATCCAACGCGAGGTCGCTGGCTTTGCCGGCGGCGATCAGATCGCGCCGCGCCGTGGCGAGCGGATGGCCGGGCTTCTCCTCGTCGCCCGACAGGAACACGGTGACATTGGCCTTCTGCAGCAGCCCGGCATCCTTCAACGCGTGGAGCGCGTCGAGGATCACCACCACGCCGCCCTTGATGTCGTTGACGCCCGGCCCCTCGACGGTGTCACCGGTCCGTTTGAAGGTCTGGAACGGGCTGTCGGGCTCGAACACCGTGTCGAGATGGGCGATCATCAGGATTTTCTTGCCCGACCCGCCATGATGCTCGGCGACCAGTTCGCCGGCACGGCCGAGCTGGGTCATCGGCGTCCAGGTGACCTTGAGGCCGAGCTTCTCGAATTCGGGCCGCAGCCTGTCGGCCACCTTGGTGACGCCGGCGATGTTGAGACTGCCGCTATTGACGTTCACCAGCGTCTCCAGCAGGGCCACGCTCTCCTCGTGACGGCTTTTGACCGAGGCGACGATCTTTTTCTCGTCGCCCGACAAGCCGTCGGCAAAGGCGGGACCAGAAAACGCAATGGTCCCGATCGCCAGCGCCAGCAAAGCGGCGGCGGTCTCGGTCTTCAGCATGGGTAACCTCCGTGAATGGTCAACGACCGAGGGCGTTAAAGGACAGGGCGATGCGGGGAATGTCGCTTTCATGCGGCTCGACGTAATGATCCAGCCAATTGGGGAACAGCACGACCAGCCCGGCCTCGGGCGCCAGCTGGACGTCGCTATGGCCGTTGGCGCCGCCGCCCTTGAAGGGCGAGGACAGCACGCCGGGACGCGGATCGCGGAAGGTCAGGCTGCCGGAGCCGGGCGGCACCTGCAGATAGAAGACGCCGGATAGCAGGCAGCCATCATGCATATGCAGGAAATTGAAGCCGCCGCGATCATGGATGTTGACCCAACTCTCCACCCGGTAATTGGGCTGTTCCATCCCCATCTGGCGCAGGGCGAAGTCGCAGCAGGCGCGGATGGCGGCATGCAGATCGGTAAAGGCCGGCTGGTCGAACACCGCCTTGTCGTCGCTGTTCCAGCCCAGGCGATTGGAACGCCCGGCCGGCGCCGGCTGGGCGGCGCGCATCGCCTCGACCGCCGCGATCCAGGCCGGAAAACGCGGCGTCAGCGCCGTGAGGCGCGACTGCCAGATGCGGGTCGGGAAGAGATGGGCCGGCTCGATCGAGAGCGTCCGATCCGGCTGCGGCGCCTTGGGGATCAGCCCCGCGCCGAAGTGATAGCTGCCTGACATGGGATTAGTTTAATGCATGATGACGTTGGACGTCATCATGCCATCCCTTCTCGACGATCAGCTCTTCGGCTGAACCCGGTTGGAATGGAAGAAGCGCAGCTTCCACTGACCCTGGACATAGTTGAACACGCCGGATTCCTGCCAGGTGACCGGCTGGACGCCGCTGGCATCGCCCACCGAGCCGTGATTCGTCAGGCTGAACCAGGCGGTGGCGCAATCGATATGCACGTCGATCTGATCGAGCCGCCAGGCGATCTTGACCCCGGCGGCGTGGGCGGATTTCACCAGATCGAACAGGGCGTTGCCATCCAGCCGCTGATTGGCGTCGAAGGCGTAGAAGTTCGGATCGACGATCTGGCCCCAAGCCTTGGAATCATCGATCGCCATGGCGTTGAACAAGGCCTGCAGACGGATCGCCACCTCATTTTCGACGCCGACCGGCGCGCAGTCGGCGGCGAAGGAGAAGGAAGGCAGAAAGAGGAACGCGGCCGTGAGGGCGGCCAAAAAGCGCTTCGTCATGATTACTCCCATCCCCGGATCATAACGAAGCGCTACACCAGTTAGGGGCAGCTTTCCACAGAAAAGGACGCGCCCAGACCCGTGCGGACCGTGCCGCCCTTCGAGTCGGCGACGATGTTGGCGCCCAGCGAGGCGCTGCCGTCGATATGCTCCACCGAGCAGAGGCGGATCTCGGCGCCGGTATTGGCGGTGACCTTCGCCTCGCGGGCGTCGAAGCGCTTGCCGTCGAGCGGCTGGATGCGGGCGCCGGTATTGGCGTCGATCACGACGCGGCCGGTGCTGCCGGCCAGATCCAGACTGACCCCGGTATTGGCCGAGATGTCGAAATGGTCGGGCGAGACGGCGCAAGCCTCGATCTCGGCGGCGACGCCGGTATTGGCCGAGATGCCGACCAGCGGCTGGGGCGCGGTCAGTTTCACGCTCACGCTGTCATGATGGCCCGAGAAGTTGCCGGTGCGGGTGATCTTCAGCGTATGACCGTTGAGCTCGGTGGTCGTCTCGGACACGTCGCGGGCGTCGCCCGACACCTCCGCCTTAGCAACCGGGCCACAGCCGACATGGAGCTCGATGCCACGCGACACCTCGATCTTGTCGAAGGAGCCGAAGCTGCGGGTGTCGGTCGTGCCGGCCGCCGACGCCATGACGGTGCCGCCGCAGAACACCAGACCGGCCATCAGGATATTGATTACTTCACGCATGATTGAGTCCTTGGTTCGATCCTATGGCCCTCAATAATCAAGAAGCGTGCCAACTCTAAAAACCCCGGTTTTCCGCCCTTTTCCTTCCGCGCCATTGGCCAAATCCGCTAAATCGGTTAGCGAAATCCGTCACTTGGCATGGCGCGGAGAGGCCGTACCGATCAGCGGCCGGCGGGACCAGCCCCGAGAGGACATTGTTTTCGATCTCTTGTACCATCCTGCAAGGGTATCGGCTTGCCACGCACCCTCGAGGCGCGGCATCGGAAACGAGGAGAGCAGGGTGATCATCGGCATCGATCTGGGCACCACCAACAGCCTGTCGGCCTTTTGGCGAGACGGCAGCGCCCAACTGATACCGAATGCGCTGGGCAGCTTCCTCACCCCGTCGGCGGTCTCGGTCGCCGAGGATGGCGCCATGCTGACGGGAATGGCGGCCCGCGAGCGACTCAGCACCCGGCCGGACCTCTCCGCGGCCGCCTTCAAACGCGCCATGGGCACCAATCACATCTTCAATCTCGGCAAAAAGAAGTTCCGCGCCGAAGACCTATCCGCGCTCGTCCTGCGGTCGCTGAAGGAGGACGCCGAGCGCCATCTCGGCCAGCCGGTCTCCGACGCGGTTATCACCGTGCCCGCCTATTTCAGCGACGCCCAGCGCAAGGCAACCAGGACGGCCGGCCAGTTGGCCGGGCTCAATGTGGTGCGCCTGCTGAACGAGCCGACAGCGGCGGCCCTTGCCTATGGACTGCAGAGCGGCGAGGCGGAGCAGCGTGTCGTCGTGCTCGATCTGGGGGGCGGCACCTTCGACGTGTCTATTCTTGAAATGTTCGAAGGCGTGATGGAGGTCCGCGCCAGCGCCGGAGACAATCGGCTGGGCGGCGAGGATTTTACCCAGGCTCTGGCCGATGAATTCGCTCTTGTGCTCAAGCTTGAAGACAAGATCGGCAAAGGCCGCGGCACCGCTCCGCTGCGAGCCGCGATTCTGCGGGCGGCCGAAGTCGCCAAGCGGGCCCTGAGTGGCGAGCACAGTCACGTCATGAGCGTCGCCTGGGAAGACGGGATGCTGGAAACCGAGATCACCCGCGAAAGATACGACCAGCTCGCGCTGCCCCTCCTGAACCGGATGCGCGCCCCTGTCGAGCGGGCCCTGCGCGACGCCAAGCTGATGCCCAACCAGATCGACCACCTGGTGCTGGCGGGTGGCGCGACCCGCATGCCGGGCATCCGCCGCCTGGCCGGCACGATGTTCCAGCGGCTTCCCGTCGCCGGTATCGGTCCGGATGAGGTGGTGGCGCTCGGCGCCGCTGTGCAGGCCGGCCTGGTGGCCGAGGACGCCGCCCTCGAGGATCGCGTGATGACCGACGTCGCCCCCTTCAGCATGGGAATAGAAGTCAGTTCGGGTCATCAAGGCCAGGTGCTTATGCGCGGGCTCTATCTGCCGGTCATCGAGCGCAACACCGTCATTCCCGCCAGCCGGTCGGTTACGGTCCACACCCTGTTCGACCACCAGCGCGACATGCGGATCGGCGTCTTCCAGGGCGAAGCCAGGATGGTCGAGGATAATATTTCGCTCGGCGCCATGGGAATCGATATACCGGCGGCACCGGCGGGCAAGGAATCGGTCACCATCCGCTTCACCTACGACGTCAGCGGCCTCCTGGAGGTCGAGGCGGTCGTCGATTCGACCCGGACCCAACACCAACTGGTCATCGAAAGCCAGGCTGGCGGACTGAACGCCAAGGAGATCGCGGCACGGCTCGACATGCTGTCCCATCTCAAGATCCATCCCCGCGACGACATGATCAATGTCACGCTGCTGAACCGCGCCGAGCGGCTTTATGCCGAGCGCATAGGTCCCGAACGCAACCAGATCGCTTTCCGCCTCGACGCTTTTCGCCTGGTGCTGGAGCGGCAGGATCCCGCCGAGGTCGAGACGGCGCGCGCGGCGTTCACCGCTTGGCTCGAGATCGTCGACCGGTCCTTCTTTTCATGAAGGACTGGGAGGCGATCTGGGCGGTGCTCGGCCTCGAGGCCACCGCCGACCTGCCGACGATCCGGCGCGCCTATGCCCGCCGCCTCAAAACCATCGACCAGGCCAGGGAACCCGACGCCTTCGCCATGCTGCGCGACGCTTACGAGGCGGCCATGAAGGCGGCGCAAAGCGGCGGTGAGGTCCGGAACGTCACGGTTCGCCTGGCCGAGACTCCCGCCTCTCCCACACCGCAGACGCCGGAAAGGCCCCCGGCGCCGGAGAGATCGCCAGAAGTCCGGGCGATCCTGCAGGCGATCGTCGCGCGCGACGTTGTGTCCGCGGCGCGGCTCCTGCGCCAGGCACGTCGGGAGTGCGGACTGGCGCTCGCCGAGGACATGGCGCTGGCCAACCAGCTGCTGCTGACGCTAGCGCACGACATCGAACTCGACGGGGCCGCTGTCGAAGAGGCCGCGCTGATGCTGGGATGGCACGCCGGCGGCGAGGATTATCGACGGTCGCCCGAGATGGAGCGGCTGGCCCGGCGCCTCGATGCGGAACATTGGTATCGGCTCCTGCTCGCCGCCACGCAATCCTGGCGGGTTCGGCTGACCAGCCAGGGCGCCGCTGCGCGCCTGATGCTCGGTAAAGGCCGGATCCGCCTGCCCCTGCTCGTGGTTCCCGGCGCATCGCTGATGCAGGCTTTCGCGTCTTACGGTCTTTACGGCGTGTGGCTGCGCGGGCGGTTCGATGCCGAAAGGCTGGCCCATATCGACACGGTGCTGAAATCGCGCCGGGCGTTGTTCCTGCGCAAGGTCATGCCCCGGGTCAGGCGGTTCACGCTCCGCCATTGGCGGGCGCTGGTGTTTTTCTGCTTAGTCGTTTCCTGGATCTGGCGCGGCTTCGGCCGCTGACTCCCGCGGCTGCCTGTCACCGAGTGGCGAAGAGCACTGAATTGGAGCATTCTGGCCGCATGATCCGTATCGTCACCTTGCCCTCCGACGCGCCCGACAAGCCGGCGCTCGGGTCGCCCTGCAATGGGTGTGGATTGTGCTGCGCGGCGGAACTCTGTCCACTCGGCCGGATCGTCTTTCGCAAAAGCCGCGGTCCCTGCCCGGCATTGACCTGGCGGCCGACGGAGAAGCGCCATGACTGCGGGCTGGTGGTCGCGCCGAAAAAGCATCTGCCTCGTCTGCCGCATCTCTTCGGACCCCTGTTCGTCCGCTTCGCCAGACGCTGGATCGCCGCCGGGATCGGCTGCGATTCCGACGCCATTGCCGAGCCTTTGCCGGCAAATCCTGCCGCGACGGCAGAAAATGCTCCCCAAAGCGCCTCAGCGACTCTAGGAAAATCAACACCTTAGAACAGGCACGGTTCTTGCTTAGTTTTTCTCAGCCACCCCCCGGCGGGAGAAACATCGTGTCGCTTACCGTTACCAACAACAGCACCCTGGCCCAGCAACAGCAGCAGGCCGTCCAGGCGCAGGTCTCGGCCGCGCAGAGCAGTTCCAACGCGTCGACCACCGCGACCTCGGACAGCACCGCCTCGACCAGCTCGGCCGCGTCGAGCAGCCCGGCGACGGCACTGGTCAGCGGCAACGCCTCCCTGACCAGCGATCTTCTGTCGGTGCTGCTCAGCGAACAGAGCGGCAGCAGCTCGTCGAGCAGCAGCGCCTCTCTGGCCAGCATCCTCGACGCCCAGGCCGGCATCGCCGGCACGAGCAGCTCCAGCGACGCCTCCGGCAGCGGCACGGTCTCCCTGGCCAGCATCCTCAACCAGCAGGACGAGGCAACCGCGGCCCAGAACGGGACCAGCACCGACGACATCTTCGGCACCGCCAGCAGCACCAGCACCAGCACCGCCTCGAGCGACGCCAGCCTGCTCAGCGAGCTCGAATCCTCGGCCTCGCTGGGCCAGTCGGCCAACTCGACCGGCAGCGTGATGAACGGGCTGCAGACATTGCTCAACAGCCTGACCAACAGCTGACCCATCTTGCCGGAAGCGGGCCGAGCCAGCATTCTCCCTGAATGAGAACGCCTATCCGCCCGCATCCGCGCCTCAAGGTCAGCGTCACCCAGCTGGGCATCGAGCGCGCCCCGGTGATGGTCGTCGATAATTTCATCAGCAATCCCGAAGAGCTGGTCGAGGACGCCGCCACCGAGCATCCCTTCCGCCCCTTCGCGATGTACTATCCCGGCGTCAAGGCGCCGGTGCCGCCGATGTACACGCTGGCGGTCTATCAGATCCTGAAAGATCCGATCCGCACCGTGTTCGGCCTCGAAGGCCTCGACGTGATCATGGCCGACAGCGACTTCCGAATGGTGACCAAGGGCCCCGAGGGGCTGCATCCGCGCCAGCTGGTGCCGCATTATGACGGTCCCGACCCCAACGCCATCGTCGTGCTGCATTATCTGATGACCAGACCGTTCGGCGGCACCTCGATGTATCGCCACCGCTCGACCGGCTTCGAGCGGATCGCCGGCAACCGCGTCGCGCAGTTCGAGCAAGCCATCGGCCTGGAGATCGTCTCCGACCGACCCGACGGCTTCATCGATGGCGACACCGGACTGTTCGAGCGCATCGGCAGCTTCCCGGGGGTGTTCAACCGCGCCGTGATTTATCGCGGAATCAGCCTGCATTCCGGCGACATCGCCGCTGGCCCGTTCGAACCCGATCCGCGCCTGGGACGCCTGACCGCCAACACGGTGTTCCTGTTCGGCCCGCCGATTCCGTCACTGGTGGCGAAGGGACAGCAGGGATAGGCCCTTCTCATCCGTGATACCGGATGTCCGAGGTTGTTACAGGGGGGAACCTGCGGCGCCCTTTGGACCAGGAGTTTCCGGATGCGTATCAGCGCAAGCGGACAAGTGACGATCCCCGAAGCCATCCGCCGCCAGGCCGGTTTGGCTCCCTACGCCGAGATCGAGATTGATTATGACGGCGAAAGCATCCGCATCGTGCCGCGGGCCGGCCTTCATCAAGGCCCGCTGACCCCCTTGCTGAGCCCTGAGGAAATTCGAGCCCTGCTAGGCACAGCCTAGACCGTATGTTCGCGCTCTGAAGTGACGGGCGGCCCGCCCCACGGCAAGCTCCTATCGAGGATTGCGCCGGATGGGCCGGTGCCGAGCCTCAAGCTTGGGGAGCGGGCCAGATGCAGAATAACA
>Ga0302311_10006704_pt1 | contig 11853 bp, 10 predicted proteins | sample III_Palsa_N1_3_FD_200449 | JGI IMG/M metagenome (GOLD analysis project Ga0302311, IMG submission 200449) | Peat permafrost microbial communities from Stordalen Mire near Abisko, Sweden - III_Palsa_N1_3 | ecosystem: Environmental > Terrestrial > Soil > Palsa > Peat permafrost | place: Sweden...
ATTGAGGACCGGCTAGAAAGGCCTTCAGCACTGGTTGTTTGGCGGCTGGGATGTTCAGGCCCACCCAGCAACCACGCACACGGTCAGCGTGACGCTTAAACGCCGCCAAACGTTCAAAGCCGGTGCGCGCGGTACAGGCTTCGCCCGTTAGAGGATCCACGTAGCGTGGATAGAGGATATAGGTGGCGGCAAAGAGGGCATCGAGCGTTCTTGGCGTCTTCGCGACGCCCTCCGGCGCTCTGTCATCTGTAAGCCCCATGCCGGCGTAGAAGGGCTGGCCAAAGACGGTGACCTGCCGGCCGCTGAGAAGCGCATCAAGTCCAATCAGGCTATCGACCACATAGACTGCATCAGCTTGTGCGATGAGCGACATGATATTGCCGGTTTGGTCCACCACCGCGTCGGCGACCGCGAGCGCGGCCGGCTCGGCGCCTCCAGTCGCCCGACTGTCTCTCCTGACCACGATATGGCTGTCTGGGTGATCTCGCCGGGCGACCTCGACCGCCGCTGAATAGATTTCGGGCCCCGCGGAAGGCTGACCGAGCCAAGGCTCGTCCGCTGTTCGGTCGATCACCAACACCCTGGGCTTACCGACTGGAGCATTCCAGATCGCCGGCTCACCGCAATTGATCCGCGACAGTCCCTCTTCGCGTTTGAACGCGATGAGATCGCGCGCTTCGGCAATAAGCGCGGGCGTTTCCCAATCTAGGGACGCCAATAATCGCTGAAGACATCTTGGTCCGCTGGCGTCATCCGCGATCAGGCTGATTGGCACCGCGCCGCTGGCCGCCTCCCCCACCGATCGGATGAAGCCATCCTGCACCAGCCAATGGGCCGCGCCCATCTTGTGAGCGGCGGCCCCGGCATCCAAGCGAGCGCGCGCCTTACAGCTGCTCAAAACGATACTGGCGTTCCGTTGTCGACTGTCAAGACCCGCAAGATCAGGAAAATAGGCGGCGAGGTGGTGTAACCGCTTTAGCGCGGGATCCGCCACTGCCCCGTCGTTCCGGTCAGCGTCAGAAGACCCGAGCCTCGCGGCGTCAAACATTGACTACTTGGCGCAGCGGTTCAGGCGTCTCGGCTTCCAACCCGAGAGCCTGCGCTACGATCTTGAAGTGCTCGGCCCAGCTGTACCCAGGGCGGCGCGGGCGGCGCGGCGGCCGATCGCAAGCGGACTGGATCGCTTCGAGCCACCCCAGGCCATCGAGCGGATCGATCAACTGGGCGGCGCGCGCCAGCTCCCGGTGAACCGGAATGTCGGAGGCGATCACCGGCGCGCCCAGCGTCAGGGCCTCGATCACCGGCAGGTCGAACCCTTCGGCCAGTGATGGGGCCAGCAGCGCGCGAGCCCCGCGAACGAGGGCAGCCACCTGCTCGTCGGTGAGATCGGTGATCTCATGGACCAGTTTGCGGACGGCCGAAGAGCGGTCGAGGTGATCGATAACCGCCTCGTTTTCCCAGCCCCGCCGACCGACCAGCACAAGATGCGGCGCTCTGGGGCCCATCTCTTCAGCGAGCCGCCGCCAGGCGGTGAGCAGGAAGGCAAGGTTCTTTCGAGCCTCAATGGTGCCGACGGTGACGAAATAGGGTCGCCGGGTGGCCCTGTCCGCCCGGTCGTTGAGAAAAGCCTCCTCAAGTCCCAAGAGGGCCACCTCGATCGGCGGTTGGCGCAAGCTACGCTGGCTGGCATAGCGCCCCAGCTCTTCGGCCGTGGTAGAGGAGTTCACCAGCACCAAGGCGGCGTGTTTCAGCAGCCCCCTTACTCGGCCCTCGTGCCTGTCGCCCGCGTTCGGGCCACAGAATTCCGGATGGGTCAGGGGAATCAGGTCGTGAACCATCACCACGGGCGCGACGCCCTGGTCCACCAGACCAGCTAAAAGGTCCGGGGATTCCAGGCCTGAGTGTGACACGTTCAGGTAGATGTCCCCAGCACGCGGCTCGAGCTTGCCTCCGAGAAACAGCCAAACTGTCTCCAATCTGTCCGCCATCTTTCGATGGGGTTTGTCGGGCTTAGGCGAAGGCCGCAGGCCCCAATCGGGCGCATTGTCCATCTCAAGCGCGTTGCGCAACGTCAGCCACTTCACATCCTTGATGCCGGCTTCAGTAGACATGGCCTGCGCCCGAGCCACCAGGCCAGGCAGGCAGCCAGGCCGCAACGGCATCAGCTTGCCTCCCCAGGTCGCTACGGGAACCACATCCAGGTCGGGGCGAGAAATCAGCCAGCGGGCGTAGGCCAACACGACCCGGTCGATGCCTGTCGGCGAATTGCTGCGACCGCGCATAGCTAGGCGTGTTGCGTCGAAAAGAACGCGCTTGGCCATCCTAGGTGAACCGCCGATAGAGCTCGGCAAGCCGGCCCCGGTACGCTTGAGCACTAAATTTCTCCGCCTGCCCGAGCCCCCGCGCGGTAAGCGCTCCACGCATCGCTTCGTCAGCGTCGAGCATCTGAATACCTCGTTTTATGCCTCTTACATCAAGCGGGTCGACCAGCAAGGCCGCATCGCCCGCGACTTCAGCCAGAGCGCCGGAATTGGAGGTCAGCACCGGTGTTCCAAGAGCCATCGACTCCACAACCGGCAGGCCGAATCCTTCATAGATCGAGGGGAAAAGAGTCGCGCGGGCGCCGCGAACGAGGCTCGTCAGGAGCTGGCGCGGCAGATAGTCAAACCGCCGAATCCGCTCGCCGGCCACGATAGAATCGATAAGCCCCGTCTCCGATTCTTCGAGCCAAGCACGGCCGCCAACGAGAATGAGCGGCGTCTTGACCCCCGAGGTGAGGTAGGCTTCGACCAGCCGGCCAATATTCTTCTTTGGCTCGACCGCGCCGAAATAGAGGAAGTAGCCTCGCCAGGACAGGCCCAGCGCGCTTTCGATTTCCGCGGCGACCTCGTCATCACTGGCCGCCTCCAGGGCTCCCGCGACGTCGATCGCCTGATAAGTGTTGGTGATCCGCGTTTCATCGATGCCGAATAGCCGGATGATATCAGCCTTCGACTGTTCCGACACCGTCACCACATGGTCAGCTTTGCGGCAAATCTCGGCGCACATGCCGAAATAGCGGCCCTTGTCGTCCAGGGTCGCGTGCGGTAGCCGGAGCGGCACGAGGTCGTGGATTGTGTAGAGATTGGCGGTGCGAATTTCGCGAATGGGTAGGACGGAGGTCCAATGGGTTACGTCGGTCCTGGCGGCCTCGGTCGCGGACCCAAGACGCAGTTCAGTGAAACGGCTGTGCGCGCCATAATCCCAGTTGGCCGTGTGAAAGATGTCCTGACAGGACCAGATCACATCCGCCCGATCCAAAATCTCGGTGCGAGGCGCGATCACCTCGCCGCTGCGCCCCACCACCACAGCCTCGCGGACCGGTCGAGAGGTGCGATTGCTCAAGAACCGAGAGACGGATTTGCGGGTTGATTTGACCGGAACACCGTCGCTGAGCGCGATCTCATTGAGCAACCCATTACTACCAGGGTCTCGGGCTGGCCCCATCAGAAGCTGAGTCTCCAATCCCAACCCAGCCAGGCCGTCGTGCAGGGTCCGGGCATAGGTCGCGATCCCCGACCCCTTCTCCAGGCTAAGGTTGAACCCGTCTATGCAAACCCTACCCGCCATACGAGAATCTCACCGCCTTCAAGAGATCGAACCTAGGCGCCGGACCGCCGTCGGTCAAACAGGGTCGCAGGCCGTAAGCGCGAACCTTGAACAGAAGGATGGCGCCAGATAAAAATATTGTATCGGCCCTGTTGGAGGGCGCAGCTGGTGCAGTGCCATACGCCCGCGCCGATTTCACCTCGAAAGGTTGGAATGCTGATTCGCGCCCGCGCACCGTTGCGCCTTGGATTGGCCGGCGGCGGCACGGATGTTTCGCCCTATTGCGATCGCTTCGGAGGGTGCGTCCTGAATGCGACGATCGACCGATTTGCATATGCCGCACTTCGACCGCTGGATCGGCCGGAACTGGTGTTCACCGCCACCGATCGGAGCGCGACCGAAACCCTTCCCCTCATCGACCGGCTCGCTCTCGACGATGGGCTTTTTCTGCATCGCGCAGTCTATAACGAAATCGTCCAGACCTATAATGGCGGCCGACCGTTGCCGGTGGAACTGACCACCTATTGCGATGCGCCGGTAGGTTCCGGACTAGGTTCGTCCTCGACCATAGTGGTCGTTATGATCCGCGCCTTCGTGGAGTTATTAAACCTACCTCTGGACGACTATTCGATCGCCCAACTTGCCTTTAAGATCGAACGGTTGGATTGCAAATTACAGGGTGGGCGGCAGGATCAGTACGCCGCGACCTTCGGCGGTTTCAATTTTATGGAGTTCTATGAAGATGATCGCGCCATAATAAACCCTCTTCGGATCAAGAATTGGGTTTTATGCGAACTGGAAGCCTCTCTATTATTATTTTATACTGGAATTTCTCGAGAATCCGCCAAAATTATCGCCGACCAAAGCCAAAACGTCACCGGTGGGGATGGCAAGGGATTGGAGGCGATGCACGAGGTCAAACAGGACGCCATCCGCATGAAGGAATGCGTGCTGAAGGGCGACTTCGCAGGCATAATCCAGTCCATGCAAGATAGCTGGGAAAGCAAAAAGCGCACGGCGATATCCGTTTCGAATCCGGTGATCGAGGAGTTGTTCGATGCCGCCATAACCGCCGGCGCGTCGGCCGGCAAGATTTCGGGGGCCGGCGGCGGCGGATTTCTGGCCTTCTTCGTTCCGCCCGAACGACGCATGGATGTAATCGTGAAACTCGGCCAATTTCCCGGTTCTGTGAGCAACTGCCATTTCACCAGCAATGGCGCCGAAGCCTGGAGACTTTAGCCGTGTGCCTGCCGAACAGCAGTTCCTCCGACGGCGACCAATGAAAGCGATCATCCTTGCCGGCGGCGCCGGGACGCGGCTGCGCTCAATAGTTCCAGATTTGCCAAAGCCCATGGCGCCGATCGCTGGGCGGCCGTTTCTGGAATATCTGATCGAGCGATTGGTCCGGGGCGGCGTGACGGATATCATCCTATCGGTCGGCCACCGAGCAGAGGTCATCAGCAGCCATTTCGGGGCGTCTTGGGGCGGGGCAACGATCAGCTATGCGATTGAATCCGAGCCCTTGGGCACTGGCGGCGCTGTCGCTTTCGCCGCTAAAGGGTGGACCGACAGCCTCGTCCTGGTGGTCAACGGCGACACCTACCTCGGGATTGACTTCGCCGATCTTGTAGCTTGGGCCGCTTCCACCCCCGCGGCTGGGATGGTGCTTCGGAGTGTCGAAGACACGGCACGATATGGCGCGGTTCTTTGCACCGCCGGCCTCGTTCGACGTCTCGCCGAAAAGGGCGAAGCCGGTCCAGGCCTGATCAACGCCGGCGTCTATCTTTTGAACCCGGCGATATTTTCCCGATTTGGGCTGACCGGGCGATTTTCACTCGAATCCGACCTGCTGCAGCCCCATGCTGAAGCGCTGCGTCTTCGCGCCTACGTCACAGACGGCCTCTTCATCGATATAGGCGTGCCGGCAGACTACCTCCGCGCCCAAATCGCCATTCCTGCGCACATCGAGGGTATTTGATTTGCCGATAGGACCATGGTGTGACGATCGAAAGTCAATGATGGCCCACACAATCCTAGGGCCCGGCAAACCGGCTGATATCGCAAATGGTGAATCGCTGACGTTCGACTAATGTATCTCTCAACGGAGACGCGTGCATTTCGGTTGACGTGTGTGTTTGGATCGGGCTTTGAACTGGGCGATCCGGTGCCTTCCAAGGCGATTTCAGATGGTTCTGCATGGACGTCCAACCTCTCGCCATCGCTGACGTTAAGCTCGTCCGTCCAACCAAGCATGGTGACGAGCGAGGATTTTTCTCGGAAATATTTCAAGACGAATTGCTCGCGCGGCACGGGATCGGCGGGTCTTTCGTGCAGGACAACCACGTCTATTCCGCCAGTCGAGGCGTGTTGCGCGGGCTCCATTTCCAGAAGCCGCCGAATGCCCAAGGCAAGCTGGTGCGTTGTGTGCGCGGCGCGATCCTAGACGTAGCCGTGGATATCCGGGCGGGCTCGCCAACCTACGGCCAACACGTCTCAGCGGAAATCTCCGCCGCTAATTGGAGGCAGATCTGGGTCCCCCCCGGATTCGCTCACGGCTACGTCACCTTGGAGCCGAACTGCGAGATCATTTACAAGGTGACGAATTATTATGCCCCGGCCAGCGAGACCGGCATCGCCTGGGACGATCCAGACCTTGGAATCGATTGGAGGCTGCGAGACGCCGATTTTGTTTTGTCGGATAAGGACCGGCGCAATCCAAGATTGGCCGAAATCGCCGCGCCGTTCGACTACGTTTCCGCTACAAATCCAGCCTGATTGGATCCGACGCGATGAAACTATTCGTTACAGGCGGCGCGGGCTTTATCGGGTCGGCGGTATGCCGCCATCTGGTCGGCGACCTCGGCCATGAGGTCGTAGTGATCGACAAGCTGACCTATGCGGCCAATGTGTCGTCGCTGGCGTCGATCAGCACTAGCCCGTTGTATCGCCTAGAACAGGTCGACATTTGCGATGCGGCCTCGATCGCTCGACTGTTCGAGACCTACCAACCCGATGGCGTGATCCACTTAGCGGCGGAAAGCCATGTCGACCGGTCGATCACCGGCTCACGGGTATTTGTCGACACCAATGTGATCGGAACCTTCACCCTCCTCGAAGCCTCGCGGGCCTATCTGGCCGGGGCAGGCAAGGCGGCGGCCGACCGGTTCCGGTTCGTCCACGTCTCGACAGACGAGGTTTACGGCTCCCTGGGCATCGACGGGCTGTTTGTCGAAAATACTCCATACGACCCCAGTTCGCCCTATTCGGCGACCAAGGCGGCGTCCGATCACCTGGCCAAGGCCTGGCATCGCACCTATGGCCTGCCGGTCATCGTCTCCAATTGCTCCAACAACTACGGCCCTTATCATTTCCCGGAAAAGCTGATTCCGCTGATGATCCTGGCGGCGCTGGACGGCGCTCCCCTGCCCGTTTATGGCGATGGCTCGAACATTCGCGACTGGCTCTACGTCGAAGATCATGCTCGCGCCTTGGCGCTGATTTTCGAGCGCGGACGCCCAGGCGAGACCTACAACATCGGCGGACGCAACGAGCGCAAGAACATCGATGTCGTTCATCGCATCTGCGAACTCATGGATCGCCTCAATCCTGCCGGCGGCCCGCATCATCGCCTGATCACCTATGTCGCCGACCGGCCAGGTCATGACCATCGCTACGCTATCGACGCCACCAAGCTGGAGACAGAGTTGGGATGGCGCGCGCAGGAGACTTTCGAGACGGGCATTGAGAAGACGATAGCCTGGTATCTGGATCGGCGCGACTGGTGGGAGCCGCTACGCAACAAGGTCTACTCGGGCGCGCGCCTGGGCCTGATTCCGGCCTGACGCATGCGGATTTTCGTAACCGGCGCGGAAGGTCAGATCGCGCGATCGCTGCGCGAAGCGGCGGCGGAAGACGCGACTATTGTCCTGGGCTGGGGCGCTCGACCCGGGATGGACCTTGCCCGACCGGATACGGTGGCCAGGGCGATCGAGGCTTTCGGTCCAGACCTGGTCGTGAATCCCGCCGCCTATACCGCCGTCGACAAGGCCGAAAGTGAGCCTGAGCTGGCGTTCGCTATCAACCGGGATGGCGCAGGCGCGGTGGCCACGGCGGCGGCCAGGGCTGGTGCGCCGATCATTCAGCTGTCGACCGACTATGTGTTCGACGGCGCGAAGATTGTCCCCTATGTCGAGGGGGACCCCCCCTCCCCGACCGGCGTTTATGGGGCCTCCAAGCTGGCCGGGGAGCACGCGGTCGCCGCAGCGCACCCCGAGCACATCATCTTGAGGACCGCATGGGTTTATGCGCCCTTCGGCGCCAACTTCGTGCGCACCATGCTCCGGCTGGCCGGCGAACGTGATCGCCTGCGTGTGGTCGACGATCAGGTCGGCTGTCCAACGTATGCGCCCGATATCGCGGAGGCGATCTTGAAGATTGCTGGCCGGTTGAACCAAACTGGCTGGCGCGCGGACTACCGCGGAGTCACCCATTTGGCTGGCCCCGATGCGGTGTCGTGGTGCGGCTTCGCGCGCGCCATCGTCGAGGGCGCCGCGCGAAACGGAGGGCGAAACATCCCCGTCGATCCGATCACGACGGCGGACTACCCCACTCCAGCCAAGCGGCCGGCCAACTCTCGCCTGGCGACCGACCGCCTGAAGGGGACATTTGGTGTACGGCTTCCCGGCCTGCAGACATCGCTCGTGGATTGTTTGGATCGTTTAGCGGATGTTTCGCCCGCTGCAGGGAGATCGACTTGAAGGGCATCATTCTCGCCGGCGGTAGTGGAACGCGCCTCTACCCGATGACGCTGGTGACGTCCAAGCAGCTGCTGCCTGTCTACGACAAGCCCATGATCTACTACCCTCTCACCACCCTGATGCTCGCGGGCATCAAGGACATTTTGATCATCTCCACTCCGCACGACTTGCCAAGCTTTCAGAGGCTGCTTGGTGACGGCTCCAAGTTCGGTATCTCGATCAGCTACGCGGAACAACCGAGCCCGGATGGCCTAGCTCAAGCCTTTATAATCGGAGCTGATTTCGTCGGCGATAGTCCATCCGCCCTCATCCTCGGCGACAACATCTTCCATGGCGACGGCCTGCAGACCCTGCTCGCCAATGCCTCGACGAGGGCAACAGGCGCCAGCGTGTTCGCCTACCGCGTCGCCGATCCGGAGCGTTATGGCGTGGTAGCGTTCGATGACGATAACCGCGCCATCTCGATCGAGGAAAAGCCCCAAAAGCCTCAGTCCCACTGGGCGGTGACGGGCCTGTATTTCTATGACCGCCAGGTGATCGATATCGCCGCAAACCTGAAACCGTCACTCAGGGGCGAACTTGAGATCACAGACGTCAACAAAGTCTACCTGGAACGGGGCCAGCTTTCCGTCGAACTGATGGGTCGTGGCTACGCTTGGCTTGATACCGGCACGCCTGATAGCCTGTTGGAAGCTGCCGCCTTTGTCGGCACCCTGGAAAAGCGCCAGGGTTTTCGGATTGCCTGTCCGGAAGAAGTGGCGTTCCGCATGGGATATATCACGCGCGAACAACTCGCAGCCCTGGGCGCCAGTCTTGGAAAGAGCGACTATGCTCGGTACTTGCGGGAAGTCGCGACCCTAACTGAAAATGCGCCGCTCGACCGCGTACAGTAGGGACCGCGACCTAGGTTAGTCACCGGGCGTAGATACGAGGACTACATGGTGAACATAGTCAGGCATACGCTCACAGAATATTTTGAGCGCAATCTCAGAATCATTTGGGCACTAGTCCTTCGCGAATTGGCGACGCGCTATGGCCGAAATAATCTTGGATTCCTTTGGATTATCGGAGAACCACTATTATTCACTTCCGGCGTCTTGGTTATGTGGTCAATTATTCGACCACCATATGATCACGGCATTCGCTTACTGATATTTGTTGTTACAGGGTACATGCCGCTAACGCTTATTAGGCACACGGTCGGTCACGGAATAAACTGCATACCTACAAATATAAATCTATTATATCATCGAAAAATTACACTATTACATTTTTTTATAGCCCGAACATTACTGGAAATCATTGGGGTTAGCCTTGCATTTTTTGTCACTGTATCGGTATTTTTGCTATTTGGCGTCATTTCGCTCCCTCCTTCATTATCGTTAGTACTGGGTGGGTGGTTTATTTTATCGTGGATATGCTTCGGAATGACGTTAATATTAGGGGGAGTAGCCGGTATATACGAATCATTCGAAAAAGTCGCGAATCTACTTACCTACGTGATGGTTCCGATGACCGGTACATTCTTCATGATAGACTGGCTTCCCTATCAATATCAAAAAGCTGTTGAATTAATCCCACTTATCAATTGCGTAGAAATGGTGAGAGCTGGCTTTTTCGGCGAGTTTGTCCCAACTCACTACAACGCCGCATATGCCATAGCGTGGGCGGCTGGCTTCACGTTTGTCGGATTGCTCGTCCTTCAGTTCGTTCGCGACAGGATCGACGTTGAATAGTTAGAGCGAGGGTAAGCCCGATCCCCCGGCGCCGGGACGCGCTTGCCGGACCGCCAGACCGTCCGCGCCTATTCGAAAACGTTTCAATCATCCGCCGCCACCGTCACGCGAAGATGGGCCAACCTCGCCGCCAGACCAGAGGGGCCGCACACGATCTGAGCGACATTAGCTAAGACAGATGCAGGTAAACGTAAGCGGTGCTTTCGTATCCCTCCGGTGACGCTTTCAGTTACCCACATCTCGCTGGACGAGATTTGCCCCCATTGAATCTTCTGTGATTCTGTCTGTGACGCCGATTCGCGGAGCGTCACAGATGAGCGGGAACACGGTCGCCGGCGATACAGGCTGGCATGACGATGAGGTCGTTTCGGAAGGGCTGCCAGACAGACGGCTGGCGCGTCGATTGCGCCGCCTGATTGATCAGATGTCGGCGGCGCCTGGCCAACCACTGCCGGCCGCTTGCGGCGACTGGGCGGCGACCAAGGCAGCCTATCGCTTCTTCGACAATCCACGCATCACCGAGCATGGGGTGCTGGCCGGCCACTTCGCCGCAACCGCCACGCGCTGCGCGGCGAGCGAAGGCCGATTCTCATCCTGCAGGACACTACCGAGTTCATTTACAGCCGCGCACAGCCGGGCAAGATCGGGTTCACGAAGACCATCAACGCCGGGCGTTATAAGGCAGGTCAGCCCAACACGGTGACTTTGTGCGGGGTGCTGCTGCATGCGAGTCTGGCCGTGACCCTCAGCGGTACACCGCTCGGGCTGACGGCGGCGAAGCTCTGGACACGCACGAAGTTCAAGGGGACCTGGACCCTCAAGCGGCACGTGAACCCCACACGCGTTCCGATAGAGACAAAGGAAAGCTATCGCTGGCTGGAGAATCTGCGCCAGTCGATGGCGCTCGTCGGCGCTCCGGAACGCTGCGTGCATGTGGCCGACCGCGAGAGCGACATCTACGAGCTCTTTTGTCTGACGCAGGATCTGGGCACTCGATTTGTGGTGCGGGTGCAGACTGATCGGTTGGCCGGCGCGCCGTCCGGCGCAGAGCCGCAGGATAAGGCGCATCGGGTCTTCGCCCAGCTCTCGACCGCGCCCTGGGCGGGGCGCCATATCGTTACGGTCGGACAAGGTCAGACGACATGCGTCCAAGTAAAGTTTGCCTCAATCGAGACCTTGCCGCCCATTGGCAAGCAGAAGCGATACAGCCCTCAGCCACTAACCTACATCCGCGCCCTTGAGGTCGACCCGCCGGCAGACCGCCCGCCAATCGACTGGAAGCTAGTGACCAATCTGCCTGTAGATGACTGCGGATTCCGAGCTGATCCCGCCGGCCATTCCGATTTGATGCCGCCACCCGTTCCGATTTGATCCCGCCAGTCATTCCGGAATGATCCCGCCAGGGGTTCCGATTTGATGCCGCCAGGCAAGGGGCGGCGCCGGGCGCTTCTTCGACGCTAGGGTTTCTCCTTTTGGAGGGGCCGATGCCGACGGAGAGGATTGCGATGCGCCGGGTGCGCGAGATGTTGAGACTGACGCTGGACGCGGGGCTGTCCGTGTCCGAGGCGGCGCGGCGGATGGACGTCGCGCGGTCCACGCTGCGCGAGATGGTCCAGCGGGTGGAGCGCGCGGGCCTGCCTTGGCCGCTGCCGCTCGACCTGAGCGACGCCGATCTTGAGAGCCGCCTTTACGGGGAGGCGGGAACCAAGCAGGGCCATCGCCGACGGCCGGAGCCGGACTGGGCGCAGATGCAGCGCGAGCTGAAGCGCAAG
>Ga0302311_10006705_pt1 | contig 11853 bp, 10 predicted proteins | sample III_Palsa_N1_3_FD_200449 | JGI IMG/M metagenome (GOLD analysis project Ga0302311, IMG submission 200449) | Peat permafrost microbial communities from Stordalen Mire near Abisko, Sweden - III_Palsa_N1_3 | ecosystem: Environmental > Terrestrial > Soil > Palsa > Peat permafrost | place: Sweden...
ACATGGTAGCCGGGCAAGGCACGCCGGCTCAGGCCCCGGCGCGCATGATGGCCTATCGCGAGGCTGACGCATTCGCCCGCATCATCGACACGCTGGTGGAGAATTCGATTCAATATCTGCTCGGCCAGCTCAAGGCCGGCGCCGACGCGCTGCAGATTTTCGACACCTGGGCCGGCGTGCTGCCGCCGCGCGAATTCCAGCGATGGTCGATCGAGCCGACCCGGCGCATCGTGGAAGGCGTGCGCCGGCAAGTCCCGGGCGCCAGGATCATCGGCTTTCCCCGCGGCGCGGCTGCGCAACTGCCGGCCTATATCGAGGCCACCGGCGTCGATGCCGTCAGTATCGACTGGGCAGCCGAACCATCCTTCATCCGCGAGCGGGTGCAAAACCGCGTCGCCGTGCAGGGCAATCTCGATCCGCTGGCACTGATCGCGGGCGGCGACGCGCTCGACCGCTCGATCGACGACGTACTGGCGAATTACGCGGGCGACCGATTGATCTTCAACCTCGGCCACGGCATCCAGCAGGAAACCCCGATCGCGCATGTCGAGCAGATGCTGAAGCGGGTGCGGGCATATAAGGGCTGATCACACCGGCCGGCTGCGCGTGATGATGTCGGCGGCGCCCTTGTCCAGGAGATCGAGACCGACCGCGCGGCCGAGTTCGCGCGGGCGGTCCGCGGGGCCGGAGCGCGAGGCCTCGATGAACACGCCACCATCAAGATCGAGCACCGAAGCCGTCAGCGACATTGTCGCGCCTTTGATCGTGGAAAATCCCGCGATCGGCGAATTGCAATGGCCGTTGAGCACCCACAACACCTCGCGCTCGGCATCGGCGCTTTGGCGCGCGGCGGGGTCATCGATCAACGATAGAAGTCGCCGCGTTTGCCAATCCTGCGCGGCGCATTCCACCGCGACGATGCCCTGCCCCGCCGCCGGCAGCATTTCCTGAACCGAAAACTGATGACCAATACGGCCCGCCAGGCCGACTCGCTCGAGCCCCGAGCGCGCCATGATCAGCGCGTCCGCCGGCCCGACCGCGCCGCCGTCGGGCAGCCGCTGCAATTCCAGGGCATCGAGCTTGCGCACGCGGGTGTCGGCGGCGCCGCGATAGTGGATCACCTCGATCTCGGGAAACAGCCGCCGCGCATAGGCTGCGCGCCGCACCGCGTTGGTGCCGATCTTAAACCCCTTGCCCCGCGTTTTCCGGATCTCTTCGATCGACACACCAGCGCGCACTACCAGCACGTCTTCAGCCGGATCGCGCGCAAGCGTGGCGCCGATCACGAGGCCCGGGGTTTCCTCATTGCCCGGCATGTCCTTGAGCGAATGCATCGCCGCCTGCAATTGCCCCGATAATACCGCCTGGCGGATTTCGGCAACGAAGGCGCCGCCCTTGCCGCCATGCGGCAACAGTTTGCCGATCTGGTCGGAATCGCCAGATGTCTCGAACTTGACGATCTCGACATCGAGGTCGGGCGCGGCCGCGGTCAGGCGGCGGGCAATCTCCTCGGTTTGCGCCAGCGCCATGGCGCTCTTGCGCGTTCCGATCCGCAGGCGAATTGCCACCACTCATGCTCCATACGAGGCCGCGCCAAAAATAACGCCCCTCCGCGGCCGGCACGATAAAACCAGCGGGCCCGGGAAGCAAACGCGACCCGCGAGCGCGCCAGCGTTACCGCGCGTCCTCCAGGATCATGTCGGAGGCTTTTTCGGCGATCATGATGACCGGCGCGTTGGTATTGCCCGACACCAGGTCCGGCATGACCGAACAGTCGACCACGCGCAAGCCCTCGATGCCGCGCACCCGGAGCCGCTGATCGACCACGGCCAGCGGATCGTTGCCCATGCGGCAGGTCGAGGTCGGGTGGTAGATCGTGCTGCCGCGCTGGCGGCAATAGGCCAGCAGTTCCTCATCGGTCGCAACCTTCGGCCCGGGGTCGTACTCATCGACCACATAGGGTTTAAGCGCCGGCGCGCGCAGTATATTGCGCAGGATCTTGAGGCCCTCGACATTGGTGGTGCGGTCGGTCTCGGTGGCGAGATAGTTGATACGGATTTCCGGCGGCACGGCCGGATCCGCGCTCTTGATGCGCAGCGAGCCGCGGCTCTCGGGACGGAGCTGACAGACCGACGCGGTGAAGCCGGAAAACGCGTGCAGCTTCTCTCCCATCTTGTCGGTCGAGAAGGGCAGGAAGTGAACCTGGATATCCGGCGTCGCCAAACGCGGATTGGTCTTGAAAAACGCCCCGGAGGTGCCGGCGGCGATGGTCAACGGGCCGGTGCGCGACAGCGCATATTGCACACCGGTCATGATCTGGCGGACCGGACTGGCGACCACATCGTTGAGCGTGATCTTTTTCGCGCAGCGCATCACGATCCTGACCTGCATATGATCCTGCAGATCGCTGCCGACGCCGGGCGCATCGAGCACGACGCCGATGCCGTGCTTGTTCAGGAGGTCCGCAGGACCCACGCCGGACAGTTGCAGCAATTGCGGCGAATTATACGCGCCGCTTGAGACCAGGATTTCCCGCCGCGCCCGCGCCGTCTTGACGGTGCTGCCTTGCCGGTACTCGACGGCCCGGGCACGACGTCCCTCGAACAGGATGCGCTGCGCCAGTGCCGAGGTCTCGATATGCAGATTGCTTCGGCTTCGTGCCGGGCGAAGATACGAAAACGCCGCGCTGGCGCGCCGGCCACGCTGCGTCGTGGTCTGGAACCAGCCGGCGCCTTCCTGGGTCGCGCCGTTGAAATCCGGATTGGTGGGAATACCCGCTTCCGCGGCCGCCGTGATGAACGCACCGGAAAGCGGATCGGCATGGCGTGAATCGGACACCGGCAATGGGCCGCCGGCGCCGTGGAAATCATCCGCGCCGCGTTGCTGGTTCTCCGCCTTCTTGAAATACGGCAGGACGTCGTCATAGCCCCATCCGGCATTGCCGCGCTGGCGCCAGCGATCGTAATCCTGGTGCTGGCCGCGCACGTACAACAGGCCGTTGATCGAGCTCGATCCGCCCAACACCTTGCCGCGCGGCTGAAACACGCTTCGGCCGTCCAGGCCCGGCTCCGGCTCGGTCTGGTACATCCAGTTGACGGTCTTGTCCTTGAACAGCTTGCCGTATCCGAGCGGCACATGGATCCAGAGGTTGGTGTCTTTTGGACCGGCCTCCAGCAGCAGCACCGAGCTCTTGCCATCGGCACTGAGGCGATTGGCGAGCACGCAACCGGCCGATCCGGCGCCGACGATGATGTAGTCGTATTCGATGGTCGAGGCGTTGTTTCCCGACGCGCGGGAGGCCGTTGTGCCGTTCATGTCTTGTTTTCGTTTCTTCCCTGGCAGAGATTTATCGAGGCACGTCGCCGTTACGGCGTGTCTTCCTGTCCCATCGGCTCCAGCTCCATCGGCTGCAACCCGAGCCGGCGGAACAGATCCATATCCTTGTCGTTTTCGGGATTACCCGCCGTCAGCAAGGTGTCGCCGACGAAGATCGAATTGGCGCCGGCAAAGAAACACAGCGCTTGCATCTCATCCGTCATCGCGGTGCGCCCGGCGGACAACCGCACCACCGATTCCGGCATCATGATCCTGGCCGTCGCCACGGTACGCACAAAATCGATTGGCGAAATCGGCGTCGCATCCGCCAGCGGCGTGCCGGGGATCGGAATCAGCATGTTGATCGGAACGCTCTCCGGATGCTCCGGAAGATTGGCCAGCGTGGTCAGCATCGCGATGCGGTCGTCGGCCAGCTCGCCCATGCCGACGATGCCGCCGCAGCACACTTTCATGCCGGCGGCGCGGACGTTATCGAGGGTCTCGAGCCGGTCGGTGAAATTCCGCGTGGTGATGATCTCGCTGTAATAGCGCTCCGAGGTATCGATGTTGTGATTGTAGTAGTCGAGGCCGGCGTGGCTCAGTTGTTCGGATTGCGCGCGATCGAGCATGCCGAGCGTCATGCAGGTTTCCATCCCGAGCGCCTTGACGCCCTTCACCATCGCAACGACGGCCTCCATGTCGCGGGGCTTGGGGTTGCGCCAGGCCGCGCCCATGCAATAGCGGGTCGCACCGGCGTCGCGCGCCTTGCGGGCTTCCGCGATGACGCGCTCGACCTCCATCAGCTTGGAGGCCGACAGGCCCGATTCGTGGTGCACCGATTGGCTGCAATAGCCGCAATCCTCCGGACATCCACCGGTCTTGATGCTCAACAGACGGCTGAGCTGAACCCTGTTCGGGTCGAAGTTTCCACGGTGCACGGTCTGCGCCCGAAACAGCAGATCATTAAACGGCAGATTGTAGAGTGCCGCGGCTTCGTCGACGGGCCAAATCTTGGAAGAGCTTGTTTTGGAAGAGTTCGGCTTGCGGAGGTCAGGGCGGGATGCCTGGGAGGGGTGGTCGAGGGCGGTTTGTTCGTAGTTCGCAAGCGTCATGATCTCTCCGAGGCGCGGTTTCGGCGCTGAAACTCTAGCCACCACCCCGCAAAGTCAAGCGCCTGGGCTCGAGGCTGCGCGCCGAGCTTTTGAGACCCGTTTCTCAACGGGGCAGGTATCTCGGAAAGCATCTTGTGCAGTGCAGCATCGCCCCCTAGATAGCTGCTTCAGCGAGGTGCGCTACGTGACCGACGTCAATGCCAATGGTTGGGTTTCATCGACCCACCGCCCGATGGGCTTTCCCGAATTCGTCATCGTGATCGCCTCGATCATGGCGTTGAATCCGCTGGCGATGGACATGATGCTGCCGGCGCTGCCGAACATCGCCTCGGCATTCCACATCGAGGCCGCCAACCGGCCGCAGATGGTGTTGTCGACCTTCCTGATCGGGTTCGGTGTCGGCCAATTCGTGATGGGGCCGTTGTCGGACCGGTTCGGACGCCGGCCGGTGCTGGTCGACGGCATGGCTTTGTATTGTATCGCCAGCGTGCTCGCGATCACCGCGTCCTCCTTCGAGATGTTGCTGCTGGCGCGCGTGCTGGAGGGATTGGGAACCTCCGCCACCCGCGTGATCGCGACCTCGATCGTGCGCGACTGCTACGCCGGGCGCCGCATGGCCAGTGTGATGTCGCTGGCGATGATGGTTTTCATCGCGGTTCCCGTGATCGCGCCGTCGTTCGGCCAGGCGGTGATGCTGCTGACGCAGTGGCGCGGCATCTTCGTGGTGCTGACGATATACGGCATCCTCGCTCTGATCTGGAGCGCGCTGCGCATGCCGGAGACGCTGGCGGTAGCCGACCGCAAGCCACTGACGGTACGCGACGTCCTCAGTGCGTTCCGCCAGACCATCACCAACCGGCAGACCATCGGCTACGCGCTCGGGGCGGGTTGCGTGCAGGGTGCGCTGTTTGCCTTCGTGTTTTCGTCACAGCAGATCTTCACCGGCATCTACCAGCTCGGCCATTATTTTCCGCTGGCCTTCGCCGCGATGGCGGTTGGCGTGGCCATCGCGGGATTTCTCAATTCGCGCATCGTCGGCAAAGTCGGCATGCGCGTGATCTCGCATAGCGCGCTGGTCGGGTTCGTTGCGGTCGGCGCCACGATGTTCGTGGCCGAGAAGACTGGCATGCTGCCGCTGGCGCTGTTCATGGCGCTGGGCGCACTGATGATGTTCGCGTTCGGTATGGTGTTCGCCAACTTCACCGCGCTGGCGATGGAGCCGCAAGGCCATATCGCAGGTACCGCCTCGTCGTTGTATGGCTCGATCACGACAATGCTCGGGATCGGCATCGGCACCGTGATCGGCCAGGACTACGACGGAACGCTGCTGCCGTTTTCAACCGGGTTTTTCCTGTGCTCCCTGGCCGCGCTGGCCATCGTCGCGGTCGCCGAAAAAGGCCGTTTGTTCAGACCCCATCAAGCCGTCCCGGATCGCGCCTGATCGTTGCTCCCCCAACGTTACGTCGGAAAGCCGTATAGCCGGGCCGGATTGTCGACCAGGATCTTGCGGCGCAGTTCGTCCGACGGTGCCCATTCGCCGAGCAGATCGAGAAGCTGGCCGTCATCCGGCATATGGGTTGCGCCGAACAAATTCGGATGCGGCCAGTCGGTACCCCATACGCAACGATCGGGGGCTGCCTCGATGTAGCCCCGCGCTAATGCTGCGACGTCCGCATAGGGATAACCCTTGACTGAGCTGCGATAGCCCGAAAGTTTTACGTAGGCTTGGCCGGATTGCAGCAGGCCGACCGCGGCGCGGAATTCCGGACTGGCCGTGCCCCGATCGCTCTGCACGCCGGCCATGTGATCGAGCACCACCGTCACCGGCAGCTTTCGTATGATCGGGGCCAGATCCGCGATCTGCGCGCCATGGGTATAAAACTGGATGTGCCAGCCGAGCGGCGCCACCTTGGCGGCGAGGCTCTCGAGCTGGGCCAGCGGCGTGCCGTTGCCGCTGACCGCATTGAACCGCACCCCGCGCGCGCCTTGCGCATGCATTTGCTGGAGCATGGCGTCATCGACGCGCTCGTCGATGACCACGATGGCGCGCGAATGATCGCGGCCGAGCAATTCGACCGCATCCAGGGTGCATCGGTTGTCGGTGCCGAAGGTCGAGGGCTGCACGATCACCATGCGGCCGATGCCGATGGCGCGCGCCATCGCCTGATAGGCCGGCACGATCGCTTCCGGCGGCGAGTAGGAACGGCCCAGGCTCAGCGGGTAACGGTCGTACGGCCCGTTAATGTGGAAGTGACAATCGGTTGAGTTGGCCGGCGCCTGCCAACGCGGCGCCGACGTCACCGCGCGAGGCGGCAAACAAGGTTTTGTCATACGAGTTTTTCCTGCGAGTTTTTCCTGCGAGCTTACCCTGCGAGCTTATCCTGCATTCCGGCCGGCGATGGCCGCAATGGCGTTAGCCCATCCGGCACGATCGAAGCAAGCGATCGGCCCTTGGTCTCCGGCAGCATCGCCAGCGCCAGCAGCATCAAACCATAGGCCAGCAACGCGAACAGCAGGATCGCGCCGCCCAACCCGAGCTTTCCGCTCAGAAATCCGACCAGTGCCGGAAACAGCGCGCCGATGGCGCGGCCCGAATTGTAGCAGAAGCCTTGCCCGGCGCCGCGAACCTCCGTCGGGTACAGTTCGGTCATGAACGGACCCATCGCGGAAAACATCATGTAGAGGATGAAGCCGAGCGGTGCGCCAAGCACCAGCATCAGGCCGTCGCCGATCGGCGCCGCCAGATAGATCGCGACGCAGACCATCGAACCGACCGCGGAGACGATGAAGGTCCGTTTGCGGCCGATCAGGTCAGACAGATACGCGCCGGCGATGAAACCAAGGAACGCGCCGAAGATGTGGATCAACAGATACGACCCGGTGTTCAGCGAACTCAGCCCGCGCTCGGTCTTCAGATAGGTCGGCAGCCAGACCGATAGCGCGTAAGAGCCGCCCTGCGCGCCCGTCACCATCAGCGCGACCTTTGCCGTGGTGGCGAGATAGGGCGGACGCAACACCGTGAAGGCCTGGGTGAGGCCGCTGACACCGGAAACTCGGCGCGCATTGAATATCTCCGGCTCGCTCATGCGGCGCCTGATCCACAGCACCAACAGCGCAGGCGTCAGCCCGATCCAGAACATCACACGCCAGGCGACGACATCGGGCAGCACCGCGAACATCAGCGTGTACAATAGCGCCGCCGTGCCCCAGCCCACCGCCCAGCCGCTCTGCACGAAACCGACCGCCCGGCCGCGATATTTGTCGCGGATGATCTCGCCCATCAGCACCGCGCCGGCCGACCATTCGGCGCCAAAGCCGAGGCCCTGCAGCGCGCGCAGCACGAACAACTGCTCGAAATTTTGCGCAAAGCCGCACAGGAAGGTGAAGACCGCGTACCATAGCACGGTGATCTGCAAGACGCGGACCCGGCCATAGCGATCGCTCAGTGCGCCGGCGAACCAGCCGCCAAACGACGAGACCACCAGCGTAATGGTTCCGAGCAGGCCTGCTTCGCCGCGCGAGATGTTCCAGGTCGCGAGCAGGGTCGGAATGACGAAGCTGTAGATTTGCACATCGAGCGCGTCGAGCGACCAGCCGCCAAAGCAGCCCGCCATGGTCCGCCGCTCACCCGGCGTGAGTTCCCGCATCCACTGAAGCATCGCTTCCCCCATCCCGCATTATTTTTTTTCAAATCTATGCCGGATGCCCGCGGTCCTCCTACCGTTATTTTTGCTCGGCAGCTATCCACCGCGACGGAGTTCGCGTCGGCCCAATCAAACAATCACAGGGATCGACGCATGGCTAACGGCCGAAACATGTTGCTGCGGCGCGACATCGCGTAACCGGGCGAGTTATGCTCGGCGGTCACCGCTTTCCGGGAAATGGCGGCAACGTGATCGTCGCCGCCGCGCCGAACACCAGACAGGCTGTCATTGTCCAAAGCGCGGCGCGATAGTCGCCGTTGCCGTCAAACATCTTGCCCATGATCACCGGCCCCGCGGCCGCGCCGATGCTGAACATCGAATAGGCCAGGCCATGAATCCATAGTTGCGCAGACCAAAATAGCGCGCGGTCAGATAGGCAATCAGATCGATCTCGGCGCCGAGCGCGAAGCCGATCAGGAACGCAGCGACCCGCGCCGTGGCGATTATCGACGGCTAAGCGGGCGGCGGCCGTCCGTTGCTGCCCGATCTATTCGGCGGCTTCGCGAACCGGAACGCCCTGCTCGATATCGAATTGCAGGATGTCGTTGAAACGATTGAACGCCCCGCACAGCGCGATGCGCCAGGTCAGTTCGACGATCTGGGCTTCGGAGAAATGTTCCCGCAGGCGCGCAAAGACCTCGTCGCGGGTCTTGTTCCAGTTGTTGGTGACCGCGATGGCATATTCGACGACGAGCCTGTCGACGGCATCGAGCTCCGGATGATCCTTGTAATCGAGCAGCCGCTCGGCGCCCTCTTCCGAAACACCCTGGATCGCCAGCTTCGGTGCGTGATGCGATACGCAATAGGTGCACTTGTTCAGCAGCGATACCGTCACCAGCGCCAGTTCAAGATGACGCTTCGACACCACCGCATCGTCGGCCAGATCGACCAGTAGCGACCAGACGTGCTTGAAGATCGGCGGCCGGTGCGCCATCACGCCCGCCTGGTTTTCAAATGCGCCATAGGTCGTCATCTTGTCCCACAGCGGCGCGAGCTCCGCCGGCAGGTCATTTTTTGTCTTGATCGAGATGCGGGACATCGTTTCTCCGTAGATCGGGATAGAGGGTCAGAGTGGGGAATTCGCCAATCCTGACAGCGCGGGTGACTCGTCCAGGATAAGCCGCGTCGGAATACCGCGCAAAAGCCCGCTGAAGCGACCCTTGTCTTCGAACCGCTGCCGGAACGGCGACGCCGCGAAGGCTTCCTTGAAACGCAGAAGAATGCCGCCGGCAATATAGATGCCGCCGGTCGCGCCGATCGTCACCGCGAGGTCGCTCGCGACCGTCCCGAGAAATCGACAGAAGTGAGCGAACGCGTCGACGCAGGTCGCGTCCGTCTGGCAAATGGCGCGATTGGTGACGTCCGCCGGCGTCAGCGGCGCCGCCGCAACGCCTGCGATCGAACACAGCGCCTCGTACAGATTGACCAGCCCGGCGCCCGACAGCACCCGTTCCGCCGAGACGTGCTCGAAGCGGGTGCGAAGCACCTCGATGATGGCGTCTTCCTGTTTTGTGGAGGCAGCAAGCGTGACATGACCGCCCTCGCCCGGCAGCAGCGCCCAGTTCTCCCCGATCGGTATCAGCGAGCTGACGCCAAGACCGGTTCCCGGCCCGATGACACCGATAGGGCCCTTTGCCTCCGCGGAGTCGGGTCCGACCAGAAAAATGTCAGATGCCCGCAAATACGGCACCGACAGCGCGGTGGCGGCAAAGTCGTTCATCACCGCCAGCGACGATAGTTCCAGACGCTGTTTCAGCTCCGAGATCGAAAACGTCCAGCCGTGATTTGTCAGCGCGATCGTGTCGCCGAACACCGGACCTGCGATCGCAAGCGCTGCTTCGCTCGGCCGCAGCGAAGGCGCCAAGCCTTCGATATAGGCCGTCAGCGCATCATGTAGCGAGGCGTATTGTCCGACTCCGACGTGCACGAGGTTTTGATAGGCGCCGTTCTGCGCCAGCGCAAAACGCGCATTGGTACCGCCGATGTCGCCGATGACCCTTAATCCGCCCAACCGATATCCTCCTTGTCGCGAACGAATGCCAAGTTGAACGAAGGGGCGAGCCTTGCGGTTCCGGTCGCCAAGGTCACCTGCCAAAGTAACCTGCCGAGGCACGAAACGCATAGCCGCCTTCGATGGGCGATACAACGGCACCCGTATTGGCCCGGATACGCGCCTTGGGATTCATGGCCGGCGGCAACTTGGCCGGCGAGGCTTGCCGGACGATGGAACCGGCCTATGGTTGCGTCAAAATGACGTCAGGGAGCGATCATGACCAGGCAATGGATGGCGGCGGCCGTTCTTCTAACGATGGCGGGAATGAATGGCGCGCAGGCCCAGGATTATCCCGCCAGACCGGTCACGATGATCATTCCGTTCGCCGCCGGCGGGCCGGCCGATATCACCGGCCGGATTGTCGCCGACATTTTCAGCCATTATCTCGGCCAGAAATTCGTGGTGGAAAATGTCGGCGGCGCCGGCGGCACCATTGGCGCGCTTCGCGCCGCGCATGCTGCCCCCGACGGCTACACGATCCTTTCCGGCCACATGGGCACCAATGCGCTGGCGGCGGCGTTCTACCCCGATCTCGGCTACGACGTGCAGAAGGATTTCGAGCCGATCGGACTGACCGCCGAATATCCTGAGTTGCTGGTGGTCCGCAAAGACTTTCCCGCCAACACCCTCGGCGAATTCGTCACCTATGCCAAAGCCAACGCCGGCAAGCTCAATGTCGGGCATGCCGGGGTCGGCTCGGTATCCTATATCGGCTGTCTGCTGCTGGACGCAGCGATCGGCATCAAGCCGACCATGGTGCCGTTCACCGGCACGGCCCCGGTGTTGAATGCGATGCTCTCGGGCGACATCGACTATGAATGCGATCCGGTGCTCGGCACCCTGGCCCAGGTCCGCGCCGGAGGCGTCAAGGCGCTGGCGATCGCCGCCAGGAAGCGCAGCCCGATGTTGCCGGATGTGCCGACCTCCCACGAGCAGGGCTTGGGCGAATTCGACTGCGCGCCGTTTTACGCAGTTTTCGCCCCGAAAGGCACGCCGAAGCCGATCATCGATAAACTCGCGGAAGCCCTCAACAAGGGCCTCGGCGAGGACGCCGTACAAAGGCGGTTGGCCGACCTCGGCGCCGAACTCGTGGAGCCGGATCGTCGCGGCCCCAAGGCGCTGGCCGATCTCGTGCGAAGCGAATCCGCACGGCTGATGCCGATCCTGAAAGCGGCGACGGAGAAATAGGCCTGCCATCCGCGCGGCAAGGGACCGCCGTTGAGCGGTAGAGATCATTGGTCCAGCGGGTGATCGCATCGCGCACCTGGAGGCCACCATTTTCATCTTGCAGGAGCAGAGTTGGCGTGCCGAAATCGGCGTGGGCACCGGCGCCGGCCTGACCTTTCAGCGCGTCAGCCGGATGTGGGGGTAGTGCAGGTGGCTCATCTGGTTGCCGCATCATTATCCGCACATTACGCTTCTGCACATTGACGGGCGGATGCGCCGCGGGCCTTGTGACGGAAACTCAGCAACTCTAACCAATGTGCCACCAGCATGATGACCGCGAATGACACTTACACCGAGCCGACAACCGGTTATTGGCAGGAGCTGACGCCGGAGATCCCGACCCGGTTCTCGGCGACGCCACCCTATCGCTTCGGCTATCCCGTAAGCCTGCCCTGCGGCCGTACCCTCGTTCTGCCGCTGCGCCGATTGCCCGACGGCAATC
>Ga0302311_10006707_pt1 | contig 11850 bp, 9 predicted proteins | sample III_Palsa_N1_3_FD_200449 | JGI IMG/M metagenome (GOLD analysis project Ga0302311, IMG submission 200449) | Peat permafrost microbial communities from Stordalen Mire near Abisko, Sweden - III_Palsa_N1_3 | ecosystem: Environmental > Terrestrial > Soil > Palsa > Peat permafrost | place: Sweden...
AAACCGGCCGAAAGAGCCGGGCAATAACCCTCGGGTAACGCGATTTTCGCGTCCACTCGACGGGAAAGGGCCTGACGGCCCTAGTTTTTCCGCAGCCTGCTAAAACACCCGCCTTTGAATATCGAGCGTGTCGCCCGGCTGGATCGTGTCGGTCAGCTGGACGGCGTAGCGCATCAGCCCCTCGGCGGTCGGACGCACCAGCACGATGCGGTCCGTGACGGCCCGGCGGGTGAACCCGCCGGCGATCGCCACCGCCTGCTGGACCCGCAAGCCCGGGCTGTAGGGGAAATTGCCGGCATGATTGACCTCGCCCAGCACATAGATCGAGCGATAGGCGGCGATGTCGGCGGTGACCTTGGGGTCGACCATCAGCTTGCCGTAACGCTGCCCGGCCTGCGCGGCTGCCTCCTCGACGGTCAGGCCACGCACCGGCAGGCGGCCGATCAGCGGCAGCATCAGCGCGCCGTCGGCGCTGACGTCATATTGGCCGGCCAAATCGGCCTGGCCGAACACCTGGAGCGAGACCTTGTCGCCGGTATCCAGGCGATAGGCCTGATCGGTGACCGGCGGTGGCGCCGGCAGATCGACGCTGTTGATCGAGCAGGCGGTCACCAGGGCCGCCAACAGCAGGACGGGAAGGCGCAGCGGGTTTACCATTGGAAATTCGCCGATACAGTCAGGCGGTTGAAATCGAGGATGGCGCCGGCCAAGGTCGAGGCGCGCCGGTAATCGGTCCAGGCTGCGGCGATCGAGACGGTCTCGTCGATCAGATAACGCAAATCCACCCCATATTGCGTGATGTCGTCGGTGCGCGACGGGCTCCCCACTTCCACCTTGTAGCGCATATCCGTAAAGGAAAAGTTGAAGCCGGCCAGCAGGTTGTCGTCGATCTCGTAATCGGCGGACGCGGTCTCGGCGGTGGCTTCGACCCCGGCGGTGCCGCGCACGTTGCTTTCGGCGATCTGGCGCTGGGCGCCGGCGCCGAAGGACAGGCGGTCGAGCGGGTTCCACACCGCGCGGGCCTGCAGGGCCGGTCCCGACACGGTGGGGAAGGCATGGTCGACATAATCCTGGCGCAGCCAGCCGGCGCCGCCTTCGACATAGGTGACGCTGGACAGATCATAGCGCAGCCCGCCCAGCACCTGGCCGCCGGAACTGTCGTGGCGGAGCCCGTCGGTGCTGATCTCGCGGTCGTAATGGCGCAGATTGACCTGCGGCTCGATGAAGATCGCCGTGCCGTCGAACACCGATCGCGCCAGATGCAGGGTCGAGGTCAGTTCCTCGTAATCCTGTTCGTTGCCGAGGATCACCGGCGGATTGACGGCGTAACGATAGACGATGGCACGTTCGCGGGTGGTCAATTCCCAATCGTCATTGGTATAGCCGGCCTCCAGCAGCGCTGAATATTGCGCGTAGCGGCTGGGGCGCTGCTGGCGGTAGCCGCTGCCGCTATCCTCGATCGGCTGGACCAGCCATTGCTCGTCGAGGGACAGGTCGGCGCGCCAATCCTCGGTGGGGGCGAGGAAACCGCCCTGATGCAGCCGAGCCTCGTCGCCATTCTGCGAGGAGAAGCGCAGGTAGCGCAATGAATCACCCGCGGCGCCCAGCGACCAGCCGCCATCCTCATCGTCGGAGGAGGCGCTCAAACCAGCGGTCAGCTGCGCGGCGAAATCGCCCTGCGCGTCGCTTTGCCGCTTCAAGGCATTGCTGTCGGCGATCAGGGCGGTCTGCACGGTGGGATAGAGCGTGATGTCGGAAGAAGCGTCGTCGCGTGGCTGAGTCCGCGCTTCGGGAGAAACCACGCGGTCGAGCCCGTCCAGCAAATCGGGCCAGGCCACGCCCTGGGCGTCGTAATCCGGGCGCGGGCGGCGGGCGACCGACTCATCCTCGGCGGTCTGAGCCAGCCCGGGGGCGGCCGCGCTCCAGGCCAGCAGGCACGGCAGGAGCAGGCGGCTTCTCACCGCGGACGATCTCCCGGCCATTCGCGCGCGACAAAGGTCCAGAGATAGGGGCGCGCGACCATATAGATGGCCCAGCGCAGCCAGGACAGCGGGTTGAGGGCGACGGTCACATAGGTTTGGGCCCGCACCGGCCGGCAATAGGGCCGCAGCATGCCGTTGCAGCCATTGACGACAATCAGGCCGCCCAGATGCAGCCCGGTCAGGCGGCGGATCAGCAGGGAGCGATGCAGCAGCGAACAGCCGGCCTGGCCGATTTTCGGCGCCTGGGCGGCGTTGAACTGACTGATCACCACGGCGTGCCCGTCCTCGACATAGCCGAAAATGGCGCTGATCAGCTGCCCGTCCGCCATCCTGAGACAGGATAGGAAAGGGCGTTCCTGGGCGTTGGCGTGGCGGAGAAAATCGCCGACGCGCCGGGCTTCGACCGCCCGCGGCATATTGTCGGCGGCGAGCGCGAGCATCTCGTTCGACAGGGCGAGGGGCTGGTCGATCTCGAAGGAATGGGCGAGGCCGCGGCGCTCGAAGTCGCGCAGCGAAGAGCGGATATGGGCCCGGCTGGTCTTGCCGAGGCCGCCGAGGAAGGCCTCGAAGGTCGCGGGCAAGGGCAGGATCTCGCGATATTCGAGGCTCCCCAGAGACACGAACAGCGCGCCGCCCCGCAGGGCGAGCCGCCCGCCGGGCGAAGGGGCGCCGATCACGCGCAGGATGGCGCTGTCGGGTTTGAATTCGGCGATCAGCGTATCGAGCGGCGGTTCGTGCCGCTCGTCCGGTCCGATCAGGACCACCGAGGCGAGCAGCGAACGCATGGTGACCCGGTCGCGCCGGCACCACAAGAACTCCGCCCCGTCCCGCGTGATGGTTCCCATGCCGCCATGCCCGCCGCGCGCCAGATGGGCGGCCTGGCGGGCGCGTTCGGCAAGCAGGACGGGAGCTAGTCGATCCGGTGGCTCTGGGTTTGACAAGGGCGAAGACGTCATCTGGCGAATGATAAGCAGAGTCTATACTGGATCGGTTGTATTTTACTTTTGTTTAATACAGTGCGGGCGAAAGAATTTTTCGTCAACAAGGCCACCTCGTCCGGTTTGCTCCGAACCGTCTTATCCCAGGAGGAAACCGATTTAGGAAACCGTCTTGGGTAAAACTGCCGGATGGTTTCGTTTGCAACCTCTGGTGGTTTTATCTTGATAGATACTTATTAAAGGTAAATTGAAAACGATACTCAGAGGAATACGCAATAGGAATGCTTGAATTTTATCTTTATTTTAACTATACGCCAGAATAGTTCAGTAATAATCGGGTTAGCTACCAGTGTCGCAAGGTCCGCCGGGGGAGAGGTGCGGAGCCGCGCGGAGGGGGATGACGCGTGTCGCTTGTGCCAGTTCCGAGTGCGGACCAGATCGGCTTCGAGTCGATGCGGGCCGCGCCCTCTTTGCGTGGTCTCGCCGCTGGCGAGGTGCGCGGCAATCTGCAATTCCTGTTCGGCGTGGTCAGCCGTTGGCGCTGGTTCCTGCTGGCTTTTGTCGGGTTGGCGACGGCCGGCGCCTTCATGGTCGTGCAGCATATGCCGCCGCGCTATCAGGCGCAGACCCAGATCGTGCTGCAGGCACCGGTTTCCGCCGCCTCGGCCTCGGGCTCGCCGCTGGCGATGCTGGGCGGCGGCGGCCTGGGCGGCGTCAATAACGAGACCGAAGTGGCGATCCTCACCTCGCTCAATGTCGCCGACCAGGTGATCGAACGGCTCGATCTCGCCCACAAGCCCTATTTCAATCCCGCCGCGCGCAAGAGCGACGATTTCTGGTCCCGGCTGCTGGGCGGGCGCGGGCAGGCCGATATCTCGCCCGCCGAGGTTAAGGCGCTCGTGACCGATCGCTATTTCCTCAGTCTCACCGTCCATGCCGGCGATCGGTCGCGCGCCGTGGACATTTCCTTCGTCGCCGACGATCCGCAGCTGGCCGCCGATCTCGCCAACAGCCTGGCCCAGGTCTATATCGACGACCAGATCCGTTCGCACCGCCAGGCCATGGCGCAGGAATCCGACTGGCTGACCGACCATGTCGAAGAGCTGCGTCAGCGCGTCTCCGAGGCGCAGCGGCGGCTCGAGCAGTTCAAGAGCCAGCATGGCGTGGTCGACGCCAATGGCGGCACCTTCCTCGATCATCAGATCGTCGACTACAACCAGCAACTGACCACCACCCAGATCAGCCTTGCCCAGGCAGAGGAGCGGGCCCGCCAGCTCAAGGCGCTGGGGCGCCAGGAGGGCGGTGCCGAAGCGACCAACAGCGCGTTGGATTCGACGGTGCTGCAGCATCTGCGCGACGAGGAGATGACCGATGTCCGCCAGGTCGCGGAGCTTTCCACCACGCTGCGCGACGGCCATCCACGCCTCGACACCGCCAAGGCGCAGCTCGCCTCGGTGCGTGGCAAGATCGCCGTCGAGATCCGGCGTCTGATCGATAGCGCCGAGAACCAGGTCACGCTGACGCGCGGCCAGGAAGGCGCGCTCAAGGCGCGGCTCGACGACCTCAACCGCCAGTTCCAGGCCCAGGCCTCCTCGTCGGAAAATCTGCGGGTGCTCGAGGTCGATCTCAAGACCACCACCGAGATGTACGGCGCCATGCTGAACCGCCTGCGCGAGGCCAGCGCGCTCGATGATCGCGTGGACGCGTCCAGCGCACGGGTGATTTCGTCCGCGGCGGCGGTCAACAAGCCGATCGCGCCGCGCAAGGGACCGCTGGTGGCCGCCGCCGCCGCCGGCGCCACCCTGGTCGGGCTGTTGCTGGCCTTTCTGCTCGAATATCTCGATGTCGGTTTCCGCACCCGCCGCCAGATCGAGGACGCGACCGGCATGGAGACGGTGGCCAGCCTGCCGGAGCTGAAGGATTCGAAGGGAACCGGCCGCGCCGACGTGGCCCGCCTGGTGAAGGGCAATCCCTCCTTCGTCGAGGCGATCCGCTATGCCCGCGTCTCGCTGTGCCTGACCTCCGATCCGCAGCGTGCGGTGCGCGGCATCCTGGTCACCTCGGCCCTGCCGGGCGAGGGCAAGAGCTTCGTCTCGGAATCCCTTGGCCTGAGCTTTGCCGGTGGCGGCAAGCGCACGGTCACGGTCGATTGCGACCTCCGCCGAAACAATCCGGCCGACGGGCTGGGCCTGGCGCAAGTGCTGCTGGGCGTCGCGACGCTCGATCAATGTCTGCGCGAGGATAAAACGACCGGCCTGTTCCATCTGCCGGCCGGTGAAGTGGACGGGCTGCTCGATCCGCCGCAGCTTCTGGCCTCGCCGCAGATGCGCGCTCTCTATGAGCAGCTGACGGCGCGCTTCGATGTGGTGGTGCTCGACACGCCGCCGGTCAAATTGTTCCCCGACGCGCTGATCGTGCAGCAGCTGGTGGACAAGGTGTTCTTCCTGGTGCGCTGGGCCAAGACCCGCCGCGAGGTCAGCATCGACGCGCTCAAGACCATCGTGCAATGCGGCCATTACGCGCCGGTGGTCGGCCTGACCCTGGTCGATTTCCGCCAGCTTCCCCGTTTCGACTACGCCGCCCGCGTGCCGAAGCACATCCGCCCGCTGATGAGGATGTGACGGCATGAAAGTCCGCCTTCTCTCCCGCGAACTGATCGCCGATGCATTACGGCTGGTCGACGTGCTGATCCTGCTCGGCGGATCCGGGCTCGCCTTCGCGGTCTATGTCGCTCAGGTGCTGAAAGCCGACTATCTGCTCGACGCCTATGTCAACATCACGCTGATCGCCGCGGTGGCCTATGTGGCCGCCGGCCGCCTGCTCGAGATCTACCAGCCCTACAAGCTGCCCGACGCCTTCTACGGCATCGGCCGCTCGCTGGCCGGATTCGGCTTGACGCTGATCGGCTGCCTCGCGCTCGGTTTTGCCACCCACACCACCGATAACTGGTCGCGCGGCTGGGCCGCGATGTGGATCGTGTTTACCGGGGCCGGGTTGGTGGTGGCGCGTCTGATCCTGGCCCGCGCCATCATCGATTGGCAGAAGGCGGGTCATTGGAACGATCGCATCGTCGTGGTCGGTCTGCCCGACATGGCCTCGCGCGTCATTCACGATTTGACCGAAAAGGGCGTGCATGCCGATACGCTGGCGGTGTTCGACGAACGCGCCGAGGCCCGGCGCGGCACGTTCGAGACGCCGCGACCGCTGCTGTTCGGCCTGCAGGCCTTGTTCGAATTCGTCCGCACCAACCCGGTCGATCAGGTCATCATCGCCTTTCCCTGGTCGAACGAGGCCCGCATCCTCACTCTGGTCGACCGTCTGTCCGTATTGCCCGTGGACATCACCCTGGCCTTCGGCACCGAGATCCTGCACAAGCGCTGCCTGAAGATGCGCAGCTCGCGCGGCGTCCATATGATGCAACTGGGCAGCCGGCCGCTGACCGAGCGCCAGATTCTGGCCAAGCGTATCGAGGATCTGACCTTGGGCGCGCTGATCACCCTGGCGGCGGCGCCGATTCTCTTGCTGATCGCCCTGCTGATCCGCCTGGAAAGCCCAGGCCCGGTGTTCTTCCGCCAGCAGCGCCACGGCTTCAACGATACTATTTTCGAGATCCTGAAGTTCCGCACCATGTATGTGGAGCAGGGTGACACTTCGGGGCGAGAGCGCACCGTGCGCGGCGATCCGCGAGTCACTCGGCTCGGCCGTTTCCTGCGCCGTTGGAGCCTCGACGAGCTGCCGCAGCTGCTCAATGTGCTGAAGGGCGACATGTCGCTGATCGGGCCGCGCCCGCACCCCGTGGGCATGCTGGCCGAGAAGGATGATTACCGCGAGGTGGTGCAGAATTACGCGGCGCGCCACCGTGTGAAGCCGGGCATCACCGGCTGGGCCCAGGTCAACGGCTATCGCGGTGCCGCCGAGACCAAGGAGGTAGCGCGGCTGCGCGTCGAGCACGATCTCGAATATATCGACCGCTGGTCGCTGCTGTTCGACTTCCGCATCCTGGTGATGACCGCCGTCTCGGTGGCGGCCGGGACCGAAGCCTATTGAACCCGGTGCAGCTCAGCCGCCCGCAGGGTGTAGACGACGGTCAGGGCGCATCCGGCGAGATAGGAGATCAGCAGGCTGCCCATGGCGCCGGTAAGGCCGAACAGCCAGATGCCGGGAAAGGCGGTGATGGTCGCCACCAGGGCCATGCCGCCCCAGATCTGGAATACCGCGGCGTTCAGGCCCGCCGTCCTCAGTCCCATCCCGCTGACCAGGATGAAGCAGGACATCGGGAATTGCAGGGCGAAGGGATAGACCATCCAGTCGAAGCCGGCCAGGGCCGGACCGAAGGCGAGGCGCAGCCAGAACCCCGGACAGAGGGACAGCGCCGCCGAGATCAGCACGCCGACGCCGACGCCGATCATGATCCAGTGACGCATAAATCTGGCGAAGGCCGGCCAGCCTTTCTCGGCCAGGATCGCCGCCGCATGGCGCGGCACGAAATTGTCGAGGCTGAGGAAGAAGGCGTTGCCGGCCGCGAACAGCAGGGCGACGGCGCGGATGCCGGCCACCGCCTCGGCGCCCAGCAGCGTGCCGCCAGCCAGTTGGATCATGTTGCCGACCACCCAGGTCAGCGGCACGGTGCCCAGCATCCAGCGGCCGAAGCGCCAATGGCCGAGCGCGGTTTCGCGCAGCAGGGCGGCGTCGGGCCGGCGCATGCGGAGCGGGCGCCAGGCGGCGATCGCGCCGAGGCCCGAGGTGGCCGCCATCACCCACAGTACCCGGTCGAGCTCGCCGCTGGCCTTCAGCAGCGCCAGCATGGCGAGCAGCTGCAGGGGGTAGCTGAGCGCGTCGGACAGGATGGCGGGACCCGGCCGGCCGTTGGTGAACAAAGCCCGCTTGGCCCAGTCCTGCCACAGATAGGCGCCGCCGGCGGCGGCCAGCGCTGCCGCGAAGCCGAGCGGCGGCCAGTCGGGCGACAGGCGTCCGCCTGTCGCGGCGCCGCCCAGCAGAAGCACCGCCACCCCCGCCGCCAGCACGCTCTCGAAGCGGGCCAGCGCGCCGAAATAGAAGGGGCGCTTATCGAGGGCCTGTCCGGCGGCGAGGGTGAACATCGGGGTGGTGATCAGGCAGAATTGCAAGAGCTGCGCAAGGAGCACGGCCGACCAGCCCAGCGTGAAGACACCGAAATCATGCGGTCCCAGCACGCGCGCCACGATGATGTTGGTCAGGAAGTTCGACGCGCTGACGACCGCCTGGTCGGCGACCGGCCAGATCGACAGGCTGAACAGCGAGCGGAGCTCCGCCCAGCGGCCGCCGGACGGGGCGGCGGCCGGAGAGACCGCCGGCTGGCTGACGCTGTCATTGCTCATCGGAACCTGTCGGATCGCGCGAGGAAGAAGAAAGAGGCGACTAGAAAAAGCAACTATCGGTTGTTTATTTTGAGTATTTCGAATGAAACCGGCTCTTGCTTTCTAAATATCCGTAAAATCTTTCTGGAAAGAAAGCGCTTTTTCACTTGCGTTCGACTGGTCGTGGAGGGCTTGCGTTGAGCGCCGGAAACGACACGCTGCCGCGCGCGGCGGGGCTGAACCAGCTCGGCGTGGGTGGTTTCCTGGTCGTTGCCTATCTGGTGGTGACACGCATCGGCTATCTCAAGGCGGCCAAGATCGGCATCGAGATCGGACCGATCCCCCTGTTCCTGACGGAACTCTTCATCCTGCTGTCCGTCGGGGTGGTGCTGGCGACGCGCTCGCGGCTGCTGATCGGCTGGCTGCTGACCGGCGGCACGGCGGGATGGCCGGGCGTCTCGCTATGGCTGCTGCTGCTGGCCTCGGTCGTCTATTGCGCCGCCGCTTTCGGCCAATGGGGCATCCTGGCGGTGCGCGATCTCGCCATCTTCGGCTACGGCATCATCTATCCGCTGACCTATATCGCGCTCGACAGCAAGGAGAAGGCCGCCACGGCGATGCGGGCCTTCGCCTATAGCGGCGTGATTCTCGCGATCCTGCTGATCGGCGACACCGTGCTCGGTCTGCATCTGATTTTCGAGGAGGAACTGCGCGGGGTCGAGGGAATCGGCAATATCGCCTCGTTCGGCGGCGGCGATGTCGGCGGTATCATCGCCTTTTCGACCGCGGCGCTGCTGGCCTATGCCGGTATCGCATCCAAGCGCCGGCTGTTCCATCTCGGCTGTGCCGCCTTGTGCCTTTACGCCGTCATGATCGGTCAGACCCGCTCGGCGATGATCGGGCTCGGGCTGGCGATGTTTTATATCTTTCTCGGGGTGAAGCCGCTGGTGCGGATGATGCTGCTGGTGATGATCGTCAGCAGCGTCGCGGTGGTCGCGGTGATTCCAGTGCTGTTTCCCGAAACCTCGGTTGCCCGCGTGATCGCGGGATTCTGGCTGACCCTGCACAGCGCCAGCGGCGGAGCGAGCGACGCCAATGCCTATTTCCGCCTGCTGCGCTGGGGAGCCGTGCTCGACCTGTGGAAGTCGGAGCCGATCTTCGGCGTCGGCTTCGGCCGTCCGGTGATCCCGGCCGCCCTGATCGATCTGTCCGAGGTCGGCATGTTCAATGTCGGCCTGCCGCACAACACGTATCTGACCGTGCTGGCCCGCCTCGGCCTGTTCGGTTTCATCCTGGTCATCGTGCCCTGGCTGGGGTCGGTGGCGGCGGCTTTCGCCACCGTGCATCGCCGGCGCTTCGGCGCCGACGCTTTCGCCGCCGGGGCGGCGATGCTGGTGATGACCGGCTTCGCCTTCTTCGTGCTGTTCCTCGAGCGGCCGATGCACGCCGCCTCGCTGTGGATGCTGGCCGCCATCGTCACCCGCCTGATCGAAACCGCGCCGAGCGAGGATGTCTCCGCCGCCGATCCGTTCGCGCGGGCTCGGCGCATCGCCTGGCAGAAAGGATACCGATGAGCGAGAAACTCGACGTGCTGGGGATCGGCGTCAGCGCCGTCAATATGCAAAGCGCCGTGGCGGAGATCGACCGCTGGGTGGCCGAAGGCGTCAAAGGATACGCCACCCTGACCGGCGTGCATGGGCTGATGGAGGCGCGCCGCGACCCAAGCGTTGGCCGCGCCTATAACGAGGCGGCGCTGTCGCTGCCGGATGGCATGCCGCTGGTATGGCTGCTGTGGCGGGCCGGCTTTTCGACCGCGGATCGTGTTTATGGCCCCGATCTGATGCTGGCTTTGTTCGAGCATTCGGTCGGGCGCGGCTACAAACATTATCTCTACGGCTCCTCGCCCGAGGTGCTCGAGCGGCTCGAAGCCAATCTGCGCCACCGCTTCCCCACCGCCCTCATCGTCGGCAGCCATTCGCCCCCCAGGCGCCCGGCCGGGGCGGCCGAGGAGCAGGCGGTGCTGGACGAGATCAACGCGGCCCGCCCGGATTTCATCTGGGTCGGTCTGGGGGCGCCCAAGCAGGATCTGTGGATGGCGCGGCACCGGCCGTTGCTCGAGGCGGCGGGCTTGTTCGGCGTCGGCGCCGCCTTCGATTTCCATGCCGGCCTGCTGCGCCAGGCCCCGCGCTGGATCCAGCGCTCCGGGCTCGAATGGGCCTTTCGCATGATCATGGAGCCGCGCCGGCTGGCCGGCCGCTATATCCGCAACATCCCGCCCTTCCTGGCCCTGCTCGGCATCCGGGCCCTGGGTTGGCGGGGCGGACGCTGAGACGAAGAGGGGGATTGGAATGGATCAGGTCATCGACCAGGGCGTGACCCTGAAAGACATCATCAAGCGGTATCCGATGCTGCATGCGCCGCTGGCCAATGCGGCCCGCGCGCTGCGGCGCTGGCGCGCCAAATCGCGCGGGGCAGGGTTGGTCGCCGCTTATCTCGCGGTGCATCCGACCCGGCGCATCAATATCGGCTGCGGCGGCTATGGCCATGACGGCTGGCTGAATTGCGACCGCGACCCGCTGCATGACGATTATGTCTATCTCGACGCCAGCAGGCCGCTGCCCTTCCCCGATTCCTGCGCCGACATGATCTTCACCGAGCATATGATCGAGCATCTGGAACTGGGCGACGCCCAGCGCTTCCTGGCCGAATGTGCGCGAATCCTCAAGCCCGGCGGCACGATCCGGGTGGCGACCCCGGATCTCGACCGCTTCCTCGGCCTGTTCAAGGCCAAGGATCCGCTCGGTCAGGCTTACGAGACCTGGCTGTCCGACTCTTACTTCCCCGAGATTCCCTATCGCAGCGAAGCGATGGTGCTCAACAACATGCTGAGCAATTTCGGCCACCGCTTCGTGTTCGACGAACATACGCTGCGCCTGGCGCTCGAGGCGGCAGGGCTCACCGCCGTGCGCCGCTGCCCGGTCGGCAAGAGCGACCATCCCGATCTGCGCGGTCTGGAACGGCATGCTTTGAGCATCGGCGACGACATGAATGAATTCGAGACCATGGTTGTCGAAGCCGGCAAGCCGGCGGGGGTCGTCGAAGCCGGCAAGCCGGGCTCCTGACGATGCGGTTCGCGATCATCGTCTGTACGCGCAACCGCTCGGCCCTGCTGGCCGAGTGCCTCGCCTCGGTGCGCCCCGAGCTTCTGGCGGCGGCCGAGCCGGGTCTGCTGATCGTGGTCGATAACGGCTCCACCGACGATACCGAGTCGGTATGCCGGGCCTTCGGCGCGACGGTGCCGGAGGATCGCTTTCGCTATGTGTCCGAGCCGCGCACCGGCCTGTCCATCGCGCGCAACCGCGGCATCGATGATGGCGCCGACGCCGAGATCGTCGCCTTTCTCGACGATGACGCCAAGGTGGCGCCGGGTTGGCTGGAAAGCTGCCTGGCCGCGTTCGACGCCTATCGGGACGTCAGCGGCATCGGCGGCGAGATCCTGCCCTGGTTCACCGCCGAGACCATGCCGCCGCCCGCCTGGTTCAAGCCGCCTTTATCCCACTATTATTGCACTTACTCGCTGCCCGGCGCCGACGT
>Ga0302311_10006713_pt1 | contig 11844 bp, 13 predicted proteins | sample III_Palsa_N1_3_FD_200449 | JGI IMG/M metagenome (GOLD analysis project Ga0302311, IMG submission 200449) | Peat permafrost microbial communities from Stordalen Mire near Abisko, Sweden - III_Palsa_N1_3 | ecosystem: Environmental > Terrestrial > Soil > Palsa > Peat permafrost | place: Sweden...
TGAGCGCCAAATCCGGGGAGCCGGATGGCAGATCCTCTTCGCTGTCGAGGAAGCGCTGCCACTGGGCTTTGATGCCCGTATCGGGCTGGCGGGGATTGCCCAGCGCCTCGGCAGCCTGTTCGGGCGCTCGCCAACAGAGATGGAACCAGGCTGTCAGTGAATCGGTGCGACGTTGTTGATAGAAACTACTGGTGGCCAGGCGCAGGCAGAGGTCAGGATGCGACCACCACGCCGGTTCGGCCTGGACGGCGGCGCCGGCGGCGGCCCAGTTCAGGGCTTGAAGGAAGGCGAAGCTCCCATGGAGATTGGGTTCGGCGGGCAAGAACGGCTGAGTCTTCAATGCGTCGGCGAGTTGCTGCCAGAGGGGTGCGAGCAAATCACGGGCTTCCCAACTCAGCAAGCGCTTGGCGGTCGGCGTGATGTCGGTCAAAAATTCCAACTCCTGACGAGCATGGACCACCGGTTGATCCAAGTGCCCCAGTGCTTCGAGCAGACGGTCGAAGGCCGCCAGGTCAGCGTGATTGGGAGCCTGGGCATATAGCCGATCGAGTTGACGCTGCGTTTCGCCCAGGTTGCGAGCGGATAGCGCGCGGGCTATGCCGTTGGTGAGGGCTACCACGGGATTGTCGAAGAACAAATCCATTTGCGGCGCGCTTTGCGCCGGCACGTAGCGGCCGGCGATGAGCTTGTTGAGCGCGGCATCGGTGCTGATGCGCAGAGGCTCCTCGATGGGGTCGAGGGAAGAGCCGCGGCCCGAGGCGCCGCCGGCGTTAGAGCTCGATACCCAGGCGTAGAACGTTTGGGGCTGCTCCACGAGTCCAATGGAGCGGGCGTAACCAATCGCGGCGTCGAGCTGGGCTCGAATCTTTGTCTTGCTGCCCATGAGCACGTCGTCGAGGGAATCGATTTGCCGGCGGCGCCAACTTTCGTAGTCGCTGTGGAGGAGACGCCCGGAGTCGATGAGGAACTCGAGCGGAGCGAAGGCTCCCTGCTCCAGGATCTGCGTGTCGACTTGAGTTTGTAGTGCGATGTCGATGGTCATGGTGCAAAGAGCGCTTCCAAGTCTTCGGAGCTCAAGCGGGTGGGCGCGGCGTTCTTCTCGGTGTAGAGCTGGCTCACCAGCGCATGCTTGTCGGCTTGTAGCTGCATGATCTTTTCTTCTACGGTGCCTTGGGCAATGAGCTTGTAAACGAACACGGTCTTGGTCTGGCCGATGCGATGGGCACGGTCGGTGGCCTGTGCCTCGACCGCCGGGTTCCACCAGGGATCGTAGTGAATAATGGTATCCGCCGCTGTAAGATTCAAACCCGTACCGCCGGCCTTGAGGCTGATGAGAAAGAGCGGCACCTGACCCGTCTGGAATTGATCCACGAGTTCGGTGCGGTTCTGCGTCTCGCCGGTGAGTAGGCAGTAGGGAATGGTCAGCTCCTGTACCACGGCTTCGATGAGGCTCAGCATGGAGGTGAACTGCGAGAACAACAGGATGCGGCGGCCTTCGGCGATGAGTTCGGGCAGCGTGGTGCGTAGCCAGTCGAGCTTGGCGGATGGGACGTCGAGGGGCTGCTCGAGCGCGGGGAGCATGTCGTCCTCCAGCGCGCGTTTGACCAGGCGAGGATCGCAGCAGGCCTGTCGGAGTTTTAACAGGGCGTCGAGCACGGTGATGTGGCTACGCGCGAGGCCTTGGTGCTGAATGGCTTCCTGAACGCGGCGGTGTTGACCCAAGCGAATGCCATCATAGAAGTCGCGTTGGCGTTCGTCGAGTTCGATGGGCTCGACGATTTGAACCTTCGGCGGCAGGTCGCGGGCCACCGCATCCTTGGTGCGCCGGAGCAGGAAGGGCTGGATGCGGCGGCTGAGGGCTGCCGCGCGTTGGGTGTCGCCGTTGTTCTCGATGGGCGTGCGGTATTGGCGCTGGAAGGGTTGCCGCTCGCCCAAGAGGCCCGGCTGTACGAAATCGAACAGCGACCAGAGTTCGCCGAGGTGATTTTCCATGGGAGTGCCGGTGAGGCAGAGACGATGTTCCGAGCGTAGGTCGCGCGCGACTTGGGATACCTTGGCCTGCGGATTCTTGATGGTCTGCGCCTCATCGAGAATGACGAAGCAGAACTCCTGGGTCAGCAGAAAGTCACTGTCGATGACCAGCACCGGGTAGCCAATGAGCACGATGTCGGTGCCGGCGATGGAGGCGAAGGAGGACTTTCGCTTGGCGCCGTGCAGCGTCAATAGCCGCAGTTGGGGTGCGAAGCGGCGGATTTCCTGCTGCCAGTTACCGAGAACGCTGACCGGGGCGACGATGAGCGAAGGTTTGCGCAGTCGACCCGCTTGCTTTTCGATGGCAAGGTGCGCGAGCGTCTGCACGGTTTTGCCGAGGCCCATGTCGTCGGCGAGGATGCCGCCGAGTGCCGTGCGGCGCAGGAACTGCAGCCATCCCAGGCCCTCCTGCTGGTAGGGCCGGAGCGTGGCGTTGAATTGCGCGGGCGCGGCCAGGGGCACGATGCCGGAGAAACTTTTCACGGCATCGACGAGGGTGAGCAGCGACGAGTCGTCGGCCTGCAGCGTGAGCGAACGCTCGGCCGCGGGGGCATCGGTGTCGAGGGTCAACTGGGCGAGGCGGCCGGCTTGGGCCGCGGGCAGGGTGAGCGAGTCTTGTTTGTTGAGACCCTCGTGGTCGTACAACTCCACCAGCGTGTCGGCAATGCGTTGAATGCGCGCAAGGGCCACGGGTAGATAGCCGCCGTCGTCCAAGCGAATGAGTAGGTGTTCGCCGGTCAGCAGACTGAGTGCGTCGTGCTGCCCCGCCGTCTCGCGTCCCGCGGTTCCTTGCAGGTAGCGGACCAACGCCGGCAATAGGTTCACCGGCCGGCCATCCACCGTGACACCGAGACGCAGGTCGAACCATTCGCGCGCGTGATTCGCGGTGCGGCGCTGTGTGCGGGTGCCCTGCGGGGCTTGCAGATCCGCATACCATTTGTCGGCCATGGCGAGGCGGTAGGGAAACTCGTCGTCAATGACGACGTGCCACCCGAGGGCTTGCAGCGCGGGAACGCCGGTCATCATGAAGGCCAACCAGGACTCGCCGTCGCGGGGTACGTCGGGAAGCAGCTCGCTGAGTTGAGCGCGCAACCGGGCCTCGCCGTCGAGATCGCGCCTGATCTCGTGGACCGTGTCGCCGTCGAGTTGGCGCACCGAGTGGTGTGCCGCGTGGAGCGAGGTGCTGTCGACCGGCTTGCCGTTGTAGACGAAATACAGGACGGCTTTGAGGTCGGCGGTGAGGGCGAGACGGCCGGTCAGCGTGGACAGGGATCTTTCCCGCACCTTGAGGGTGCGCAGGTGCGGGAACGGAGCAGCGCTCGCGAGTTCGGCGTTGAGCGCGGCGACCCGCGCGGGAGGAACGGCGATGCGGTTCCAGTGGCGGCGCAGTAGCTCGGCCGCGAACGGCAGTTCGAGAGGGCCGCAGTCGCCGGAGACTCTGTCGATGTACACGACGGGCTCCAGTCCCAATAGGAAATCCAGCGTCAGGGCGGCGTCGACCCCCAAATGCTGGTCACCGTTCGGCAGGGCCATCCACGCGAACGGGACGTGCTGCGCGGGGCCGGTGTGGAGTACGACGCCCGTGGATAGGGGTAAGGCGGATCCCGGAAATTGCCAGAAGGCGCGGCCGCTGGCGACGGCGTGTTGCAGCAGCGCGAACCCGGCGGTGCCCGCCAAGCGCCATGGACCGTCGGGTTGTTGGTCGGTGAGGGTGCCGAGGATTTGCCGGTCTTGGGAGTCGACGTAGCGAGGATAGTCTCGGGCGCCCTCGGAATTGCGAGTGGCGAAGGGATGAACTCGGATCTGCGCCGGGCCATCGCCGATGCCGGCGTCTGTTTGGGTGACCCAGACGGTGAGTTGGCAGTCGCCGGCGTCGTGGGGCTCGATGAGATAGCGCAGATGTTGCGTGGGGGCGCCTTGCGCGATGGCGCCTTCGACGGTTCGCGGGGGTGGAGCGATGTTCGTCGGCCGGGCGGCCGCGGCCGTCTGCGCGCCGGGGCTCGCCGCCATGACCACGGCGGCGACGTGAATGCAGGGGCTCCGGTCGCTGCAGCTGCATTCACCGTCAATGCTCGGGGTGCCGGCGACTTGGAGTTGCACGTAAACGCGCTGCGCGTTACCGGCAATTCCCGTAATGATGCGACCATTCTGCAAAACGCGGACGTTGGAAACGCCGCCGCCGTCGATCAGCGTCTGTGCCGCTTCGACCAAGGGAGCGCCGAACAGTTGGTTCCATAGGGCAAGCGAGGTGGCATCGCCCGATGCGGCAGAGTCGTTGGGCATTCGGCGTCAGGTTTATGCTTGGTCGGAAATGATGCCATAAACGGGGTCGGGATTGACGGGGATGTGGCGTCGCCGCATCCGCCGAGGCGCGGATCTGCCTCCGAAACGCTATTGATTGCAAAAACCTACGTTGTACACTCTTCGATACAACGCCGAAGGAGTCGGAGGTGTTGCCCGCTTTAATTTGCGGATAGGCCGTTGACACCATGGAAGCCCAATGCCCCAGCGCAACACCAGTTTAAATAAGTCCTCTGTCCCGAACACTCCTCAATTCGGCGTGCTGGACGACCGGGAAGATAGTCTGTTGACGTACCTCACGGCACTCAACGCCCACCTGCAAAACTACCTGCGCGACGGTAAATCGCTCCATAGCTTCGGCGCGCGGCTGTCGTCCGGAGACGGGATGTTCTTGCTCTGGTTTGGCTCGGAGTCGGAGCAGCAAACCGGGATGGCTCGGGGGTTGTGGTCGCTCGACAGCGCGACGACCATGTTGTCCAGCCGCCTCGAGGGTGACAATTTGGCCGAGCGGGCGCAGCGCTTTCTGATGGATGTGCGGGCGACCGAGGGCGACTCGTCGTCCGTGTTGATCGCAAAGAACGGTTTGATTTTCTATCGTCCGCGGATTGATCCTCAGCAGTCGACCCACGAAGTGGCCGCCGCGGATGCCCTGAGCGTCGCGCGCTCCATTACCTAGGATTCCACCTCTAGCCGGCTTCGGCGGCGATATCGGGCGCCGCAGCGGCACTCGAGGTTGTCGCTGAGCTGGTAAATCGCCAGGCGCTCACCAGTCCGACCAGCAGCACGGGGACGAAGGCGGCGAATACCCAGAAGCCTGCGTTTTTGGCGGCGGCGACGGAAATGCCGTCGGCGAGACCGCTGATGTTGGCGGCTATGCCCACGGCCGCCGTACCCACCGCGTAACCGATGCGCTGCACGATGGACACCGAGGCGGAGGCGAGGGAGTGCTCGGCGGGATCGGCGAAACGCACGGTGCGCTGGACCACGATGGGCCAGCACAGGCCGAACCCGGCGCCTTGCAGGAGGCCGCAGGCAATCATGCCGGCGAGTGAGCCTCCGGGCACGGCGACCGCGAAACCGGCGGCCCCGAGAGCAACGCCCAGCGCGCCTCCCCGTATTAGCCAGGTATCCGCGGCGGGCGTGGCTGTTGCCACGGCCAGGGTGGCTAGGCTCCAGGCGATGCATTCACCCGCGAGGATGTAGCCGATGACCAGCGGTTTGGTGTTGAAAAGTATTTTGCCGCTGAGGGGGCCGTAGGCCCAGAAGCCGGTGGTGGCCACCGAGAGGGCGAACACCATGAGGAGCGCGGCGCCGACGGGGTGAGCGGGGTCGAGCAGTTGAGAGGGCAGCAGCCGAACTTGGGAGCGGCGGTCGAGCCGGGCTGCGGTATATAGAAGCATGACTCCGACCAGGCACCCTATGACGGACATGGCCGCGCCCGCGGGGGTAGGGGTGCTGAGGGCGCCTGCTTCCGCGAAGAGGAGGGTGGCTACGAAGAGGACACCCAAGGGTAGGACGGGCCATTTATGTGGGGTGTGTTCCTGGCGCGTCGGAACGGATGTCGGCAGCAGCAGGCTGGCCAAGGCGGCGAGCACGGCGGCCTGCGCGGCAAAGGCCCAGAACGCGCCACGCCAGCTGTGGGCATTCGCGAAGAGGCCACCAATCAGCGGGCCCAGTAGGGATCCGGCGCCCCAAATAACGGCGATTAGGGAATACATGCGACCCCATCGCTTGGGTTCGAACCAAGATTCCACCGCGACGTAACAGAGGGTGAGCAACATGCCGCCGCCCATGCCCTGCACGAGACGGGCGCTGACCAGCATGCCCATGCTGGGCGCGGCGGCACCCACGACGCAGCCGATGCCATAGAGCAGCGTGGCGCCGATGAAGAGGCGCTTGATGCCCCACCGCAGGCTGAGTACGGTCGCTGCGGCACCGGCGATAATGGCGCCCACTTCGTACAGGGACATAGTCCAGTTGATGTAGACGATGCCGCCGATGTTCTCGACGATGGCCGGCGCGATGGTGGCGGTCACGAGCGTGTCCGCGGAGTGCAGCCAGACGCCGACGCACAGCAGGGTGAAGCGGGCGGTGAGGCAGCCGACCGAGAGGCTGTCGGCGCGGCGGGGGTGAGCCGCGGTCATGCGGCGGCCGAGGGGTGCATGGGCATCACTCCGATTGGAATGGTCCCCAAGATACAACCTCAAGTAAACTTGAGGTCAAGGGTTATCGTGAGGCGAAGGGTGGGGTCATATGCCTGAGCAGAATTCGAAGCATAGAACCAGCGCGCCGCTGGTGAGCGCGGTGCTGTCGGTGGGCGAGGTGGCGAAGCGCAGTGGCCTCGCCGTGTCGGCCATCCATTTCTATGAGGCGCAGGGGTTCATCAAGAGCACGCGCACGGCGGGCAACCAGCGACGCTATCCGCGAGAGGTGCTGCGGCGGGTGGCGGTCATCAAGGTGGCGCAGCGTATTGGCATTCCGCTGTCGGTGATTCGCGAGGCGTTGCTCACGCTGCCCAAGGGGCGCACGCCGACGGCCAAGGATTGGCGGAACCTATCCAAGCGATGGAAGGAAGTTTTGGATGAGCGAGTCGACAGGTTGGTGCAGCTGCGAGACAGCTTGAACGGATGTATTGGCTGCGGATGCCTGTCATTGAAGGTGTGTCCGTTGCGCAATCCGGCGGATACGTTGGCGAGTGAGGGGCCGGGGCCGAGGTTGTTGTGAGCCGGCGCGCTTTGGGAGTTCCTCAGCCGGTGGTGTAGTCCACGCTGATGGCGACCTGGCGCGTGTGGTCGGCTCGATTGTAGAAATACACCGTCACCACGTCTTCCTTGTTCTGGTTCAGCGCGTGCACGCCCTGCGCAAATTGACCGCGGCGAATATTAGCATCGGGCGCCGGCCGCCGTGACTACCGTCCATCCCGCTTTCACGTAGGACGGTTTTGGACAGATGCGGTATGGCGATATGCATCATGGCGGCTCGCGCACGAGAGAGAATGCTTTCTCGATAGCAGTGCCTTCCATCCACTGCGCGGGCCCTGTGGACTAGCGAATATTGAATGGACGTTGCGCCGCCAGCCGCGGGCCACTCCAAGCGCTCGTGTCGTATCATCAATGGGCATCAATCAGTCCGCCGCTGTAAGCACATTGGAATGTTTGAAATCTCCGGCCAGCGAAAGTCCGAAACTGGCCGGTAGCAGTCAAGCGTTTTCAAAAGATAACGTTGCCTTATCGCTCGCAGAGGCGCTTGCTTTTGTTGCCCAGGGAAATCGGGCTACAACCTAGTTGGCATTTTGATGGGAAACAACGGATATACGTGATCAGCCGCAATTGCTGCTGTACTTTGTCCTGGCGTATTGTGTATTTAGGATCAGCGGGCGCAAGAAGCATCAAGCACATTACCTCGTAAACAGAGAGAAACTTCGACAGGAGTTGGCCTCCAGGAGCGCGGCCGTAGATTCGTCAACTCGGTCGAAACACTCATCGCGGGTTATGCACGCGATGGTTTACTTCTGCTCCACAGCCGCCTCGGCGATGGCTCGAGCATCTGCGCGCGCCGCTTTGTAGTCGGCTTCCGCTTGGTCCTTGCACGACTTTTGGTCGGAGCCGCTCTGCGACTCGCAAGTCGCTAGGGCTACTTTGCGATTGCCATCGGCTTTTGCAATGGCCACATTGTAGGTTTGGTGTGTGGCATCGTTGTTGAACTTGATTTCCTGCTCATTGACTTTCTCGTACGATTTATCCAGCGCGCTCTGCGCGCGTTCTTCACTCTTTGTCACCTCGCTGTTCGCATTCTGCTCGGCCTTGGCTACATCCTTCGAAACATCTTCCGGCGACTTCGACTTGTTGCAGCCGGCTAGCAGTAAAGAAGCGGCCACAAAAATCGGCATCAGGTATTCACGCATGCAATTTCCTCTTGTTATAGGTACACGAACTGCCCGCGCGGTACCCTTCGTTCAATGCGAGCAATCCTCCATGTGAACCTTAGCGTAGCGCACGAGCCCAACGGCCGCTATAGCGACATTGATTCTTTCAAGTTGACTGGGTGGTTTTGGGCGGAAGGCGCCTTTGGCGGCACCGGCTCTATCGCGGTCTATCGCGGGGCTCCGGTGCCAGATGCGACCGGCGGGTTTCAGACAATGAAACCCTTGGATGATCCAATGAAGCACAGCAAGGACGTGACGTCGCCGGCACGCAACTCATCAAATTCTTCCGAATACGGAGATCATCCTTACCAAGCCGTATGCACGACGGTGGTGTCAATCACCTGATAGGCATGGTCGAAAGCTTCCCCGTCATTCAATTGCTCAATTAACTAAATGAGACCCAGCGTCCCGGCCGCAGCCAACCAGGATCGAACTTCGTGCCCAGCGGCAGCGTAGACGGGCCGAATCTCCGGTAAGCCCTGTATTTTGCGTTGGGCATTGTGGGCGATCTCCCCAAACCGATCCACAGCATCCGACCATTGACGCTGTGAATTCAGGGCGTGCAGTTCTTCACGTGTTGGTCGTTGAAGGTTCGACTGCACCAGCCACAGCCAATGCGCTTCGGAATGCTCGGGCGCTTCACTGATCGCAACTGCGAGTCCGTCATCAAACCATTGCGGTAAGCGTCTCCAAGCGCTGAAGGTTAGACGTTCCCGGATTTCATCGTGCGACCATTCATGTGCTAAAAAATGCCAATCCAGCCCGCGAGGCGAGAGAAGAATTCGGCTGCCGTAGATCTTAGCAATCGAGTGTTCTCCACCAAAGGATTGGTAACAGCGCTCGGTGATGCAAGCGTTAACGATTGGATTTGAGATCACATTGCCATACGCGGTGCGGATCGCGAGCATGGCGCGCTCGCGGATTGCTAGGAGCTGCTCACGTGTCGCCGCGGTCGCGCCGGCCTCGACATAGACGCCAGGAGCGATTCGATTGAGGCCGAATTGTTCCGGTGCCAGAAGTTTTCCGCCCTTGGCATCGCTGCATCCGGAACTTAGGCTAGCAAGCAGAAGCGCGCAAGCGGTGAGTAAGAGTATGAGCCTAGGCCTTTTTCTCGTCGTGGAACATCATGCGTGAGAATAGCCTACGTGGAGGCCGTGAACGTCAGCTAACTGCCGACCAGTCCAACTCTGGATCGCGATCAGGCAGTAAATCCAGACGGCGAAAGATACTTGGCTCAGCGACTGCCAAACCGTCTTTTGGCGGCTTCGGTTATAGGCGTATACATGCCCACCAGCGTCCCTTCGGGATCGCGGAATTGAGCGGCACAGTTGCCCCACGGCATCATCTTCGGCGCATGCACCACCTCCAAGTCATCTTTAAGTCTCGCAAACTCGGCTTCGACGTCTTCGACTTGGAACTCCACGATAGCGGTGCGGTTGGATGCGGGCTCCGCACTTCCCTCCTTAAACAAGGCCACGGTCTCGGCGGCACCGAAAGCAAGCGTTGCCGCCGGAGTGACGATTTCGGCGAACACCGGCGCTAACCATTCTGCCTTTTGACCCGTCAACTTCTCATAGAAGCCGACAAGGGATTTGATGTCGCGGGCAATTAGCCGTGTAGAAGCAAACCTCATACCATCTCCCGTTGCGCAGTATCAAGAATTGGAATCAATCGGTTTGTCAACGCTACGCTACCGTAGCGTATCAGTCAAGTGCTACCATTCCGCTATGCAGAAGAAACGCCGACCAACCAACCCAAGCACGCCGTCTATGACCGAGCGTGACGGCAAGGTGCTCGACGTACGCGTCCGCCGATCGCGGCTGAAAGTGCTCGAGGTCACAGCAGAGCTGTTGTTGGAGCGCGGCTTCGCTGGCGCGAGCGTCGATGAAATCACGCGTCGCTCAGGGGTCGCGAAGACTACGATTTACCGGCACTGGCCAACCCGGGGCGATTTGCTGCGAGATGCGTGCTCAAGCATCGGGACGCCCCTGGAAGTACCGGACACCGGAAGCTTCGAGGGCGATGTAATAGCGCTGGTGACGAGCCTCGCCCATCTCCTGCGATCGGAGAAATGGACCTCGGTATTGCCCTCGGTCATCGATGCGGCCGAGCGCGACCCCGATATCGCGGCGGTGTACAGCAGGCTTCAAGAGGGCTATTCGGCGCCTTTACAGTCCATCATCCAGCGGGCGATGCGGAAGGGCGATTTGCCGAAGACAACGGATCCTGCTGTGTTGGTAGCGGCACTCACCGGCCCCCTTTTCTATCGTCGCTGGTTCTCCCGAGAACCCCTAACAAGTACCTTTGCGAAGCACATTGTTCGCTTGGTGCTCCGTCAGGATTGACATCCGGGCCGGCTAAACCCGTGCGTTACAGCAGCGTCAATTTGCTGCGCAAACGCCTCGCCGTCTGCCTCTTCAGCAATGCCGAGAATCGCGCGCTGATACGCATCCCCCAGCGCCAATGCAACCACCTCGGCCGCAACTTGGCCCGACTTATTGGCAGGTACTCCGCCGGCTTCGAGCAGCTCGGCTGTTCGCCGCCGGACGATGCGCATGCCGGACTGATCGAAGACGCGAGCGAGGTCAGGAAAACGCCAGCCATCCGCAACAAGCAGGCGATAGAGCGCGAGCCAGTCCGGCTCGATCAGCCCCGACGTGAGGACTCGCAGTTCGTCCGCGAGCCTGTTCGGGGCGGATTTGTTGATGTCGGCCGACGGCGCGTTCTCGAGGCCTTCGCGCGTGCACTCACACATCCAGGTGACCAGCCCTTTAAACAGCGCTTCCTTGTTGGGGAAGTGCCGATAGAGGGTCATCTTGGAAACTCTGCCTTCGGCGACGACCCGGTCTAGTGTCGTTCCGCCAAGGCCGTCCCTCAGCAAGATGGGGCGGGCGGCCCGCAGGATCTCAGCGCGCTTGTCGGCCATGCGGAGCCTTCGGGGGTCATCCGATCGCCACTTCCGGGAAACAGTGTCACTCATAAGATACGAAAGCGTCTTGCATGAATACGCAGTATAACGGCGAGGCTAACTTCCGGCGCTGGGGATACCCCAAAGGATGGCGTTATTTGACGGCGGGACTGGAGATCGCGAGGGCTCGGCGCACATCATTCCCGCGATCGTCTTTACCGGACTGATCCTGGCGGACGGTGCTCTCCAAGGGGCAATCTTCGCGCGTTGAATAAACGATCCGCATGCTTTGAACAAGTCCAACGCTAACCTGACGGACCAGAATGAACATGAAAACTGACTTAGATGGTTCGGTCCTGCAAAAGAACTCGCTGCTGTTTTGGTGCACTCTTGCAATACCGGTCGGTATCGTCGGGCTCGGCATCAACTTTATACTCAACCCGGTTGGGGCCTCAACCGGCTATGGCATTCCTGTCCACGATCCAGCCGTCTTTCCTTTTATGTGGATTAAGGGAATTCGCGACATCTTTTCGGGGCTAGCCGCGTGAAGAAGCTACGCCGCCGTCTCAGCGACGTTCGCGGCTGATTGACGATAACGCCAAAAGCCCGGCAGAAGCGGCACGCATGCGATCACCCCGGCAACGAGCGGTTGACTGGTGTGGATGGGGATTGAAAACCG
>Ga0302311_10006716_pt1 | contig 11840 bp, 9 predicted proteins | sample III_Palsa_N1_3_FD_200449 | JGI IMG/M metagenome (GOLD analysis project Ga0302311, IMG submission 200449) | Peat permafrost microbial communities from Stordalen Mire near Abisko, Sweden - III_Palsa_N1_3 | ecosystem: Environmental > Terrestrial > Soil > Palsa > Peat permafrost | place: Sweden...
ACTTCCTGCGCCAAGAGGCCGCGACACGGGGGGTCGACCTTGAGGTGGTCGCCACGTTTCCGGACGATGTTCGCCTCGCCGCCGAACGCCGGCACGACGTCATCCTGGTCGGCGCCCTGCGGTCGCGGCACGCCATCGCCGAGCCCATGGCGCCCGGCGCCGATACAGTCCCTTACGCCGCCCATATCGCCGAAGCCCGGCAGGTCATCGACGGCCTGCGCCGGCATAGCGCCGCGCCGATCCTGATCGACAATCTGCCGGAGCCCACGGTCCAGCCGCTGGGCATGGCCGAGCGCGGCCTGAATGGCCACCGCAACCGGTTCCGCCTCGCCAATGTCGCCTTGGCGGATCTGGTCGAGCAGTTCTCCGACGTCCATGTGGTCGACGTCGCCGCCGCCCTCGGCGCGGCCGGCGCCGCGAAGATGCTGGACGACGGCCAGGTCGCCTTCACCCATTTCGGCTCGCCCGGCTGGATGCTGCAGCGGCCGGCCTCCGAGAAGGCCGCCGTCCACGATATTTTTCCGGACGCCAGCCCCCTCGCCGAACTCGTCGGCGGCGATCCCTACCTGCGCGAGCGGGCGATGGCGAAGACCCATGTCGACGCCATCGTCACCGCCCTCGGCGTCGGCCAGAAGAAGTGCGTCATCGTCGACCTGGATGGCACGCTTTGGCCCGGCGTGCTGGCGGAGACCGGCGCGCCGTTCGCCTTCGATCCGGCGATCAGCAGCCCGTTTTCCTATGTCGGTCTCTATTTCGGCCTGCACGAGGCGCTGCTGGCGTTGAAGCGGCGCGGCGTCGTCCTGGCCTGCGTCAGCAAGAACGACGAGGCGACCGTTCGCGAGCTATGGGCCTACGCGGATCACTATCCGCGGGAGCGGCTGCTGACCCCGGACGACTTCGTCACCTGGCGGGTCAACTGGGGCGACAAGGTCGAGAACATCGCCTCCATCGCCGACGAACTGGGCTTTGCGCTGGAAAATTTCCTGTTCATCGACGATCATCCCGTCGAGCGCGACCGGGTGCGCCAGCGGCTGCCCGAGATCGAGGTCTGGGGCGAGAACCCGTTCGGCCTGCGCGCGCGCCTGCTGAACGATCCTCGCCTGCAGACCCCGCGCGTGAGCCGGGAGGCGGCGGCTCGCACCGACCTGGTCAAGGCCCAGCTGGTTCGTCAGCATGTCCGCCGCGAGGTCACCTCGGAGGCTGACTATGTCTCCTCGTTGCAGATCCAGTGCAGGATCGAGCCGCTGAACGCCCAAGACGACCTTGGCCGGATCGAAGAGCTGTTCCAGCGCACCACCCAGTTCAACGCCACCGGCCGCCGTTTCGCGTCAGCCGAACTCTCGGCGCTGCTCGCGAGCGATCAAGCCAGGGCCTTCTCGCTGCAGGTGAGCGACCGCTTTGGAGACCACGGGCTTGTCGGCGCCGCCATCGTGGAAGCCGGCGAGATCACCGGGTTCGCCATGAGCTGCCGCGTCCTGGGCATGGGCGTCGAGCACAGGTTCCTGCGGGCCGTCATCGACGCGGCCGGCGGCGGGCTGCTGGGCCGGATCATCGAGACGCCGCGCAATACGCCGGTGCGCAATCTCTATCGCGACAACGGCTTTATCCAGCGCGCGGACGGCGCCTGGGTGTATGAGACAACACAAGCATTGACCGGCTGATCCGGAAACACCGCTGCAAAACAAGCCGGTTAAGCCGGGATCAAGATAGAGATTCCAAGGGGGGATCGAATGCGCACCAGGACATGGATCGCCGCGAGTGTGATCGCGGCCGCGTTCGGATTTGCGAGCGCCCCGGCGATCGCTCAAACGCCCGCCTCGCCCGCTGCTGCGCCGCCGCCTGTCGCGACCCCTCCCGCCGCGGTCGTTCCGCCCAATGGCGAGGCCATCTTCGTGCAGCGCTGCAAAGCCTGCCACGAGCCGCCGATCGAGCATGCGCCCAGCCGCGCCACCATCGCCGCCTACCCGCGCGCCAACGTCGTCGCCGTCCTCACCGACGGCGAAATGGCGCCCATGGCCAAGGGCCTGAGCAAGGATGAGATCGCCGCCGTCGCCGCCTATCTGACGCCAACCGCCAGCGCGTCTGGCGGAGGCGATGGCCGACGACGCCGAGGCGCGGTCGCGCCGGTCGGCGTCGACAAGATGTGCGAGGTCAATCCGCCGATCCATTCCGGGCCGTCGGACTGGAACCGGATGGGCCAGGACGCCGCCTCGAGCCGCTACCAGCCAAACCCGGGCCTCACCGCCGCCGAGGTTCCGCGCCTGAAGGTCAAATGGGCCTTCACCATGAGCGGCGGCAGCGCGCCCACCATCGTCGGCGACTGGCTGTTCGTCACCAACCGCAGCGGCAAGTTCTACGCCCTCGACGCCAAGACCGGCTGTGTCCACTGGGTGATCCCGAGTCTGGGCTCGCGCAGCACCCCGATGATCGTTAAGTCGAGCATCTCGCCGAGCGGCTGGGCGACCTTCATCGGCGCCGGCCACTTCGTGCACGCCCTGGACGCCCAGACCGGCCAGGAAATCTGGAAGAGCGAGGCGCTAGAGACTCATCCCGCTTCCAGCGTCGGCGGCGCCCTGGTGGTGTCGGGCGACCGGGTCTTCGTCCCCTTCAGCTCCGGCGAGGAAGCCGCGGCGATGCAGAAGACCTATCCCTGCTGCTCGTTCCGCGGCTCGATCGTCGCGCTGGACCTCAAGACCGGCAAGCAGCTGTGGAAGACCTACACCATCAACGAGCCGATGCACTCGCTGGGCCCGAACCCCGCCGGCGTCGAGCGCCACGGACCGGCCGGCGGCGCGCTCTGGTCGGCGCCCACCGCCGACGCCAAGCGCGGTGTGATCTACATCGCCACCGGCGACAGCTACACGGACGCGCCGACCAAGGGCGACGACGCGGTGATGGCCCTCGACATGAAAACCGGCAAGATTCGCTGGAGCACCCAGGTCACCGAGCACGACAACTTCGTCATGGGCTGCGACGACCCGGCCCATCGCGGCCCCAACTGCAACACCCCGCAGGGACCGGACTATGACTTCGGCTCAACGCCGATCCTGTTCACCGGCGCCCACGGCAAGCAGGTGCTGCTGGCGGGACAGAAGTCGGGGATCGCCTATGGCTTCAATCCCGACACCGGCAAGCTGCTTTGGAAGACCCAGGTCGGGGCTGGCTCTGCGCTGGGCGGGATCGAGTGGGGCCTGGCGACAGACACCCACGCCCTGTTCGCGCCGGTGTCGGACATCATCAACCTGCTCGGCGAGCTGCCGGGCGTTCCGGTGGGCGCGGGCGGACCGGCGGGCAAGCCCGGCATCACCGCGCTGAACCCCTTCACCGGCAAGATCCTCTGGTCCGACCCGGCTCCCAAGGCGCCCTGCCATTATGCGGGTGACCGTTCCACCGACTATTCGCAAGGCGCCTGCATTCGCGCCCAGTCCGCCGCGCCGGCGGCCATGCCGGGGGTGGTGTTCTCCGGCACGATGGACGGCTGGTTCCGCGCCTATGACGCCAGGACCGGCAAGGTGATCTGGGCGTTCAGCACCACCGCCCAGACCTACGACACGGTGAACGCCGTGAAGGGCCAGCCCGGCGGCAGCATCGACGGCCTCGGCCCCGCCATCGCCGATGGGATGGTCTACACCATGTCCGGCTTCAACGGCGCGGCCAACACCGGCGGCAACGGCAACAACGTCCTGCTGGCCTTCTCGGTGGACGGCAAATGATGGCGCGCCGGATGCTCAAATTCGGCTGACGGCAACAGCATCTTAACGCTGTCCTTTCACCATGAACGCCTCGCTTCCTAAGGGTTTGAGGGCCGTTCATGTCTGCCAGCGACAGACCCATCATGATCAAGAAGGTCAAGAAGGTGATCGGCGGCGGTCACCACGGCGGCGCGTGGAAGGTCGCCTACGCCGACTTCGTGACCGCGATGATGGCCTTCTTCCTGCTGATGTGGCTGATCAACACCACCAGCCCGCAGCAGAAACGCGGCATCGCCGACTATTTCGCCCCCGCCAGCGTCTCCCAATCCACCTCGGGCTCCGGCGGCATCCTGGCGGGCACCGCGCTGGGCGATGATGGGGCCAAGGCCAACGGTTCGCAGGCGACCATCGAACAGCTTGCGCCCACCGCGCCGCCCTCGACGCGGGACTCCGGCCAGAGCACCAAGGGCGGCGGCGCGTCGACCCTCGACACCGCCACCGACCAGGCTTTGCGCGACGCCCTTGAAAAGCGCGATGACGCCGCCTTCCAGAGCGCGGCCCAGTCCCTGCGCCAGGCCATGCAGGACATGCCGGAACTGGCGGAGCTGTCAAAGCAGATCCTGATCGACCAGACGCCGGAGGGGCTGCGCATCCAGCTGGTCGACCAGGAAGGCCGCTCGATGTTCGACGCCAGCTCGACCAAGCCCAACGACCGGGCGCGGCTTTTGCTGCAGGCGGTGGCGAAGATCGTCCAGCGGCTGCCCAACCGCATCACCATTTCCGGCCACACCAGCGCCAACGCCAACGGCTCCAAATCGGCCGGCGACTGGCAGCTCTCGTCGGGCCGCGCCGACGCCTCGCGCCAGGTCATGGAAGCCGCGGGGGTAGACCCGGACCGAATCTATCAGGTGGCCGGCAAGGCCGCCTCCGATCCGCTGTTTCCCGACGACCCGACCTTGCCCGGAAACCGGCGCATCGCCATTGTTCTGCTGAGAGACAAGCCGGTTTTGCCGCCTGAACATCAACCGTAGGAGACCGCGTCAATCAGGCCCTTGCGGGATAGTGCAGCTTTTGTCCTAATCGGGTTGTCGAGTTCACTTCAGCGCGTCCCGTGACCCACCATTTTGCGACACGCCAGCTACGGTTCTTCCTGACGGCTTCCTCGCCCTGCCCGTACCTGCCGGGGCGCGAGGAGCGGAAGGTTTTCGCGCACCTGCCGCTGTCCGACGGCGCGTCGGTCAATGACGCCCTGACCCAGATCGGTTTCCGGCGCTCGCAAAACATCGCCTACCGGCCGGCCTGCGAGATGTGCGACGCCTGCGTCTCCGCCCGTATCCCCGCCCAACGCTATCCCTTCTCCCGCTCCGAGCGGCGGGTGCTGGACCGCAACGCCGACCTGTCGCGCCATCTGGTCGAGGCCGAGGCGACCATGGAGCAGTTCGAACTACTGCGCCGCTACCTGCTGGCGCGCCACGCCGAGGGGGGCATGGCAGACATGACCTGGCCGGACTATGTGGCCATGGTCGAGGACACCACGGCGCGGACCCATCTGGTGGAGTTCCGCGCGCCCTCCGACGATCGCGGCCCCGGCGACCTGGTGGCCTGCGTGCTGGTGGACATGCTCGGCGACGGCCTGTCGCTGGTCTACAGCTTCTATGACCCGGCGATGGCCAAGCGCAGCCTGGGCTCCTTCATCATCCTGGACCATGTGTCCCAGGCGCAGGCCGCCGCGCTGCCCTACGTCTATCTGGGCTACTGGGTCGCGGGCAGCCAGAAGATGGCCTACAAGGCCCGCTTCAATCCGGTCGAGATCCTGCGCCCCGGCGGCTGGGTCCCCATGAGCAAGCGCGACCGCGAAAAGGCCTGGACGCGGAAGGTCCAGCCCTAGCTAGCCCCACGGCCCGGTGGGGTGGTCGCCCCACGGCCCAGGATCGCCCTGCGTCGGGGATGGTGGGGCGGCGGTAACAGGCGCCGGCCTCGCCACGGGCGCCGGCGCTTCGCTGATTCGTCCCCCGGCGTACTGGACCAGGGCGGCGATCCGGGCCTCGATCGGCGGATGGGTCGAGAACAGGCCGAACAGGCCGTCCTCGCGATTCTCCAGGAACAGGCCCCTCACCTCCTCGGGCGCATCCAGGTGGGCGTGGCCGGAGACCTTCTGTAGCGCCGAGATCATCGCATCGGGGTTCTTGGTCAGCTCCACCGAGCCGGCGTCGGCGATGAATTCGCGCCGGCGCGAAATCGCCAGCCGGATCACCACCGCCAGCAGGCCGGCGATGGCCGCCGCAACGATCCCGACAATCATCAGGATGCCGCCGCCGCGGCGGTCATCCCGGTCGCCGCCGCGAAACCACAACATGCGGGCGATCACCTGCGCCACCAGGCTGATGATGCCGGCGAACACCGCCGCGATGATCATGGTGCGCACATCGCGGTTGATGATGTGGGTCAGTTCGTGGCCCAGCACCGCCTCCAGTTCGTCCCGGCCCAGGCTGTCCAGCAGCCCTTGCGTCACGGTGATCGAGAACTGGCCCTCATGCAGGCCGCTGGCGAAGGCGTTGAGGTCCGGATCGTCGATGATCCGCAGGGTTGGCGTCTTGATCCCGCGCGAGATGCAGAGGTTTTCAAGCAGGTTGTAGAGATGGGGATTGTCGCGCCGTTCCACTGGCCGGGCGCCCGTGGCCAGGTCGATGATCGTCTGGTTGCCGAAATAGGCGATCACGAACCAGATCGCCGCCACGCCGATGGCCAGCGGCAGGCTCTGGATGGTGGCGACCATCGCATAGGCGAAATCGTCGTTCAGCGAGCCATGGTAGGGCAAACGCTCAAAGCCCGTCCCCAGCAGCACCAACTGGACCGCGTAGAGCAGCACCAGCAGCAGCACCGGAAACCCCGCCAGCAGCACGATCGAGCGAAGGTTGTTGTTCCAGATGTACGTCTGAAGGCCGACGGCCTGCACGGTAAGGCGCCCCTAGAACTTGACCTGGGGCGCGGCCTCGGCCGTCGCGCGGTTCTCGCCCAGGTCGAAGAATGGCCGTTGCTGGAAGCCCATCGCGCCGGCCAGCAGCACTGCGGGGAATTGCTGGATCGAGGCGTTGTACTCGCTGACCGCATTGTTGAAGAACCGGCGCGCGGCGGCGAGCTTGTTCTCGATGTCCGACAGCTCGCCCTGCAACTGCATGAAGCCAGCATTGGCCTTCAGGTCCGGATAGGCCTCGGCCACGGCGAACAGCTGGCGCAGCGCGCCTGACAGGGCGTTCTCCGCCTGCACCCGCTGCTCCACGTTCGGCGCGGCCGCCGCGGCGGCGCGGGCGTTGGTGACGGCCTCCAGAGTACCCTTCTCATGGGCGGCGTAGCCTTTCACGGTCTCGACCAGGTTGGGCACCAGGTCCTGGCGCTGCTTCAGCTGCACGTCGATGTCGGCGAAGGCCTGGTTGGCGTTCTGGCGCAGGCCGACGAGCCGGTTGTAGACGCCCGCCAGCAAGCCGCCGATGACGATCAGGATGACAACGAGGACGATCAGGGCCATGGCCAGTTCCGCTTGATGACGCCGCTCAGATAGGCGGCATGGGGGCGTCGCGCCAGTGAACCGGGCGTGAACAGTTTGTAACCGGAAGACCTTTGCGACGTCGCGCCGGGCCTCTAAGCTTGGCTGACCAAGAAAAGGGGGAAATCCATGCACCACGCCCGCATCACCGCGGCCATGACCGCGATCACGCTTATCCTGTCACCCATCGCGCCAGCCATCGCCGCGCCCGCCAAGGCTGACGCCTCGCTGGCCATGGCCACAAGCCCCGCCGCCGAGGGCTTCGACGCCGGGCGGCTGAAGCTGCTGGACGACTATATGGCCTCCGTGGTCGCGGACGGCCGGGTCGCCGGCATGACCACCCTGCTGGCCCGCCACGGCAAGATCGTCGAGTTCAAGACCTATGGGAAGGCCAGCCTCGCCACCGGGGCGCCGATGACCAAAGACGCGATCTTCCGCATCTATTCCATGTCCAAGCCGCTCACCGGCGTCGGCATGATGATCCTGTTCGAGCAGGGCAAGTGGCGGCTGGACGATCCGGTCACCCGCTACGTGCCGGAGTTCAAGAACCTCACGGTGATGACCGGCGTCGACAAGGACGGGAACATTACCACCGAGCCGATGAAACGCCCGCCGACCATGCGCGAGCTGATGAGCCACACGGCCGGCTTCGGTTATGGCCTGGGCGACACCCACCCGGTGGACAAGCTGTATCGGAAGAAGGGCGTGCTGGCCTCGCACGGCCTGCAGGAGATGATCGACCGCACGGCGACCATCCCGCTGATGTACCAGCCGGGCACCGACTGGTCCTATTCCAGCGCCGTGGATATCCAGGGCTACATCATCGAGAAGCTGTCCGGCCAGACCTTGGGCCAATTCCTGGAAGAGAACGTCTTCAAACCGCTGAAGATGAAGGACACCGGCTTCCTGACCCGCCCCGGCGCGGGCGGGCGACTGGCCGCCGTCTATGTCGGCGACAAGGCCACAGGCAAGATCGTCGACGCCCAGGACCTGTTCGGGAACAAGATGCCCGACTACACCAAGCCGCCGCTGATGGAATCTGGCGGCGGCGGGATGGTCTCCACCACCATCGACTACGCCCGCTTCTGCCAGATGATGCTGAACAAGGGCGAACTGGACGGGGTGCGCATCCTCAGCCCCTCCTCCATCGAGCTGATGGACACCAACGTCGTGCCCCACAGCGTGTTGATCAACACCAACGGCACCAGCGGCGCCCGCTTCAACGAGGCGGTGGGTTTTGGCCTGGATTTCATGGTGGTGAAGGACCCGCGCGCGGCGGGCCTGAACGAAGGCAAGGACACCATGAGCTGGGGCGGCGCCGCCGGCACCTGGTTCTGGATCGACCCCACAAACGACGTCCTGTTCGTCGGCATGATCCAGCGCATGGGCGGCACGGGTGGGGACGACCTGGGAGGCCAGGCCAGGACGCTCACGTACCAGGCGCTGGTGCATCCGGAGAAGTAGGCCACACGCGGAAGGCGACGCTTCGACCGCTCGTCCCGGTCCTTGGCGATCGCCATCGATGACGTCGACGCTCTCAGCCGCAAGCGTCCGCGCGGGCGAGGAGAAAGGCCGCTTCCCGCGCGTTGCGGGTGAGCCTGGCCGCGGCCTCGAATTCGCAGCGCGCCTCGGCCAGCCGGCCGGCCCGGAACAGAAAGTCGCCCCTGGCCGCCGGCAGCGGCGCGTAGTCGCGCAGGGCGGCGGCGTCGGCGATCTCGTCCACCAGCGCCAGGCCCGCTTCAGGCCCGAAGGCCATGCTGTGGGCGATCGCTCGATTGAGGTCGACCACCGGTGAGGGCGTCACGACGCGCAGCCGGTCGTAGAGCGCGGCAATGCGGGGCCAGTCGGTATCGGCCCAACGCCGCGCGCGCGCATGGCAGGCGGCCAGCGCCGCCTGCAACGCAAAGGGCCCGCAACCGTCCGCCGTGGCGCCCCCGAGCGCTTCGGCGCGGGCCAGGGCGTCAAGGCCCCGGCGGATCAGCAGCTGGTCCCAGCGCGTGCGATTCTGTTCCGACAACGGCACGAGGGCGCCGTCCGGACCCACGCGCGCCGACAAGCGCGAGGACTGGATCTCCATCAGGGCCAGTAGGCCGAACACCTCGGCGTCCTGCGGCATCATGCCGGCCAGCATGCGGCCCAGTCTCTGCGCCTCCTGGCACAGGCTCGGCCGGACAAGGTCGTCCCCCGCCGTGGCCACATAGCCCTCGTTGAAGATGAGGTAGACCACCTCAAGCACCGAGGACAGCCGCGCCGCCCGTTCGGCCCCGCGCGGCGCCTCGAAGGCGAGCCCGGCGTTTCCGATCGTCTTCTTGGCGCGGACGATGCGCTGGGCGATCGCGGGCTCGTTCGACAGGAACGCCCGGGCGATCTCCTCCGTCGTCAGGCCGCCGATGACGCGCAGGGCGAGCGCCGCGCGGGCGTCGGCCGACAGTATGGGATGACAGGCCGTGAAGATGAGGCCCAGCAGCTCGTCACCAAGATCTTCGTTCATGGACGTCTCGATCGCTTCGGCCGCGCCGTCCAGCTCCCGCGCGATCTCCTCGTGCTTGCGTATCCGCATGCCGTCGCGGCGGATGGCGTCGATGGCGCGGCGCTTTGCGGTGGTCATCAGCCAGGCGCCGGGATTGGCCGGAACGCCGGTCCTGGGCCATTCGGACAGAGCGATGACCAGGGCGTCCTGCGCCAGTTCCTCGGCCCGGTCGATATCGCGCACCATCCGGGCCAGACCCGCGATCAGCCTGGCCCGTTCGAGTCGAAAGGTCGCTTCAATCGCCCGATTCGTTTCGCCTGCGCTGTGCGTCTCGCTTGCGGTCATGTCGCCTTTTCGGCCAAGGCCGCCGCGGAGACAAGCCGGGCGCCGGCGCGATCAGGCGGCGCCGAGCTTGCCGTTTATGCGGTCATTGATGTCCTTGGCCTCCGGCGTCAGCATCTCCTGGAAGTCATCCATCGTGGCCATCGGCCGGATTTCGATCTCGCTTGGCCCCGGCATGGGATTTGGGCAGCGCCTCACCCAGGCGACCGCCTCGTCCATGTCCTTGACCTCCCAGATCCAGAACCCGGCGACCAGCTCGCGGGTCTCGGCGAACGGTCCGTCGATCACCGTGCGGCTGGCGCCTTCAAACGCGATACGCTTGCCCTTCGAGGAGGGCGTAAGGCCGTCCGCGGTGAGCAGGACGCCGGCATTGACCAGCTCCTCGTTAAATCTGCCCATCGCCTCGAACATCTCGGGCCTGTTGCTTGAGCCGTTTTCGCTTTCGTCTGTCGCCTTCACGAGCACCATCACACGCATCGTCCATCTCCCTGTCAGAGCCGGCCCCATCGGCCCACCATCGAAGCGACGAACGGCGCTTTCGGAAATCGACATCATCCAACGAATTTTTTTGGCGGTCGGGAGATAGCGGCGATCGCCGGGGTTTGCGTCTCGCCGGCCGCCGCGCATTCGCCCCTACCTCGGCCTGAACCGTTTGCTCGCCGGGAAGCCCCTCGGCGCCACCGTGCCTGACGCGGCGCGGCAGCCGAGCCACTCGCGCCACTCCGGCCACTCCCGCGTCCGCTGGATCGACCCCACCAATGACGTCCTGTTCGTGGGGATGATCCAACGCGTGGGCGGCGCCGGCGGGGATGACCTGGGAGGCCAAGCCAGGACGCTCACGTACCAGGCGCTGGTGCATCCGGAGAAGTAATCGGTCCCCTTCTGCCCTTGCGGGAGAAGGAAAACAACTTCGCGCCCCGACATACGGCGGCCCCAGCGACCGTCGCACCGCCTCCTCCGGCGCTCAGGCCTTGCCGTCCGGCCTGAACCGAACAAGACTGCTCGCCAATAGCGGTATTGGGGCGTCCGATGGCGGAGGGATTGTTGGGCGGCCTGCTCGGGGGCGAGGAGGAGAAGGCCGAGGCGGAGGCCGCCGAGGCCCGGGTCAGCGCCGAGGCGTTCGCCGCCGCTCTGGCCGAGGAACAGGCCAAGCACGATCCCGAGGTCGCGCGCGCCGCGGCCCAGTTCCTGCGCGACCAGTCCAACCTGCTGAAGACCCAGACCGCTGAAATCGAGGAGCAGCGCGCGCTTCGCCTCTCCCACCTGCACAGCCAGTCCCAAGAGGGCAGACTCCGGCGGTTCGGCCAGCGGATCCGCAACGGTATGCAGGTGCTCACCGCGCTGGTCTTTGTCGTGATCGGCGTCGGCCTGGGCGTCATGGTCTACGACGCCTTCTCCGCCCGTTCGGTGGTGGTCGACACCTTCGACACCCCGCCGGCGCTGGCGGCCCGGGGCCTCTCCGGCAAGGTGGTGGCCGGCGGCCTGCTCGACCAGCTCACCCGCCTGCAGGCGGCGACCCGGAGCTCGGCGGCCAAACGCAATCTGTCCAACGCCTGGACCGGGGACATCAAGGTGGAGGTGCCCGAGACCGGCCTGTCCCTGGGCGACCTGGACCGCATGCTGAAGGCCAGGTTCGGCCACGACCTGCACATCCAGGGCGACCTGGTGCAGACCGACACCGGCGACCTGGTCCTGACGGTGCGCGGCGACAATCTCCTGCCCAAGGTGTTCACCGGCGGCGCGGGCGATCTCGACAAGCTGACGGCCCAGGCCGCCGAATACATCTATGGCC
>Ga0302311_10006717_pt1 | contig 11838 bp, 8 predicted proteins | sample III_Palsa_N1_3_FD_200449 | JGI IMG/M metagenome (GOLD analysis project Ga0302311, IMG submission 200449) | Peat permafrost microbial communities from Stordalen Mire near Abisko, Sweden - III_Palsa_N1_3 | ecosystem: Environmental > Terrestrial > Soil > Palsa > Peat permafrost | place: Sweden...
GCCAGACTCGGCGAAACTCGGCGCGCGGAAGCCTTCCGAGAAGGTGCCGCGCAGAACCACCTGCTGAATCGGCGTCCACTTGATGCCGATCTTGGGCGTGATGCCGTGATCCGCCGCGTCGGTGTAGTGGTCGTAGCGGAAGGCGCCGTCGATATCCAGGCTTTTCAGCACCGGCGCATCCAGTTCCGTGTAAAACGCCGTGACGTCATGCTTGCCGAAGACCTGCGCCGTATGCAGGTCGAAGGTGCTCAGATACTCGTTGTAAGTGGTGCCGTCCGGGTTGGTCAGGGTGGGATCGAGCTGCGGTGCGTTTTGCGCTTCGTAGCGATACTCGGCGCCCATGGCCAGGCCGGCGGCTCCGCCGGCCAGCATGAACAACTCCCGGCTGACGCGGAAATCGAGCATGTCGAGGTCGGTGGTATTGGTGATGGAGTCCTCCGGCGCCAGCGCGTTGAGCACCGCCTGCGGAGTCGGGCCGAGCGAGTGCAGGAAGTGATAGCTGCCGTTGTTGATGTCGGTCAGCAACTGGTTGGTGAGCAGATCGCCGTAGGCCTGCACCTGCAACTGGGTATGGTTGATGGTCAGCGCGCTGTCGTAGTCCCAGGTGCCGAACGCCTGGAACGAGCCCTTGACGCCGCCGACCATGCGGTAGTTCTGGTTCTCCAGGGTGTTGGAGGTGGGGATATCGCCGAACTGGTACTGGATCAGCGCCCATTGGCCAGCGGCGGCAAACGGATCGTTCGGATTGGCGATGGGGGTGCCGTTGGGGCCGATGATGGTTGGCGGCAATCCGATATTGGCGGTCAGCGGGCTGCCGCTGGTGCTGTTGATCTGCGACGGGCCGGTTCCCAGATTGCCCGCCTGGAGGGTCTTGGTGTCGTAGAAGGTCGCTTTCAGATAGGCCGAGGTATCCTCGTTCAGCTTCACCTCGATCTTGCCGTGCACGCCGACGCGTTGCACCTGCGGTTGAATGTCGGCGTAACTGATGGGATTGATCTGGCAATACTGCCCGCTGGCTCCGGTGCTGTCTCCGCCGATGTACGCCTGGCTGCTGCCGGAGTAGCACGGGTTCGCGCCAGGCACCGTATTCAGCAGCTGCGGAACCCCACCCGCCACCGGAGTTACATTCAGCGGGCTGGGCGATAGCCCCGCTGTGATCACCCCCGGCTCGACCGTGCCGTTGAACGAGCCGATGGGCGAGCCTTGCAGCGGCTGGTCCGTCTGGCCGTTGATGCCGCCGATGGAACTCAGGTCGTTGGTGTTGTACGGGAAGCCGCGCTGCGATGCCTTGATGGTATCGTCGCGCTGGTATTCGATCGAGAAGTAGGCGTTATACCCATTCTGGCTGAGCCTGCCGGTGCCGAACTCGCCGGTTGCGCGCGTATGGGTACCGCCGCCGTGCTGCGAGCCGCCGACCTCGGCGCTGATGTCCTTGCCGACAAATTCCTTTTGCAGAATGATGTTGACCACGCCGGCGATGGCGTCCGCGCCATACAGCGCCGAGCCGCCGTCCTTGAGCACTTCGATGCGCTCGACCGCTACCAGGGGGATCGAATTGAGATCGACGAAGCCGCGCTCGCCGTCGTCGTCAAGCGCATAGTTGGCGACACGCCGGCCGTCGACCAGAACCAGGGTCGAGTTGACGGTCAGGCCGCGCAGGGCAACGCCCGAGGCGCCGCCGGCGAAAGCGCCCTCGAACGAGTTGCCCAGGCTGCCGCTGTTGTCCGCTGAAATGGAGCGCACCACGTCGGCCACCGTGGTCAGGCCGCTGCGCTCGATGTCCTTGCGCGTGATGGTCAGTACCGGTGCCGCGGTTTCCTTCTCGGTGCGCGGAATCGCGCTGCCGGTGACGATGACCTTTTCCAGCGTCTTGGTGGAGCTGTCGTCGCTCCCCTGCTGAGCCTGCACCGAAAACGCGGGCGCGGCCAGAACTGCGGCGCACAGCACAAGCTGCGCCAATGCCCTGATGACATTACGTGATTTCACGCGGGTTTCCCCCCTCTTTCCTTGAGTGGATCAACCGCTGCCGCAACAGCTGGTTTCGGCTCGCAAATCCCCGACCCCTGCCATGCCGCAGCGGATCATTTGACGGACTACCGAACAGTTCCCTAGTGTCCCCGGCGCGACGCCCCGAATATTGCCGGGATGTGACCAAGTCCCGGCAACATTACACCCAAGCGGGCGCCAAGGCGACTGGCCCAAGGTCTGTTAACCTGTCTCTTAGAAGAAGCAAAAGACGGGCCGCCAGGGGCGCAAGGTCAGGGCCAACTCGGGATGCCGCGGCTGACGGTTTGGGTGTTTTGGTGGAAAATCCTTCACAACAGAATTCAGCCAACAAGAAAATGCGCGTACTCAGGAATCTGGCCGCAACGTCGGCCCTCGTCATGCTATTGACCGCGTGCAGCGCCGACCGCGACGACCCGCTGGTCTTCGGCACGCGCTTGCCGCCCGCCGCCGAGCAGGGGCAGGCAGCGGCGCCTGATAGCGCCGCCGCGCAGACCGCCTCCGCACAGAAACAGCTGCCGCCGATGAGCATGAACGAAATCGCCATTGCCTACGTCAAGCTGGTGCTGGCCCTGGGCGAGCTGGACGACGGCTATGTCGATGCCTATTACGGGCCGCCCGAATGGCGCGACCAGGCCAAGGCGCAGAAACTCACGGCGGCGCAGATCGAAGACCAGTCGCAGACCCTGATTGCGCGCCTCATCGCCACGCCGCCGGAGGAGCTGCCCACCGACGCCGAGCTGGCGACGCTGCGCAAGAACTACCTGAGAAACCAGATCGGCGCCCTGTCGGCGCGCGCGACCATGCTGCAGGGGCGCAAGTTCAGCTTCGACGACGAGGCGCGCGCCCTCTACGACGTCGACGCCCCGCATTACAGCGAAGCCGATTTCCAGCCGGCGCTGAAGCAGCTCGACGCGCTGCTGCCGAAAGAGCCGGGCACCCTGGCGCAGCGCTACAACCGCTACATCGACCGCTACGCCGTGCCCAAGGACAAGCTGCAGAGCGTGATGCGCGCCGCCATCGGCTACGCCCAGCTGCACGTGCGCGCCCACCTCGAGCTGCCGCCGGGCGAGCACTTCGAGCTGGCCCTGGTCGGCGACAAGCCGTGGAGCGCCTACAACTGGTACCAGGGCAATTACACCAGCCGCATCGAGGTCAACGCCGAACAGCCGGTGAGCATCCTGCGCGTGATCCAGCTGGCCTCGCACGAGGGCTATCCGGGCCACCACGTCTACAACAGTCTGCTGGAAAAGGATCTGGTGCGCGGCCAGGGCTGGCCGGAGTACCAGGTCTATGCGCTCTACTCGCCGCAGTCCTTCATCGCCGAGGGCAGCGCGGATTTCGGCGTCGAACTGACCTTTCCCGACCAGCAGCGCCTGAACTTCGAGCGCGAGCTGTTCGACCTGGCCGGATTCGATGCCAGCCAGGTCGAGACCTACGACCGCTTGGTGCGGGCCGCCAAGGCGCTCAATCCCGCCGCGATCGAGGCGGCGCGGCGCTATCTGGACGGCCGCATGGACGCGGAATCCGCCGCCAACTGGCTGCAGATCTACGCCCTGGCCTCGCCCGAACGGGCCCATCAGCGCATCGCCTTCTTCGACCATTACCGCAGCTACATCATCAACTACTCCTACGGCGAGGAGCTGATCCGGCACTATGTCGAAGCCCAGGGCGGCAGCGAGGCCGGCTCGGACGCGCAGTGGCGTGTCTTCACCCGCCTGCTGAGCACTCCGCGCGTCGCCACCGGACTGCAGTAGGCCGCCGCCGGGGCGCGAAAAAGGCGCGGCGGACTGCCGATTCGGGTGTTCCGCACGTTTATGGGAGAAGCGCCCTTCCCGCGTCGGGCGGTGCCGCTTACACTGCATGGGTGCAGGCGCGGGCATTCGGCGCGCCGGATTGATGACTACTTTGGAGACGAGATGATGTCGGACAGCAAGGTCTATCGCCGTATCGCGCGCATGGACGAAGAGTTCCCGGGCCTGCTCGCCGCGCTCAAGCCGGCGCTGAAAGGCCTCATTCCGGACGACGTGAATTTCACCGAGGATTCCTACGACGAGCTGTTCGTGGTGCTCGCCGCGGCCCTCTACTACGTCAAGGACGCCAAGCTGCGCAAGGCTTCCGCCAACAAGTCGGGCGGCAACCCCAAGCTGGTCGCCGTGCTGATGGACGAGGGCGTCAAGGACAAGGACGCCATCCTGGCCGCCAAGATCCTCGAGCGCCTGGCGCCGTATGTGCCGCCGAAGGTATTCGTGGAGACCCTGGCGACCATGTACGCCAGCACCGATCCGCTGTTCCGCGAATACCACGGTGCCATCGGCCGCATCATGACCGACCTGTACCGCATCGTCACCGGCTTCGAGCCGGGCGAGCATTGCCCGCAAGCGCTGGTGCTGTGGGCCTCGGGTCCCAGCCGCGAACTGCTCTACGCCGAACTGTTCGGCTGAGTTTGCGGCGGCAATAAAAAAAGCGGCCGGAGCTTGCAAGCTCCGGCCGCTTTTTGCTTGTTTCCGGCCGCCGGCCGTGGATGGCCGCCAGCCCGAACCGAGGGTCTGAAACGGTTATCCGGCACGATGCCCCGCGCCGGATAACCTTACAACGCGCTTACAATCAGCCCGCCAACCGCCTTACTTGCTGACGCCGGCGTTTGCCGAGACGCCGGCATCGAGCGAAGCGTTCGGCAGCGCATTGCTGACGGTGGAATTGGCGCTGGCGCTGGCCGTGTCGATCTTGGCCTTGGCGCCGGCTTTGGCATCGCCCGCCGTGGTCTTGATCCTGTCCTTGGTGGCGGAAGCGGTGGTCTTGACCTGGTCGGTCGCGGCCTGAGCCGTGCCCTTGACGGCGTCGCCAGTGGTCTGGGCGCTGCCCTTCACTGTGCCGGTGACGGCGCCGGTGGTGTGTTTCAGGGTGCTGCCCAGGCCCAGGCCGCCCTGGCTGCTGGCGTCTGCATTGGTCTGCACGGTTGCCGTGCTGCCCAGGCCGAGGTTGGCGCCGAGGCCGGCCTTGGTCTGCTCGTCGGCGAACGCGCTGCCCGCAGCAAGCAGGCTTACCAGTGCCACAGCGGAAATCAGTTTGCCGGCAGTCGATTGGTGTTTCATGAGGCTTGAAGCTCCTTTGAGTTTTTACAGTGGCGTCGGGGGTTTAGGTCCATTCGCTGGTCCCGGCCGACATGTGCATGATCCGGCCTGATGGCTGAATCGATCCTGAATCGGAACCTGTAAAAATCCTGGCCGGAGCAAGCGCCAGTCCCCGCCTGCAAATCACCCGCCCAAAGAAAAAGGCGACCGCAGAATCTGCGGCCGCCTTTTTGAAACAGCGACTAACTCAGGCTTACTTCGCAGCAGCCGGAGCGGCCGGAGCAGCGGCGTCAGCAGCCGGAGCGGCAGCAGCAGCCTTCTTGGCCTTCTTGTGCTTCTTGGCCTTCTTGGCCGGCTTGGCGGCCGGGGCAGCAGCGTCAGCGGCCGGGGCAGCGGCGGCAGCCGGAGCGGCCGGAGCAGCGGCGGGGGCGTCAGCGGCAAAGACCTGACCAGCGGCCAGCAGGGAAGCGGACACCAGCAGGGTTGAAAGCAGCTTGGACTTCATTGTGATCTCCTAGGTGATGGTGACATGCCGTGTTTCTCCCCGCGGCGCGGATCGAATCGGCGCGACAAGTATCATTGGTATTTACTGAACGGCTTCTGAACCCGGTATAACGCTCCCCAAGGCACCGAGAGGCCGGCACGGAAACTATCACGAAATGCCGATCAATGCTTCCTACCAGGCGATCTGGAACATCGTCAGCACCATTCCGCGGGGGCGGGTGGCGAGCTACGGCCAGGTGGCGCGCCTGGCCGGCTTGCCCGGGCGTGCCCGCCTGGTCGGCACCGCCCTGGGTGAAGCCGCCAGCCGGCGCCTGCCCTGGCACCGGGTGATCAATGCGCAGGGGCGCATCGCCCTGCCGCCGAACAGCCCCGGCTTCCGTGAGCAGCGCAAGCGCCTGCGCGAGGAGGGGGTGGTGGTGGTCAAGGGAAAGGTGGATCTGCGCCAATACGGCTGGAAGTCGGGAAGCGACAGTCCCCTGCTCGATTGAGCCGGAATTTTTGTCGCACGCGGCCGCCGATTTCGCGAAACCTGCGGCGCCGCATCTCCTGCGGACGGACGAGACAGCCGGGCCGGCGCCTATGCCAAGCTGGCGCGTGGCCGGAACATGCGCGCGGCGTAAGAGGATCCCGTAGTACCTCCCGCTCAACAGTGCAGCCCGGCCTTTACAGGCAACAGATCCACAGACAATAGATCCGGAGCGCCTCCAGGCCGCTTCGGCCAGCGGAGGAGAGGATCATGAAGGGTGCAGGCAAGACGCGGTACGTCCATAAAATCCTGCTCGCGGCCGCCACCGCCGTGGGCATGCTGCTTGGGGCGCAGGCCGTGGCCGACGTCGACAACGCCAGCCTCAACAACGAAAAGGACGGCACCGACTGGGGCGCTTTCGGCCGCACCTTCAGCGAGCAGCGTTTCAGCCCGCTGGACCAGATCAACAAGCAGACCGTGTCCAAGCTGGGCCTGGCCTGGTCGCTGGAACTGCCCGACGTGTGGAACGTGTCCTCGGCGCCGGTGGAAGTGGACGGCGTGATCTACATCGCCGTCGGCTTCAGCGTCATCTACGCGGTGGACGCGGTCAGCGGCAAGCAGCTGTGGAGCTACGATCCCAGGGTCGCCCCGGAAAAGATGCGCATGGCCTGGGGTATCCGCGGCCTGTCGTTCTGGAAGGGCAAGGTCATCGCCGGGGTGCAGGACGGGCGCCTGTTCGCGCTGGACGCCAAGAGCGGCACGCTGCTGTGGCAGACGCAGACCATCGAGCCCGGCGACAACCGCTACATCACCGGCGCGCCGCGCGTGTTCAACGGCAAGGTCATCATCGGCCACGGCGGCGCCGACTTCGGCCACGTGCGCGGCTACGTCACCGCCTATGACGCCGAAACCGGCAAGCAGGACTGGCGCTGGTACATCGTGCCCGGCGATCCGGCCAAGGGCTTCGAGAACAAGGCCATGGAAATGGCCGCCAAGACCTGGAAAGGCGAGTGGTGGAAGTACGGCGGCGGCGGCACCGCCTGGAACGCCATGACCTACGATCCGGAGCTGAACCGCGTCTACATCGGCACCGGCAACGGCGGTCCCTGGAACGCCAAGCTGCGCAGCCCCGGCGGCGGCGACAACCTGTTCCTGTGCTCGGTGGTGGCGCTGGACGCCGATACCGGTGAATACATCTGGCACTACCAGACCAATCCCGGCGAAAGCTGGGACTTCAACTCCACCATGGACATGGTGCTGGCCACCATCACCATCGACGGCAAGCCGCGCAAGGTGATCCTGCACGCGCCGAAGAACGGCTTCTTCTACGTCATCGACCGCGACACCGGCAAACTGATCTCGGCCGAGAAGCTGGGCAAGGTCACCTGGGCCGATCACATCGACATGGCCACCGGCCGCCCGGTGGAAAACCCCGGCATACGCTACGAGGACGGCGAGGCCCTGATGTGGCCCGGCTCCGGCGGCCTGCACAACTGGCAACCCATGTCCTACAGCCCGGACACCGGCCTCACCTATATCCCGGCGCACGAGATGGCCGGCTACTACAACGACAAGGGCATCGATCCCAAGACCTACGACATGGAACGCGACGGGCCCATGGGCATCCACGCTTTCTACGACGACGTGCCGAAGAGCGCCGGCAGCAGCTCCCTGCTCGCCTGGAATCCTTCAACGCAGAAGAAAGCCTGGGAGATCCCCTTGCCCGGCGCCACCAACGGCGGTGTCATGAGCACCCACGGCGGCCTGGTGTTCCAGGGCCAGTCCGACGGCAGGTTCGTCGCCCGTGACGACACCAGCGGCGCCGTGCTGTGGAGCGCCGACATGGGCGTCGGCACCCAGGCTCCGCCCATCACCTACAGCGTTGGCGGCAAGCAGTACGTCTCCATCCTCGCCGGTTGGGCCGGCGGCCAGATGCTGCTCGGCTCGCTCAGCGCCCAGCACGGCTGGGTCGGCCGCGACCACCCGCGCCGCCTGCTTACCTACGTGCTGGACGGCAACGCCGCCCTGCCGCCCTCGCCGCCGCCGTCGCAGCCGGTGCCGGTGGATGATCCCGCCTTCGTGGTCGATGCCGCGCAGGCCGCCAAGGGCCGCGAGTTGTACCAGCACTGCCTGATCTGCCACGGCACCGCCGCTGTCGCCGGCGGTTTCGCCCCCGACCTGCGCGCCTCGCAGATCCCGCTCAACGAAGCCGCCTTCGCCGCCGTGGTCCACGGCGGCCTGCAGGCGCGCGGCATGCCGCCCTTCCCCGAACTCACCGACGAGCAGCTCGGCGATCTGCGCCACTACATCCGCCAGCAGGCGCGCTACAAGCCGACCATCGGCGAGCAGATCGGGACCATCTGGCACTTCCTCATGCTGATGCTGAAGATGAAGCTGATGGCCTGGGGCTGGATCAAGCCCTAGCAGTTGTTCGCTGCACCGCGCATTTCTCCCTCTCCCCATGCAATGGGGAGAGGGTTGGGGCGAGGGGTGCCTTTTACTCGATTGAGCACAAACCCCCGTTCGTCCCGAGTGCCCGCGCCAGCGGGCGTATCGAGGGACCAGCGCCAGCCTCTCCCACTTGTCATCCTGAGCGCAGCGAAGGATCTGGCCTCACACCCTCATCTGAGACTGCGCTGCGTGCGCTTGCGCGCGTGCCGGATCCTCCTGACGCCTGAGCGAAGTTTTTCGCCTACGGCGAGTTACTTTTGGCAACAGCTCCAAAAGTAACCAAAAGAGCCGCCCCCGGAGTCTGCGCCCAACAATCGCTCCGCGATTGTTGGGTTCCCTGCGCTTCTCGGCCGAGGTGGGGTTTTTGTACAGGCCATCCCTGGCCTGTACAAAAACGCTTCGGCATCCCTGCCTCGCCCGCGTCTGCGCGCGGCTGATCCACCTCGTCCTGTGATGCTTGGCGCAGCCAGACGGGGGAGAACATCAAAAGCAAAGCCTACCCTTCCACCGTCATACCGGCGCAAGCCGGTATCCAGAGCATCGAGCCGCACACTCCGCAACCACCCCTCACCCTACGCCCTCTCCCCCAAGGGGAGAGGGGACTAAAAACGGGGAGTCGCAGGCCTTTGCCTTTGCCTTTGCCGTTGCCGTGCTGTGGACGTTCCCCCCGTCTGGCTGCGCCGAGCATCGGAGTCCGCGGCGCATGGGCCGGCGCGCGTGTTCGCGCCGGGCGAGGCAGGGATGCCGAAGCTTTCGAAGACAGGCCATGGATACTACTGTGTCACTAAATTCCACAGTACGGACAACACGGTAAATCGGCAACAAGCGCCCGCGCATGTCGCAAGCGGTGAGTCGTGAAGGAAGCCGGATTATGACGCTCGGGCCGCAACGGCGGCGCCGCGTGGGCGGAAGCCACGGGGTACGGCAGCGGGCCGCAGGAAGGCAACAGGCTCTGGGGGGGAAAGCCGAGCTCTCTCGGCGGCCAGGAAGCAGTAGGCCGCGATACATAACACCCCGTGATGATGGAATCCTCGCCAAGAGCGGCCTTCATAATGGTCCAGGCCCAGCTCGTCCTTGAGCTCTTCGTAGTCGCGTTCGATGCGCCAGCGGATCTTGATCAGGCGGACCAGATCGTCCAGCGCCGCTTCGGCAGGCACTGAGGACAGGAAATACCGGGTGGGCTCCGGCTCGTTCTTGGGCCACTCGATTACCAGCCATTCAGGCTCCGGCCATCGATCACGGTGAGCCGGGCGTATGCGCACCCGGGCAAAGCGCGAGCTCATGCGGCCACGGCTGCCCTCTCGCCAACTCACCGTCTGCCAGGCATTGCCGGGCAAGCCTTGCGCCACTGCGGCCACGGATAAGGGCTGCTGCTGCGGACCGGGCCGGCGATAGGTCGGCCGCCGGCCGATTCCCTTCCAAAGTGCCGCAGGCAAGAGCTGTGCATCCGGCGGCCAGACCGTCACCTGGCTGGTGATGCCCATGGCATAGGACAGTTTGCGTGCTTGCAGTGCATCGCGAAACTCGGTGCAGACGCCATATCCGGCATCCGCCACGACCGGCGCCCGCGGCAGATCATCGGCGAGCAGGGCGTCGATCTGCTCCAGGGCGATCTGCCATTTGGTGAGAAACCGCACGTCCGCCGGAATTCCGCCCGCCCGGCGCCGGGAACGCTCACGCGCCCAGCCTTCCGGCAGATACAGCCGCCAGGCGCTGGGGACACTCATCGTGGTATTGACCAGCGACAGGCTCACCGCCACCTGGCAGTTGGTGGTCTTGCCCCGTGCGCCGCAGTATTGCTGCGCCACGCCCACGGAATGGTGCCCTTTCTTGGGAATCCCGGTGTCGTCGATCACCCAGGCGGCCACCGGTGCGTGTCGCTCCAGTGCGCCCAGGGCGTAGTCGCGCGCGCTTGCCAACAGGCTGCGCTCGTCCCAGGGGGCCTGCGCCACGAAGTGATGCATCGACTGATGTCGCGCCTGCACATGCCGCGGATCGATCTTCGCCGCCATCGGCTCCACGCTCTTGCGGTCACCGGATAGCAGCAGTCCCGTCAGGTAGGCGCGTAGTGGCTCGCGCCGGTCGGCATGGCCCAGCTGGCTTGCCAGCCGATCCAGATAGCTCTCAAACCGCGCTCGCTCCTCCTGCGCCATAAGCCATCATGCACCCAGGCAAATGCATCGTCAATTTATGACACAGTAGTAGGGATGGCCTGTCTTCGAAACCCGCCGCGGGCGAGAAGCGCAGGGTACCGAATCATCGCAAAGCGATGATTCGGCGCAGACATCGGGAAATGTTTCTTTGCTTACTTTCTTTGCGTCAAAGAAAGTAAGCCGCCTTCAAGGCGGAACCGCACTCGCCACAAGCGCAACAATGGCCCGCGCGCAAGCGCGCGCGCCGAAGTTTCATCGCACCGTGCTCGGTTTCATGTGCAGCAGCTCGATCAGATCCTCGCGCCGGTAAATCGCCAGCTTGCGGTAGATGCGCGTGGTGTGGTTCGCCACCGTCGATACGGCGATGCCGTATTGCCGCGCGATCGACTTGAGGGTCTTGCCATTGCTCAGGGCGCGGGCGATTTCCTGTTCGCGCGGCGACAGCGCATCCAGCGGCAGCGGCTTGCGCGCGTGCAGCAGGTAGAGGTTGCCGCAGCGCGCGACGCGCAGGTGCAGGCCGCCGTCCATCAACTCGCCGCCTTCCTCGCCCAGGGCGTGTTCCGGCAGGGCGAAGGGCAGGCGCGCCGCATCGGCGGCATGGCCGGTTTCTTCCAGCAGGCCGCGGAAACGGCTGCTGACGGCGTAAACGGCGCCGCCGGCATCGACCAGCGCGGCGGAGCCGCGGTTGGCGCGGCCCATGGTGTGCAACCAGTCGTCGCGCCGCACGAATTGCAGCATCGACAGGGCGCCGGCGGCGCACAGGTGGATACCGGCCCGTTCCAGCGCCAGATCGGCCGCGCGCTTGGCGCGCGCCGGGTATTGCAGCACCAGGGTATGCAGCAGTTCGCTGCCCGCCGGGATGTGGACAAAAGCCTGGACCGCCGCCGATACCTCCAGCACCACCGTCTCGCGCCCCTTCGGCAGGGACAATTTGTCCAGCGCGGCCGACGTCACGAAGGGCTGCGGATGCTGGGTGAGTTCGCCGTCGTCGCCGCGAACTCCGCGCGACCACCAGGCCGCGGCGCTGGCGCCGAAAGTGCCGAGCACCAGACCCAGCGCACGCTCGCGGAAGGATTGCCAGTCGCCTTCCGTGGCAGCGCAGTACAGCGCATTGATCAGAGCGTCGGTGCCATCCATGTTCGATTCCAGGCGCGGTTTATCGTTTCTTATTCGAGGAATTGATCGT
>Ga0302311_10006724_pt1 | contig 11834 bp, 11 predicted proteins | sample III_Palsa_N1_3_FD_200449 | JGI IMG/M metagenome (GOLD analysis project Ga0302311, IMG submission 200449) | Peat permafrost microbial communities from Stordalen Mire near Abisko, Sweden - III_Palsa_N1_3 | ecosystem: Environmental > Terrestrial > Soil > Palsa > Peat permafrost | place: Sweden...
CCTCCCAATCGGCCGGCGCCGACTTGATCGTGAACGTCTGGCGCTCGATGTAGTTGCGCAGCGTCGGCGCGCTGTCGAGGCCGATGGCGACGATCTCGCGCGTCTCCGCCCGCTTCTCGTACTTGCCCACCAGCGACGACAACAGCACCAGAATCAGCGGCCCCATCAGCACGGAACTGATGAACACGGCCATCAGCGTGCGGCGGTCGCGCAGCGCGTCGCGCAGTTCCTTGACGAACACGATCCACACGGCTTGCGGCATCTTCATTGCGGCTGGCCCTCGGTCTCGAACGCCAGGCGGACGAAGGCGTCCTCGAAGTCGTCGCAGCCCGCCTGCTCGCACAGGCTCGTGACGGTGCCGTCGGCCACGTGCCTGCCGCGCGAGACGACGACGACCCGGTCGCACAGCCGCTCCACCTCCTGCATGATGTGCGTGGAGAAGACGATGCACTTGCCCGTCTCGTCGCGCAGCACGCGCAGGGCCTCGCGCAGCGCGCGCGTGGCCACCACGTCGAGGCCGTTGGTGGGTTCGTCCAGCACGATGTTGTCGGGGTCGTGCACGAGCGCGCGCGCGAGCGCCGTCTTCATGCGCTCGCCCTGGCTGAAGCCTTCCGTGCGCCGATCGAGCAATGCCTCCATCTCGAGGAGTCGGCCGAAGTGTTCGCAGCGCGCCTGCGCCACGTCGTCGGCCACGCCGTGCAGGCGGCCGTGATAGACGATGTTCTCGCGCGCGGTCATGCGCGGATAGAGCCCGCGCGCATCGGACAGCACGCCCAGCCGCGCGCGCACGCCTTGCGGGTCGTCACGCAGGTCGACGCCGTCGACGCGGATCGTGCCGCTGTCGGGCGTCACCAGCCCGACGAGCATGCGCAGGCTCGTCGTCTTGCCGGCGCCGTTGGGGCCCAGCAGTCCGGTGATGGCGCCGTCCCGTGCGTGCAGCGTCATGCCGTCGACCGCGACGACGGTGCGCGCCTGGCGGCCGCGGCCGGTCGTGAACTGCTTGCGCAGGTCGTCCATCGCGATCATCGCGACTCCTTGGTGGCGGGCGGCGGAGTGTCGTCCGGCGTGCGCGGGGACGCGTCGTCGAAACGGTTCGGATCGTTGTCGGCTGGCTTCGCGCGCGCGGGCAGCGGTGGCTGGAACGCGAGCGGGCGCGGCACCTTGGCGGCGCAACCCGTGTCGACGGCCTGCGCCTCGGCGTCGGTGGCGGCGTTGATGAAGTGGAAGACGGCGTCGCGCATGCACGCGATGCCCGTGACGTTGTGGCCGTTGTTGGCGACGACCACCGAGCGCGCGTTCGGCCCGAGCGCCTTGGCGACGCGCTCGGCGTGGCGCGGCGGCGTCACCGGGTCGATGCCGCCGGACAGCAGCAGCACCGGCGCGGCGCTGCGCGGGACCGTGTAGAACGCCGCCGGCACGTCACCGCGCGGCCAGTTCGCGCACGCGGCGCGGTACAGGCCGCGCGCGCCGCCTTCTCCGTCGGCGCCGTTGGCGGGCGCCATGCGCGGCGCGTCCTCGGCGCAGATGACGGAGAAGTGCTCGCCCTCGGCGAGGTCGACGCCGGAGGCGGCAAACGCCATCAACGGCTCGAAGCGTCCGGCCGCGGCCTGGTCGATGGCATACGGCAGCATCGCGCCGAGCGTCGGCGAATACAGGCCGGGCCGAACGAGGTTGCGCAGCGCTTCGCGCGTCATCGTGACGTGCCGCGTCTCGGCGGTCACGGGGCCGACGAAGGTCACGGGCTTGGGCATCGAGGCGAGCAGGCCTTGCCATGTCTGCGCGAGCGCGGGGTGCGCCCGCGCGCAGGCCTTCTCCGCGGCGCAGTCGCGAAACAGCGCGGCCAGCGCGGCGTCGGCGTCGATGTCGTCGGTGTCGGGCAGCACCATGTCGGGCGGCGCGACGCCGTCGATCATCACGCGCCGCACGTGCGTCGGGTACGCCCGCAGGTATTCGAGCGATGCGCGCGTGCCGTAGCTGATGCCCAGCAGGTTGATCCTGTCGGCGCCGATGGCCTCGCGCACGGCGTCGGCGTCGGCCATCGCGATGGTGGTCGTGTAGAAACGCAGGTCGCCCCAGGGCAGCTTCTGCAGCGCGGCGCGGCATTCGTCCAGCGCCGCGATCGCGCGCGGGCGGTCGAGGGCGCGCGCGAGCGATTCCTCGGCCGTCGGCTCGTCGCACTTGAGCGGCGCGCTGTGGCCGGTGCCGCGCTGGTCGATCAGCACCAAGTCGCGCCGCGCGCCCAGGCGCGCGGTCAGGTGCTCGATCACGCCCGCCAGCTCGATGGCGCTCTGGCCCGGGCCGCCGGCGAAGAAGAAGACCGGGTCGGGCAGCTTCTGCCGAGCGAGCGCCGGAATGACGACGACGTGCAGGTCGATCTGCGTGCCATCGGGCTTGGCGGGATCGAGCGGGCGCTTGAGCACGCCACACTGCGCGTCGTGCTCGAGGCCCGCCAGCCGGCAGGCGTGCAGCGGCAGCGAAGCGGCGTGCGACGCGGCGCCGGCCAGCAGCGCGAACGCGGCCACGAACGCCGCGCGCCAGGGCCGCCGGCGGCTCACGCGTGCGCGGAGGCGGCGCCCGCCCCCTTCTTCAGCGCGGCCGGGTCGAGCCTGGCCAGGTCGTCGAAGCCGCCGATGAACTGGCCGTCGACGAAGATCATCGGGAAGGTGGTCCAGCCCGTCCACAACTTCAGCGGCAGGCGCTTGCGCCATTGGCTGGCGTAGTTGCCGTACTCGATGTACTTGTACGCGATGCCGGCCGCGTCCAGCCACTTGCGGGCCTTGGTCGGGAACGGGTTCCAGGCCATGCCGACGACGACGACCGCGTTCGCGGCGACGGCGGCCTCCACTTCGGCGATGACCGCGCGGCCCTCGTCGGCAATGCGGGCGCGGATCGCGGGATGCACGCGGGAGTCGTCGAGGATCTGTCTGGTCACGATGGCACCGACTATGGTTGGGCGGGATCGCCAGCGTAGCAGAGCGGCCGCGCGCCGCCACTGCCGTTCGACCCCGATATCCGTCGATCGGCCGCCACCCGAACTCGAGCAGGGTCGGCGCGTTTTCGGCATCATGGGCGCCCGTCCGCGTCGCGCCCCGACAGAGCGCGCGCCTCACTCACGAAAGACCGTCATGAAGCTCTACTACAGCCCCGGCGCCTGCTCGCTCGCCTCCCACATCGCGCTGTGCGAGGCGGGCGTGAAGTTCGAACTCGTCAAGGCGGCGCTGCAGACCCACACGCTGGCCGACGGCAGCGACTACTACCAGATCACCGCCAAGGGCCAGGTGCCGCTGCTCGAGCTCGACGACGGCGCGCGCCTGTCCGAAGGTCCGGTGATCCTGCAGTACATCGCCGACCACGCGCCCGGCACCGGCCTCGCGCCGGCGGCCGGCACGATGGAACGCTATCGCGTGATGGAATGGCTCAACTTCATCACCAGCGAGCTGCACAAGGGCTTCTCGCCGCTGTTCAACGGCAAGATGCCGCAGGAGGCCAAGGAGATCTTCGCCGCGCGGCTGAAGGACAAGTTCGCCTACGTCGACGCCAGGCTCGAAGGCAAGGACTACCTGACGGGCGCGCAGTTCTGCGTGGCCGACGCCTACCTGTTCGCGATGACCCAGTGGGCCGAAGGCCGCGGCATCGACCTGTCGGGCTTTGCGAACGTCGAGGCCTTCATTGCGCGCACGAAGGCGCGTCCCGCGGTGCGCGATGCGATGAAGGCCGAAGGCCTCATCAAGTGACCCGAGGGATCAGCCGACCGCCTTCGGCGTGACCTTGCCCGCGGCCTCCTTCGCGAGCACGCGGGCGCGCTCGACTTCGGCATCGTGCGCCAGCGCCACGCCCATGCGGCGCCTGACGAAGCTCTCGGGCTTGCCGAACAGGCGCACCTCGGTCTGCGGCACGCGCATCGCGTCGGCCAGGCCATCGAAGCGCAGCGCCTTCGCGTCGACGCCGCCGTAGATCACCGCGCTCGCGCCCGGGCTCTTCAGCGACACGTCCACCGGCAGCCCGAGGATCGCGCGGGCGTGCAGCTCGAACTCGTTCTGCCACTGCGTGACCATCGTCACCATGCCGGTGTCGTGCGGGCGCGGGCTGACCTCGCTGAACCACACGTCCGCGCCCTTGACGAACAGCTCGACGCCGAACAGCCCCTGGCCGCCGAGGTCGTCGGTGACCGCCTTGGCGATGCGTTCCGCGCTCGCCAGCGCGGCCGGATCCATGCGCATCGGCTGCCAGCTCTCGACGTAGTCGCCCTTGACCTGCACATGGCCGATCGGCGCGCAGAAGCTGGTCTGCACCGCGCCGTCGGCGCCCAGCGAGCGCACGGTCAGCAGCGTGATCTCGTAGTCGAAGGCGATGAAGCCCTCGACGATCACGCGGCCGTGGCTGACGCGGCCGCCGGCCATCGCGTAGTCCCACGCGGTCTTCACGTCGGCCGGGCCGTCGATCTTGCTCTGCCCCTTGCCGGAGCTGCTCATCACCGGCTTGACGATGCAGGGGTAGCCGATCTTGTCGTCGATGGCGGCCTGCAGTTCCTCGAGCGAATCGCAGAACACGTACGGGCTCGTGGGCAGGCCCAGCGTCTCGGCGGCCAGGCGGCGGATGCCTTCGCGATCCATCGTCAGGCGCGCGGCGCGCGCGGTGGGGATCACGCGCACGACGCCTTCGGCCTCCAGCGCCTGCAGCTCCGACGTGGCGAGCGCCTCGATCTCGGGCACGACGAGGTCGGGCTTCTCGCGCTCGATCAGCGCGCGCAGCGCCGCCGGATCGCTCATCGTGATCGTGTGCGCGTGGTGCGCCACCTGCTGGCCGGGCGCGTTCTCGTAGCGGTCGACGGCGATCGTCTCGACGCCCAGGCGCTGCAGCGCGATCAGCACTTCCTTGCCGAGCTCGCCGCTGCCCAGCAGCATCACGCGGGTGGCGGCAGGGCTCAGGGGCGTGCCGAGGGGCTTGTTGTAGGTCGTCATGATGGTCGGGGAGGTCGGAAGGAAAGGAGATCAGGCCTTGGTGGTCGCGGGCTTCAGGAGGCCTTTGCAGGTCGCGTGCTGCGGGTCGCCGGCGGGCAGCTTGGCGCAGACGCCTTCGAGCTGCGCCTCCAGGCGATCGATGGTGGCCTGGTGCTTGCCGCCGGCGTTCCACTTCGCCAGCTTGGCGCCGAGCCGCTGCAGGTAGTCGCCGCTGCGCTCGTAGAAGGCGTCGGGCTGGGCCGCGGTGTCGGCGAACACCGATTTGGCGGCGCTCTCGATGCGGCCGGAATCCTGCGGCGCCAGGTCGACCAGCGCGCTCACGTAGGCGTTGCCCCAGCGCAGGCGCGTCGACGCGCCCTCGCTCTTCTCGTACGCTTGCTGGTACCACTGCAAGGCCTCGGCGGCCTGGCCCTGCTTGCGTGCGTTCGAGCCAAGCTCGCCCATCAGGTAGTACGGCTGGCGGCTCTTGGGGAGGCTGGCCTTGAGCAGCTTGGCCGACTCGCTCCACAGGCCGGTCTCCTCCAGCAATTGCGCGGTGGTGGGGATCACGGCCTGGCGCTCGAACGCGCTGGTGGATTCGCGGTCGGTCGTCGCGGCGGCGCTGCGCACTTCCGCGACGAGCGCCGGCGGCAGCGTCGGATGCATCGCATCCCTGGGCTGGTCGATGCGGGCGAGGTCGACGCGCGCGAACAGCGCGTCGAGGCGGTCGTTGCGCGACAGCGTGGTGTCGGCCTGCAGGCGCCGCAGCGCGTTGCCGAACGAGGCGACCAGCTTCGCGCGCTCCGCGCCTGGCGCGGGAGCGAGCGCGGTGACGATGTCCGACGCGCTGTTGGTCAGCACGTCCATGTAGGTGCGGCTCAGCGCCGGATCGGCCAGCACCTGCGCGACGCGGGCGCGCGTGGCGGCATCGGGCGCCGGCGCGTTCTTCTCGTCGCTGTCGCCGATCGACTTCAGTGCGAGACGCGTGCACGCCGCGGACTCGCTCGCCGGGCAGGTGGCCGCCAGCTTGCGCAGCAGCGGGCCACGCTCGGCCGCGGGCACGGCCTGGGCGCCTTCGTCGGTGTCCCACGAGTAGAACGCCAGCAGGCGCCACTCGCCGCCGGAGAGCGGCTTGCCGGCACGCGCGTCGGCCAGCACGGTCGCGATCGGGCGGCCGCTGGCCATGCCCAGCTGCAGCAGCTGCATCACCTGCGCGGCGTCGACCTCGCCCGGCAGGCGCGTCAGCTCCTTGCGATCGGGGTTGAACAGGATCAGCGTCGGATAGCCCGCCACCTTGAACTTCGTGCCCAGCTTCTGCGCGCCGGGCGCGTCGCCGTCCAGGTGCACCGCGACGAAGCTCTTGGACTGCTCCGCGAAGTCCTGGCGGTTGAACAGCGTTGCCTTCAGCTGGTTGCACGGCGGGCACCACACGGCGCCCCAGTACAGCAGCACGGGCTTGTTCTGCGCCTTGGCGGCGGCGAAGGCCTTGTCGATGTCGGCGTCGCTGGTGGCGTCCTGCCAGGCCACGTTGCCGGGCGGCGGCCCGTCGGCGGCGTGTGCGGCGGCGCCGAAGCCGGCCAGCGTCGCGGCGAGCGCGAGGGCCAGGGCGGAAGCTTTCAGGGTGCGGGCGGAGGAATGCGGCAGGCGGCTCATCGAGGAAGTCTCCAGGGACACGGGTGTGCGTCCCGCGGCTCGACCACGACCGGTGGATCGTGGGCAGGCGCGGACGCGGCGGCGCAAGCCGCCATTGTCCGCGACCTCGGGCGCGCGAGCATGCGCATGCTCATGCCGAAGCTGCGCAAGGACGCCGCGCGCGGCGCGCGGCTCAGTCGCCGAGGTCGGAAGCGGCGTCGCCCAGCGCCTGCTGCGTCGAGTCCTCGGCCGGCTCCGGCGTCGCGCGCGCCAGCGCCATCCAGGTGGCGAACGGCAGCCGCAGCGCGCGCCGCGGGGCCGGGCGCATCACGTCCAGCACGCCGCCGCGTTCCATCATCACGCCGTAGTCCTCGGGCACGTCGTCGGCGTCGCCGATGCCTTCGGCCAGCACGTACCAGCACTCGCGCGCCATCTGCCGGTAGGCCTCGCCCTTGGCCGGCTTGCGCAGGTCGCCCAGCAGGTCGGCGCGGCGCACCTTGATCTCGTGGACGATGGGCTCGAGGTAGTCCTCGACCGTGGTGTTGCGCACCGAGAAGAGGTCGGGCCGCGCGACCGTCCACCGCCCGGTGCCGAGCGCGTCGTCGCCGATGCGCACGCGCAGCGACAGCCCGCGCCACGCGATGCGTCCGGCGCGCTGCATCGCGACCGCGACGCGGCCGATCAGCGCCTCGTGGGCGTCGCGCGCCGCGCGGTTGCGCGCGAGCGTGGCGGCCAGCACCGCGACGCCGGCGTCGGTGACGCGCAGCGTCTCGCGGCCGTCGCCGTCGCGCAGCCGCTCGATCCAGCCGGCGGCCAGCAGCTCCACCTCGACCAGGTCCTGGCTGGGCCAGCCGGCCGAGCGCCAGATCGCGCGCAGGCGGCGGCGCTGCAGTTCGGTCGGGGATGTCGGCGAGGTCACGATGAGCACGCGAAAGTATCCGATTACTACCCGCTCACGACGTGAGCTTCGAACAATGGAGCCGTCCGTTCAACTACCGATCTGGAGACGACCATGGCCAAGAAGATTCTGATGATCTGCGGCGATTTCGGCGAGGACTACGAGACGATGGTGCCGTTCCAGGCGCTGCTCGCCGTCGGCCACGTGGTGCACGCGGTCGCGCCCGACAAGAAGGCCGGCGACTACGTGACGATGGCGATCCACGACTTCGACGGCGCGCAGACCTACAGCGAGAAGCCCGGCCACCGCTTCACCCTCAACGCGAGCTTCGCCGACATCCGCGCCGAAAGCTACGACGCGCTGGTGGTGCCCGGCGGCCGTGCGCCCGAATACCTGCGCATGAACTCGCAGGTCGTGGCCATGACGAAGCACTTCCTGGCGGCCAACAAGCCGGTCGCCGCGATCTGCCACGGCGCGCAGCTGTTGGCGGCCACCGGGCTGATCAAGGGCCGCAAGGTGTCGGCCTACCCGGCCTGCCAGGTCGAGGTCGAGCTGGCCGGCGCCGAGTACATGGGCATCCCGGTCGACCAGGCGGTCACCGACGGGAACCTGGTCACGGCGCCCGCCTGGCCGGCGCATCCGGCGTGGATCTCGCAGTTCCTGGCGGTGCTCGGCACGCGGATCACGCTGTAAAGCCGCGATTGCGCGGCTGGCAAGGCGGCGCCGACGGGCGTACATTGGCCGGAGGGTGGGGCGTCCCGCTCCGCCCTTCGGAGAGCCGTGCGCGCTGCGCGACCCGGCCTGGCCAAGGAGACAAAGCATGTGTGAAATCTTCATCAGCGCCGATCCCGCGAGCTACGAAAGCCGCACGCGCTCCGTTCGCCTGCACGGCGTCGTCACGAGCATCCGGCTGGAGCATCTGTACTGGGAGGTGCTCGAGGAGATCGCGCGCCGCGACGGCATGAGCGTCGTCCACCTCATCGAGAAGCTGTACGACGAGCTGGTGACCGCGCGCGGCGGCGTCGGCAACTTCACGTCGTTCCTGCGCGTCAGCGCGCTGCGCTACGAGGCGCTGGTGGCGCAGGGGCGCATCCCGGCCGACGTCGGCGTGCCGATCCGCTCGCTCGACGCCAAGACCGTGCTGCACGAGCTGCCCAAGGGCTGGAGCGTGCCGTCTGCGTCGCCGGCCGCGGGTGCCGACGCGCCGTCCGCGGGCCGCGCACTGCAGCGAGCGCTGACGCGCCTGCCGCACTGATCGAGCCCGCGCGCCTCAGCCGACGCGGAATCGGCCCGGCGGCGCGTTGCTGGCGATCGGCGCGGCGTCGACCGCTTCCTCGCACGTGCGCATCGTCTTCGACAGCATGTCGACGAACGCGCGCGTCTTCGCGGGCATCAGGCGGCGGCCGGGAAACACGGCCCAGCAGTCGGCGTCCGGCAGGCACCAGTCGGGCAGGATGCGCTGCAGCTCGCCGCGCGCCAGGTAGGGCTCGGCGAAGAAGTCGGCGACCGCCACCACGCCCGCGCCGCTGCGTGCGAGGCGGATCAGCACGTCCGGCGAATTCGCGCGCACGTGCTGCGACGGCACGAGAGTGTGCGTGGCGATCTCGCCGGCCGCGCGCCGGGTCTTCGCAGTGGGCGCCCGCGGCGCATCGGCAGTCGTCGCCTCGCGCAGCGACAACTGCCAGGGCACCGGGTCGCCCGCGCGCGACAGCAGCATCAACGCCGGCATCGTGCGCAGCGCCTCCGGCGCCAGCGGCTCGCCGTGTTCGCGCAACAGCGACGGCGCGGCGTACAGGCCGGTCGTGAACATCGCCAGGCGGCGCGCGGCGAGCTGGGCGTCGTCGGGCAGCGCGCCCATGCGGATCGCGAGGTCGAAGTTCTCGCCGATCAGGTCGACGCGGCGCGGCGAGAGATCGAGCTCCAGCGAGACCTCGGGATAGTCGCGGATGAAGTCGGCCAGCGGCTTCTCCAGCGCGGTGCTCGCGAAGTCGCCCGGCATCGACACCCGCAGCCGACCGCTGGGACGCGCCTGGCGCGACAGCGCGAACGCGAGCGCGGCGTCGACCTCCTCCGACATCGCCCGCGCATGATCGAGCACCCCCTGGCCGAACTCGGTGATGACCAGCTTGCGCGTGGTGCGCTGCAGCAGCCGCTCGCCGAGCCGCTTCTCGAGCGCGGCGATGCGGCGCGACACCGTCGACTTCGGCAGCTGCACGCGCTCGGCCGCGCGGCTGAAGCTGCCGGACTCGGCCACGCGGGCGAACAGCAGCAGGTCGTCGGCGTCGGGGGTCATCGAAGGGCCTGCGCACGGCGTGCTGCGGCGCGAGCGCCCTTCGGAACGGCCGGGCGCGCGCTCATGCCAATTTGCGCGCCATCGCGCGCCCGAAGTCCTTGCTCAGGTGGCCGAGCAACGCGGCCCACGGCGACAACGCCGGCCGCGGTTCGAGCCCGGCGCCCAGCCGCTCGATCTGCGCGTAGTACCACCCGGCCTGGCACTGGTTGTTGAGGCCTTGCAGGTGCCCGGACGTGCTGTTCGGGCCCCAGAAGCCGCGCCCCAGCACCAATCGATCCTCCGGCACCGGCAGCGCAGGCAGCTCGCCCGCGAGCATGCGGCGCGGGAAGGCGGGGTCGATGCAGAACGGCCGCGCCAGGCCGATCAGGTCGGTGGCGCCCGTGTCCAGCGCGTCGTCCATGCCGGCGCGCGTGCGGAAGCCGCCGGTCACCATCACCGGCATGGTCGCCACCGCCTTGATCGCGTCGGCGTACTGCAGGAACGTCGCCTCGCGGCGGCGGGTGCTGTCGCGGATCTCGTCCTCGGCGTGCGACTTGAAGAACTCGGTCTGCTCGTAGGTGCCGCCCGAGACCTCGAGCAGGTCGATGCCGGCCTCGCTGAGCCAGCGCACGACCTGCAGGCACTCCTCCGGCCCGAAGCCGCCCTTGACGAAGTCCGACGAGTTCAGCTTCACGCTCACCGGAAACCCCGGCCCCACCGCCGCTCGCACCGCGCGCACCGACTCGAGCAGCAGCCGCGCGCGGTTCTCCAGCGAGCCGCCCCAGGCATCGACGCGCTGGTTGGTGCGCGGCGACAGGAACTGCGACAGCAGGTAGCCATGCGCGGAGTGCACCTGCACGCCGTCGAAGCCGGCCTTGCTCAGCACGCCGGCCGTGCGACCGAAGCGGGCGATGACGTCGCGGATCTGCTCCTCGGCCATGGCGCGCGGCCGGCCGAAGTTGCCGACGAGGTCGAGCTGCACCGGTGACGGCGCGAGCGGGTGCAGGTTGACCAGCCGCGGACACTGGCGCCCCGGATGGCTGATCTGGCCCCACAGCACGCTGCCGTGCGCGTGCACGCTGGCGGCCCAGGCGCGCAGCTCCGCCAGTCCGGCTTCGTCTTCCACCACGACGTTGCCGGCACGCTCCAGGTAGCGGCCGTCGATCATGATGTTGCCGCTGACCAGCAGCGCCGCGCCGCCCGCGGCCCAGGCGGCATAGAGGCGCTGGTGTCCCGGCGTCGGCCGGCCAGAGGGGCTCGCCAGCCCCTCGGTCATCGCCGATTTGCACAGGCGATTGGGCAGCGTGACGCCGCACGGCAGCGACAGCGGTCGGTCGATCATGGCGGTTCGTTCTCGTTGAAGCGACGCCCGATCTTTGTGGCCTCGCATCTCTGTGTCGATTGGCCAAGAGTATCAAATCAAGAACTTAGCGCTGCACGTGGGGGAGCGATTGCGCGTTCGCAGTGTCAACACGGCGCGGAGTTCTTCATCGGGGCGCCAGCTTTCGCATCACAGAGTTAATCGCGGAGCGAGTTGCCTGCCGCGCTTTGGCATTTCAATGTTAAGGCCGCGGCCGGACCCGCCCCTGAAACCGAAATCTTCGCGTTGCTGCGAGCAGTGACGACAAGTCGCAGCGGCCGGAGCGCTAGTGTCGTTTCTGGTAACCACGGGCTGCTCGGTCGTGTCAGTGTGTCACCGTACACGCACGCGGTGCCCGTGAAGCCCGCTCGAGGGTCCAAGACGAAGTAGCTCTCGAGGAGCCTGCGGCGAATCGCGGTGCTCCTCATGCTGCGTCAGCTACGCCGAAAACAGCTTGGCGATCTCGTTCTCTGCCAGAGTCGTCAAGAGTTTGTTCTCGTACGTCCGAGTCTGCACGACGATCTGCTTGGCGCGTCGAATCCGCTCGTCGCGCCACTGCGTCCCGTGTTCGGCGAGAGCATGTCGAAGACCTGCAGCACCTGATTGGTTGCCGCAAGCGGCTGACGAGTCAAATGGTGACTCCGCGGCGTCCGTCTAGGTCTGTTCAAACAGATGGAACCCGATCGAGTCCGGCGCGATGCTCATCATGAGTCGATCCTCGTGAAGTTGGTG
>Ga0302311_10006730_pt1 | contig 11828 bp, 10 predicted proteins | sample III_Palsa_N1_3_FD_200449 | JGI IMG/M metagenome (GOLD analysis project Ga0302311, IMG submission 200449) | Peat permafrost microbial communities from Stordalen Mire near Abisko, Sweden - III_Palsa_N1_3 | ecosystem: Environmental > Terrestrial > Soil > Palsa > Peat permafrost | place: Sweden...
CCCTGACCGTCGTCACGAACCGGTCGACCGTGCCGCGCAAACTGTCGGCCTCCTGCGCCAACCCATCCGACGAGCCCAGCACGCTGCGCGCCGCCTCGCCGGTGGCGCCGGCGGCCTGGCGCACGCCCTCGATATTGGACGAGACCTCGCGCGTGCCCGACGCCGCCTGCTGCACGTTGCGGGCGATTTCGCGGGTGGCCGCCCCCTGTTCCTCGACCGCCGACGCGATGCCGGTAGTGATCTCGCTCATGGCGGCGATGGTGTTGGTGATGCCGTCGATCGCGTTGACCGCCTTCGCGGTCTCGGCCTGGATCGCGGCCACCTGGGCCTGGATATCGTCGGTTGCGCGCGCGGTCTGGGTCGCGAGTGTCTTCACCTCGCTTGCCACCACGGCAAAGCCCTTGCCGGCCTCGCCGGCGCGCGCGGCCTCGATCGTGGCGTTGAGTGCGAGCAGGTTGGTCTGCTGGGCGATGCCGTTGATCAGGCCCACGACCTCGCCGATCCGGTCGGCGGCATGGGCCAGGCTGTCGATCGAGGTCTTCGTCGCCGCCGCTTCGCGCACGGCCGCGTTCGAGGTCAGGGTGGCGCTGGTCATCTGACGCGAGATCTCGTCGATCGACTGATGCAGCTCTTCGGCGGCGGCCGCCACGGTCTGGACATTGGCCGAGGTTTCTTCGGCGGCGCTGGCGACCGCTGTGGCCGCGGCGGCCGTGGTCGCGGCCGACCCGGTCAGCGAATGGGCGGCGGTGCGCAGGCTCGCTTCCGAGGTCGAAAAGCCGGTCACGACGCGGTCGATCGAGCTGGCGAAATCGCGGGTGACGCCTTCCATGACCTGGCGGCGCTGCTCCTTGGCCTCGCGCTCCTGCTCCTGGGCGGCGGCCAGCACGTCGGCGGCCTTGGAATTCTCCTGCAGCACGGCGATGGCGCTGGCCATGGCGCCGATCTCGTCGGTCTTCTCGGTCATCGGTACGGCCAGATCATGGTCGCCGCCGGCGATCAGCTTGACCACGTCGGTCAGTTTCGACAGCGGCAGCGTCACCCGGCGCGCGATCAGCACGACGATGGCGCCCAACACGCCGGCGGCACCCAGCAGCAGCAGCACGACCAGGCCGAAGGTCAGGCGCGAGGACGAGTGCTGGTCGTCGGCGACCCGCTCGGCCTCGGCGATGGCGGCATCGCGGATCGCCAGGATGGTCTGCAGCTTGGGCGAGGTCTGGACGCGCCAGGCGGCGCCGTCGATCGGGTAGTTGCCGTCGCCATAGCCGGCGGCGGCGACCTTGTCGCGCACGGCGACGAAATCGACCTTGTAGCCTTGGTGCGCGGCCTCGGCCGCCGTGCGCAGGCTCGCGGGCGTCCCCTCCAACGCCAGCTGTGAATTCAGCCGGTCCTCGATATCGTCGATACGGCCTTGCGCGACCGAGATCGCCCGTTGGGTCTCGGCCGGGATCGGCTTTCCGGAGATGACGGATTGCAGGAACAGGGTCGCCTGACGGCCGGCATAGTCGCGATAGCTCCAGCCCAGCGCCGCGATCGAGGCATAGTGGCCGGCCTCGGGCGACAGGTTCAGCAGCGAGCGTTCGGTACCGGCGATCAAACCGTCCAGGTTGGCCATGACGGCAAACATATCGCTGACGAAACGTTTTCCGGCGTCCGCCGGGCGATCGGTCTCCGGGCGCGCCATGGCGGCGTCGGCTGCGGTGCGGATACGATCGAGGCTGCTGCTGATCGACGGCAGAGCGGCGCCAAGTTTCGGCTTGTCGGCGAAGCTTTCGCCTTTGACGATGGCGGCAAGGGCCGCGAGGGCGGTGTCGGTCTTGGCGCGCTGCTGCTGGATCGGCGCTAGGGTCGCGGCATCGGCGACCGGTGGGCTGCCGAGCGGCAAGGTCGTGATGCCGCGCTCGAGCGCCGCATTCTCCGACAGGCTGCTGAGCGCGCCCATGATTCGGGCCAGCGTCTGGGCATCGACGGCGGCGCCGGCCGTGCGCCACTGGGTGACCGCGACCATGCCGCCCAGGATGAGCATCAAGATGGCCGCCGCCGCCAGGCACACGCCGATCAGGGTCCGGATGGTCATCGATCTCTCCCAGCTGGGCGGCTTGTCGTAGTACGCCCTTGAGCGGCCGATGCTACGTCGCTGGGATTGACGGAAGGTTTAGCCGCCGGCGCGACTGCGGTATACCAAGACAGTTCATGCTAGAAGCGATGGGGGGAGAGACGAGCCGACCATGATCGACGCCAAACCACCGTCCCAGATGGACCAGGCTTACCGCCAGTTGCGGCACCTGATTCTGTCGCTGGAGCTGTTGCCGGGCGAGAAGCTGAGCGAGCGCTGGCTGGAGTCCCGCTTCGCCGGTTCGCGCACGCCGATCCGTGCGGCCTTGGCACGGCTCGAGACCGAGGGGCTGGTGACGCGCGACGGCCGTTCCTATGCGGTCGCCCCGATCGACATCGGCGAACTCGACCAGCTGTTCGCGTTTCGCGAGGCAGTCGAGGGTGCGTCCGCCCGGCTCGCCTGCACGCGCGAGATCGCGGATGAACTGGATGCGATCGACGCCATGCTCGACAGCTGCGGCACCGACGCGGTGCTGGATGACTGGCATCGCGTCGGCAATGAATTCCACGTGGCGCTGGCTCGCCTGTCGGGCAATCATTTCTTCGTCCGCACCGTCACCGACATCATGACCCGGCTGTCGCGCGCCCGCTGGCTGGAGATCTGGAGCGAGGAAAGCCGGGCGACCGCCTGGGGCGAACATCGCGCGATCGTCGCATGCATCCGGCGGCGCGACGCCGACGGGGCGGCGAGCCTCATCACCCAGCATGTCCGGCGCGGCCGGGAGCGTATGATGCGCTCGATCGGCGACGAGCAGCGACCGCTGCGCGCGCGGGGGTTCGCTGTCCGCGCATAGCACTTGCGGCGGCATGCCGAATTGGTATACCGAAAAGAGCAACAAGACGCCGAGAACGGCGCGGATCGCTCAAGAGGAGAGTCCGGGAATGTCTCGGGGGGAATTGCAGGGTCCGCTGGCGGGCCTCAAAGTCATCGAAATGGGCTCGTTCATCGCCGGGCCGTTCTGCGGCCAGCTGCTGGCCGACTTCGGCGCCGATGTGGTCAAGCTGGAGCCGCCGGGCACGGGCGACGCCATGCGCCAATGGGGGGTGGCCAAACGCGACGGCAAGTCGCTGTGGTGGCCGGTCATCGCCCGCAACAAGCAGAGCGTCACACTCGACCTGCGCCAGCCGGAAGGCCGCGAGATCGCGCGTCGGCTGATCGCGGAGGCCGACGTGCTGGTCGAGAATTTCCGCCCCGGAACGCTCGAGGAATGGGGCCTGGGTCCCGACGTGCTGAAGGCGCAGAACCCGGGATTGATCGTCGCCCGCGTCTCGGGCTTCGGCCAGACCGGCCCCTATGCCAAGCGCGCCGGCTTCGGCTCGGTCGCGGAAGCCATGGCCGGCATGCGCGGGCTCGCGGGCTTTCCCGACCGGCCGCCGCCGCGCGTGGGATTGTCGATCGGCGATTCGCTGGCCGGCGTGTTCGGCGCCATGGGCGTGCTGCTGGCGCTGCGCAGCCGGGATGCCGCCGCCACACCTAAAGGCCAGGTCGTCGATATCGCCATCACCGAATCGGTCATGGCGGTGCTGGAAAGCGTCATCAGCGAATATTCCGGCACCGGCAATCTGCGCGGCCGCACCGGCTCGATCCTGCCGGGCGTCGCCCCATCCAATCTCTATCCGACCGCGGACGGCACCTGGATTCTGATCGGCGCCAATGCCGACGGCATCTTCCGCCGCCTCGCGGTCGCGATGGGCGAACCGGCGCTGGGCAGCGACGAGCGTTATGCCACCCACGGCGCGCGCGGCCGGCACCAGGATGAGCTGGATGCGCGCATCGCCGCCTGGACCGAGCGGCATGGCTTGGATCACTTGGTCACGTTACTCGAAACCCACGGCGTGCCGGCCGGACCCGTCAATGATGCCGCCGGCGTCGTCGGCGACGCGCATCTTCAGGAACGCGAGGCGGTGATCGAGGTCGAGACCGCAGATTTCGGCCCGATCACGATGCAAGGCGTGGCCCCGCGCCTGAGCGACACGCCCGGCGGCGTCGCCTGGGCCGGACCGGCGCTGGGCGAACATACCGACGCGGTGCTGCGCGACCGGCTGGGGCTCGCCGACGCCGAGATCGCCGATCTCAGGGCCCGGAGAATCATATGATCAGCAATCCCTGGAAGACGCTGCCGCGCAGCCTGCGTTTGCGCGACGTGACGCTGCGCGATGGGTTGCAGAACCTGGAAAAGGTGCTGCCGACGCCCGCGAAACTGAAGCTCTATGACGCGCTGGTCGCGGCCGGCGTGTCGGAGCTGCAGGTGACTTCCTTCGTCAATCCGGCACGGGTACCGACCCTCGCCGATGCGGAGGACCTCTGGGCGGCGCTGTCGGGCAAGCCGCAGCGCCTGTCGGTGCTGGTCGCCAATCCGCGCGGCCTGACCCGGGCCTTGGCGGCCGGGGTCGGCGAGGTCGAGGCCGTGGTCTCGGTCAGCCGCAGCTATAACGAAAAGAACGCGCACCGCACGCCGGAACAATCGATGGACGAGATCGCCGCCATGGCGACCGAGGCGCGTGGCGCCGGCATCCGCTTCAGCGCGGCACTCGCCAACGCGTTCCATTGCTTCTTCGAAGGCGAGATCGCGCCGGCCGCGGCGATCGACATGGTCGGCCGGCTGGTCGGGATGGGGCTCGGCGAGATCGGTCTCGCCGACACGACCGGCCATGCCCAGCCCGACCGGATCTGGGATCTGTTCGACCAATGCCGGCGGCTGTGGCCCGATGTGCGCTTCGGCGGCCATACCCACGACACGCGCGGCCGCGGGTTGGTGAACGCGCTGGCGGCGGCCCAAGCCGGTGCCGCCTGGCTCGACGCGACGCTGGCCGGACTCGGCGGCTCGCCTTTCACCGCCGGCGTCGGCGGCAATCTGTCGATCGAAACCGCGGCCACGGCGCTGGCCGGGCTGGGCATCGAAACGGGTATCGACCCGGACCGGATCGTGGATGCGGGCAGATTGGCGGCGGAATTGGTCGCGTAGGCCGGATCGACGAAAAAGACGAAACGAACTTGGGGAGGAAGAACATGAACAAACAAATTACCGCGCTGGTCGCTGCCGGCGCCGCCCTCTGGGCCCAATCCGCGTCGGCCGAGATTTCCGATGGCGTGGTCAAGATCGGCGTGCTGAACGACCAGTCGGGCGTGGTATCGGATGCGACCGGCCAGGGCTCGGTCGTGGCGGCGCGGCTGGCGGCCGAGGAGTTCAACAACACGGTCGCCGGCAAGCCGATCGAGGTCATTTTCGCCGACCATCAGAACAAGGCCGACATCGCATCGACCATCGCCAGGCAATGGTACGAGCAGCAACAGGTCGACATCATCGTCGATACGCCCAACTCCGGTGCCGGCCTCGCGGTTCAGGGCGTGGCGAAGGATCTGAAGAAGATCTTCATCACATCCTCCGCCGGCACTACGGCGCTGACCAACGCCAATTGCTCGCCCTACGGCATCCAATGGACCTACGACACCTACGCGCTGGCCAAGGGCACGGGCGAGGCGGTGGTCGAGCAGGGCGGCAAGAGCTGGTATTTCATCACCGCCGACTATGCCTTCGGCCATCAGCTGCAGGCCGATGCCACGACGATCATCGAGCACAATGGCGGCAAGGTGCTGGGCTCGGCCAACCATCCGCTGGCGACGCCCGACTTCTCGTCCTTCCTGCTGCAGGCTCAGGGCTCCAAGGCCCAGGTCGTGGGTCTCGCCAATGCCGGCGGCGACACGGTCGAGGCGATCAAGCAGGCGAACGAGTTCGGCCTGGTCGCCGGTGGCCAGCGGCTTGCGGCCATGCTGCTGCTGTTGACCGACGTGCATTCGCTGGGCCTGAAGGCGGCCCAGGGCACGTACCTGACCACGCCGTTCTACTGGAACCTCGATGCCGGCACCCGTGCCTGGTCGGACAAGTTCGCGGCCAAGTTCAATGGCAAGCGGCCGACCTTCCTGCAGATCGGCGTCTATGAATCCGTGCGCCATTATCTGCAGGCGGTGCAGGCGCTGGGGTCGGACGACGCCGACGCGGTGCTGAAGAAGATGCGCGAGACCAAGATCGAAAGCGCCTTCACCCACGGCGCCTACATCCGCGCCGACGGCCGCGTCATCCGCGACATGTACCTGGCCCAGGTCAAGACCCCGGCCGAGTCCAAGGAAGACTGGGATTTCTACAAGATCGTGAAGAAGCTTCCGGGCGAGGAGCTGGCGCATCCGCTGAGCGAGAGCACCTGTTCGCTGGTCAAGAAGCCGTGATTTCTGACGAGGCTCCGGCGGGCGGCGTGCCGCTCGCCGGGTTCGGCAGCTTCTATGCCGGGGGCCGGCAGGTGCGGATTGAGGGGCAGCCGATCTCCCGGATCCAATTCACCCCAACCGTCGATTTCGATTGGGACCCGAACGGCCTGTTCCATATCGAACAGGCCTATGTGCAATGGTTCGTGCCGGCCCGGCGCCGGCACGCCTTGCCGATCGTGCTGCTGCATGGCGGCGGCTTCACCGGCGCCATGTGGGAAGCGACGCCCGATGGCCGGCCGGGCTGGCTGCAGGAGTTCCTCGGGCAAGGCTACGCGGTCTATGTCGTTGACAATGTCGAGCGCGGCCGCGCCGGCTGGTGCCCGTTTCCGTCGCTCTGGCCCGGTCCGCCGATCCTGCGTTCGGCCGAGGAGGCCTGGAGCTTGTTCCGCATCGGGGCGCCCCAGGATTTCGCGGCGCGCCGGCCGTTCGATCCCCAGCGCTTTCCGGTCGCAGCCTTCGACGAGATGATCCGCGGGGCGGTGCCGCGCTTCCCACGCCAGACCGACGATGCGGCGGTGCGGGCGCTGGGCGAAGTCCTGGCGCGGATCGGCCGTCCCGTGGCGTTGCTCGCCCATAGCCAGGGCGGCGAGATCGCGCTGCGCACGGCACTGGCCGCACCGGAGCGGATCGCGGCGCTGGTGCAGGTCGAAAGTTCGGGATTTCCGCCGGCCGGTGCCGCGGTGGCCTTCCCGGTGCTGCAGGTGATCGGCGATCATTTGGACGCGACGCCGCTCTGGGTCGATCTCGCGGCCCGCTATCGCGGCTTCGCGGCCGACCTCGCCGCCCAGGGCACGCGCAACGACGTCTGGTTCCTGGCCGAGCGCGGGGTGCGGGGCAATTCGCACATGCCGATGATGGACGACAACAGCGCCGGGATCGCGGGCGAGATCGGGGCTTGGTTACGCACGCCGTGATCGTCGGATGGCACAACGTCCGTCAGCCCGCGGAAACCAGCCAGTCCTGCAGGGTCTGGAAGGTCGCCACCGCGGCCGCGACGACGGCGTCGACGCTGCCCTGCTTCGACGCGGTTTCGGCCCAGAGCCGGAAATGGCGCCACATGGTGCCGGTCGCGGGACCGTAGGGATCGAAGTAACCCAGCCCGTCGAGCGGCAGCCAACGGGCATCCTGCAGGCGGCGGCTGATGATCTGGCCGCCGAGCGTCGACCCTTCGAGGACATAGAGCGAGCCGATCGCGGCCGCGGGCGACGAGACCAGCCGGGCGGCGGCGAGGCACAGCGGCAGTTCGGCGACTTGGCGCTTGCTGCGGCCCAGCGCGATCAGGTCCTGGGCCGCGCGATGGGTCCGTCGGCGCGGCGTCAGAAAACTCGCTTCCTTGCTCATCACCCGGGCGACGCGCGGCTCCCAGACGGCGTGGAAGCCATGGAAGCGCTCCAGCAGATGGATGAAGTGCTGCATCTCCAGCGGCTCGCGCAGCAGGTCCAGATCATGCTCCAGCCGCATGTGCGCCTGGGCGGTCTGGGCGCGCAGCTCGGCCAGCAGATCGAGCGGCTTAGCACTGTCCGTCCGCAACATTCGCCCACAGCCTCCCGCACTCTGGCCCCCGGAAGGGCGTGTCCTCTCAAGTGCCAACGCCGCGGGCGGCGCTTGGTTCTCAAGATTTCAGGCGGGGCGGCCGGTCAGGCGTCGAGCATATGGACCGAGAACAGCCCGGCCGCATCGGTCCAGGCCGCGCGCGGCTTGTAGCCGGCCTCGACCGCGAGGGTCCGGAACTGGTCGAGCGTGTATTTGTGGGAATTTTCGGTGTGGATCGTCTCGCCGGCGCGGAAGCTGAAGCGCGCGGCGCCGATGCGGACCTCCTGGTCGCGGCGGCTGACCAGATGCATCTCGATCCGGCCGGCCGCGTCGTTCCAGCGCGCCTCGTGCGCGAATTGCTCCAGCTCGAAGCTGCCGTCCAGCTCGCGATTGATGCGGACCAGCAGGTTGAGGTTGAACGCGGCGGTGACGCCGGCGGCATCGTCATAGGCCGGCACCAGGATGCTTGCGTCCTTGCGCAGATCGACGCCGACGACCATGGACGAACCGGGGCCGAGCAGTTTGCGCGCCCGGGTCAGAAATCCACGCGCCTCGGCCGGGGTGAAATTGCCGATGGTCGAGCCGGGGAAAAAGCCGACGGTGTTTTCCGGGTGCAGTCCGGCCGAGGCCGGCAGGGCGAACGGCTTGGTATAGTCGGCGCAGATCGGCGCGATCTGCAGCGCCGGGAAATCCCGCGCCAAGTCCGCCGCCGCCATCATCAGATGCTCGCGCGAGATATCGACCGGCACATAGGCCGCCGGCCGGTCGAGCGCGTTCAGGAGAAGGCGGATCTTGACGCCGGCGCCGGAGCCGAACTCGACCAGGCGCGCGCGGCGGCCGATGAGCCGGGCGATCTCGCCGGCCTTGTCGGCCAACAGCTTCAGCTCAGTCCGGGTCGGGTAATATTCCGGCAGCTCGCAGATCTGGTCGAACAGGCGCGAGCCCTCGGCGTCATAGAAGAATTTGCACGGCAGGGTCTTCTGGGCGTCACCCAGGCCGGCCAGCACGGCGTCGCGGAATTCCTGGGTCGAGGGCTCCAGATCCTGGAGGCGCTGCAGGGCGTTCGACATGGCTCAGAGATCCTCGGCAAGACGGAAGCCGCTGAATTGCCAGCGGGCGGATGTCGGGAAGAAATTGCGATAGCTCGTGCGCTCATGGCCGGGAGCGGTGGCGCAGGATCGGCCGCGCAGCACCATCTGGTTGACCATGAATTTGCCGTTGTATTCGCCGATGGCGCCTTCGCTCGGGCGGAAGCCCGGATAGGGCAGATAGGCGCTGCCGGTCCATTCCCAGACATCCTGGTGGAAGCCCGCGACGAGCGGCCGCGGATGCGGCCGGACCTGGTCGATCCAGCCGGCGGCGCCGCCGTGGCGGTTCGCCGCGATCTCCCATTCGAACTCGCTCGGCAGGCGCTTGCCGGCCCAGGTGGCGTAGGCCGCGGCCTCGAAATAGCTGACATGGGCGACGGGCTCGCTCGGGTCCGGCTGCAGCAGCCCATGCAGCGTCCGGATCTTCCAGAGGCCGTCGTGTTCCTCCCAATAGAACGGCGCCCGCCACCCTTCTGCCTGGGCCAAAGCCCAGCCTTCCGACAACCAGAGCGCCGGCGTCGCATAGCCATCGTCCGCCATGAATTCTCGATATTCACGGACACTGACCGGCCGGTCGGCGATGCGCACGGGCCGGATCAGCGCCTCGTGCGCCGGGCCCTCGTTGTCGAAGGCGAAGCCCTGGCCCTGATGGCCGATCGGATAGATGCCGCCGTCGAGCTCGTACCAGCCCAGCGCCGGTGCCTCGCCCTGGACGGTCGGCGACTTCGGCAGATAGGTCAGCGCGAACGGATTGGCCGAGAATGCGTGCTTGATGTCGGTCAGCAGCAATTCCTGATGCTGCTGCTCGTGGTTCAGGCCCAGTTCGACCAGCGCGTCGATCTCCGGTGTCGGTCGCTGGAGCAGCGCCTGCATCGCCCGATCGACATGGGCGCGATACTCGCCGATTTCGGCGGCACCCGGCCGGGTGATCAGGCCGCGGGACGGGCGCGCGTGGCGCGGGCCGATCGCCTCGTAATAGGAATTGAACAGATAGAAGAACCGCTCGTCATAGGGCCGATAGGCTGGGTCGTGGGCGCGGAGGATGAAGGTCTCGAAGAACCAGGTCGTATGCGCGCGATGCCACTTGGTCGGGCTCGCGTCGGGCATGGATTGGATGGTCTGGTCTTCGGCCGACAGCGGAGCGGCCAGCGCTTCGGTCGCGTCGCGAACCGCCTGATAGCGCTCAGCCAGCGAGGCCGTCGGCGCCATCGAAGGCGCGATCGCTGCATGGGCTGCGGACATGCGATTGTCTCCCCGTCTTCTTCTCGGCCCGCCCGGCGCGAACGATCCTCTGGCCAGCAGAAGATGGTGAACGCTCCCGGCAATAGAACCACCGGCGGAGAGAATTGTTCCTATTCCGCCCAGGCATTGAAAATGTTCTTTTTTTGTTCTAACAGAAAGGACGGCCGGATCAAGCCCGGCCGTCCTTCGTACCCGCAGGCTCCTGGCAAGCTCCTGACAACTATAGCGCGGTCTTGCCACCATTCACGGCCAACACCTTGCCGGTGATGAACGAGGCTTTGTCGGACGCAATATAGACGATGGCGTCGGCGATTTCCTCGGGGTTGCCGATGCGCTTCATCGGCACGCCCTGGGCCAGCCCGTCCTTGCGTTCGGGGCTGCCGGCAAAGCGTGTCAGCATTTCGGTCTCGATCGGACCGGGGGCGATCGCATTGACGCGGACGCCGGCCGGTGCCGCTTCGAGTGCCGCCGCCTTGGTCAAGCCTTCGACCGCGTGCTTGCTGGCCGTATAGATCGAGGCGTTCGGGACGCCGCGGCTGCCCATGGTCGAGGACAGGTTGACGATGCTGCCCGCGCCCTGGGCCAGCATGACTCGCAGTTCGTGCTTCATGCTGAGGATGGTGCCCAACACGTTGGTGTCGAACGTCGCGGCGTAGGTTTCCGGCGTCTGGTCGACGACCGGACCCGGCTTGCCCTCGGTGCCGGCATTGTTGACCGCCACGTCCAGACGGCCGAAATGGGCCACCGTCCGGTCGATCAGGTTGCGCACGTCGTCTTCATGGCGCACGTCGGCGCGGATGAATTCGGCTTCGGTTCCGAGCGCCACCAATTCCTTGGCGAGGGCCTTGCCGGTTTCCTCATTGCGGCCGGAAACCACGACCCGGGCACCGGTCCGCGCGAAGGCCAGCGCCGTGGCGCGGCCGATGCCGGCGAGCGCGCCGGTGATCAGAACGACGGGGGCGGCCATCTCAATGCACCTCGATGCTGTCGACGCGGTCCGGATAGAACGCGACATGGTCTTTGATCGCAGCGACGGCGGCGTAGGGCGCCTCGTAGGTCCAGATCGCGTTCAGCGACCGCTCGCCGCCGACCGGGATGCTGTAGTAGGCAGCCTCGCCCTTGTAGGGACAGTAGCTGGAATGCTGGGTCCGCTCGATCAGCGCCGGGTCGACGTCCTTCAGGGGGATGTATTGGACTGCCGGATAGGCCGCCTCGCGCAGGATCAGCGCCTCGGTCGTATCGGCGATGACCTTGCCGGCGAGCGTCACGGTGACACGCGCCGGGTTGGGTGCGATCGTGATCGGGTGGTCGGGGCCGGGGACCTTGACAGGCCTGGATGTGGGGGCGTCGGTCATGATGCTGCTCCGCTAGGGGATCGGCGTTGATGCGGGCGTCAGGCCAGATAGCCGCCGTCGACGGCAATTGATTGGCCGGTCAGATATTTCGCCTTGTCGGACGCCAGGAACAGGATGGTCTGGGCGATTTCCTCGACCGTGCCGGCGCGCCCAGCCGGAATGGACCCGAGGAAGCCGGCCTTGGCGTCGGCGTTGTTGCCGGTGAAGCGGTCCAGCATGTCGGTCTGGATCGGG
>Ga0302311_10006733_pt1 | contig 11825 bp, 9 predicted proteins | sample III_Palsa_N1_3_FD_200449 | JGI IMG/M metagenome (GOLD analysis project Ga0302311, IMG submission 200449) | Peat permafrost microbial communities from Stordalen Mire near Abisko, Sweden - III_Palsa_N1_3 | ecosystem: Environmental > Terrestrial > Soil > Palsa > Peat permafrost | place: Sweden...
CGGTCGCCCGCACGATGCCGCTGAGCGCAAAGGTGGCGTTGAAGATCACGAAAGCCCAAACCACTTCGCGGTTGATGTGCAGCGCGATGGGAATGGTCGGCGAGCCGGGTGGGAGGAAGAGGTAGAGCGGCAGCGGGCCAAGGAGGTAGATCAGCAGGGTGACGCTGCCGGCGACGCAGATGGCGGAAATGACTCCCGACCGAGCAATCTGCTCGACGCGATCCCAGCGATTGGCGCCGACGTTCTGCGCCGCCATGGAAGACACCGAGGCGCCGATCGCCATGCCCGGCATCTGGACATAGTTCCAGACAAACGAAGCGCCGACGTAGGCTGCCGACATCACGGTGCCGAAGTTGTTGACGAAGCTCATCATGAACACCGAGGCCATCGACATCAGCAGCATCTGCGCGCTCATCGGCAGGCCCCGCCGGACCAGCGGCCAGATGATGGTGAAGTTGGGCTTCAGCAGGCCCAGTTCGCTTGGCCACAGCACCAGCACGCTCTGTTTGCGATAGAGCCAGGCGCCGAGCAGTATGAAGGACACGCCCTGGCCGATCAGGGTGGAGGTGGCCGAACCAGCGATCCCCAGCCTGGGGAACGGCCCCAGGCCCCGGATCAAACAGGGGTTCAGACAGGCGTCCAGCACCGTCGCCAGGGCCATGAAGTAGAAGGGAGTCCGGCTGTCGCCGGCGCCCCGCTGGGCCATCTGCATGAACATGAAGAAGTAGGTGAACGGCATCGAGGCGAACATGATGCGCAGGTAGATGACCGCCTCGTCGGCCGCCTGCTTCGGCGTGTGCAGGGCCGCCAGGAGATTAGGCGCAATGATCCAACCGATCAGCGCCAGCGTCATTGACAGGACGAGGAAGAAGCTGGTGGCGCTGCCCATGATCCGCTTGACCATCGGCAGGTCGCGCGCGCCGACGGACTGCGCAACCAGCACATTGGCAGCCATGGTCACGCCGAAAATGCCGCTCTGCAGCAGGAAGATGATCTGGTTGGAGGTTCCCAATGCAGTGACGGCGGAAACACCCAAGGTGTGAGCGACCCAGAACTGGTTCACCGTGCCGTTCAGCGCCTGCAGGATGTTGCCGCCCATCAGGGGCAGGGAAAACAGCAGCAGCGTCTTGGTGATCGGCCCTTCGGTGAGGTTTTGCCGGCCGACGCCGCGCATCATGCCGGGCTGCATGCCTGGAGGAGGGCCGCCTGGCGGTCCCGGGCGGGCGCCGCGTGGCGGCCCGGACGGGGGCGGCGACTCTGCGGAATCGGACATGGCTTAAATCTAGAACCTAAACAGTCGAACAGGCGACCGAACATGCGGTCGCGGCGGCAAGGATAAGGCGCCCAAATAAGGCGAAGCGATCAATCGGGACTCAAATGGCGGCGGCCCGTTCGCGCCTTATCTAGTCGTCCGGGGCCTCCGGGTAAACCGCGCGGGCTTAAAGACCATGGAGACCGAGCCGGCTCAGATCGGCCCTATGCCCGCCTCGGCCTGCAATGTCATCGGCAGGTTGGCCGCCGCGGCCGCCTCGCGCATGGTCTCCAGGTTGCGCTCGTGGGTCGCCTTGTCGATCCGATAGAAGAGCAGGACCCCCAGGGACAGGGCCACCAGCCCGGCATAGATGGGAATGAACAGCAGGGTCAGCTCGCGCATGGTGGCCAAGGGCACCGTGCCCTGTGCGGCGTGGGCGGGGAAGTGGACGAAGGTGATCAGCCGGCTTGAAAGGAATATGCCCAGGCCGCCGGTGACCTTGGCGACGAGGCCGTTGGCGGCGAACAGCAGGCCCTCCGATCGCTTGCCGGTCCGCGCGCCATTGTCCTCGGCGATGTCGGCGACCATGGAGGAAATGATCACATAGCCCGTGATGCTCAGTCCCAGGACGAAGATGGCGTCCATCACCAGGATCGGGAATACCCACGGCGAGGTGTTTGGCGGCATCAGCCCGAGCAGCTTCAAGGACATGGGTATCAGCGAGACAATGGTCGAGACTGAGAAGAGGGCGATCATGGTCATCTTCTTGCCCAGCAGGCGCGAAAGGACCGGCGCGATGAACAGCGCCGCCAGGGCGCCGACGAAACCGAACAGGCTGATGCCGGCGATCTGCTGCGGCTGCAAACCCCACAGGTGGGTGTAGAAATAGTTGTCCAATGCCGTCCGGAAGCCGTAGCCGGCGCCGCCAAAGACGCCGCACATCATCACGACGATCAGCGCCGGATGGGTGAGGGTGCTGAAAATCTCCTTCACACTGGTGGCGAACGGGACCTTCTCCTGAGGCGCCACGTGGAGCGCGAGCGCCCGTTTCTGGGTGGTCAGCGCTGATCCTGCCGTCGCTAGGAAAAGGACGACCGCGGCGAGCGCGCCAAAGCTGCTGTATCCGGAGGCCTTCAACAGGCCCGCTGTGTCATGGCCGTGCGTTCGCAGGAAGACGCTGTTGAGCAGGACGTTCGAGCCGACCAGGCCGAACATGAGGAAGAACCAACGGAAACTGGTCACCGTCGTCCGCTCGTCATAGTCCGGGGCAAGTTCCGGGAGCAGGGCGTTGGCGGGAATGTCGCTGACGCTGTTGCCGATCCTGACCGCGATCAGAAGCAGCATCATGTAGCCGAACAGGGCGCTGACGGAGAGCTCCTTCGGTGCGTGCCACAGGGCGTAGAAGGCGACTGCGGTCAGGACCGCGCCCACATACATGAAGGGATGGCGCCGCCCCCAGCGAGACTTCACGCCATCCGACCAGCGGCCGATCAGCGGATCGAGCACCGCGTCGATCAACAGTGAGGCCAGGATCAGGTCGCCGGTCAGGTTCGGCGAAATCCCCACCACCTGATTGAGGTAGAAAACCAGGATCTGCGCGCCGATCGCGGTGAGCAACATGCCGGCCGGCATGGCCCCCAGGCCGTAGCCGAGCCGGGAGAGAAAGCCCATGCGCGGCGCCGTCAAAGGCGCGGCGTCATCCAAGACGGCGGTCATGCTGGTGTCTCCAGGGTAACGTTCAAAGCATCGCGGCGGTCTGTTCGGCGGTCGCGGCCAGAGCCGCCGCCTCGCTCAGCCGCTCAAGGTTGCGCTCATGGACGCCGCGATCGATGCGGTAGAACAGCAGCACGAAGATCGAGATGCTGACGATGATGGCGTAGATCGGCAGGAAGATCAGGGTCAACTCGCGCATCAGCGCCGGCGGCACCGTTCCCTGGAGGGCATGGGCCGGGAAGTGGACGACGGACAACAGCACGCCCGCCATCACCGCGCCGATACCGGCGCTGAACTTGGGCAGCAGGCCGTTGGCGGCGAACAGCAGGCCTTCCGAACGCTCGCCGGTCTTGACCGCATTGTCCTCGACCACATCGGCCACCATCGAGGAGACGATGACCAGGCCCGCGACGGCCAGGATCGCCACCACCACCGCATCGGCGATCAGGATGGCGAACACCCAGCCGGAGCTGTTGGCGGGCATCAGGCCGGCGACCTTCAGCGTCATCGGCAGCAGCGAGACGATGGTCGAGAAGACGAAGAAGACGATCATGGTCATCTTCTTGCCGAGCAGGCGCGACATGATCGGCGCGACGATCACCGCGACCACCGAGCCCAGCACGCCCATGGGCAGGATGATGCCGATCTGCTGCGGCTTCAGGCCCCACAGGTGAGTGTAGAAATATTGGTCCAGCCCGCCGCGCATGCCGGCGCCGATGCCTCCGAACAGGCCGCACATCAGCAGCACCAGGAGCGCCGGGTTGGTCAGGGTCTGAACCATCACCCGCGCCGTATCGCCGAGGCTGAACGGACGCGGCGGCGGTGAATAGAAGCCCTTGGCCCGGCGTTGCGTCGACAGGGCCGAGGTCATCGCGGTGAGGAACAGCAGCAGGGAGGCGAAGGCGCCGAAGCGGGCGTAGCCGGCGCGGTTGAGCAGTCCCACCGTATTGTGGGCGTCGGTCTTCAGGAAGACGGCGAGGAGCAGGTAGCTCATGGTCGCCAGGCCGATGACCAGGAAGAACCAGCGAAAGCTGATCAGCACGGTGCGCTTGTCATAATCGGGCGCAAGCTCGGGCACGAGGCCGTTGCTGGAGATGTCGTGCAGGCTCTGCGACATCCGCACCGCGACCAGCAGGACCAGCATGTAGATGAACAGCGACTGGCCGGAGAGGTTCGCGGGCGCATGCCAGAGGAAGTAGAAGGTCACCGCCATCAGGACGGCGCCGGCGTACATGAAGGGGTGGCGACGGCCGAGCGGCGAGCGGAAGCGGTCGGACCACTGGCCGATCAGCGGATCGCAGATGGCGTCGATCATCAGCGAGGCCAGGATCAGCAGGCCGGTCAGGATCGGCGGCGCGCCGATCACCTGGTTGATGTAATACTGCAGCGTCCCGGCGCCCAATCCGGTGAGCAGGATGCCGGCGGGAACGAGGCCCAGCCCATAGCCCGCCTCGGTGAGGAAGCCGACCGGTCGTGCGACGCCCGGCGCCCCGCCCGGCGACGCGTCGTTCAACGATGTCATGGCTGGCGACCTCCCTTAGTGCGGCGCAATCGGGGCTCCGGCTTCTTCGGCGACTTCGGCGAGGGCCGCGGCGTCGGCGAGACGTCGCAGATTGTCCTGGTGGGTGGCGCGATCGATCCGGTAGGCGCTGAGGAAGCCGATCGCGACCAGATAGGGCAGAAGGTAGGTCGGCAGATAGAGCATGCCCAGATGCCGCAGCACGTCCTGGGGAACATGGCCCGGTTGGGCATGCGCGGGGAAGTTCACCGCCGTGATGATCAGCCCGACCAGCAGCGGCCCGGTCCCCGACACCGCCTTCTGCGCCAGGCTGTTGGCGGCGAAGAACAGGCCTTCGGACCGGCGGCCGGTCTTCAGTTCACTGTCCTCGACCACGTCCGAGATCATCGAGGCGATCAGGATGGCCGCGGCTATGCCCAGGGACGATGAGATCGATCCGAACACCAACAATGTCGGCAACAGCGCCGGCGTGTGGTTGGCGGGGAACAGGCCCAGCAGCCGCAGCGACACTGGCATGACGGTGATCACCATCGACAGCGCCATGGCGCCGACCGCGGTCTCGCGCTTGCCGAGGCGCCGGGACAGGGGCGGGGCGATGACCATGGCCAGGATCGCGCCGGCGAAGGCCTGGGTGATCAGGATCAGCAGCTGAAACGACGTCAGCTCCCAGAAGAAGGTGCCGGTGTAGAGGGCGATGGCGAAGCCGACGCCCTGGCCCATGGAGGCGAACAGGGCGCCGATGGCCACCATGGCGAAGGAGCGGTGGGAGAGGGTGGCGACCATCTCCTTGAAATATTCGCGCAGGCTGCTCGGACTGTGCGCCGGCGGCTGGCGCAGCATCGGGATGCGCCGATGGGTCCCCGCCGCCGAGATCAATATGGCCAGGAACATGACGATCGCCGACACTGTCCCGTAGTTGGCGTAGCCGGCGGGGTTCAACTGGCCGATCGGGTAGTGCTTGGTCGGCGCCAGGAAGACCGCATAGGCCAGGAAGGTCATCCCCAGCCCGCCCGCCCAACCGAACATGTAGCGGTAGCCGAGGATCCTGGTCCGCTCGTCGTAGTCGGTGGTCAGCTCCGGCGCGAGGGCGGAGGAGGGGATCTCATAGAAGGTGATGAATGTCCGCACGATGATGCAGACCACCACCAGATAGGCGAACAGCGCGCCGTTGGACCAATGCGGCGGATGCCAGAGCACCAGGTAGGAAATGGCGACCGGGCCGGCGGCCAGATACATGAACGGGTGACGGCGTCCCCAGGGTGAGCGCCAATGATCCGACATCTGACCAATGATCGGATCCATCACCGCATCGACGATCAGGGCAAGGAAGATCGCCGCGCCCACCAGGCTCGCCGGCAGGCCGACCAGCTGGTTGTAGAACAGCAGGACGAAGGTCTGGAAGCCGTTGTCCTTGATGCCATAGGCCACCGACCCGAAGCCGTAGAACAGCTTGGTGACCAGATCGACCGGAGTGGCGGGCGGCGGTTTCGCGGCCTGGGTTGTGGCGGGGGGAGTCTGGGACGCGGACTGGACGGCGGTCATCGGCGGCGGTTTCTTCCCAACGATGTTGGGCGTCCGACGCGCCCATGCCGGCGCGACTCATCCACCGCTCGCACCCGCGGCGCCACAGTCCTGAGCTCGCCCACCCGGGTCAAATGAACTTACGGATAGGCATGGGCCGCGAGGCCTGGCGCGCGCGGTTGACGGCCGTCCCGACACCTTGCTTGGGGGGCGCATGGGCGCCATCCATGGGTTTCCTCCACCGCACCGCCGACCCCGTTCGATCAGCCCTAAACCCCGTTTCTGCGCCAGGGTTTCGGTCGCCGCCGGACCTTGTGGCCCGATGACGGATTCAAGCGTGGGGTATGTCGAGGGCCGCGTCAATCGGGCGCCTCTGGAGATAAGGGGACATGATACTTATCCCCCCAACCCCCATCAGGAGCGGCGATCAGCGAGCTAAGGGATAAGTATCATGTCCCCTTATCTCCCACCTCCCCCCGTCTACGCTTCGCTCGGGGGAGGAGGAGGACTTCACGGCGGCCCCGCGCCCTTGCCCGCCGTCCGGTAGTCCCCGAACGCCTTGTCGCGGACATCCAGCGCCTGGCGGACGCCTTGGCGGAGCTGGCCCATGTATTCGCGCGACGCCGGCGTGTGCCAGCCGAGGGCGTGCAGGTCGGTGCCGGCCCGCAGGCCCGCGCGCAGGCCCATGGCCTCCATCTGCCGGTGCACCAGCCGCTTGTTGAGCTGGGCCAGTTCCGGATCGACCTTGGCGACCCGCATCGCCATGGCCAGGACCTCGCCCTCCAGGGCCTCGGCGGCGAAGGCGCGATTGGCGAAGCCCAGGCGCACCGCCTCATCGCCGAGCATGGCGTCACCGGTCAGCATCATCTCCATGGCCGGCCGCATGCCCATCAGCCAGGCGTGGTACTGGTTGTCGGGCGGCGACATGGTGCGCACGGCGGGGTAGCCGATCTGGGCGTCGGTCGCGACGTAGACCAGGTCGCAGGCCACCGCCAGTTCGGAGCCGCCGGCCAGGCACCAGCCGTGCACCTGGGCGATCACCGGCTTGGCCAGGTCCCAGACGCGGAAACAGCCTTCCACCACATGCCGGGCCCATTGTCCCTGGCCGCCAGCGGTGTGGTAGGGCAGGGCGCCTGTCCCGGCGAGATCATAGCCGGACGAGAAACAGGTCCCGGCGCCGCGCAGGATCATCACCCGCACGGCGGGGTCGGCGTCGCCTGCCTCCAGCGCCTCGAAAATCGCCCCACGCAGGGCATTGGACAGGGCGTTGCGCTTGGCCGGCCGGTTCAGCGTCAGCCGGCGCACATGCGGCGCCGGATCGTCGATGAGCAGGATGGGGTCTTCGGTCATGAGCGGCTCCCAGCAGATTGCGCCATCCCTGCATGCCCCGGGCTACTTCGCAAATAGCTGGCCTAGATCCTCGAAGGCCTTCATCTCGATGGCGTTGCCGCTGGGGTCGCGGAAGAACATGGTGGCCTGCTCGCCCGGCTCGCCCTCGAAGCGGATGTAGGGTTCGATCACAAAGTCGGTCCCGGCGGTGGTGAGCCGGTCGGCGAGGGCCCGCCAATCCTTCATCTCCAGCACGATGCCAAAGTGGGGCACCGGTACGTGGTGGCCGTCGACCGCGTTGCCGCCCCGGTCGGCCGCGGCCATGCCGGGGACCAGGTGGGCGACGATCTGGTGGCCATAGAGGTCGAAGTCGATCCACTCGTCCGAACTGCGGCCCTCCGGGCAGCCCATGGCCTGGCCATAGAAGGCGCGGGCGGCGTCCAGGTCGTGGACGGTGAAGGCGAGGTGGAAGGGGCGAAGCGACATGGGCGGGGACTCCTCAGCTGTTACGGCTACTCCCGCCGCGTCGTCCGGAACAGTCGCTTTTCGGTCTCACGCACCGCCTTCGTCGATGAGGAAGAACAGCGTCTCCACCGGCTGGCTGAACGCCTTGGCGAGGGCCAGGGCCAGGGTGGTCGATGGGATGAAGACGGCGTTCTCGACGGTGTTGATGGTCTTGCGCGACACGCCGACCTTGAGCGCCAGTTCCGCCTGGGTGAGGCCGGCCTCGGTGCGCGCGTCCTTCAGCCGATTGCCGAGCTTGAGTTCGTTCATTCGCCGTCGCCGCCCGCCGCCCGCTCCAGCCAGAACAGGCGCACCGAGGCCGAGCCGACACCCAGCGCGGCCACCACCGGGATGAGGTCGATCGTGAGCGCGCGGTCGAACAGGCTGGTCGCGACCAGGCCCGCCAGGCCGCCGGCCATGACCAGATAGCCGAGGCCCAGCGCCTTGGCGCGGATCTGGCGGCTCAGTTCGTCATCCAGCACCGGCTTGGACCAGCGGTCGAGCCCTTGCCCGCTGAGCAGGGCGACGAAGATGAGCACGAAGATCACGAAGGCGCTGACCACGAACACCTGGATGTGCTCGATCGGCAGGGCGCCGCCCACCTTGTTCAGCGCCTGGATGACGCCCGTCAGCATCAGGCCGAGGCTCAGCGGCATCAGCAGGAAGGCCACGTTGCGCTTGGCGCGCATCCGTTCGGCCCGCATCATGGCCAGCCGCCCGGCCCGCGCTTCCGGCGGCGTGCGGCTGAACAGCATGACCAGGCCGCCGATGACGATCATCGCCCCGCCAAGGCCGAACACGGACTCGAGCACCAGGGGTGAAAACTCGATCGGATCACCGGGCGTGAACTGGGACGCCCCCGCGCCGACGACGACCAGACCGAGCAAAACACTCATCAGCGCAAACTTGCGCCGCATGTCCACGCGGCGCGCCAGCGCCAGGATGTCTTCGTCGGCCATTGGTCAGCTCCTGTAACCTGTGAGTTACATGTAACCTATGGGTGACGTGAGATGCAAGTGAAAAATGCGCGCGCGTGGACAGGGCTGGAGTTAGGCGCGAGCAGATCCGCCGGCGCTGGCCCCCACCGTCACGTCGCTTCCGCTACGCTTCAGCGCCGATCCACCTCCCCCTCTCGCTTCGCGTGGGGGCGGAGAAAAGAGCAAGCGCGGTCTTCCTCCTCCCCCGCGAGCGAAGCGAAGACAGCGGGAGGTGGCGCGAAGCGTAGCGGAGCGACGGTGGGGGCCAGCGCCGGCCGAGCGATCTGGCTCGAATTCAACAGGCTCTGACCTGGATTAGCCGACGCCTGTGCAGCCTGTGCTGTTGTCGTTGACGCAGAGCGGCATTACCCACGACAATCACAGGCCATTATTTTTGTCGGGTAATATGTCCGCTTCCGAAACCCTGTCCGCCGCTCTGCAAGACGCCCTGCATCATGTCGGGCAGGCCCTGTCGATACCGCTGCGGGTGGCGCTGTGGGATGGAAGCGAAGTGGCCCTGTCGGCCGACCAGGTGCTTTCCAAGCTGACGATCCGCAGTCCGGGCGTGGTTGCGTCGCTCCTGAAACGGCCGACCCTGGAAAATCTCGTACGCCACTATGCGGTGGGCAATATCGCCGTCGACGGCGACCTGATGGCCATCGGCGAGGCCCTGCGCGCGCGCGTCAGAAAGAAGGACGTCCGGCAGCTGAACAAGAGCCTGCTGCTGCGCAAGCTGTGGCCGTTCCTGTTCGTCCGGGGTGAAAAGGCCGCGACCCGCCACGACTATGGCGAGGGGGCGACGACGCACGCCAACGTCCGCAACCAGGACTACATCCAGTTCCACTACGACGTCGGCAACGACTTCTACGGCCTCTTCCTCGATCCGGAGATGCTCTACTCCTGCGCCTATTTCAAAGACTGGAACGGCACGCTCGAGCAGGCCCAGCGCGACAAGCTGGAGATGATCTGCCGCAAGCTGCGGCTGCAGAAGGGCGACAGGTTGCTGGACATCGGCAGCGGCTGGGGCGCGCTGCTCTGCTACGCGGCCCAGCACTATGGCGTGCAGGCGCATGGCGTCACCCTGTCCCAGGAACAGTATGAGTTCACCAAGGCCAAGATCGCCGCCCTGGGGCTGGAAAACCGGGTTACGGTGGAGATCCGCGACTACCTTGCGCTCGAAGGCCGCTACGACAAGGTCTCGAGCATCGGCATGTTCGAGCATGTGGGCATCGCGAATTTCCCCGCCTATTTCAGGAAGGTCAATTCGCTGCTGAAGGACAATGGCCTCTTCCTCAACCACGCCATCGCGCGGCGAGGAAAACGCGATCAGAAGGCGGCGCTCACGCGCATCACGCCGGAGAAGCGCTTGATCCTGAAGTACATCTTCCCCGGCTCGGAGCTGGCGCCCATCGGCTACAGCGTCAATTCGATGGAGGCCTATGGCTTCGAGATCCACGACGTCGAAGCCTGGCGCGAACACTATGCGCTGACCACCCGACGCTGGTGCGAGCGGCTGCAGGCCAACCGCGAGCAGGCCATCGGGATGGTCGGCCTCGAACGCTACAATCTCTGGATCGCCTATCTTGCCGGCGTCTCGTTCGGCTTCGCCTCCGGCTCGATCCTGATCTTCCAGACGCTGGGCAGCAAACGGAGCAAGGAGAAGGGCGCCTCCGGATTGCCGCCGACGCGGGCTGACCTGTACCGCTGAGGGCGGCGATTTTCTGGCGTTTGTCTCGGAACCATCTGGACGATGGACGATGGACGATGGACGATATTTCCGAGAGGATCGCCGTACGCATCACCAAGCCTGCTAGGGCGGGCCCAACAAGAAGCGCATCACCTGATGGATGTAGACGATGATGGCTACTGGACATACTCACAGTGGCTAGAGGCGACGGTCCGCAAGATCGTCCGTGTCGCCGACTCTCCCATCTCGCGGGAGGACCGTGTTGGGTGGCTAGATGTCCAAATCAGACTGGCGATTGCGCAGGCTCTGCGTCACGGGCGCTCCGGCCGAGCCGATGACGACCCCGTGGCTCGCTGAATTGAACCGACGCACGGCCCGGCTTTCCGCCATTGACGGGCGGCCCGGGCTTGGGGCCTATAACGACCGTTTGAATTTAGGGGTCAGGCCATCACCGAGCCTTGCCCGCAAAGAGATTTCGCGAGGAAACCTTCATGACCGCCATCAATGCCGTGACCGACTATACCCTTGAGGGCGACGTCGGGGTGATCACCCTCAACTCGCCACCGGTGAACGCCTTGTCGGCGGCGGTGCGCGACGGGTTGGCGGGGGCCATGGCGGCTGCCGGCGCCGATGCGGGCGCCAAGTCCATCGTGCTGATCTGCGACGGCCGCACCTTCATCGCCGGGGCTGACATTACAGAGTTCGGCGGCGCCCAGAGCGGCGCCAGCCTGTTTGACGTGCAGGCGGCCCTGGAAGACTCGCCCAAGCCGGTGATCGCCGCCATCCATGGCACGGCCCTCGGCGGTGGGCTGGAAGTCGCCCTGACCTGCCACTACCGCGTCGCGGTCCCCTCGGCCCGCTGCGGCCTGCCGGAAGTGGCCCTCGGCCTGTTGCCCGGCGCCGGCGGCACCCAGCGCCTGCCCCGCATCGTCGGCCCGCAAAAGGCCATGGAGATGGTCACCTCCGGCCAGCATGTGCCGGCCAAACAATGCCTGGAGATGGGCCTGGTCGATGAGCTGGTCGAGGAAGGCCAGCTGAAGGCCGGCGCCATCGCCTTCGCCAAGAAGGTGCTGGCCGAAAACCGCCCGCTTAAGAAAGTAAGAGAGTCCAACGAGAAGGTGGAGGCCGCCCGCGGCCACCCCGAGATGTTCGCCGAGTTCCGCAAGGCCAACGCCCGCAAGTTCCGCGGCTTCCTCGCCCCCGAGTACAACATCCAGTGCATCGAGGCGGCGGTGAACCAGCCCTTCGAGGAGGGGCTGAAGACCGAGCGCAAACTGTTCATGGAGCTGATGACCGGCCCGCAGAGCGCCGCCCAACGCTACA
>Ga0302311_10006734_pt1 | contig 11824 bp, 9 predicted proteins | sample III_Palsa_N1_3_FD_200449 | JGI IMG/M metagenome (GOLD analysis project Ga0302311, IMG submission 200449) | Peat permafrost microbial communities from Stordalen Mire near Abisko, Sweden - III_Palsa_N1_3 | ecosystem: Environmental > Terrestrial > Soil > Palsa > Peat permafrost | place: Sweden...
CGGCGCTTCAAGGACCTCTTAGGCCTGCACAAACAGGGCAAGTCGATCGGATACGGTCCCGCCGCCGACCGAGTCAAGGAAGCCTTCGATGAGATCGTGGCGACGGTCCAAGCCCACAACGGCGACGCGCGCATCGAAGAGGACCTGCTGCGGAAGGCCCGGATCACCATCCGCTTCGGGGTCCTCAACAACTGCCTTTTCGACGAGTCCAACCCCGCCGGGGCAGTCTGCCTGGAGAGCGCCATCATCCCGCCCGGCCACACCGGACCACTGCCCGACCGCTGCCGGCCGGACCGGTGCCGCAACAGTCTGATCGGCGTCGAGCACATCGCGATCCACGACTCCCACAAACGCACCCAGCTCAAGCTCCTCCAGGTCCCTGGCCTTCCGGGACCGCGCAGAGCCCTCATCCAGCGCGAGATCGAGCAGGCCGACGCCGTCCTCGCTCATGTACCCAAGGAGGAGCCGTGACCAGCCCGTCCGATCGAACGCTCACCGAGGACAGCGTCACCGCCCAGACCGCCCAGGCCCTACGGGCGGCGATGCAGCGGCTGTTCGCCGGGAAGCCGCAGCGTACGGACGGCCGACTGACCAAGCAGAACCTGTGGCAGGAAGCCGGTGTCAGCCGGGCCACCATGAACCGCGCCCACACCATCCTCGAGGAGTGGGACCTCCACATCGCCCAGCACGGCACCGCGACACCCGGCGAGGCCCGCCGCGACGAGGACATCGCGGAACTGAAAAGGAAGCTGGCGGACAAGACCCGCGAGTGCACCACCCTCCAACGCCGACTCGACGCCGCGGCAACCGCGATTGCCGCCCTCCACCACGACAACACCCTCCTGCGGGAGGAACTCGCAGCCCACGGTGCCACCGTCATCCCCCTGCACCGGGCGCGCGGGCGGACAACCGAAGACTGAACACCCGTCTCCGGGGCCCGCGCCACCCGGCGTGGGCCCCGAGCGGGCCGCAAGCATGCTGTTGACCTGGTCAGCTCTCCGGAGAGCTCGGCCCCACAAGCAGACTGATCAGCAGGCTCTCTGCGGTGATCAACAGATTCCGCACCGCAACCAGGTCGCCGGCGGAGGCGTGCTTGGTGGCCTGGAGCTGCTTGCGGAGGCGTCCGACCACCGAAGCGAAAGCTGTGGCTTGACTCTCCACGAGCGGGCGGGGGCCGCTGAGGTTACGCACGAGGTACTTCACCCGCAGCGCGTGGGGTGGCCTGTCCTGCCCCTCCCACTCTTTGGCCGGTCGGTCGTTCTCGGCATGCCAAGCGCGAACGGCATCATCCGGAGCCGCCCGCCGCAGAGCGCGCTCCACTGCTTCGACGGTGCAGTTGGCGGCCTTCTCCGCCGCCGCCGGCCCGTTGCGGCGGACGTCATCCCAGGCGCCGTTGAGCAGTTCCGCGACCTTCGGGTCGAGTTGCGCGAGCACGGCATACAGCTCAGCTGTGACCTCCAGCCGGGCGGCCATCCACGGCTCGACGACCTCTGACTCGATCCGGTCCGCGCCCTCCGCGGCCAGGCCCGGGTCGACGTCCGGGGAAGCCAGAAGATCCGAACCGAGGAGCGAGAGATTCGTGCGACCGGTGGCCATCACCATGGGCAGCTCGTCTGGGTGGTCGCCCGATTCCTGGACGAAGTTCCGCCATGCCACCATGGGCAGGCCGCTCGTCGCGCTCAGAAGTCCAATGCCGGGAGCGTGTTGAACTGCCCAGTCCGTCAGTTCGACCTGGACCCGGCTGATCCGCGCCAACTCAGAGAGCGCCAGCGAGGGCTCGATCAGCCCATGGAGCCGGGCCTCGATACGGCTGTTCGCTTCAATGGCGGAACGCCAACTGGTCAGCGCCCCCGGTCCCGCGATCGTCTCGGCGAGACGCGAGGTTGCCGTGACCTGATCGAGGTAGTCCTCGAGAGGCGTGAGCTGGTCCACCCACCGCATGCTGGCGGCCAGCGCCGCAGCTCCCGAGGCCGATTCGAGGTTCCGGGCGAAGTCGGCCTGCATGCGCTCGATCGCGGCCACGGGGCCTGACTGCTCCAGGAATCTCCTGGTCGACTCGAAGTAGGCGTTCACCGAACCGAAGGTGTCAAAGGCCCTCTCGAGCGAGGTCAGGGCGCTGGAGTTACGCAGCAGGGCGTCAAGGGACACGGACGCCTTCTCGAGCGACGTCAAGGCACTCGACTTCAGAACGTCATCAAGGGCGCTGGAATCTGCGACGAAACCGCGTCTTGGACGCTTGGCCGGCCCGCCCTTTGGCCTGCCTTCGACTGGCTGGGCTTTCTGCGCGATCTCGTCGCCGTCTTCGGCCCGCGAGTCCCCAACGCCCATTCGCCACGACTCCTCGTCTCGCCGACATCCGCGTCGACCTGCTGACTGCCTTCAGCCTCACCCGAACCTGCAGCGGCCACGATAGTCCTCGCCACCGACAAACCGGACACAATTAGTGACTGCCCTCGTTGGTTCCGAGAAGTCACATGGGGCACACGACCTCAATTGCCGTCACGCGACGATCACTGATCATGCACATGGCATTGACTGACTCGAAAGGGGTCTGACGCCCCGGTCCCGGTACGGGTGGACGCCGCCTCACCTTGGGTTTTTGACCTTGCAGACGCCGAAACTCATTGCGACCCCGACCGTATCGGTGCGACAGTGCCTCATGGGCAAGAAGAACTTCCGTATGCCTGACGATGCAGAGCTCGTCCGGCTCGCGTCCGCGTCGTGCGAGAGCGCCGAGAGCAAGCTCAAGGCGGCCAAACTCCTGCTCGAGGGAGACCAGTGGCCGGAGGCTTTCGCCACCGCCGCGTTGGGGTTCGAGGAGATGGGCAAGGCATACCTGTGCCTGACCGTGGTTGGCATCCCCGTGCAGTTCCGAGACGATCTTCCTCCCAAGCAGTTCGCTGCCCTCTTCAGCGGCCACACGGCCAAGGCCCAGTTCGCGCACTTGGTGCTGCAGTTCCTGGTCGACGACGATGCTCCAGTGGTGGTGACCGACCTGTTGGCCAGGGCCGAGGCGGCGGCCGAGCGAACCAACGAGACTAAGTTCCGCGGCCTGTACGTCGACCTCGGGCCGGATGGCATCTTGCTCCACCCGAAGGATGTCTCCGAGGCAGACGCCCGCTGGATGGTCGACCGACTGAGGCAGTTGCTCAGTTGGGCACCTATGTCCGCAGGTCTCGGCGGCGACCCTGACTTCCTCTCGTTCGTGAGCCAGTACCGCGACAATCTCGACGTCGTCGGCATCGCTGCGGCGATCGACTCCGACCCGAGCGCCTGGGCGAACGAACTCCGAGCGGCGATCCACGGCAAGGGCCCGGCGCCGGTGTGGCTGGCCAGTGCCCTGCCGGAAGCGTGGCTCCCGACCGACGACGAGAAGCCGCCCATGTAGGTCCTTCGGCATCCGCCGGGGCAGGGTCCCGCATGCCGAGAGGGTTTCCCCGGCACCGAGTACGGCCAGCGGCAGGGGAGATGGATCGAGACCGGACCATGTGAGGACTGGGCTCGCAAAGCCGTTGAAGCCACCTGCGGCAAGGGCATTGACATCCCAGGGCCGACTTCATCGGGACTGGCCACCGTCCGCTGTTCGCGCGTGACGAGCGACCGCCTCGCACCCCAGCGCGAAGGTGGTCGAGGGTGATATCCAACTTGCCACACCATCCGCTCCGGGCATTCCCTGATATACCGTCAACTCCGCTCGCAGGAAAGCGCTTGGCTCAATGTGTCCCTCTGTGTCCGCCCCCAAGCTCTGCTGTGTACTCTCGTCGCCATGACAGTCGGTCACCTCGGCCTCTTCCTGATGGACTGGGGATACAGACAGCCGGACCCGGCCTTCGACGCCGCGCGTTGGGAGGCTGAGGAGCGCATGGCGTTGGGGGACGCTCAGAAGATCGTCGACCTGCGTGTGGGGTCGGGGCATCTGGCGCGAGTGGACGCTGGTCTGATCGTGTGCCTGACGGACCACGGTAGGGCCGCGGTCGAGGACGCGCGTTTGCGCCGACGGGCGCTGGTGCCCCGAAGGGACTACACGCGTACGGAGTTCGTCCTGTGGCTGTACAACAGGAGATATGTTCCGCCGTTGCCGAATCGCTTCCTCAAGTCCACACGCAGCATCTACATGGGGGAACGCCTTAGCGGTGGGGAAGTCGAGGCAGCGGCCCGCTATCTCATCGCCAAGGAACTGGTTGAGTTCACTGATTGGGGATTGGGAACCGGGGACCTCCTGGACCCAGGTCTGACCGTGCGCGGCATCGACTGCGCAGAGAGTGGGAAGAGCGTGTCGGAATTCCTTACTCCGCCGCCGGCGGCGCCGGTGTTCACCCAGAACAACTACGGCGGAACGAACGCGCAAGGCATGAGCGTGGTCCAGAATGTGGAGGCTCCAGGCACGGATCTGGCGGGGCTGATCACACAGCTGCGGGCGCTGGAGCCGCAGGTCGCGCAAGGCCCTGACCGAGAGTTCTCCGCAGATGTAGCAGCCCTCGAAGATCCCGAACAGCGCGTCAGCGCCTGGCAGAGGATCAAGAACGCCCTCATACAAGCCGGTGCCAGCGTCGGTAGCGCTGAGATCATCCACCTTGGCGACCAACTCGTTCACGCAATTGCCGGAGCTTGAGCCCAAAGCGCTGGGCATGTCGGTGCACCCTGCGCAGTTGCTCAGCGGCGAAACGGGTGCCCACTGCGGAAAGCCGTCTGGCTTTGTTCACGAGATCTCGTGAGCAGAGCCAGCCGTCCACCGCACGCGCTTGAGCATGGACTCATAGAGCCCATGGCGGTACGGACCAGCCTCGCAGATGGCGGGTCGGGCCTATCGGGTGATCGCAGTCTCGTACGCGGCCTTCGCCAGGATGGCCTGGGTCGTGTCGGGCAGGCCGAGCCGGTTGAGGTGGAAGAGAACGTGGTGGGCCAGGACCTTGCGGATGCCCCGGTCCAGTCGCCCGATAAAGGCGGCGTCGCGGAGTGCGGCGCCGGCCTCTTCGACGGCTGCCGCCCAGGGGCGGAAGACCGCCAGCGGTCCGCCGTGGCCCATCAGCGTGCTGGTGCTGCCCGCGTCGACGCTCATCAGGCGTCGCAGGGTGGGTTGCATGTCGCGCAGGCGTTGTGGCGGTGTGTCCGCTGGCAGGGGCCTGAACTGGGATACCTGGTGCCACACATCGCCTTGCTCGGACCATTCCTGCCCGGCGCTTCGCATCAGCAGGGAGCACAGCAGGAGGGACAGTTCGCGGCGGCCGGGAGTCCGCTCGGGTGGCGCGGCGGGCCCGGGTCGCCCGAGGTAGCCGAGGATGCCCTTGCTGTCGGCGTGGAAGAGGCGGTGGGCGGTGTCCATGGCGTGCGGGCCGCCGAACACGATGGTCTCGGGCTCGTAGATGGTCTCCCACCACGTCGCGACCAGGTGCCGCGCGACCAAAGCCTCCAGGGCCACGTTCACTGCCTCCTTAAGCTCCGCGGGCGTGGCTGCGGTTCCGGGAGTGCAGCGAAGCCGCCAGCAGGGGGGCTTTCTGACGTACCACCATGAGGAGATCAGGCCGCGTTCCTCGGCTTGGCGGAGCCAGGGGCCCAGGTGGGTGACGGCGCTCTGCTCGGCGCTGTCCCAGTGCGGGAACCGGATGTGCACCTGATACCACGACGAGCGGGCGGCGGCCTGGGCCCCCAGCGCCGAGAGGCCGGCTTGTTGGAACACCTCGACGGCCTCGCTCAGTGCGGAGGCTTCCATGGACGCCTGGCGGGCGGCGTCGCGAAGCGGCGTGCCCGCCAGCACGGCGAGGACCGCCTTCTGCACGGCCTGTGCTGAGTCCATCTGCATCTCCCGTATGTTTCGGCGGTTCAGGCGAGCAGGAGGCAGGCGTCCCAGTCGCAGACCGGGTCGGTGTCCCTGTGCTCGGCGTGCAGGACCAGCGCGGGGCCGGTGGTGCCGTCCAGCAGTCCGGCGTGGCCGGACGGCTGCTGCGTGTTCAACTGCTCCAGCAGTGTGGGCAGATGGGCGGTGAAGGCGTCCGGGCACCGTGCGTCCTGGGCGGCGCGTCGCACGGTGCGCAGGAGCCCGGCGGCTCCGTGGCACAGGCCGGGCTCGGTGATCTGGTCGAGTTGAGCGGGGTCGGCCAGGCAGAGCAGGAGGGCGCCCTCGGCCAGGGACTGTCGGGCCGGGTCGCTCAGGGCGATGCCCGCGAGTTGCTGGGCGAACGCGATGCCAGGGGTGCCGTAGCACCAGCTCGGCCGCGTGGGGCCGGCCTGGGTGACCGCGTGGTCGCGCTGCTCGGGCAGGGTGATCCACTTGGGCCACCACGGTCCGGTCGCGGAGTCCTGCCGCGTCTGGTCCAGCCAGCTGCAGATGCGCTCGATTGCCTCGGCCTGGCCCAGCACGGCGATTCCGTGTCGCAGGCAGCGGGAGAGGAAGGCCAGGGGGCCGGTGATCCCGTGGGCCATGCCCAGGTTGCCGTGGCCGCCCAGGGCGAAGACGGGATCAGGGTTGTGGGTCGGGCCAAGACGCACCCACCAGCCGGGCAGGGTCTCGCCCGCGCTGGTCAGCGGCTCGGTCAAGCGCACCAGGTAGCGCAGGACCCGGTGCAGGGTCTGGCTGCCGGGGTCGCGGCGATGCAGGTAGACGCCCAGGCCGGTGAGTCCGTGGAGGAGGTCGTATTCGGCCGGGCGGGGGCGCTGGTGGCTGTTGATGCGGGCGTGGGCGGCGTCCAGGCGCCGGTGGGTCACGTTGGTGACGGCGGTGTCCAGGGTGCGAAGGGCCCGCTGGTAGCGGTCGGTGTCGGCGGCGGCCAGGTGCAGGACGAACGCCGCAGCGGGTGCGCCGAGGTAGAGCGCGGCCTGGTCGCCGCCCTCCAGGGGATTGCGCAGGACAGCGGCGAGCGCGGCCTGTGCCGCATCCCAAGGGCCGGTGCCGCTCAGGGCGCGTTCGATGGGCAGCAGGGCTTCGCCCACGGCCCCTTGGGCCAGGGACTGGGCGCGCTGTGTGGAGAGGGGATCGGTGGCGGTGGTCACCGGGTGGCTCCTCGGTGTCGGGTGTGCCAGGACAGGGCGGCGGTGCGGGCGAGCCGGTAGCAGGTGCGTTCGCAGTCGGTGTTGATGCCGAAGACGCGGATGTGGTGCATGTGCAGCAGCGATGCCAGGACGGTGTCCGGGTCGGGCCCGTCGGTGGCATCGATGCGCTCGCGGTAGGCGCGGACGGCCAGGTGACGCCGCGTCCAGGCTGACGCCAGGATCGGACCGGCGGGGGTGGCGCGCAGAGCGGCGAAGTCGTCGCGAGGGTCGGCGAGGTGGACTGTTTGGTCGTGCAGGTCCCGGCCGACCGGGGCCGGGTCGCTCCGGTGGAGGTGCTCGATCACCCAGGCTGTCCCGGCTTCGATGCCTCCGGTGAAGGAGATCGCCAGGTTCAGCAGGCCGGCGGCGGCGACGGCCTGGGGATGCGGCGCCCCGGTGCCGCTGGCGGCCCGTAGCTGGGTGATGGCCGCACGGGAGTCGGCGGCGAACACGTCCTCGGCGGCGGTCATGGTCGCGCCGCTGCCGTAGCGGCCGGTCTCGGGGAAGTAGGTGTCCCACTGCGCGCGGCCGACCAGTCCGAGGTTCCGCAGGTCCACGATCTTGCCGGTGATGTGTTCGGCCAGGGCGGCGAGCGCTCCGGGGTAGGGCGGGCGGATACGAAGGCGGAGGTGGTGGTCGGGGTCGAGGTAGCGGGCGAACCACCACTGCGGTGCCTCGCCCCAGCCCTCCCACAGGCCGTCCAGGTGGGCGGTCAGGATCTCCGGCTGCCGGTCCGGGTGTCCGTAGAGCTTCACGTACAGCCACTGGTCGCTGCCGGGCAGGTGCCCGTGGTCGCGGTCGACCGCGACCGGCCGGGCCGCTGGCCGTGCCGCAGGCTGCTGGGTGGCGGCGAGGGAGGTGGTGATCTCGTGGGCGCGGCCGTCGAACCAGCCGTAGGCGTCGGCGGGTGGGGCTTCGCGCACGACGGCTGGCTTGCCGCGGTCCAGTTCCTGGCGCAGAAGCCGCCGGTGGGCGCTGTGGTCCAGGTCCAGGTGCAGCCGCTGGTCGGTGTCGCCGAGTTCGATGGCTGACGGGACGCGCATCCGCTCGCGCCAGCGTTCCAGGCTGCGTTCCCACACCGCCCAGGAGGCGTCCGGTGCGGCCAGGTCGCCTGGGGCGAGCCACCAGCGGGCGGTGATCAGGATCGTGCGGCCGTACCTCAGCCGGGGGCGGAAGGGAAGGCGGCGGGCCGCGCCCCAGGAGAACGGGGCGACGCTGCTGGAGCGGGCGCGGGATACCTCGGTCAGGAACCGGGCCAGGGGGTGGGTGAAGTTCACCGACTCCACCGCGTTCAGGGCGCAGGCCTCCACCGCCCGGCCCTGGGAGAGCGAGACCAGCCGCAGCCGGGCAGCATCGCCGCTGACCGCGAGGTCGTCCAGGGACACGGTCCGGGCGTCCCTGCTGTCGCTATGCTCGGCCAGGGAGATCACGTGCGGCCACACAGCCGGTGAGCGGGCGACGTTCTCGGTGGCCGCGCGGAGCGGTGGGCTGGAGACCTGCGCCAGCAGCGCGTCAGCCTCGCCTGTGGGCACCGCGCGGTAGGCGGCGGTGATCGCGTCGCGGTCGGTGGTGTCCAGGAGGTCGAGGAACCGCCCGGTGGTGCTGCCCGCCGCCGGGCAGGCCCCGACCACCAGGAGGTCGAACGCGCCGCGCTCCAGCGCGGTGCGGGTCGGCGCGTGGAGGGTGAAGCACAGCTCGACATGGGGCAGCATCGGCGAGCGCTCCAGGCCCAAGGGCGACAGCAGCGCGAGGTCCCGTTCGCCCAGGACGACTTCGCTGACCTGGTCCAGGGCCGCGCGCTGGGCCAGGGCGAGGAGTTGTTCGTCGCGCGCGGTCAAGTGCGGTACGGGCGGCTCCAGGAGCGAGGACCGGTAGCCGCCGGGGAATCCGAGGCCCACATCACCGTCCACCAGCTCACGCACCGGGACCTGGGCGCCGACGCCGTACCGCTCCAGGAACCGCATGTGGTACTCCTGCCAGGCCAGCGAGCCGGACGGGTAGGGGGTCAACCGCGCCAGCACCGCAGCGGCGCGCTCGGCTTCGCGGGCGACGCTCTGCGGCAGCACCAGGTCGCCGTCGCAGTGCAGGTCCACCATCAGCGGCTGTTCCACGACGGGTGACAGCTCCCGCGCCGACCGGCTAACCGCAGCCCGCATCGCCCGCTGTTCGATGGGGCGGGCACTGTTGTGCCCAGCCAGGGCCTGGTGGAGTTCGTCCAGGCGGCGCGCGGCAGGGGCCGCCGCTTCGATGCCCCGGGCGTCGGCGGCGGCGAGTTGGGCGGTGAGGTGGCCGAGCGGGTCGGTGGCGGTCATCGGGGCGCGTAGAGCGGTGATCAGTATGCGGCGGGCCACCAGCTCGTGCAGGAGCGCGTCTATGACGGCCGGCTCGGTGTCGGGGTACTGCGCGGTGAGCTTCTGGGCGAGGTCCGTGAACAGAACGGGCGACTGCGCAGCGTGCCGGACCAAGGCGACGGCCCCGGTGTGGCGGACGCTCACTTCCGAGGGGCCGGCCGTGGAGGTGGCGGGCGGCTGCTGGAAGGGCACGATCAGCTTCCCGCCGCGCACGAACGCGGTGCCGTCCGCGACCACCGGCAGGCGGGCTAGCAGGTCCGGGCAGCTCTCCAGCTCGGCGGTCACCTGGGCCAGCCAGACGGCGTCGACCCGGGCGAAAGCCCGGTGGTCCGGTCCCCAGCGCACGGACAGCGCGGTCCCGAAGGCGGCCGGGGCTATCCCGGCGAACAAACCGAACGGCGTGGCGCGGTGCTCGAACCGCAGCACATAGCGGATCACGGACTCCACGGCCCGCCGAGACTGCCGCGTCCCGGGGGTGTGGCCCTGGCAGATCGCTTGGATGCGCGCGGCGAAAGCAGGGCTGGCAACCTCCAGGGCCTCGGCGAACCCCGGGTGTACCCACATGTGCCGCAGCCAGTCGCGCCACTGGTCGAGGTCCGCGCCGGTGGTGCCGTTCAAGTCGGGCCAAGCCGGTAGGTCCAGGGCGCCCGCCTGGACGGATGCCCGCACGAGACCCGCGCCAATGTTCCGGTACAACCGCAGTACCCCCAGATTCAGTCGGTGAGACCGGCCGGTGCCGGGGGCATCGAACGCCCCCGGCACCGGCCGGCTGGTTCAGCTGGTGCGGGCGCCGCCGTGGATCAGCAGTTGCTGCCCGAGCAGGCGCTCTGGCACGTGGAGGTGCAGTTGTCGGACGTGTCGGCCAGGATGTCGACCACGATCGCGCCCGTGGCGACGACCGTCGCGTCGAGGTCGAAGTCCGACCCCGCGTCGCTTGCGGTGGTGGTGGGTATCGACGCTGCCATGGTTGTTCCTCCTGCTCGAGATGGATGCATGGGGTTGTGCTGACCTGGCCCGCTATATCTATGCGTGTGAGGGCCAGGAGATCGTGGTCCGCGTATGGGCCCTGGTGACCACCAGATCCGCGGAGGGCGGGACGACGTCCGTACTGCCGACCGGGTAGACCCCGAAGGTCGCCCGGTCGGTGCGGTGCTCGCGGTCCCAGGTCTTGATCTGTTCGGCGACCTGCTCGGCTAGGGCCTTGGCGTCGGGGCCGTGGCCGCACGCTCCCAGCTCGAACAGTGTCCGATCCTCGTCCAGGGGCCGCGACATGCGGTAGGCGAGGCTGCCGCCCCGCACCGTCGCCGGGGTGCCGATCGGGGAGGAGGAGGCGACGATGCCGCTCTCGCGGGCCCCGCGCGCCGCGGTCAGCAGGGCGAACCCGGGCAGGACGCTGGCCAGCCACAGGTCCAGGTTGTCCAGGGACTCCATGCCGCCGATCCTCACCCCAGACCACACCTCCGCACGGGGCGGCGTCAGCGCGGCGCTCAACTCCTTGACCTGGCCATCGTTCGGCGTCACGCCGTCGAAACGCAGGCCGACCTCCTCACCGGGGGCGTCGTGCAGCAGCACCGAGCGCATCCGGTTCTCACCCGCGCCCTGCATGGGCACGAAGCCGCACAGCTCGTAGTTGCGGCTGACCAGGTGCCCGCCGACCAGGTCGAGGGCCAGGGACCGGGTCAGGCCTTGAAGCCGCAGGGGCACGACGATCCGGCCGCCTTCGGCGAGCTGGCCGATCCAAGCAGGCGGGATGTCGGCGCTCTGCACGGTGACCACGATGCGGTCGTACGGGGCGTGCTCGGGCTCGCCCTCCTCGCCGTCGACGCGCACCACGTTCACCCGCTGGTACCCGGTGGCGTCCAGGCAGCGGCGGGCGCGGTCGGTCACGTCCTGGTCGATGTCGATGGACGTGGTGCTGCCCTCGGGTCCGACCAGCTCGGCGATCAGGGCCGCGTTGTAGCCCCGGACCCGATCTCCAGCACTTTCATGCCCGGGCGGATCTGGGCTTGCTCCAGCATGAGCGCCTGGACCCTGGACGCGGACACCGAGCTGATGGCGATGCCGTGCTCGTCGCGCTTGGTGACCGGCGACTCCTCCGGGGCGTACGCCTGGGCGACAGGCACCTCGGGGATGAACAGGTGCCGGGGCACCGCGCGCACGGCGGCCTCGACTTCGGGCGACAGGATGGCTTTCAGCTCGACGAGTTGACGGATCATCTCCTCGCGGGCTGCCTCGACCTCGTCGGTGGTGGCTGTCATATGGAATCCCTTCTCGGATGGTGCGGGGTTTGGCGCAGGCCGTGGGGGGAGTGGTCACAGCCTGCGCCGTCCGCCCGGCCGGTGCGCGCACGAGGCGGACGGCCGGGCGGAGTTCGAGGGTTACACGGGCGGCTCGCCGTCCGGGGCGCTGTGCGGCACAGACAGGGCCTCCTGGTGCGGCTGGGCCTG
>Ga0302311_10006737_pt1 | contig 11822 bp, 9 predicted proteins | sample III_Palsa_N1_3_FD_200449 | JGI IMG/M metagenome (GOLD analysis project Ga0302311, IMG submission 200449) | Peat permafrost microbial communities from Stordalen Mire near Abisko, Sweden - III_Palsa_N1_3 | ecosystem: Environmental > Terrestrial > Soil > Palsa > Peat permafrost | place: Sweden...
CACGCATGTCAAGGCAAGCCAAGATCGCCCAGCAGTTCGCCCGCCAGCTCTTCAAGCTGAGCGTGGCTGACGGCGCGGTCTCGGCCGAGCGGGTGGGGGGCGTGCTCGCCTACGTGGAAAAGAACCGTCCCGCCAATCCGGTGATGGTCCTCAGGGCCTATCACCGCCTCGTCGCGACCGAGCTCGCAAAGAGCGTCGCGGTCGTCGAGCACGCCGGCGTGGTCGATGACGCGCTGCTGGCGACGATCGCCGCCTCCATGTCCAAGAAATACGGCCGCCCCGTCGCCGCCTCGGGAAGGCCGAACGCCTCGCTCCTTGCCGGGCTTCGCGTGCGCGTGGGCGACGACGTCTACGAGTCGTCCGTCGCCGGCCAGCTTTCCGCCCTCGCGTCCGCCGTCTGAACGGGGCGCCTCCACTCCCCAGCAAACCCGCTCCAAGAATCTCAATCATCGCTCCATGAGCACCGTCCTCGAACAGATCGAACAGCAGATCGCCAAGCTCTCCAGCAAGGCGGTCAAGAAGAACACCGGCAACATCCGCACGGTCGCAGATGGCGTCGCCAAGATCGATGGGCTGTCGGACGTGATGTACAACGAGATGGTGCAGTTCCCCGGGAACGCGATCGGCATCGCGCTCAACCTCGAGGAGGACGAGGTCGGCTGCGTCATCCTGGGCGACATCTCGCAGCTCAAGGAGGGCGACGAGGTCACCACGACGGGAAAGCTCCTCTCCGTTCCCGTCGGCAAGGCGCTGCTCGGGCGGACGGTCGACGCGCTGGGCAACCCCGTGGACGGCAAGGGCCCGCTCGATGCCAAGGAGTTCTACCCCGTCGAGAAGATCGCCCCCGGCATCATCGTCCGCAAGTCCGTGTCGCAGCCGCTCTTCACCGGGATCATGGCGATCGACTCGATGATCCCGATCGGCCGCGGGCAGCGCGAGCTGATCATCGGCGACCGCGGGACCGGCAAGACGACCATCACGATCGACACGATCATCAACCAGGCGAAGATCAACAAGGTCGGCATCGCCTCCAAGGACCCGAATTTCAGGCCGGTCTACTCGATCTACGTGGCCGTGGGCCAGAAGAACTCGAACATCGTCCGCACGCTGTCGGCGCTCGAGGCCGCCGGCGCGCTCGAGTTCACGGTCATCGTCGCGGCGCCCGCCGCCGACAATCCGGCGAACCAGTACCTGGCGCCCTATTCCGGCGCGGCCATCGGCGAGTGGTTCATGGAAAACGGAATGGACGCGCTCATCGTCTACGACGACCTCTCCAAGCACGCGGTCGCGTACCGCCAGATCTCCCTGATCCTGAAGCGCCCGTCCGGGCGCGAGGCGTATCCCGGCGACGTGTTCTACCTCCACAGCCGCCTCCTTGAGCGCGCCGCCCGCCTCGACGGGAAGGGATCGCTCACCGCGCTGCCCATCATCGAGACCCTCGCGGGCGACGTGTCGGCCTACATCCCGACAAACGTGATCTCGATAACGGACGGCCAGATCTTCCTCGAGACGGACCTCTTCAACCAGGGCATCCGGCCCGCCGTCTCCGTCGGCCTCTCGGTCTCCCGCGTCGGCTCGGCCGCGCAGATCAAGGCGACCAAGCAGGTCGGCGGGAAGCTGAAGGGCGAGCTCGCCCAGTTCCGCGAGCTCGCGGCCTTCGCCCAGTTCGGGTCGGACCTGGACGCAAAGACCAAGGCGCAGCTCGACCGCGGGGGCCGCATTGTCGAGCTCTTCAAGCAGCCCGCGTTCGCCCCGCAGCCGATCGAGCTCCAGGTCTCGGTGCTCTTCGCCATGCAGAAGGGCTTCTTCGACCCGATCGAGATCAGGAAGGTCGTCGACGCCGCGACCTCGATGAAAAGCTTCTTCACCACCCGCAAGGACGCGCTTCTCACGGAGATCCGCACCAAGGCGGCGCTGGACAAGGACCTTGAGGCCAAGCTTCAGGCGGCGTGCGAGGAGTGGAAGTCATCCTATTCGGCCTGAGCGATCCGGAGCCAACCGTACCCGCAAGAAGATCCCCCCCCGATGCCCAGCACCCGCGACATCCGCCGGCGAATCAAGTCGGTCAAGAACACCCGCCAGATAACGAAGGCGATGGAGCTCGTCGCGGCCTCGAAGATGAAGAAGGCGCAGCAGCTGGCCCTTTCCGGCCTGCCGTATGCCAACCTCCTCGCGGATGTCCTGGCGGCGCTCGCGGAGGGGATCGAGGAATCCTCCCACCCGTTTCTCGTCCAGCGCGAGGTCAAGACCCGCGGGATCCTCCTCGTCACGACGGACAAGGGCCTTTGCGGACCGCTGAACGGGAACCTCTTCAAGCTCGTCAACGAGATCAAGACGCCCGCGAAATTCTACGCGATCGGGCGCAAGGGCGCCCAGTACCTGGCCCGCACGAGGCGCCCGATGGTCGCCGATTTCCACGTCCAGGACCGCGTCCCGTTCGCCGAGGTCAAGGTGGCCGCGGAATTCATGATCAAGCAGTACCTCGAGGGCGCTATCGACACGATCGAGGTGATCTATTCCCGGTTCAAGAACACGCTGGTCCAGGTGCCGCTCGTGCGCCCCGTGCTTCCGCTCCGCAGCCTGAAGGAATTCCTCGACCAGCTGGGTATCGACACCGGCACCCCCCGGGTGCCGCATGCCGACGGCCGAGAGGTGCTCTTCGAGCCCGGCAAGGCCGAGGTGCTCAATGCGCTGCTTCCCTTCTACGTCGACCATCAGATCCACCAGCTCGTCCTCTCGGCAAAGGCCTCCGAGCACAGCGCCCGGATGGTCGCGATGAAGACGGCCAAGGACAATGCGACCGAGCTCCTGGGCGACCTCACGCTCGAGTACAACAAGGCCCGGCAGGCCGCGATCACCCAGGAGATTTTGGAGATCGCCGCGGCCCAATTCAGCGCGGCCTAGTCCGGGGCCTTCCCCAAGAACCACCCCATTTCACGCACGATGAATACAGGCACCATAGTCCAAGTGATCGGCCCCGTGGTCGACGTCCAGTTCGCCGAGCACGCGATCCCGCCCATCTACCAGGCGTTGACCATCGAGTTCACGGTCTCCGGCAAGCAGGAGCTGCTCACCCTCGAGATCCAGCAGCACCTGGAGGGGTGGGTTGCGCGCACGATCGCCATGTCCTCCGTGGAGGGCCTGAAGCGCGGGATGACCGTCACGGACACGGGCGGCCCGATCACGGTGCCCGTCGGGCTCGGCGTCCTCGGCCGGATCTTTGACGTGACCGGGAAGCCGGTCGACGACCGCGGCCCCGTCTCATTCGAGAAGAGGTATCCGATCCACCGTCCGGCGCCCGCGCTGGTCGACCAGGATACCAAGGCCGAGATCCTGGAGACGGGCATCAAGGTGATCGACCTCATCTGCCCCTTCATCAAGGGAGGGAAGGCGGGCGCGTTCGGGGGGGCCGGCGTCGGAAAGACCGTGGTCATCCTCGAGCTCATCAACAACATCGCAAAGGCGCACGGCGGATACTCCGTGTTCGCGGGCGTCGGCGAGCGATCCCGCGAGGGCAACGACCTCTACCATGAGATGTCCGAGGCGGGCGTCATCGACCAGAAGGACCTCTCGAAGTCCAAGGTCGCGCTCGTGTACGGCCAGATGAACGAGCCCCCGGGCGCGCGCATGCGCGTCGCCCTGTCGGCCCTCGCCATGACCGAGTATTTCCGCGACGAAAAGAACCAGGACGTGCTGCTGTTCATCGACAACATCTTCAGGTTCTCCCAGGCCGGCTCCGAGGTGTCGGCGCTCCTCGGCCGCTCGCCCTCCGCCGTCGGCTACCAGCCGACGCTGGCAAACGAGATGGGCCTGCTCCAGGAGCGGATCACCTCCACCAACAAGGGTTCCATCACGTCGGTGCAGGCCGTGTACGTGCCGGCCGACGACCTCACCGACCCCGCCCCGGCCAACACCTTCGCCCACCTCGACTCGACCATCGTCCTCGAGCGGTCCATCGCCGAGCTCGGGATCTACCCCGCCGTCGACCCGCTCGCCTCGGTTTCGAAGGCGCTCGAGATCTCGGTTGTCGGCGAAGAGCACTACCGCGTGACCCGCGAGCTCCAGCGCGTGCTCCAGCGCTACAAGGACCTCCAGGACATCATCGCGATCCTCGGTCTGGACGAGCTCTCCCCCGAGGACAAGCTCACCGTCTACCGCGCCCGCAAGATCCAGCGCTTCCTTTCACAGCCGTTCTCGGTGGCGGAGGTCTTCACCGGGGCGCCCGGCAAATACGTTCCCGTCAAGGAGACGGTGCGCGGGTTCAAGATGATCCTGGACGGGCAGCTGGACGACGTGCCCGAGGGCGACTTCTACATGAAGGGCGGCATCGACGAGGTCATTGCCGTGGGAAAGAAGTAGCTCCATGCCCCTCACCCTCGAGATTGTCACGCCGGAGGCCCGGGTCTACTCGGAGATGGTCGACACGGTTGTCATCCCGACCGTCGAGGGGGAGATCGGCATCCTGCCGGGTCACATCCCCCTCGTCACCCAGGTGGGCGCGGGCGAGCTCCGGGCGACAAAGGGCGGCGTGACACAGCTCCTCGTGGTCGGCGGCGGATTCGCCCAGGTCAGCGGCGAGAAGGTCTCGATCCTGGCCGACAGCGCGATCAACGAGGACAAGATCGACGAGAATGCCGTCGCGGACGCGATGAAGCGCGCCGAGGATGAGCTCAAGAGCAAGGACTCCCTTGCGCCCGCGGAGGTCGAGCGCCTCGAGGCCGTGGTCCGCTTCTCGGTCGCACAACTCGGGATCAAGCGCCGGAGGCACTAAGAGAACGGGGTTGGAGCCCCACAAAAGGACAAGCCCATGAGATTCAAATCCAAGATTCTTGCGCCATGCCGCGCGGGTGTGAGAATCATGACTTGGACGCGGACCTAATCGGAGTCACGGAGGAGGAGAAGAGCGGATGGGGCAAGTGGGTCGTCGAGAACGCCGCGGTCGAGCCGGAAAAATGGAATGACCGGGCGCACCCGGGCGCCGATCCAGGGAAGGCGCCCAGATTTGCGGGGGCGCCCCAAGAAAGGCCGCCTTGTGCCAGCCGGCTACTTCCGGGATTCGAGAAGTCCGCGGCTTCGCAGCCAGCTGACGCAGAGCTGGGGCCAGCTTGAAGGAAGCCTGTCGTCCTGGCGGACCCCGAAATCGTGTTCGCCGGTCGCATAGATGTGCATCTCGACCGGAATGCCGGCGCGGCTCAGGGCGAGGTACGCGATCACGCTCTGGTCCGACCTGCTCATGGTGTCGTCGGACGCGTGGACAAGCATGACAGGGGGCGTGTCCGGCGGAATGTGGAGGCCGGGCCAGATCTCATCCCTGTCGCGGGCCTTCAGGTATCCCCCGTAGCATAGCACGGCGAAATCCGGCCTGCAGCTCACCTGGTCGATCGAATCAATGGGTTCATAGGTCCGCCTTGCGAAACCGGTCGCCGTGGCCAGCGCAAGGTGGCCGCCCGCCGAGAAACCAATGATCCCGATCCGTCTTGGATTGATCCCCCATTCCTCGGCCCGGCTCCGAACGGTGCTTACCGCACGCTGGGCGTCGAGCTGCGGGCCAACGGGGGTTTCGGATTCGGGCACACCGGGCGGCCGCGGAACCCGGTACTTGAGGATGATCCCGGCCATGCCCTGAGAATTGAGCCACGCCGCCACCTGCTCTCCTTCGAGCACCCAATAGAGATCCCAATATCCCCCGCCCGGGCAGATCACCATCGCCGTCCCCGTGTTCCTGTCCCTGGGGGGAAGATAAACCGTGAGCGTGGGTTTCGTGACGTTGGTGATCAGCGAATTCGTCCCATATAGGGGCGACGTGTGAATGAAGGTCTTCTCGGCGCCGCGAACCGGCAGCTCGCCAGGCGGCTTCCCCGGCCAAAGGTCGATGACCAAGGGTTCGGCGGCAATGGCCGCGCTGGATACAAACAAGCTGGCGATCCAGAATGCGATCGATGGGATATTCTTCATTGAAGTGCCACGAGACTGGCTTGAACGGGCAATAAGTCCGGGGCAATCAGCGCTTCAGCCCCAATTTGTCCCCAGCCTCGGCCCGGGCCGTTCAACTTCTCAGAAAACAGGCCTTTTTGGCGATTTTTGGCGATTTTTGGCCCAAATTCGATGGAATTTGGGCCAAAACAGGCATTTTTATGCCAAATGACGGGTGCGGGCATTTAGCCGCCAGGAACCCCCGATTTCATGCGCCGAAAGGACCTCAGCCGCAGGTCATGACGAACGGCAAGCGGGCCCGGCTCAGCAACCCGAAGCCGAGCTTCCGCCGGCGGGGCAGGTGACACATCCGCTCTGGCGTCGGGCATAATAGTAGGAGCCGACCACGATCGCGCCCGCGATGGCCTGAGCCGCCAGGGTTTCAACCGTGGGAAACACGCTGAACCAGAGACCCGCCCACGCGGGCAGCCCTTGCGCCATCAGCGGAATGGTCGTCGTTGAAATCCAATGGGCCAGCTGCATCTCCTGGGCCTGCTCGCCCACCATGACGAGGAGCACCCCGCCGAGCATGACTCCGGTGATGATCAGCATCTTTCGATAGGGGAGGCGGCGGTTCGCGACGAAGGTGAGGACCGCGACCATGGCCGTCAGTATGAGTCCCAAGAGCGCCCCCGCCGCCACGACGCGGCCCCCGAGTTTCAGGTAGTAACTCTGCAGGAACAAGACCACCTCGAATCCCTCGCGGTAGAGCGACGCGAATCCCAGCAATGCGAGCCCCCGCACGATGCTCGCCTTCGAAGATTCAGGGTCGGACGCGGTCGCGATGAGATCCTTCTTCTTGCGCGTGTGCATCGAGATCCAGCTGCACCAGTAAACCTTGTGGAAAAACCAGTTCATGACCACCAGGAGCACGATGACGGCCACGAGTCCCGTCGCGGCCTGCAGGTTCAAGGCGGAGACGTTCTCGGACAAATCGCTCACGATGCCGGTCGCGATGAACCAGGTGACCATCGTCGCCACGATACCGATGCCCACGCCGGCGGCGATCGGCCGGCGGTAGACCTGGTTCGCCCCGATCATGCTCGCGGTGAGCGCGGACAGGACAAGGATGCACTCCAGGCCCTCGCGGAACACAAGCACCGCGATGTCGAGCGTCGCGGCCGCGCGGCTTGTGTTCGGGGACGTCGGATCAGGGGCGCCTGCCGACGTGATCCCCTGCCAAACAAGGACCGCCGCCACGGCGAGCACCGACAAGGTCACGAACAGGGGCCATCCTCGCCAAGCACGGCGCCTGGCTTGCACCGGGGGGGCGCAAATTTCGGTGGGGACCGACGAGATGCTTTTCACGCTCACGCTTGTGACATCGAGACTCTATCTCACTAAGAAGCAAAATAAATTGCTGCGTAGTGCTCAAGTCGCATGAAGCCATGGTGTTGCTTCCATTTTTGGCTCTAATGCAAAAGACTCTATTTAGCGGATTTCAGGCTGCTCCGAACTACGGGATGCCCGTCGAGGCGGCGCGCCTTCGGATTTGACGAAGGCGTGCGGGACGCGACGCTGAAACGCCCGTCCGATCCACCGCAATGCTCCTGCTCCATGATCCCCGGTGTGCCGACTATGGCTCTGGCGCCCGGCCCGAGCAGCCGGCGCGCGTCGTCGGGACGGCGGAGCACCTCCGAGCAGGCCGTCCCTCCTGGGCGTGGCGCATGGTTGCCGACGGCGTCCCGGATGAGATCCTTCGGCTTGCGCACACGCCCGAGCACCTGGCCCGCCTCGAGATGCCGCGCGACTTCGATCCTGATACGCCGTATTTTCCGGATATCGCCCGGCATGCCCGCCGATCCGTATCCGCGGCCCTCGCAGCCGCCTCCCATGCGCATGCGAGCCGGGAGCCCGCATTTGCGCTGATGCGGCCGCCGGGACACCACGCCACGGCGGGCTCGGCGATGGGCTTCTGCTACCTGAACCAGGTTGCGATCGCCGCCCTTGCGGCGCGCCGCGACCTCGGCGCCCGACGGGTCGCCGTCTGGGACTTCGACGCCCACCACTGCAATGGCACCGAGGCCATCCTCAAGGGCCGCGAGGGACTCCTGGTCTGTTCGGCGCACCAGTCTCCCGGGTATCCGGGAACCGGCCTGCGCGATTCCGGCAACAGCCGCAATTGGCCCATTCCTCCCAACACGCCGCGCGGACTGCACATGGACGCGCTGCGGGCGTCGCTCGACGCCGTCGTCTCGTTCCGGCCCGACCTCGTGCTCGTGTCCGCGGGATTCGACGCCTATGCCCGCGATCCCATAACAGAGATGACGCTTGAAACGGAGGATTTCGCGACGCTCGGGCGATGGCTCCGGGAATCGAATCTCACGGCCGCCGCGGTCCTCGAGGGCGGCTATAGCACCGACCTCCCGACGCTCGTGGAGGCGTTCCTGGCGTCATGGGCGGGCTGAGATGACGCGCCGGTGCATTTTCCCGGGAGAGACGACCCTGTGGTTTGCCGCACGTTGCGCGTTTCCGCGGGCCGCCGCGAGATTAGGAATCGCACTCGGGCGGTCCATTGCCCACGCTCGCGCAGATTGAGATGATTTCCCGTTTTCTGCCGCACCCGGTCCGTCGCCTGCTCGGCGTCAAGACACAGCATCCCCGCATTTCCGGCTACCGCCTGATCGACCAGCCCGGCCAGCTCCAGGCGCTCCTTGCAGCCATCGACCATGTGGAAGAGGTCGTCATGGACACGGAGGCGGACAACATGTACCGGTTCCGCGTCCGGGTGTGCCTGCTGCAGTTCTACGTCCGCGGGGAGGTGTTCCTCGTGGATGCCCTCGCCCCGCTCGACCTCGAGTCCCTTTGGCCGCGGCTCGCGAAGAAACACCTCGTGATGCACGGGAGCGATTTCGACCTGAGGCTCCTCCACGACCTGTGCGGCTTCAGGGCGAAGAGCATCTTTGACACGATGCTTGCCGCCCAGCTGCTCGGCCGAAGCCGGATCGGGCTCGCGGCGCTCATCGATGACAACTTTGGCGTGAAGCTCGACAAGGATGGCCAGAAGGCCAACTGGTCGCGGAGGCCGATCACCACGAGGCTTCTCGACTATGCCGCCCTCGACGTGTGGTACCTCCCGGCCCTGCGCGACATCCTCACGCGCGAGCTCAAGCGGCTGGGCCGGCTGGACTGGATGGAGCAGCAATGCGCGGCCCAGATCGAGGCCGGCACCAAGGGATTTGCGCCGCCCGATGAGAACGACTGGAGGATCGGCCGGTCGGAGCGGCTGCGGTCGCGCGGGCAGGGCGTGCTGCACGCGGTGTGGCACTGGCGCCAAGAGCAGGCCCTGCGCCTCGACACGCCTCCCTTCAAGGTCTGCTCGAACGAATTCCTGATCCGGCTGGCGGCGTCCGCCGACGAGGGCGGCTCCGAGGAATCGATCCTGGCCGGAGTGGACCTCGGCAAGCGGCATTCGCGGCTCATCGGCTCGCTCGCGGCGGCGGTCCGCCATGGATTGAAGCTGGATCCGCGCACGCTTCCGCGCCGGGCGGGACGCGATCCGAACCATTCACCGCTCACCCAGGCGGAGATCGCCCTTCTCGACCGGATAAAGGAGGAGCGGGACAAGATCGCCGCCAAGATCTCGATCGAGCCCACGCTGATCGCGAACCGCTCCCAGCTCTCGCAGATCGCGCGCTCCCCCCGCAGCCTGCGCGACGTCCTCCTTCCCTGGCAGGCCACCCTTCTCGCCGAGGCGCCATCGCTCAAAGCGTGAACGCAAACATAGCCCGCCATCTGGACCGGATGGCCGCTGCGCAGCCCGGGACGACGGCGCTCAAGGTCCCCCGCGGCCGGACGGGCTCGGGCAGGATAGACTACCTTGCCCTCAGCTTCGCCGGGCTCCTGGCGGAGACCGACGGGTGGTGCGCCCGGTTCCGCGCCGCGGGCGTGCGCCGCGGCGACCGCACGCTCGTCATGGTCAGGCCGGGCCTGCCGCTGGTCGCCTCGGTGTTCGCGCTGTTCAAGATCGGGGCCGTCCCGGTGGTCATCGACCCGGGCATGGGGCTCAGGAACTTCCTTTCATGCGTCGATCGCTCGCATCCGCGCGCGCTCGTCGGGATCCCGCTCGCCCGGATCCTCTCCCGCCTTTTCCGCCGGGCGTTCCGGAGCGTCGAGGCGCGGGTGCCGGTGAGCGGCTCGCAGACGGCGCGGATAGGGGCTGCGGGCGTGGCCCGCGCCGAGTCGGCGACCGCGGAACCGGGCGACCTCGCGGCCATCCTTTTCACATCCGGATCAACCGGGGCGCCCAAGGGCGTGTGCTATGAGCACGGCATGTTTGACGCCCAGGTTGGGCTCATCCGGGAAACCTACGGCATCGAGCCCGGCGAGGTGGACCTGCCGCTTCTCCCGATCTTCGCCCTCTTCAACCCGGCGCTCGGGATGACAAGCGTCATCCCCGAGATCGACCCCCGCCACCCGGCAAGGGCGGATCCGGCGAAGATTGTGCAGGCCATCCGCCAGGAGGGTGTCACGAATTCGTTCGGATCGCCGACGATCTGGGGGAACGTCGCCGAATTCTGCCGCAAGAACGGGGTCGCGCTCCCGAGCCTGCGGCGGGTCCTGTGCGCCGGGGCGCCCGTGCCCGCCGAGCTGTGGGAAGCGTCGCGTTCGTTTCTCACCGGGGGCCGGCTCCACAGCCCGTACGGCGCCACCGAGGCCCTTCCCGTGAGCACCGTCTCGGCGGACGAGATCGATGCCGGCTCTACCCGCGGCGCGTGCGTCGGGCGCCCGGTCGCCGGGATGGACGTGAGGATCATCACGATCTCCGACCACCCGATCGCTTCCCTTGAACCCGGGAGCGAGCTCCCGCGCGGCTCGGCGGGGGAGATCATCGTCCGCGGCCCGGTCGTCACGCGGGAATACGATTCGCTGCCCGACGCCACCGCGGCCGCAAAGATCGCCGATCCCACGTCCCCGGGCGCGCCCTGGCACCGGATGGGGGACTGCGGGACCATGGATGACTCGGGCCGCCTCTGGTTCCTTGGCCGGAAGGCCGAGCGCGTCGTCACCGGCGACGGAACGATGTTCACGGAACCCTGCGAGCAGGTCTTCCGCGCGCAGCCCCGGGCGAGGCGCTGCGCCCTGGTCGGCCTCGGCGCGGAGCCCGCGCTCGTCGTCGAGACGAGGACGCGCGGGGAGGCGGACGCCCGCGCGCTCGCCGCGGAGCTGCGGGCCCTGGCGCTGCGCCATCCGCACACCGCCCGCGTGAGGACGTTTTTTTTTCGGCCGCATCTGCCGGTCGATGTCCGCCACAACGCGAAGATCCACCGGCTGGCCCTCGCGAGGTGGGCCGCCGCGGCCAGGGCCTACCGGCCCGATTGAGCGCGCCCGGAGCCGCGCGACATCTTTCGAGGCGTGAGCAGCACCCCTGAAATGAATGGTCCCCGGGGCCCGGCGCTTGTCACCGGGGGAACCGGGTTTCTCGGACGCAGGATCGTCGAGCGGCTTCTGGCGCAGCATCGGCCGGTCGCTGTCGCCGGCCGCAACCCCGCGCCCGACCTCGAGGCGCGCGGCGTGAGGTTCATCCGCGCCCCCCTCGAGGAAGCCGGCGCCGTCGCGGCGGCCTGCGCCGGCGTTGAAACCGTGTTCCACGTCGCCGCAAAGGTCGGCGTCTGGGGCCGGCACGGGGATTTCTTCAGGGCCAACGTGCTCGGAACGCGGGCGGTGATCGAGGGATGCAGGGCCCATGGCGTGCTCCGCCTCGTCCACACCAGCACGCCCAGCGTCGTCTACAACGGGCGCGACCTGTCCGGCGTCGACGAATCCGCGCCGCTGACGACCCGCTGCCCCAGCCCGTATCCACTCACCAAGGCCATCGCCGAAGCAGAAGTACTCCGGGCGAATAACGC
>Ga0302311_10006739_pt1 | contig 11821 bp, 8 predicted proteins | sample III_Palsa_N1_3_FD_200449 | JGI IMG/M metagenome (GOLD analysis project Ga0302311, IMG submission 200449) | Peat permafrost microbial communities from Stordalen Mire near Abisko, Sweden - III_Palsa_N1_3 | ecosystem: Environmental > Terrestrial > Soil > Palsa > Peat permafrost | place: Sweden...
TCTCGTGCCGTTCGCCGTCACGTTCGGCGCGGGCGTCGCGTTCGGCACATTCGTTCACGCGATGCTCGAAGAGTATGTGCCGTTCATCGTATTGCTGACCGCGCTCTATACCGTGGCCGGCGGCATCTGCGTGCGCGGCAACCTGCACGGCACGCCGAGGTTGAATACGGCGATCATCGCATTGGGCACGCTACTCGCGAGCATCATGGGCACGACCGGCGCGGCCATGCTGCTGATCCGGCCTCTGCTGCGCGCCAACGACAATCGTAAGCATGTCGTGCACGTCGTCGTGTTTTTTATCTTTCTGGTTGCCAATGCGGGCGGCTCGCTGTCGCCGCTCGGCGACCCGCCGCTGTTTCTCGGCTTTCTCAATGGCGTGAGCTTCTTCTGGACCACCACGCATCTGGCGTTGCCGATGCTGTTCGTCTGCGGCGTGCTGCTTGTGACGTTTTACGCGCTCGATTCGTACTATTACCATCGCCGTGAAGAGGAGCGCCCGCCGTTTCTCGATCCGACGCCCGACACGCCGCTCTTGGGCATCGACGGCAAAATCAACTTCGTGCTGCTCGGTATGGTGATCGCTCTCGTGCTGATGAGCGGCTTGTGGAAGCCGGGCATCGAATTCGACGTTTTCGGCACGCACGTTGCGTTGCAGAACGCGCTACGGGATGTGGCGCTGGTCGGCGTTACGCTGCTGTCGCTGGCCGTGACGCCGCGCGCGGCGCGCGCAGGCAATGCCTTTAACTGGGCGCCGATCGAAGAGGTGGCGAAACTGTTCGCGGGCATCTTCGTGACGATTGCGCCGGTCATCACGATCTTGCGTGCCGGTGACGCGGGGGCCTTCGCGGGCATCGTGCATCTGGTCAACGACGCGTCCGGCCAGCCGCATGATGCGATGTATTTTTGGGCGACAGGTCTGCTGTCGTCGTTCCTTGACAATGCGCCGACCTACCTGGTGTTCTTCAATCTCGCCGGCGGCGACGCACAGACCTTGATGACGCAGGGCGCCACCACGCTGGCTGCGATTTCGGCGGGCGCGGTATTTATGGGCGCGAACAGCTATATCGGCAATGCGCCAAACTTCATGGTGAAGGCGATCGCGGAGTCGCGCGGCGTGCGCATGCCAAGTTTTTTTGCCTATCTGGGGTGGTCAGTCGCGATACTGGTACCGGTATTTCTCGTTACGACCTGGTTGTTCTTTTAGCGGTTGATGATGACGGAGCCGCTGACGGTTCCGTCGTGCTATTCGGAGAATTGCAATGCAGAAGATCCTTGTTGCCCGTCCGATTTTTCCGGATGTAATCGAACGCCTCAAACAGCATTTCGAGGTTGACTGGAACGACGGCGAGGTCCTCTCCGCCGAAGAACTGACGCGCCGTCTCGCAGACAAGGATGGCGCGCTGACCGCCGGCGATCCGGTCGGTGCGGCTGTGCTGGCGGCGGCGCCGCGGCTGCGGGTCGTGTCGAACATGGCGGTCGGCTACAACAATTTCGACATGGCTGCGTTCAATGCGGCGAACGTCCTCGGCACCAATACGCCGGACGTGCTGAACGAGTCGACCGCCGATTTCGGCTGGGCGCTGATGATGGCCGCAGCGCGCCGCGTCACCGAATCCGAACACTGGCTGCGCGCCGGCAAGTGGCAGAAGTGGGCATACGACGGCTTTCTCGGCACCGACGTGTATGGCTCGACGCTCGGTGTGATCGGCATGGGCCGCATCGGTCAGGCGCTGGCGCGCCGCGCCCGCGGCTTCAACATGCAGGTGATCTATCACAACCGCTCACGGGTCGCGCCTGAGATCGAAGCCGAACTGAACGCGCAGTATGTGTCGAAAGCGGAGTTGTTGAAGCGGGCCGATCACGTCGTACTCGTGTTGCCCTATACCAAAGACAACCATCACACGATTGGCGCAGCCGAACTCGCGCAGATGAAGCCGACCGCGACGCTCACCAACATCGCGCGTGGGGGCATTGTCGACGACGCGGCGCTGGTTGAAGCGTTGCGTGCGAAGCGCATCGCGGCGGCGGCCCTCGACGTTTATGAGGGCGAGCCGAACCTGAATCCGGCGTTGCTCACCGTGTCGAACGTCGTGCTGACACCGCATATCGCAAGTGCGACAGAATCGACCCGGCGCGCGATGGCCAACCTCGCCGCTGACAATCTGATCGCGGGGCTCGGCGAGGGTCCGAATGCGGGACGCCCGGCGAACCCGATCAACCCCGACGTGATCGGCAAGGCACGCGCATGACGATGATGTTGCTCGCGGCGATCGTGGTGCTGGCGGTCGCCTTGGTGATCGCCTTGCTGGTATTGATGCGTGGCGGCCGCCATGGCGATCTGGAGGCGCAACTCGACGACCTGGGCGACCACATCGGCTCGACCGCCGAAGCACAGACGCGCGCGTTCGAGCGGCTCGAGCGCGAGTTGCGCAGCGAGATTGTGGAAACCGCCCGCGTCTCGCGTACCGAGCTGAACGGCGGGTTCGCACAGTTTCAGCAGACGCTTGCCGCGCAGTTCACCAGCATGACAACGCTGCAGAACAACAAGATTGACGGCTTCGCGCAGCAACTCGTCAAGTTGACCGAAACGAACGCGCAGCAGCTCGAGGCGACGCGCCACAGCTTGCAACAGCAGGCCCAGCAGGCGCGCGACGAGCAGGGCGTGGCGCTGCGGCGCTTCGGCGAGACGCTGACCTTGCAACTGGGGCAGCTGACGGAGTCGAACGACCGCCGCTTCGCGGAAGTGCGCGCGACAATCGAACAGCGTCTGAAGGACATCGAGGCGAACAACTCGGCCAAGCTCGAGGAGATGCGTCGCACGGTGGACGAGAAGCTGCATGCCACGCTCGAGCAGCGCCTGGGTGAGTCGTTCAAGCAGGTGTCGGAGCGCCTCGAGCAGGTGCATCGCGGGCTAGGTGAAATGCAAACGTTGGCCGCAGGCGTGGGCGATCTGAAGAAGGTCTTGACTAACGTCAAGACGCGCGGCACATGGGGCGAGGTGCAGCTCGGAGCCTTGCTCGAACAATTGCTGACGCCGGATCAGTTTGCGAAGAATGTCGCGACCACACCGAAGAGCGGCGACCGGGTGGAATACGCCATCAAGCTGCCGGGCCGCCAGGACCCGGATGGCACCGCGGTGCCGGTATGGCTGCCGATCGATGCCAAATTCCCACGCGAGGATTACGAGCGCCTGATCGATGCCCAGGAGCGGGCCGATCCGGCGGCCGTCGAAGATGCGTCGCGCGCGCTCGAAGCACGTATTCGCGCCGAGGCCCGCACGATTGCGGAGAAATACGTCTCGCCGCCGCATACCACTGACTTCGCGCTGCTGTTCCTGCCAACCGAAGGACTCTACGCAGAGATCCTGCGCCGGCCGGGGCTCACGGATATGCTGCAGCGTGACTACCGCGTCACGATTGCCGGGCCGACCACGCTCACCGCGTTGCTCAACAGTTTGCAGATGGGCTTCCGCACGCTCGCCATCGAGAAGCGTTCAAGTGAGGTCTGGCAGGTGCTCGGCGCGGTGAAGACCGAGTTCGGCAAGTTCGGCGATGTGCTCGCGAAGACGAAGTCGCAGCTCGAGACGGTGACGCGTTCTATCGAAGCCGCAGAGACGCGCACCCGCATGATGAACCGCAAGCTGCGCGATGTCGAAGCGCTGCCGGGGGATGAAGCGAGTGGCTTACTGGGAGACGCGCTGCTCGGCGCGGATGCGGACGAATAGCGCGAGGGCGCGACTGAGAGGACGGCCCTCTCGACCGCCTGTCATCCGGCGTTCACTGCCGTTGTGCCCGCCAGCTTTTCCAGCGCCTCACCCGTGATGCGCACGACCCGCCAGTCGGACAGCACGGTCGCCCCCATCTTCTCGTAGAAGTTGATGGCCGGCTGGTTCCAGTCGAGCACCGTCCATTCGAAGCGACCGCATTGCCGCTCCACTGCCAAGGCCGCCAGTTCCTTCAGCATCTGCGTGCCGAGACCGCTGCCGCGCTGTGTGGGCTGCACGTACAGATCTTCGAGATACAGCCCGCGCCGACCGAGGAAGGTCGAGAAATTATGGAAGAACAGCGCATAAGCGACGATGCGGCCGTCTGCTTCCTGAGCCACCATGGCTTCCGACGACGGCCGTGCGCCGAACAGCGCATCATGCACGCCGGCTTCGGTGGCGACAAACAGATGGGTGAGCTTTTCGAACTCGGCCAGCTCGAGCATCAGCGAAAAGATGGCGCCGACGTCGGCGGGCGTGGCGGCACGGATCGTTGCGGTCATTACGCTTCCTCGGGTACGTCGCTCAACTGGATCTCGATGCCGCCGAAGCGCGAGGCCACCCAGTTATACGCATGGCAAGCAATCCACAGCAGCACGAACCCGAGGATGGCATTCAGCAACAGCGCGCTGAAGACGGTGCTCAACTCGACGGAACCGTAGCGGATAAACGCAACCAGCACGCCGAGCAGCACGATAGGTACGCTGAAGGTCAGATACACCAGGATCAGCGCCTTGGCAGTCTGTCCCGGCGCGATGAAAGAGATCTGTTTTTTCATGTAGGTCAAACCCGTTGGTCTTGGTGAGGGTAGGGGTAAGGGTTGGGAGCAGGAAGCCGGCGGGCGCGTCAGATCAGGCCGTCGAACAGCATGATGTCGACGTTCTCGCCGGAGGCGACGTCAGAGCGCTCGTGCTCGAGCACGATAAAGCAATTGGCTTCGCTCATCGAACTAAGGACGCCGGAGCTTTGCGAGCCGGTTGGCGTGACATGCCATTGGCCGCGGGCGTCGCGTTCGGCAACGCCGCGTTGATACTCGGTGCGCCCCGCGCGCTTGCGGATAACCTCGCGGCTGGCGGCCTGCAGGAGCGCAACCGGCTGCCGCGTAGCGCCGGACATGACCAGCAGTGCTTCGCGCACGATCTGGTAGAAAGTCACCATCACGGCGACCGGATTTCCCGGCAGACCGAAGAACAGCGCGGGCAGGCCGAGGCCTGGCCGTTCGCCCGACCAGACGCGGCCGAACGCGAGCGGACGCCCTGGACGCATCGCGAGACTCCAGAACGCGACGTCGCCGAAGGTCTGCAATAACTGCTGGGTGAAATCCGCTTCGCCGACCGAGACGCCGCCCGAGGTCAGGACCACATCGGCGCTCGCTGCTGCGCTGCGCAGCGCGGTTTCGAGCGCGGCGGGCTGATCGCGTACGACGCCGAAGTCGAGCGGATCGATGTTCATGCGCCGCAGCATGGCAAACAGCGTGTGACGGTTGCTGTCGTAGACGCAGCCTGGTTCGAGCGGCTCGCCGAGCGAACGCAGTTCGTCGCCGGTCGAAAAGAACGCCACCCGCAGACGCCGCCGCACCGGCACCTCGGCGATGCCGAGCGACGCGATCAGACCGAGATCCGCTGCGCGCAGGACGCGGCCGCTGCACAAGGCGGCGCTGCCGCTGGCGAGATCTTCGCCGGCGAGGCGCCGATTGGCGCCCCCGCGCACGGCGGAGGCGGGAAACTGGATCGTATCGCCGCTGCGCGTAACCAGTTCCTGCAGCACGACCGTGTCGCAACCGGCCGGCATGCAGGCGCCCGTCATGACCCGGACACATTGCGTGGCTGCCACGGCGCCGCCAAACGGATGACCGGCCAGCGCCTTGCCGGCGACCGTGAGTTCGACCGCGGCCGACGGATTCGCGAGCGCGGCGCTCTGGAATGCGTAGCCGTCCATGGCCGAGTTGTCGTGCGCGGGCACGTCGCTTGGCGAAACGATGTCTTCGGCCAGCACGCGGTCGAGCGCGTCGTGCAGCGGCACACGTTCAATGGCGGTGACGGGCGTGGCCCACTGCCGCACGATTTCCTGCGCGGCCGTTACCGGCAACGCATGAGGATCGTACTGGGCGACGCAACTGGAAAATTCGTTAAGCGTGGTCATGAATGGAGAAGCGTCGCGACCGGATGCGGTTGGCCGGACGCGTTGGCCGCACTCGAATCCGATGGCCGCCGTGCGGCCGGAGCAGGACAACTGCGGCGACCTCCGTGACGTCTCAGTGACGCTCAAGGTCGGCGAGTTCTTGCAAAGAATTGATATTGTAAAACGCGCGCTCATCGGGAAAGGCGACTTCAGCCGTCCTGTGGCGCGCGTACCACGCGCGCACCTTGCGTTCACCCGCGTCCAGAAAGGCTGCCAGGTCGTCGGCCAGACTCGTGCGCAACATTGCGAAGACGGGGTGAATCGACGACTCTCCGTGCGCGTCGATGGTCGTGACGGTGGCGATATCGACCGCGTCCGAGTCGAAGGCAAGTGCTAGGCGCGCGGCAAGATCGGCCGGTAGCCCGGGCGAGTCGCACGGCGCGCTCAGCACGAATTCCGTGCGGGCGGCGCGCAAGCCGGCCAGCAGGCCCGCCAAGGGCCCGGGGAAGCCCGCCACGGTGTCTGCCACGACGGTCGCGCCGAACGGCGCGGCGAGCCCGGCGTAGACCTCGGCGTGGCGGTTGGCGTTGATCAGGAGCGGGCCGGTCTGCGCGGCGAGCCGCTTCAGGACATGCGCCGCGAGCGGCTCGCCATGCAGCAGTTGGAGCCCTTTGTCGACGCCGCCCATGCGCGTGCCGCGGCCGCCGGCGAGGACGAGGCCGGTGAGGTTGGCGGTGATGACATTCATGGGCAACGCAGCCTCAACCGCCGATGTACGACATTTCGACCCGGCGCTCGTCCGGGGAATGGAGTGCGGCATCGCCGCTGCCGCGCAACTGTGAATAGCGATCGGTGCGGGCCTGCCAGATATGCGCGACCGCCGAGGCGATCTCGGCGTCGCTCGAACCGTTGCGCACGAGCGCGCGCAGGTCGTGTCCCGCCGACGCGAACAGGCACAGGTAGAGCTTGCCTTCGGTCGAAAGCCGGGCCCGCGTGCAGGTTCCGCAGAACGCGCGCGTGACGCTCGAAATCACTCCGATTTCGCCGCTGCCGTCCGTGTAGCCCCAGCGTTGCGCGGTTTCGGCGGCGCTGTGGGCCTCGAGCGGCGCGAGCGGGAAGTGCTCGGCGATCCGCGCCACGACGTCGGCAGACGGCAGCACTTCGGCCATGTTCCAACCGTTCGATGTGCCGACATCCATGTATTCGATAAAGCGCAGCACGCAACCCGAACCTTTGAAGTGGCGCGCCATCGGCACGATTTCCGTGTCATTCGTGCCGCGTTTGACCACCATGTTGACCTTGACCGGCGTGAGGCCGACCGCCTGGGCCACGGCAATGCCTTCGAGCACATCGTCCACCGCAAAGTCGGCGTCGTTCATGTGGCGAAACAGCGTGTCGTCGATGGCGTCTAGGCTTACCGTCACGCGGGTGAGTCCGGCGTCCTTGAGGCTGCGCGCCTTGCGGGCGAGCAGCGAGCCATTGGTGGTGAGCGTGAGATCGAGCGGCCGGCCTTCCGGCGTGGTGAGCAGCGCGAGCCGCTCGATGAGGAATTCCAGGTTTTTGCGCAACAGCGGTTCGCCGCCGGTTAGGCGGATTTTTTCGACGCCATGCGCGACGAACAACCGGGCCAGCCGTTCGATCTCCTCGAAGCTCAGCAGCGCGCTGTGCGGCAGGAACGCGTAATCCTTGTCGAACACTGCCCGCGGCATGCAGTAGACGCAGCGGAAGTTGCAGCGATCCGTGACCGAGATGCGCAAATCCTGCAGCGGGCGCGACAGGGTGTCGCGCAGCACGCCGCTTGGCGTCTGCACGGGGCCGGAGAAGACCGGCACCGCGCTGACATCGGCAACAGGGATGATGCGTCTGGCCATGGAAGGCTGAATGGTGCTTTAAGAGGTACAGACTTCTATTTTAGCGGAAGGGAGGCCGGGTCATAGTGGGGCGAACGCGCGCCCGGACATAACAAAAAAAGCCCGCCGGTGACGGCGGGCTTTCTGAGCCACGGGCTTACTACTGCCCGGGAGCGATGGCTTACTGCTGGTGCTTCGCCGTTTCGACCTGTTCCATCGGCGCGCTGTCGGCCTGCGGCAGCGGCTTGCGCTCGCGCGGCACGCGGGCCGGCTTGACGGTCTGCGCAGCGGCTTCCTGCGCCGCATGCAGCTTGGCGGTGTCGGTATTGACCCACACGAGGCCGGCGCTTTCCAGCACCGGCTTCAGGGCTTCCGGCGATAGGCCGTTGCGTGCTGCCGGCTGCGCGGCGGCGACCGGTGCCGGTTCGACGGCTTGCACGGGCGCTTGCTCGGCAACGATGGCCGGTTGCGTTGCAGCCGGGGCGGCGGCTTCGGCATGGACCTGCGGCGCGGCTTCGGCCACAGGCTGGGCTTCGACCGGCGCGGCAACCTGGACGGCCGGAGCCACCGATGCTGCATCGCTTACGGGCGCGTGAGCGACCACCGGCTCTGCGGCGGCCGGCTCAACCGCTGCCGGCGCCTGCACGGGCACTTCAACCGCCGCTGCTTCAACGGCTGCGTGCGTCGCTTCGACGAGCGTTGCGGCATCGGTCACGACCGGTGCTGCAAGGGTAACCTCGGCAACCGGAGCGGCCGGAGCAGCCGGAACCGGCGTCGGCTCAGGTTGTGCAACCACCGGCGCTTCCGAAACAGCGGGTTCAGCGGCCGGCGTCGGCACGAAGGCTTCCGCTTTGGCTGCCTGCTCTGCAGCTAGAACCGGTGTTTCGGTTGCAGCGTGCAGTTCGGCGACGACCTCGGTTTCCGTTGCAACCGCGGCGACCACCACTTCAACCGGCGCGACTGCCGTCGTTTCGTGACGCGGCTGCTGAGCCGGAGCCTCGATCGCTGCGCTGGCCGTCTCGCTGTCCGCTTCGGCGCTTTCAACTGCCTCAGCACCCTCGGCACCTTCCGCGCCAACGTTACCGTTCACGCCTTCTTCTTCACGCTCGCGACGACCGCCACGGCGACCGCGACGGCGGCGGCGGCGTTCTTCACCTTCGCGTGCCACGGCTTCCTGATCGACCGGCGCGCCACCTTCGACGTTACCTGCCTGGTTCTGCGCCAGCAGATCCTGGTTTTCGTCCTGGCTCAGTGCTTCAGCGCCTTCCGGCTGTTGCTTGCGACGCTCACCGCGTTCTGGGCGCTCCCCACGCTCACGACGCTCGCCCCGTTCCTGGCGCTCGCCACGTTCGGCGCGCGGTGCGCTTTCCACGCTTTCACCACGGTCCTGGCCACGCTCGGGACGGTTGTCACGGCCTTCGCCGCGGTTATCACGACCCTCGCGGCCTTCGCGCGGTTCACGGTTAGCACGCGGCTCGCGGACCTCACGGCCTTCGCGGCTCTCACGCGGTTCACGTGCCTCGCGTGCTTCACGCGGCTCACGGCCTTCGCGCGTCTCACGGCCTTCGCGTTCGTCGCGACGCTGCGACGGCTGGCCTTGACGGCCGCCGACGACAGCAGCACCTTCGCCGCGAGCGGCGCCATCACGGCCGGTTGCGCCGCCACGGCGATTGCGGTTGCGGTCACCGCCGCGCTCGCCGGTACGCTCACCGCGTTCCGGACGATCGCCGCGGGCCGGACGCGCCGTCGTCTCGGCGGGCGCCGGAGCGACCGGTGCCGGAGCAGCCGGCGCCATGCCGAACAGGTTCTTCAGCCAGCCAATGAAGCCACCGCCAGCCGGCGTCACTGCGACAGGCGCAGGCGTAGCCGGTGCAGCCGGACGAACCGGTGCGCTCGGCGCCGGCTTCTCGGGCGTGATGCCCTTGACCGCCGCTTCCTGCTTCGGCTTCACTTCTTCGGCTCGCTTGCTGTAACCGGTTTCCGATTCCAGTTCGCGGGCCGCTTCTTCGGCCATCTTCCACGATGCACGCGGCTCGTCGAGGCGCGCATCGTCGTGACGCAGGCGCTCGAGCTTGTAATGCGGCGTGTCGAGGTGTTTGTTCGGGATCAGGACGACATTGACCTTGAAACGCGACTCGATCTTGTTGATTTCGGCACGCTTCTCGTTCAACAGGAAGGCGGTCACTTCGACCGGCACCTGGCAATGGATTGCCGCGGTGTTTTCCTTCATCGCTTCTTCCTGAATGATCCGCAGCACTTGCAGGGCGGACGATTCGGTATCTCGGATGTGGCCCGTGCCGTTACAACGCGGGCAGGTCACGTGGCTGCCTTCCGACAGAGCCGGGCGCAGACGCTGGCGCGACAGTTCCATCAGGCCGAAACGCGAAATCTTGCCCATCTGGACGCGCGCACGGTCGTGCTTCAACGCATCTTTCAGGCGCTGTTCGACTTCGCGCTGGCTCTTGGCCGATTCCATGTCGATAAAGTCGATCACGATCAGGCCGCCCAGGTCGCGCAGGCGCAACTGGCGGGCCACTTCGTCGGCGGCTTCGAGGTTGGTGCGGGCAGCGGTTTCCTCGATGTCGGCGCCCTTGGTGGCGCGCGCCGAGTTCACGTCGATGGCCACCAGCGCTTCGGTGTGGTCGATCACGATCGCGCCGCCCGAGGGCAGCGGCACCGTGCGCGAGTACGCCGTTTCGATCTGGTGTTCGATCTGGAAACGCGAGAAAAGCGGCACGTCGTCGTGATACCGCTTCACCTTGCTGACATTATCCGGCATCACGATATCCATGAAGGCGCGGGCCTGGTCATGGATTTCGGTGGTGTCGATGAGGATTTCGCCAATGTCAGGCTGGAAATAGTCGCGAATCGCGCGGATCACCAGGCTCGATTCGAGATAAATCAGCATCGGCTGACCGGTCGAACCGCTTTGCGACGCGGCTTCGATGGCGCGCCACAGCTGCATCAGGTAGTTCAGGTCCCACTGCAGCTCTTCGGCGGAACGGCCAATGCCGGCCGTGCGCGCGATGATGCTCATGCCTTCCGGCAATTGCAGCTGCGCCATGGTTTCGCGCAGTTCCTGACGGTCGTCGCCCTCGATCCGGCGCGACACGCCGCCGCCGCGCGGGTTGTTCGGCATCAGGACCAGATAACGGCCTGCCAGCGAAATGAAGGTAGTGAGGGCGGCGCCCTTGTTGCCGCGTTCTTCCTTTTCGACCTGAACGATCAGTTCCTGACCTTCTTTCAGGGCGTCCTGGATACGGGCGGAACGCATGTCGACGCCGTCACGGAAATACTGACGGGCGACTTCCTTGAACGGCAGAAAACCGTGGCGGTCTTCGCCGTAGTTGACGAAACAGGCTTCGAGCGACGGCTCGATGCGGGTGATGATGCCCTTGTAAATATTGCCTTTGCGCTGTTCGCGACCGGCGGTTTCGATGTCGATATCGATGAGTTTTTGCCCATCGACGATGGCTACGCGCAGTTCTTCCTGCTGCGTTGCGTTGAACAACATTCGTTTCATTGAACGGCTCCAGAGCGGCTTAGCCTGCCCACGCCTTCTCGTTTGTCGGACGCAAAGGACGATCAGGGCAGCGGCATGCCGCGCCTTATTGTGTTTTCACAAAGCACGCTGGAGCGGGAAAAATGGCGGGAGAATTGCCTGAGAGGGCCCGGTCCACACAAAAGGACACGGTGCCGCAGGGCACATGCGAACACGGCTTCAAATAACGACCCGACACGCCGCGGGTTCTGCCGGCTGACCTGGATCTGCCTTCGTCCACTCGCGCCGGTGCGCCAACTGGGCGCGTGACCGGAGGGTCGAAGGATGGGGTCATGCCGCAGCGGGAAGTTCGCGCAAAAGGCGCGTCTTTTCTCGCCGGGGGTGTCTCGCCTCATTTTGACGTCGCCATGTCTTGTACTTTCTACAAGACGCCTCGGGCGCACGCCGTATTTTCGCAACTGGAAGCCTCGTCCTGCAGGGCGTCAAACCGCCCGATACCAAGGCTCGCAGTTAAATTCTTTTTTGCCAAAATTCCGTTACCGCGGAGCCGACCATGACCGAACGCGCCTGTGGGCGCCGTCCCTG
>Ga0302311_10006745_pt1 | contig 11818 bp, 12 predicted proteins | sample III_Palsa_N1_3_FD_200449 | JGI IMG/M metagenome (GOLD analysis project Ga0302311, IMG submission 200449) | Peat permafrost microbial communities from Stordalen Mire near Abisko, Sweden - III_Palsa_N1_3 | ecosystem: Environmental > Terrestrial > Soil > Palsa > Peat permafrost | place: Sweden...
GCGGTTCGGCCCCGGCCTCCGCACCGGCCTCCGCCGCCCCCCAGGGAAGGCATCGCCGACCGGCGGGCTGAGACGGCTCAGGAGGCGGTGCCGGTCTTGCCCGGCACGACCGGGTAGATCTGCAGCGTCGGGCAGCCGGGCACGGGCGCGAGCACCACGCGGGTGGACTGCCGGGTGCCGGGGGGTGTGACCAGCAGGGCCCCGTAGCTGGGGCAGCCGGTCGCGTTCCCGCTGGGCACGTCCACGGCCGAGAGCAGCGCCGAGGCGCTGGCGCCGGGGGCCAGGGTCACCGTGGACACGGTGCTGGTGCCCAGGTAGCCCTGGGTGACCCGCTGCGCCTGGACGGCCTGCTGGTTGTTCGCGTTCAGTCCGGCGACCCCGGGGAACCCGTAGAGGGTGCAGGTGTGGTCGGAGACGTTCATGAAGAGCAGCGGGATGCCGATGTGCCCGGCCGCGCCGTTGCTCTGCCCGTCCCCGACGCTGATCTGCGCACCGGTGCAGGCGGGGGTGGCGGGGGTGCCGCCGGCCTGGGTACCGGTCGGCGCGGGGGCCGTGGTCGGGGTGGACCCGGACGTCGGTGCGGAGGCCGAGGCCGTCGTCGTTGACGACCCGGTCGACGCTGCCGTCGACGACCGGATCGTGGGCGCGGTGGTGCCGCCGACGGAGGTGCAGGCCGTCAGGCCCAGCCCGAGCGCGGCCGTGGTCAGGATGAGGCGGACCGGTACGGTCGCGGATGTCTTCGGGAGTCTCATGCCTGGTGAGACGTGCGGCCGCGACGCACAGTTCTGACGTGGTGTCACGGTTCGGTGTGGATGGGGTAACGCCTTCACCGCGCGTCCGCGGGGTGCGGGGCGATCGGGCCGTCCGGGGTGCTGAGGCGCCGTTCGCACAGCTCGGCCAGGACCGCGTAGCCGGCCGCGCCCATCAGCTCGATCAGCTCGGGCCGGTAGCTGATGTAGACCGGGTCGGGGCCGACGTGGGCGTCGGGGCTGCCGGTGCACCACCACTGCAGGTCGTGGCCGCCGGGGCCCCAGCCCCTGCGGTCGTACTCGCCGATGGTGACCTGGAGGTACTTGCTGTCGTCCGGGCGCTCGATCCAGTCGTAGGTGCGGCGCACCGGGAGCTGCCAGCACACGTCGGGCTTGGTCTCCAGCGGCTCCTTGCCCTCGGCGAGCGCCAGGGTGTGGAGGGAGCAGCCCTCGCCGCCGGGGAAGCCGGGGCGGTTGAGGAAGATGCACGCGCCGTCGACCCGGCGGGTGCGCAGGTCGCCGTCCTCGTCGGGCTCGCTGATGCCCTTGGGGCCCGTGCCCTGCTTGTGGAACTGCCAGGTCTCCGGCGTGAGCCGGGCCGCGTGCCCGAGGACGCGCTCCCGGTCGTCGTCGTCGGACCAGTGCGCGCCGAGGGTGCAGCAGCCGTCACTGGCGCGTCCGGGCCTGATGCCGTGGCAGCCGCGGCCGAAGATGCAGGTCCAGCGGGAGGTGAGCCAGGTCAGGTCGCAGCGGAAGACCTGTTCGGCATCCTCGGGGTCGGCGAACTCCGCCCAGGCGCGCGCGAAGTCCAGCGGGACCTCGCGCTTGCGGGCCGCCGCTGCGGCCTTCTTCGCAGCCTTCTCGACTGCCTTGCGATCGGTGAGGGTGATGTCTACGGCTGGCACTCGTCCAGCCTATGGCCTGCGGCCTCTGACCGGCGGCTCCGCCCGTGGCCATGGCCGCGGGGATGCGATACGTTTTTACCGACACACTGTCGGAAAGACTCCCTGTGGAGGACCGGATGACCGAGACCGCCGCCCCCGTGGAGGCAGCAGGCTTCGCCGCGCTGCTGCGCACCGCCACCGCGAAGCACCACCAGGAGGTCCAGCAGTCCTCGTTCATGGGGGATCTGCTGGGCGGAAGGCTCGGTGTCGACGCGTACGCGGAGCTCGCCGGGCAGCTCTGGTTCGTCTACAGCGCGCTGGAGCAGGCCGGCCGGGAGCTGGCGGGGCACCCCGTCGTCGGCCCCTTCGTCGACCCCGGCCTCCACCGCACCGAGGCGCTCACCCGCGACCTGCTCCACCTGCGGGGGAGCCGCTGGCAGCAGGATCTGGTCGAGCTTCCCGCCACCGCCGGCTACGCCGCCCGGCTGCGCGAGGTCGCGGGCGAGTGGCCCGGCGGTTTCATCGCCCACCACTACACCCGCTACCTCGGCGACCTGTCCGGGGGTCAGATCGTCCGCGGTATTGCCGAGAAGGCCTGGGGGTTCGAACACAAGGGCGATGGCGTCCGCTTCTATGTGTTCGAGGAGATCGGCAGTCCCGCGGCGTTCAAGCGCGAGTACCGGGCGAAGCTGGACGCGGCCGGGGCCGCCCTCGGCGACATCGAGCAGCGCCGGATCGCCGAGGAGGCGGGCCGCGCGTTCCTGCTGAACACCGCCCTGTTCCAGGACCTCGGGGGCCGCTACGCAGCGTCAATCGCGTAGCGTGGGGAGTTATGCGACTTGGCGTGCTCGACGTGGGATCCAACACCGTCCACTTCCTGGTGGTGGACGCGCACCCCGGTGCCGCACCGGTGCCCGCCTATTCGCACAAGATCGAACTCAGGCTGGCCGAGCTGCTGGACGCGGAGGGCGCGATCCGCGAGGACGGCATAGAGCAGCTGATCGACATGGTCTCCTCGTCGATGCGGGTCGCCGAGGACAAGGGCGTCGAGGAGGTCCTGCCCTTCGCCACCTCGGCGGTGCGGGAGGCGGTCAACGGCGAGGACGTGCTGAAGCGTGTCGAACGCGAGACCGGCGTCGAACTGCGGGTCCTCTCCGGCGGCGACGAGGCGCGGCTGACCTTTCTCGCCGCACGCCGCTGGTACGGCTGGTCCGCCGGGCGGCTGCTGCTGCTCGACATCGGCGGCGGCTCGCTGGAGATCGCCTGCGGCGTGGACGAGCAGCCCGACGCCGCCGTGTCGCTGCCGCTCGGGGCCGGCCGGCTCACCGCCGGCTGGCTCCCCGGCGACCCGCCCACCGCCGAGGCGGTGCGGGCGCTGCGCCGCCATGTCCGGGCGCAGATCGCGCGCACGGTCGGCGAGGTCGCCCGCGTGGGCGCGCCGAACCAGGTCGTCGGCACCTCCAAGACCTTCAAGCAGCTGGCCAGGATCACCGGTGCGGCCCGCGAGGCCGACGGCCCGTTCCAGGTGCGGCGGCTCACTCGGACGGCAATCGCCGAGTGGGTGCCGAAGCTGGCGGTGATGTCGGCCGCGCAGCGGGCGGTGCTGCCCGGCGTGTCCGAGGGCAGGGCCCGGCAGCTGCTGGCCGGGGCCCTGGTGGCGGACGGGGCGATGGACCTGTTCGGGGTACAGGAACTGGACATCTGTCCGTGGGCGCTGCGCGAAGGCGTGATCCTGCGCCGGCTGGACCAGATGGAGGGCGTCCAGTAGCGTCCGGCGGCTCGATCGGGTGTCCGGATTGCGGCATGCGCGGCCGGACCTTGTCCCGCTCAGCCGCCGACGCGCATACGCTGTGTTCCGTGGCGGAACCAGAGGAGCCCTCGGGCCGGACCCGTGGGGCGCGTGCGGCGAAGGCGACCGGCAGTGCGGCCAAGCGGGCCGTCGCGGCGAAGAAGGCCGTGGCCAGGACCGCGGTGGCGAAGACGTCCGTGGCCAAGACCGCTGTGACGAAGAAGGCCACGGCGAAGAAGGCCGCGAAGCAGGAGGCGAGAGCGGTCGCCAAGCCCGCCCCGCCGAAGGCCAGGGCGAAGGTCCAGCCGGTGCCGCAGCGGGACGGCGGGCTGCACGTCCCCGGCCGGACGATCGTCATCCCCGACGCCAAGGTCGCCCTGTCCACCGCCTCGGTCTACCCCGAGAACACCGCCGCCGCCTTCGAGATCGCCGGCCGCCTCGGCTACGACGGCGTCGAGGTCATGGTGTGGACCGACCCGATCAGCCAGGACATCGACGCGCTGCGCCGCCTGTCCGACTACCACGGCGTCCCGATCCTCGCGGTCCATGCGCCCTGCCTGCTGATCACCCAGCGGGTGTGGGGCACCGACCCGTGGGCGAAGCTGGTGCGGGCCCGCGCCGCGGCTGAGAAGCTGGGCGCATCCGCGGTCGTGGTCCACCCGCCCTTCCGCTGGCAGCGGCAGTACGCGCGGGACTTCGTCCAGGGCATCTGGCGGATGGCTGAGGAGACCGACGTCCGGTTCGCCGTGGAGAACATGTACCCGTGGCGCTACCGCGACCGCGAGGTCGCCGCCTACCTGCCCGACTGGGACCCCACCGACGAGGACTACCGCCACTTCACCGTCGACCTCTCCCACGCCGCCACCTCCCGCACCGACGCGCTGGCGATGGTCGACCGCATGGGCGACCGGCTCGCGCACGTCCATCTCGCGGACGGCTCCGGCTCCGCGAAGGACGAGCACCTGATCCCCGGGCGCGGCACCCAGCCCTGCGCGGAGCTGCTGGAACGCCTCGCCCGCACCGGATTCGACGGCCATGTGGTGCTGGAGGTCAACACCCGCCGCTCGCCTGGCCCGGTCGAACGCGAGGCCGAACTGGCGGAGGCGCTGGCCTTCACCCGTCTCCATCTCGCCACCGCCGCTCAGGTAGGTTCGAGCAGGAACTGAGCTGCGAACGGGAGTCAGTAGATGGAAACGTCGTCCTTCCTGCACGGTACGAACCTCTCCTCTTCGTTCGGCGCGGTGGCCGCCGAGTACGAGGCGGCCCGCCCCACCTACCCGGACGCCCTGTTCGACGCCATCGAGGAGCTGAGCGGCCGCGGGCTGGCGGGTGCCAGGGTCCTCGACGTCGGCGCGGGCACGGGCATATCGACCCGGCTGCTGCGGGACCGGGGAGCGGATGTCGTCGCGGTCGAGCCCACGCCGGGGATGGCCGCGCAGCTGCGCGTGGGCGCCCCGGACATCCCGCTGGTGCGGGCGGACGGCAATGCGCTGCCCTTCGCGGACGGCAGCGCGGATCTCGTCACCTACGCCCAGTCGTTCCACTGGACCACTCCGGCGAAGTCGGTGCCGGAGGCGATGCGGGTACTGCGGCCGGGCGGGGCGCTGGCACTGTTCTGGAACGTCAAGGACCGCACCCGGGGGTGGCCGCAGCAGCAGGAGCAGCGCATGATCGCGGTCTGCCCGCAGTACCACGGCTACGGCGGCGTGAACGAGAGCGTGCCGTCAATGGAGGACCACGGGCTGCGGGTCGGCAAGGCGGTGCTGCAGTGGAGCCGCAGCATCACCGTCGACCAGGCGGTGGCCGACCTCGGGTCGCGTTCGTACCTGGCGGTGCTGGAGCCCGGCTACCGGGCCGAGGTGCTGGCCGCCGAGCGGGTCGCGCTGCTGGAGGTGTTCCCGGAGGGGGTCGTGGTCGAGGACTACGACCTGGACCTGACGGTGGGGGTTCGCCCGTAGGCGTGTGCGGGGAACTGCGCGAGCAACCAGCCACGACCCGCGGGCTTTCCGGATGGCGAGACGTGGCGTCCAGAACTGAGGCCCACGGCGTAGGCTCGATCGTCAACGACGAAGGAGTTGAGCACAGTGCCCGAGCTGAGGTCTCGTACGGTCACCCACGGTCGGAACATGGCGGGAGCCCGCGCCCTCCTCCGCGCGGCCGGCGTAGCGCGCGAGGACTTCGGCAAGCCGATCATCGCGGTGGCCAACAGCTTCACCGAGTTCGTGCCCGGGCACACCCACCTCCAGCCCGTCGGCCGGATCGTCTCCGAGGCGATCCAGGCCGCCGGAGGCATCCCGCGCGAGTTCAACACCATCGCCGTCGACGACGGCATCGCCATGGGCCACGCCGGGATGCTCTACTCGCTGCCCTCGCGCGACCTGATCGCCGACTCCGTCGAGTACATGGTGCAGGCGCACTGCGCGGACGCGCTCATCTGCATCTCCAACTGCGACAAGATCACCCCCGGCATGCTGATGGCAGCCATGCGGCTGAACATCCCGACCGTGTTCGTCTCCGGCGGGCCGATGGAGGCCGGAAAGGCCACCCTGGTCGACGGCACCGTCCGCAAGCTGGACCTGATCAACGCGATCTCGGACGCGGTCAACGAGAACGTCTCGGACGAGGACATCGCCCGCATCGAGGAGAACGCCTGTCCGACCTGCGGGTCGTGTTCGGGCATGTTCACCGCCAACTCGATGAACTGCCTGACCGAGGCCATCGGCCTGTCCCTCCCGGGCAACGGCTCGATCCTGGCCACCCACACCGCCCGCAAGGAGCTGTACCAGGCCGCGGGCCGCACCGTCGTCGAGATCACCAACCGCTACTACGGCGGCGACGACGTCTCCGTCCTGCCCCGCAATGTCGCCACCCGCGCCGCGTTCGAGAACGCCGTCGCGCTGGACATCGCCATGGGCGGCTCGACCAACACCATCCTGCATCTGCTCGCCGCCGCCCAGGAGGCCGAGCTGGACTTCGACATGCGGGACATCGACGCGCTGTCGCGCCGCCTGCCGTGCCTGTCCAAGGTCGCGCCCAACGGCGCGTACTACATGGAGGACGTCCACCGCGCCGGTGGCATCCCGGCGATCCTGGGCGAGCTGTACCGGGGCGGCCTGCTCAACGAGGACGTCCACACCGTGCACAGCCCCTCCATGGCGGACTGGCTGAAGACCTGGGACGTGCGCGGCGGCTCGCCCTCCGCCGAGGCCGTCGAGATGTGGCACGCCGCGCCCGGCTGCGTCCGCTCGGCGACCGCGTTCTCGCAGTCCGAGCGCTGGGACACGCTCGACACCGACGCGGCGAACGGCTGCATCCGCGACATCGAGCACGCCTACTCCACCGAGGGCGGCCTGGCGATCCTCTACGGCAACATCGCCGCGGACGGCAGCGTCGTGAAGACGGCCGGCGTCGACGAGTCGCTCTGGCGCTTCCAGGGCCCGGCCGTGGTGGTCGAGTCGCAGGAGGCGGCGGTCGAGGCGATCCTCACCAAGCGCATCAAGGAGGGCGACGTCGTCGTCATCCGCTACGAGGGCCCCAAGGGCGGTCCCGGGATGCAGGAGATGCTCTACCCGACCTCGTACCTCAAGGGCCGCGGCCTGGGCAAGGCCTGTGCGCTGATCACCGACGGTCGCTTCTCCGGCGGCACCTCGGGCCTCTCCATCGGCCATGTCTCCCCGGAGGCGGCGTCGGGCGGCGTGATCGCACTCGTCGAGGACGGCGACCTGATCACCATCGACATCCCGGCGCGCACGATGCGGCTGGAGGTCTCCGAGGAGGAGCTCGCCGCGCGCCGCATCGCGCTGGAGGCCAGTGGCGGCTACCGGCCCCAGGAGCGGCACCGCCCGGTGTCGGCCGCGCTGCGCGCCTACGCGGCGATGGCGACCAGCGCCGACAAGGGCGCGGTCCGGGATGTGTCGCGACTCGGCTGACCGGGCCCCGCGGCCCGCTGCCGCATAATCGGAGACGTGTCCGAGAACAATGCACCCACCCCTGACCCCATCCGCTTCTTCGGGACGGGGTGGGTCACCCACGACACCGCGTACTGGCTGCGGCGCGTCGGCGTGAGCGTCGGCGCGCTCGCCGCTGCCTGCGCGGGGGCGGAGCTGATGCGCCTGGCCGTGGAGGGGGTCGCCGTCTCCAAGGGCGGATCGCTGATCAATGTCCTGCTGGTGGGGGCCATCGTGATCTGCACCGCCATAGCGGCGGTCCGCACCTGGGGCCGGCTGAGCAAGGGCAGGGACTCGCTGACCGGCTGGATGGCGGACGAGAAGTCCGTGGGGCCGATGCTGATGATCGGCTTCGTCGGCGCGCTGGTCGCCTATTTCCTCCGCAGCCTGGTGGAGGCCCCGGGCGAGGCGGAGAAGCGCTCCCGCTACGACCTCGCCCAGGCTGCCTTCGCCCGCCGCCGCACCGCCCCCGCCACCAGGGGCAAGCGCCGCTGACGCGCGGTCAGGTGCGGGAGTCCACGCCGCAGACCCCGGCCTTCTGCGACGGGACCGTGCTGCGGTCGTAGGGGTCCTCGGTCGGACCGGTCGGTTCGGACGGCGCGGCGCCGCTCTGCAGGTAGCTGGGGAACGCCGGATTGAGGTAGCCGTTGTAGACGCCGCAGGCGGAGTTGCCGATGATCGGCTCCCAGTTGGTGAGCCACAGGGTGCCGGGCGTGTGCTGGTAGGACGCGGCGTCGGCCACATCGAAGTCGATGATGCGACGCACGATGCTGCGGGCCACATCGGTGCCGTCGGCGGAGTCCCCCGAGGCGGCGGGGCCCGCGGGCCGCAGCGCGTACACGAAGGTGTAGTCCGCGTGGATCGCCAGCCCCCCGCTGCCGTCGCCCTTGTAGGTGAGCTCCCCCATCGCCTTGACCACCGATCCGTCGAGCAGCGCCTGCTGCGGGTCGAAACGGGTGATCAGGTCGGTGGGGTCGTTCTTCTCCGAGGGGTGGGCCAGGTCGGTCTGCAGCTGGGAGACCAGCGAGGTCTCCTTGGGGTCGATCAGGCCGATCGCCTCCGAGGGGTAGCCGCCGGCCAGGATCGAGGGGTCGAGGTTCGAGTCGACCAGGAACTCCTTGGCCTTCTGCAGGTAGGAGGCGACGGTGGAGCTGCTGTAGACGCCGACCGACTGGGCGGCCGGGACCACGATCGAGCTCGCGCCCTGGGACCAGGTGAGCGCGGGCGAGCCGGCGAAGGGGTCCGACAGCGTGGCGACACCGGGGGCGGCGGTCGGCGGGGCGGTCGGCCGAGTCGTCTCCGGAGCCTGCAGGCTGGGCGTCGCCGTCGGCGAGGAGGCCGGGTCGAACGGGCCGCCGGCGCTGCCGTTCGGGCTGCTGTTGCCGCCGCCGAAGTGCTTGCTGAACCAGGTGCGGGTGGCCAGGGGGTTCATCGCGACCAGCACCAGACCCACTGCGATCAGGATGAACAGCGGTGCCTGGAGCCGCCCGCCGAACGTGCGCCGGGGCTTGGGAGCCCCCACGGTGTAGAGCTTCTGCTTGCGGCCGTACCAGCGACGTCTGGCGGTCGGGGCGGGGCGGAAGGAGGTGTCGGTCGGCGGCTCGTGCTTCCACTTCTCGGCGAGCATCCGCGCGCGGGCGGATCCCTCCTTCTGCCGTGCGTCGCGAACGAAGTCCTCGTTCAGGACCAGCCCCTCGAAGGGGTCGGGTTCATTGGACGGGGGCTGGGGATCTTCGAGCGTCGGCACCGCGACAGTATGCCGATGATCAAACGTGTGTACGGAAAGAGTCAGGTAAGAACAGGGGCCCGCTGTCTGCTTCCTGTGGGTATCTCCCGGTCCGGGGTCACGGGTTCTTGCGGCTGCGGCGGCTCGCGGCCACGGAGCCGACGACACCGATGACCGCGCCGACGATCGCGGCGTGCCACAGGCCGGTCCAGATGCTCGCGAAGACACCCGAGCTGCTCAGGAAGAACTGGGTGATGGTGTTGGTCACGAAGAGGGCGCCGGCCGGAACGGCCGCCGTCTGCCACGGGTGCTCCGCCGCCCAACGGCGCAGGCGGCGGTCGCCGCCCTTGTTGGACACGACCGAGCCGATGCCGCCGATCAGGAAGAACAGGCACAGCGCGAGGCTGGCCGGTCCCGCCAGGATGCTGAGCGACCAGTGCAGGGTGATCAGATCAATGCCGACGGCTGCCGCACCGGCGACCAGGCCGACGGCACCCGCGGTACGCCACGGCCCGAGCGTCGCCGAAGCGACGGCGAGCTGCTGGGATTCACGGGGCGAGACATCGCTGCTAGTCATAAGTCAACGGTGCGCCGTCGCGGGCCCGAACGCTATAGGGGACAACCCCGAGTTTGCCCCTACTACCCTGCGTCGACCCGCATTCCCGGTCCCCTGCTCCTACGCTGGGACGCACCCCATCTCCGCCGGAGGCCGCCATGCTGTCCCGTCAGCTCCTGCTGGCCGCCTCGCGCAGCGCCGCCGCCCGCCGGGCGGTGGTGACCGCACCGGTCACCCGGGCCCTGGTGGACCGGTTCATCGCCGGGGAGCAGCGCGACGACGCCGTCAGCGCCACCGAGGGGCTGATCGTCTGCGGGCTGCAGGCGAGCCTGGACTTCCTCGGCGAGGACACCACCGACGAGGCAGGCGCCGACGCCGTCCGCGACGAGTACACCGGGCTGCTGGCCCGCCTCGGCGAGGACGGGTTCGGCCGCGGGGCCGAGGTCTCGGTCAAGCTCTCGGCCCTGGGCGCGGACCTCGGCGGGGGCGGGGCGGCCGCCGCGCTGGACCGCGCCCGCGCGGTCTGCGCCGCCGCGGCCGCAGTCGGGACCACGGTCACCCTCGACATGGAGGACCACACCACCACCGACGCCACCCTCGCGGCCGCCGCCGAGCTGCGCGCGGACTACCCGTGGGTCGGCGTCGTCCTGCAGTCGTACCTGCGGAGGACCGAGGCCGACTGCCGGGAGCTGCTGCACGCGGGTTCGCGGGTCCGGCTGGTGAAGGGCGCCTATGCGGAGCCCGACAGTGTGGCCTTCCGCGGCAGGGGCGAGGTGGACCGCTCGTACGTCCGCTGCCTGAGGCTGCTGATGGAGGGGCACGGCTATCCGATGGTGGCCACGCACGACCCGCGGCTGATCGCGATCGCCGCCGCGCTCGCCGCCCGCACCGGGCGGGCGCAGGACACCTATGAGTTCCAGATGCTCTACGGCATCCGCGAGGAGGAGCAGCGGCGGCTCGCCACGGCCGGGGAGACGATCCGGGTGTATGTCCCGTACGGCGGGGACTGGTACGGCTACTTCATGCGGCGGCTCGCGGAGCGCCCGGCGAACCTGGCCTTCTTCCTGCGTTCGCTGGGCCGGGGCTGACCCTGACCGCCTGCTGGACGCCTCCCTCCTCCGTGCGGTCCCGGCTGGCAGGATTGGCCCATGACGCAACGAGTCGCCGTCCTCGGCACCGGAAAGATCGGCGAGGCCCTGGTCTCCGGGCTGCTGCGGGCCGGGAAGTCACCGTCGGAGGTCCTGGTCACCGCCCGCCGCCCGGAGCGCGCGGCCGAGCTGCGCGAGCGCTACGGCGTGGAGGCGGTCAGCAACGCGGAGGCCGCCAAGTCCGCCGACACGCTGATCCTGACCGTGAAGCCGCAGGACATGGGCTCCCTCCTGGATGAGCTCGCGCCGCACGTCGGCGTCGACCGCCTGGTGATCTCCGGCGCGGCCGGGGTGCCCACGGCCTGGTTCGAGCAGCGCCTGGCTCCGGGGACGCCGGTGGTGCGGGTGATGACCAACACCCCGGTCCTGGTGGACGAGGCGATGAGCGTCATCTCGGCCGGTTCGCACGCCACCGAGGAGCACCTGCTGCGCACCGAGGAGATCTTCAAGCCGGTGGGCAGGACCCTGCGGGTCCCCGAGTCCCAGCAGGACGCGGCGACCGCCCTCTCCGGCTCGGGTCCGGCGTACTTCTACTTCCTGGTCGAGGCGATGACGGACGCGGGCATCCTGCTCGGCCTGCCGCGCGCGGTGGCCGCCGACATGATCATCCAGGCGGCCGTGGGCGCCTCGGTGATGCTGCGCGACTCCGGCGAGCACCCGGTGAAGCTGCGGGAGGCGGTGACCTCCCCGGCCGGGACGACCATCGCGGCCATCCGCGAGCTGGAGAACCACGGCGTCCGCGCGGCCCTGCTGTCCGCGCTGGAGGCGGCCCGCAACCGCTCGCAGGAGCTGGCGTCCGGCGGCATGTGAGCCGCCTGCCTGCCCGCCCGTAGGGTGGGCGGGTGCGCTACGACTTGGTGATCTTCGACAACGACGGTGTGCTCGTGGACAGCGAGCCCATCTCCAACCGGCTGCTCGCCGACTACCTGACGGAACTGGGCTACCCCACGACGGTCGAGGACTCCTACCGCGACTACATGGGCGCGGCGGCGCATGCGATCCATGACACCATCGCGGAG
>Ga0302311_10006746_pt1 | contig 11816 bp, 11 predicted proteins | sample III_Palsa_N1_3_FD_200449 | JGI IMG/M metagenome (GOLD analysis project Ga0302311, IMG submission 200449) | Peat permafrost microbial communities from Stordalen Mire near Abisko, Sweden - III_Palsa_N1_3 | ecosystem: Environmental > Terrestrial > Soil > Palsa > Peat permafrost | place: Sweden...
AGCGACGGCCCGGTTGACCCGGTCGCGGCGGCGGCCGCGCTGCGGGAGGCGATCGGGCTGGAGGCGGTGGTGGTCGATGAGACGATCACGCACAGCCGCCTGATCGCGAAGCACCTGATGGCGGAGACCCCCGGCCGGTACCGGTATGTGCAGGGCGGCCTCGGGCAGGGCCTCGGCGTCGCCCTCGGGGTGAAGCTCGCGCTCGGCCCCGATCGCCTGGTCGTCTTCACTGTCGGCGACGGCTCCTGGCTCTACAACCCGGTGCTGCCGGGCCTGATGGCCTCGGCCCAGTACGGGCTGCCGGTGCTGATCGTAGTGTTCAACAACGGCAAGTACCTGTCCATGCGGCACAACCACCGGCGGGTATACCCGGACAGCGTCGCCGCCAGAACCGGCTACCAGCTCGGCGTAGACCTGTCGGCCCAGCCCGATGTCGCCGCGGTGGCGTCGTCGGCGGGCGCGGCCGGCTTCACGGTGCCCGCCGCCAGGGACCTCGGCCCGGTCCTCGACGAGGCCATCGCGGTTGTCCGCGGCGGCCGGACGGCCGTCGTCAACGTCTCCCTGACCCGGTAAGACAATCGGAGGAGCTAGATATGTCTGCTCAAACGCCGGCCCCGGCCCGCCCGGGGAAGGTCGTGGTCGGCCCAGCCGAGCTGCGCGCGCTGGTCGCGGGGGTGTTCGCGGCCCGCGGGGCGCGCCCGGACGACGCGGCGGCGGTCGCCGACGCGCTCGTCTGGGCCAACCTGCGCGGGGTCGACTCGCACGGCGTCTCCCGGGTGCCCCGGTACCTGGAGCTGTTCGACAAGGGCGAGTCGGTCGCCGACGCCGAGGTGACCGTGACCCGGCCGCGGGCCGCGATCGCGATCGTCGACGCGCACGCCGCGCCGGGGCCGGTGGCGATGAACCGCGCCGCCGACGAGGCGATCGCCGGCGCCCGCGAGTGCGGCATCGGCTGGGCCTCGGTCCGCGGCACCGTGCACACCGGCGCGATCGGCTACTATGCGAGCCGGATCGCCGACGCCGGCATGGCGGCGGTCGGCGTGGTGGCCGGCGTGCCCAACATGGCCTACGCCGGGGCGAAGGGCGCGGCCGTCGCCACCAGCCCGCTGGCGGTCGCGGTGCCGGCCGGCCGGCACGGCCTGGTGCTGCTTGACATGGCGACCGCGGTGATGGCGCTCGGCCGGATCGCCCAGCTCAAGGCGGCGGGCAAGGAGCTGCCGCCCGGCGTCGCGCTGACCGCCGACGGCGAGCCCACCACCGACCCGGCCCTGGCCAAGGTCCCCACCCCGGTCGGCGGGGCCAAGGGCGCGGGCATGTCCCTGGTCTTCGAGATGCTGGCCAGCGGCCTGGTCGCCAACCCGATCGTGCCCGCGTTCCACGGCGGCGGCAAGGAGGGCAGGCGGCACCGGCAGAACGGCTTCCTGCTCGCGATCGATGTCGCCGCGTTCCTGCCGCTGGCGGAGTTCACCGCGACCATCGACGAGACCGTGGACGCCATCAAGTCCCTTCCCCCAGCCGACGGCACGGCCGAGATCCTGGTGCCGGGAGAGCGCGGACGGCGCACCGGGGCCGAGCGCGCCGCGGCCGGCATCCCGCTCGGCCCCAAGGTCTGGCGCGAGCTGACCGAGGTCGCCACCGCCCTCGACGTCCCGGTTCCGACTCCCATCGGCTAGCCATGGCCGACCGCGGCAACTGATCTGCGGCCGGACGCCAGGCCGGGCTCGGTCGACGGCGGCGTGGCCCGCTCCGGCGCGATCGGCTCCGGCGTGATCGGCTCCGGCGTGATCGGCTCGGCCGCGCGCGCCCCGTATCCGGCCAGGGCCACCCACCCGGACAGGGCCAGCGGATAGCAGAAGTAGCCGAACCGGGTCGCCGGCGACAGCGCGAACAGCGCCGCCAGCCCGAGGGCGATCCGGTTCGCGGCGCCGGCCGGGGTGCGCGGCGGCGCGACTATCAGCGATGCCACCAGGGCCGCGCCCGCCGCGAGGAGCAGGGCGATCGCGGCCGCGTGGCCGGCCGGGCCGACCGCCGCGAGCAGGTGGCCGGGCAGCGGGCTGGCCGCGGGCGAGCGGGCGGCGGTGAGGCCGAGCGGATAGGCGACGGTGTTGGCCACGATCGCGGCCGGATGCAAGATCCCGGCCGGGGCGAGCGCGACCGTCAGCCCGATGGCGGTGCCGAGCGCGGTGACGGTGAACCTGACCGCCGCCCGTCCGCCGTCTCTGACCATGACCATCACGATGAGCACGGCCAGGGCCGGCCAGGCGGTGTACTTCATCGCGCAGACCACCCCGAGGACCACGGCCGGGCGCCAGCCGCCGCCGCCGAACCTGATCAGCAGGGCCAGGGCCAGGGCGGTGAGGGCGATCACGGGCGGGTCGGTGATGCCCTCGGCGAGCGGGAACGCCAGCACCGGAGAGGAGACGGCGAGCGCGGCGAGGCCGAGCGGGGTGACCCGGATCCGGCCGATCCTGGTGATCCCGCTGATCCTGAACGTGATCAGCAGGATCAAGAACGTGGCCGCCGCCAGCCAGGGCCGGGGATCGGCCAGCAGGCCGGGGAGGCCGAGCGCCTTCGGCAGCCCGAAGACCGCCATCACCGGCAGGTAGGGGTTATAGGCGAGCCAGCCGCCGCGGGCAACCGCGGCCGACCCCAGGTAGGGGGTTCCGTGGTGCAGGAGGAGCACCCCGGACCTGGCCACCACCAGGGCATCCGGGGTGACCGGCTCGCGGGTTGCCAGCCAGACCAGGGGCGCCGCCAGCGCCCCGGCCACGGCAAGGGCGACCGGGACGGCCAGCTCCGCCGTCCGCCCGGGGGTGCCGCCGTCGCCCTCGCGACCCGCTGCCCGCGCTCGGCGGGTGCCACGGACCGCGGCCGCGGCCGCAGTTGCGGCCGCGATGGCGTAGGCCCCGACGGCCCAGATGCCCCACCAGCGGTCCAGCCCCCGGCCGCTGAACAGGGCGACCCCGGCCGCGTAGACCGCGAACCCGGCGTACCAGGCGGCCGGGCTGCGGACGGCGCTGTTCATCAGGGGCCCGAGCCGCCGGGACGGGATCGCGATGTCCATGGCAGTAGCCTGGCGGATCGGCCGGCCCGCGGTCGATCGGCCTAGCCCCCGTCTTCAGGGTGGGCCTAACCCCCGTGCTCGTGCGGTAGCCAGCATCACCAGCCGGCCAAGTGTCCGACTTCGCCCTGGTCAGGGGCTTTCGTGTACAACGTGTAAACTTACCTTTCAGGTTCAGTGGTCCTGGCAAGCTGGACAGAAGCCTAAATTGGACGCATCCTCAGCGACGAGTGGGTGAAATGGACCAGCTAACTGTCATGCGCAGCTTCGTCGGGGTGACGAAGTCCCGCAGCTTCAGCCAGGCGGCGCGCACGCTCGGGATCTCCGGCTCCCTGGTGTCACGCCACGTCGCCGAGCTCGAGCGCTCCCTCGGCGTGCACCTGGTCAACCGGACCGCGCGGACCATCAGCCTGACCGAGGCCGGCACCCGCTACGCGGAGTTCGCCACTCGGATCGTCGAGGAGATCGACCGCGAGGAGGCGCAGCTGCGCGGGCTGCGCGACAAGCCCGAGGGGACGCTCTCCATCATCGGCCCGAAGTGGATCGGGAGCGACGACGTCGGCGACGCGATCGTGGCGTTCGCCACCCGGTACCCCAAGATCCACATCCGGTTCGAGGTCGGCGGGATGTCCGAGCGCTCCTACGAGTTCCTCGACCAGGGGTTCGACGTCGCCTTCCACACCCGGCACGTGCGCGACTGCAACCTGATGCTGCGGAAGATCGCCGACCTCACGTTCACCCTCTGCGCCGCGCCGGGCTACCTGCACCGGGCCGGCCAGCCGGCGTCGGCGGCCGAGCTGTCCGACCATGACTGCCTGGTCAACACCAACGACCCGATCTGGCACCTGAACCAGGACGGGAACGAGCTGCACCTCAAGATGAGCGAGCCGGTCTACTCGTCCAACAGCTACGTCACCCTGCGCAAGGCCGCGATCGCCGGCCGCGGCATCGCGGTGCTGCCGATCCGCCTGGTCGGCGCCGAGCTCGCGGACGGAGCCCTGGTCACCGTGCTTCCCGAGTGCGAGGTGCCGGACCGGCCGCTGTACGCGCTGCACTCCCCCGGTACCCAGACCACCGCGCGGGTCAGGCTCTTCCTCGACTTCGTGTCCGACTGGTTCCGCAAACAGTCGCCCGCCCAGCACGCCCGGCCGACGGTCGTCAACGCCGTCCAGGCCAAGTCCGCCTAGCCCTCGGGCATGTCCGAACCTGCAACTAAAGGCTTCGGTTAGCGCCAGGTCAGACCTCTTATGCTTCGACCTGAAACGGCGGTTTGGGCCGAGCGACGAGGGAAGGCGCCGGCTTCAGGCGCCCGGAGGCGAGTGAGGAAAACACAGCCAGTGACGGTCATGCGTGTGGAACGAGTCGTGTACGGCGTTACCGACCTCGATGAGTGCACCCGGTTCTTCGAGGATTTCGGGCTCGCGCCCATCGGCGGCGACGGCCCGGGTACGCGCTTCGCGACCCAGACCGGTCAGGTCGTCGAGCTGCGGAGCGCCGACGATCCGAACCTGCCTCCGGCCGTCCAGGAGGGGTCGAGCCTGCGCGAGATCGTCTGGGGGGTCGACACCCCCGAGTCGCTCGACAAGCTGGCGACCGACCTGCTGGCCGACCGGTCCATCTACACCGACGCGGACGGCGTGGCCCACACGGTCGACGAGACCGGGTTCGGGGTCGGGCTGGCGGTCTGCGCCCCGACGACCGGGCCGACCAACTTCCCCGGGTCCAACCGCTCGGGGAACGTGAACCGGTGGAACTCGCCGCTCGGCCACCCCGGCCGGGTCCGCCCGCTGCGACTGTGCCACGTGGCGCTCGACATCCCTAAGGCGGGCAAGGACGAGGCGGTCGCCTTCTACACCGACCGGCTCGGCTTCGTGCCGACCGACCGGCCCGCCAAGGTCGGTGTGTTCATGCGCGCCCCGGGCGACACCGACCACCACACGCTGCTGCTCTGCCACCGTCCGGACCGGGCCGGGATCAACCACTGCGCGTACGAGGTCGCCCGGATCGACGAGGTCATCGTCGGCGCCAACGACATGATCGAGCGCGGCTGGCACGAGGCGCGCCGCCTCGGCCGGCACACCGTCGGGTCCAACATCTTCCGGTTCATCCACGCGCCGTGCGGCGGCCGGGTCGAGTTCGCGGCCGACATGGACCGGGTCGACGACAGCTACGGCCCCAACGACTACGAGGAAACGCCGCCGCACACGATCTGGACCCTGCGCCTCGAGCGGGATGCGAAGGAAGGCGACCACTGATGAGTACCGAGTACCCCGAGATCAAGCTCTACATCAACGGCGAATGGCAGGACGGCGCGGGCGGGCGGGGGGACGACATCGTCAACCCCGCGACCGAGGAGGTACTCGGGCGGGTCCCGTTCGCCGAGCCCGGCCAGGTCGACGCCGCCATCGCGGCGGCGGCCGAGGCGTTCCCGAAGTGGCGCGACGCCGGACCCGACGTCCGCTCCGAGATCCTGCTGAAGACGGCGGCGCTGCTGCACCAGCGGGCCGACGAGATCGGCCGGGTGATGACCCTCGAGGAGGGCAAGTCGCTCGGCGAGGCCGTCGGCGAGGTGCACCGGGCCGCGGCCGGGCTGGAGTGGAACACCGAGGAGGGCCGCCGCGCGTACGGGCGGATCATCCCCTCGGGACCGGACGAGATCCTGTCGGTCCGGGTCACCCCGGTCGGCCCGGTCGGCGCCTTCGTGCCGTGGAACTTCCCGGCCGGCGGCCCGATGCGGAAGATCTCGGCCGCGCTCGCGGCCGGCAACTCGATCGTGATCAAGCCGTCCGAGGAGGTGCCCGCGACGGTCTCGCTCATCGTCCGGGCGTTCGAGGACGCCGGGCTGCCGCCGGGGGTGCTCAACCTGCTCTTCGGGGTGCCTGACGAGATCTCGCGGACGGTGATCGCGGATCCCAGGATCAGGTTCATCGCCTTCACCGGGTCCATCCCGGTCGGCAAGCACCTGGCCGGGCTGGCCGCCCAGGTGATGAAGCCGGTCCACATGGAGCTCGGCGGGCACGCCCCGGTCATCGTCTGCGCCGACGCCGACCCGGTCAAGGCGGCCAGGAGCGCGGCCCGGGCCAAGATCGTCAACGCCGGGCAGGTCTGCACCTCGCCCAGCCGGTTCCTGGTCCACCGCAGCATCTACGACCAGTTCACGGCGGCCTTGACCGAGTCGATCGCCGCCTTCAAGGTCGGCAACGGACTGGAGCCGGGCGTGCAGATGGGACCGATGGTGAACCACCGCAGGCTGGCCAGCGTGCAGAAGCTCATCGAGGACGCGGTCAGCCGCGGCGCCACCGTCACCACCGGCGGGGAGCCGATCGAGGGCGACGGCTACTTCTTCCAGCCGACCGTGCTGACCGACGTCCCGGCCGACGCGGCGATCCTGCACGAGGAGCCGTTCGGCCCGGTCGCCCCGGTCGCGGCCTTCGACGACCTGGACGCAGCCCTCGAGCTCGCCAACTCGCTGCCGTTCGGGCTCGCGGCCTACGCCTACACCGACTCGGCGGCGACGGCGGAGAAGCTCATCGCGGGCTACGAGGCCGGCATCCTGTCCATCAACCACTGCGGCGGCTCGCTGCCGCAGGCCCCGTCGGGCGGCTTCAAGGAGAGCGGCTACGGCCGTGAGGGCGGCCCCGAAGGGCTGGAGGGGTACCTCGTCACCAAGCGCGTCTCGCACAAGCTCCGCGCATGATCTGGTGCCGGTTCGAGGATGCCGGGACTCCGGTCTACGGGCTGGTGGAAGACGGCTGGGTGACTCCAGTCGCGGGCGGACCGTTCGGAAAATATGAAAAGAGCAACCGACGGCTGCCTGTCGCCGAGCTGCGGCTGCTGCCGCCGGTGATCCCCTCGACTTTTTTCTGCGCGGGGCTCAATTACAAGGGGCACGCGCAGCGGGCGGCCTACGGCGGGCACGAGGTGCCGACCAGGCCCGAGATCGGGTACCGGGCGAACAACGCGCTGACCGGGCACCTGTCGCCGATCGTGCGGCCCGCCGACTGCGACGAGCCGCTGGTGGCCGAGGGCGAGCTGGTCGCGGTCATCGGCCGGCCGATCCGGCACGCGACGCCCGAGCAGGCGCGCGAGGCGATTCTCGGCTGGACGATCGGGAACGACGTCAGCGCGCGGGGCTGGCAGAAGTCCGACCGGACCTTCTGGCGGTGCAAGAACAGCGACACGTTCAAGCCGATGGGGCCGTGGATCGTCACCGACGTCGACCCGCTCGCCGCGACCACCACGGTGCGGGTCGATCACGAGGTCAAGGCCTCGTTCCCGACCGGGGACATGCTGTTCGGGCCGTACGAGTACCTATCGGCCATTTCCCGCTACATCACGCTGTCGGCGGGAGACGTGGTGTGGATGGGGACCGATGAGACGGCGACCGTGCTGCCAGGCCAGGTCGTCGAGATCACGATCGACGGAATCGGAACGCTTGCCAACCCGGTCACCCAGGAGGACCGGGCACTCGAGGAGGAGGAGTCATGAGCGACAAGCCTGCTTACATACACCACGTCAACTTCCCGACCACGGACGCCGAGCGGACCATCGAGTGGTACTCGAAGGTGTTCGGGATGAAGTACATCAAGCCGAAGTCGAACACCAAGGTCGTGCTGATGACCAGGGGAAACTTCGACCTGCACTTCACCCCGGTCGAGTCGATGGACCGGATGGCCCCGTACCACTTCGCGGTCGAGGTCGAGGACTGGGAGGGCTTCCTGGCCCACCTGGACTCGCTCGGGATCAGGCATACCCGGGTGATCACCAGGCCGGAGAACAACTCGCAGTTCTGCTATATCCACGACCCCGATCACACGATGATCGAGCTGGTCTTCCACGCCCGCCGGCCGTACCCGCCGGTGCCGGAGAAGTACGCGGCGGGCGCGTCGGCCGCCCCGGGCGGGACCGGGCCCGGGGTGACCGGCCCCGGCGGGGTCGCGCCGGAGTCGGCCGAGCAGGCGCAGGCGGCGCTGACCGCGGCCGACAACGCGGCGGTGAGGTAGCCGATGCCCTACGTGGAAAGCGACGGCGCCCAGGTCTACTACGAGACCCACGGGACCGGCCCGGGCGTGCTGTTGGTGCACGGCTCCGGCGGGCACCACGCCGCCTGGTGGCAGCAGGCGGCCGCCCTGCAGGACGACTACACGGTGATCACCGTCGACCTGCGCGGCTTCGGCAACACCCGGTGGACGCAGGAGCACGACGCGCGGAACTTTCCCGGCGACATCATCGCGGTGCTCGACGCGGTGGCCGCTTCCGGCGGCCCGTCGCGGGCGGTGCTGGTGGGGCAGTCGATCGGGGCGGCGGCGGCGCTGAAGGCGGCGCTGCTCCGCCCGGACCGGGCGTCCGGCGTCATCCTCGCGCACTCGCTCGGCGGCCTGCGCCACCCCGAGCTGACCGAGCTGGTCAAGGCCGACCGCGCCGTCGCGGAGCAGATCCCGGTGCTCGACCGGCTGATGACGCCCGAGTTCCGGGCCCGGCGGCCCGACATGGCGTTCCTGTTCCGGCAGATGGGCACGTTCAACACCGCCAAGATGCAGGACCTGACCAACCTCAACAGCGACGGGCCGACCGTGTCGGAGCTCGCGGAGGCCCCGTTCCCGCTGCTGCTGCTGGCGGGCGAGAAGGACGCGGTGCTCTCGCCGACGACCGTCCGCCGCGCGGGCGAGCTGCTGCCGAACGCGCGAGTGGAAGTTGTGACGGACGCGCCGCACTCGATGTACTGGGAGCGGCCCGACCTGTTCAACGACGCCATCCGCCGCTTCCTGAAGGAAGCCGCGAGCGCGTAGCCGCTTCGCTTCGCCGACGCAGACGCCCCCGAGGCCACTCGGGTCCCGGGGGCGTTCTCGTGTCACACGGCGGGCGGGCTTCGCGAGCTGTCGGCTACGCCATCGACAGGATGTTCAACCTGTCACCTACGCCATCGACCGCGCCTATCGGTGTCGCTGGCGTAGGCGACAGGCGACGTTCGGGGTCGCTGGCGTAGGTGACAGGTACAGCAGGTAACGGGTTCGGGCGGTGACCGGGTCGCACGATACGGCGAGCGTGGTGAGGCGGCCTACTCGTCGCCATCCTTGGACATCTGGTCGGCGGCGGAGAGGTGCTCGACGGTGATGCCGGTGTCGGCGAAGGTACGGGTGACGTAGGCGGAGCTGTAGACCCAGAGGATCTTCATCGGCTCGGTGGCGCTGGTGTTGCGGAAGCAGTGCACGATGCCGGCCTTGACGTAGGTGGTGTCGTCGGGCACGAGCGGCGTGATCGTGCCGTCGATCTCGACCTCGGCGGTGCCGGAGAGCAGCGTCACGTGCTCGTCGCAGTTGTGCGAGTGCGGCGGCGCGCCCTTCCCGACCGGGTAGCTGCTGATCCCGGTCGTGATCAGGTTCTCCTCCCCGGCCGACTGCCGGGTGATGAGCGGGACCGTGATCACGCCGCCGCCGCGGCCGAGCCGCTCCACGTTCTCCACTTTGATGACCGTCATGGCGGCAGGGTATCGCCGCGGCCAGCCCGGCCGACCGCCTCAGCCTGCATTCTTAGCGTTCGTCGAAGTAGCCGCCGGAGCAGCCACAATGTGCGTGAACAATGCGACCGAAGCGATCGACAGGAAACACCATGCGCCTGCCCGCCCTTACCGAGCTCACCCCGCGCCAGCAGGAGGTCAGCGACGCCATCGCCGCCAAGCGCGGCGCGACCCGCGGGCCGTTCCTGATCTGGCTGCGCTCACCGGAGCTGGCCGAGAAGGTCGATGCGCTCGGCGCCTACTGCCGGTTCGACGCCAGCATCAACGAGCGCCTGCGCGAGCTCTCGCTGCTGATCGCGGCCCGCCACTTCGACGCGCAGTACTCGTGGAACGCGCATGACCAGAAGGCGATCGCGGCCGGCGTCTCGGCCGAATCGATCAAGGAGCTCGCCAATAACGAGGTGCCCCACTTCGCGCACCCCGACGAGCAGCTGCTCTACTCCTTCGCCACCCAGATCCTGCGCGGACACTTCGTCGACCAGGCGACGTTCGACGCCGCCCAGGCCGAGTGGGGCGAGGCGGGCCTAGTCGACATCATCGGCTGCCTGGGCAACTTCTCCATGCTGGCGATGCTGCTCAACACCTTCCAGGTCGACCTCAAGCCGGGCGACCAGCCGCCCTTCCCGGATGTGCGCGGCTTCGCCAAGGTCGACCCGGCGGCTGCGGGGCAGTAGCAAGGCTACGGAGTTTCGTCGCCGTAGAGGTCGTGCCAGAGCCGATGCAGGAACGCCTCAGGGCTGCCGTCCTCGTATTGGACTGATCGCGATAGCTCATCGCCTGGTAGCCGGCTTGGGTCCTGCACGGCCTCGCGGAGCTCCAACTTGAATGCACGCATCTCCTGGTCATCGTCGCGCCTCGCTAGGCTCTTCAGCTCCTCAAGATCGTAGTTTTCCGGCTCGAGGTAAGTTGTCGCGATCTCGATGAGCGTCGCGAACGGGCCGTTTGGGTGACGTTCCCAGTAGAACGAGGTCATCGTGCTCCTTTAACTGATTCGGGGTGATCGTCCGCCTGTTGCGGCTGAACAGGCCGGGGGAACATCGTGACGACCTCGTAGCGTTTCTCGCTGTCGTTGCGCGCGAAGGCAAAAACTATCGCACCGCCTGTGAAGGTGGGTATCGGCGATGCTTGCGGCTCAGGAACGTCCGGTTTGCGCCCTTCCGCTCTCTTCGTGATCCATTTACTGCGATCTTCTAGCGCCTTGTCGATGTTCTCGTCAACTGACTCCAGCCTCCAGCCGGTGCAGTGACGGTAGCCCTTAGGGCCAAGCAGATCCGTGATCGGTATTACCACCTCACTCGGCCTTCTGTCTGAAGCGACTGATCTTTCCAGCGCCTCGCGGACTCTAGGGTGCGCAACCCCGCGGACGAAGGCGGTGGCGAAGGCATCCGGGTCGGTGATTCGGGTTGCTGCGTCGCCGCTTCGATGCCGATCATCATTCGGCCGGAGGCCGTCTATGCCCAGGGACCTCTTCTCCGGGTGAAGCTGCGCTGGATCCTCCCGGTAGGCGACGCGCCTTCTGTTCGCCTCTTCGCTGACCCAGCCTTCGTGGCGGATGTGGGCGTGGCCGCCGGCGGCGTCCAGCGCCGCGATGATGCGGCGGGCCTCCGGCGACGCGCGGTCGGCCATTGCCAGCCAAGGACGCGAGTCCCGGTGCTCATCGATGTATTTGGCGGCGGACTCAATGGTCATATCCGGCAGCCCGGCGCGCTTGAGGTCGAAACGAGCCAACTCTTCGCGCGGCGCCTTGAACGGGCCCCTTTCCCAGTCGCCGTCGGCTTGCTGCCTCGACTCAGCGGATTCTTCGCGCCGCTTCTCCGGGTCGTCAAGCACCTGGCCTCGCTGCGGCTCAACCATCTCGCGAGGCACATCTGGTGCATCCACAACGCGCGTATCCGTTTCCAGGCTGTCGCGCGTCCTCATAAGGTGAATTATGCCATCATTCCGTGACCACTTCGCTTCTGCGCGTGAGATTTCATCTCACGGGGGCGCGCCGTAGAGTTCATGTCATGACATCGATTCCTGACACGCACCGCGATCTGCTCGACGCGCAGGTGGCCGTGCTCGGCACCATCGGGGCGAGCGGGCGGCCGCAGCTTTCTGCCATCTGGTTCCTGGCCGAGGGCGACACGGTCAAGCTGTCGCTCAACACCTCCCGCCAGAAGGTGAAGAACCTGCAGGCGAACCCGGCCGCCAGCCTGCTCATCATCGACCCGGCCAACCCGTACCGGTACGTCGAGC
>Ga0302311_10006747_pt1 | contig 11814 bp, 13 predicted proteins | sample III_Palsa_N1_3_FD_200449 | JGI IMG/M metagenome (GOLD analysis project Ga0302311, IMG submission 200449) | Peat permafrost microbial communities from Stordalen Mire near Abisko, Sweden - III_Palsa_N1_3 | ecosystem: Environmental > Terrestrial > Soil > Palsa > Peat permafrost | place: Sweden...
CTGGGCGCCGTGGCGCTCGAGGTGCTGCGCGAGCTGGTGCGGCTGATCGACTACCGCACCGGCCGCCTCGAGCCGGCGCTGACGACGATCATGCGCCGGGTGAAGCGGTCGAAGGACGCGGTTGTGCGGGCGCTGGCCAACCTGCGGACCCACGGCTTTCTGGACTGGCTGCGCCGCTGGGAGGCGACGGGCGCCACTGATGGCGGACCCCCGGTCAAACAGGCCACGAACGCTTACCGCCTGACCTTGCCGCCGGCGGCCGAGAAGCTGCTAGGCCACCTGGCCAGCCCGCCGCCGGCGCCCGAGGACATCGAGCACGCCAGGGCCGCCCGGATGGCCGCCGTTGTCGCCATGGTGGACGGCTTACCGCTAGATGAGCAGCCGTCCGCGGCCGGTCTTACCGGCCCCCTCGCGGCGGCGCTGAGCCGTCTTGGCCGGGGGTTGATGCGGAAGGAGTGTGAGTCCGCCGAGCGGTCTGAATCCGGATCTAGTTGTTAGTAAGAAGGATGCGGAGCGGCCTACCGGCCGCAAGTCATCCCTAAGCGGCGTTCGGCGCATAGGGCGCGCCGAACAAAGAGGCTCTTCGGGGTGGAGTGGCGGCTTTCGCCGGCGCCCAAACCCGAGACCAGGCGGCGGTTGAAACGGCGCTGGGGAAGCTGTGCCTGGATCGGCAGATTTCAGCACTTTGCTGATGGAGGCCCCTAAAAGCCCCTACTTTAGATCGCTAAGGGCAACGCCCTTGGCTCTCGCACACCCGCCCGGCGAGGTCGGTGACAGAGGCTTGGCGCGAGGCGGTCGGGTGGGTGTAGCCCACGCGACCGGTATATGCGCTATTGTCCGGAATCTCCCATTTCGCAGGCGTGTCGACGTATTGGCAGGCGCACCGAATATCCGCTTCGATGCCCAGGCTTGCGGACTATCAGCACATACACGAAGCTTGACCGGAGACGCAGCTAACCGAGCTTTGTCGTCGGAGTTGTCCATGACCAAACGATATCTCTGGCCTGCTATCGTGCTCATTGTTGTTGGCCTTGCGATGTTTGGTCTGGCGCCCCGCAGCGATTGGCCAGAAGTAGGCCTGTCGCTAGCGGTGCTTGTCCTCCTGATGGGCGTTCTCATGACCCCGGCGATCCGGGGCTTGGCGCGAAAAAACAAGAATGGCGCGCGCGTCGCCGGCCTCATATCCATCGGCTTGGCGGTTTGCGCCCTGGTCGCCGGATTAGCGACGTCGCCGCCTATTCTCAGCACTAATCTGACGGTAGGCGTCTTTTCGATCCTGCTGATCCTTGGGCTTTTGCTTTTCCAGCTGCCTCGCGCATCCGCCGACGTGGAAAGCGCGCTCGACGCGCAAAAGGTCGCCGCACGGGTGCGCCCGACCTTAGGCGGGTTTCACCCGCTGGACGAGGTAAGGGGAACCTACGCCTATGTCTGGCAGAACAAGGTTTCGCTAGCGAGGGTGGCGGGCCCTTGGCTCCTAGCCTTTTGCGCGCTGCCAATCCTGCTTTTCCATCCCGATTTCTGGAAAGGCGTGATCGGAGACAACCGCGCGGCGGCCGGGTGGTTTTTGCTGGGATTGGTCGTATTCATTTTTGCGGAAGTCTGCCTGGTGTTGGTGACCTCGATCCAGTGGACGAAATTCATCGCGACGGGTCATGAACCGCGTTGGCGCGACTTTCCTGGCAAAGCCCTTTGGGGTGTGCTTTGGCGATGGATCATCTTCGGGGCTATTTTCCGGGCTACTGATCAGATTGAGCCTTGGCTGAAGGCCCACCTGCCCGGCGCGAGCGCGTGGGAATTGCTGGCCATAGACAGACTTTGCTTTCTGGCCATTTTGGTCTTGGCCAGCCCGTTCGCGCTAGCGTTGCCACCGATCGCCCTCAACGAACCCTCCAAGAGCGCCGGCGCGCGGACCCTTGCGTTCGGTCTTGCCGGCCGGAAATACTACCTGGGCTCGGCTCTGATCTTGGCGCCGTTCCTAGTGCTGTTTTTCGTCGTCGATCTGCTTCTCACGGGGATCCACGACTCTGGCGTCACGACTACCGTAGCGATCTGCGAGGTGGCGCTGACGGTTTTTCTGATGATCTTGGCGATAACCTATGTAACGCGCGTCTATGTGCGGGCCGTGGCAGCGGCTAGGTAATAGTCGCGTTCCCAGGAACGACCGTTTCCGGACAACGCCGACACCTAAAACAGGTGGCCCCAGCGCCGTATGATCGTCGCGGCGAACATGTTCTCAAAGGCGCTATCCGCCTGGCTCCACGCCTCGACCAGGCGCTCCCGATTCCGCCCTCGCGGCCTGGGCTTTCCCTTGTCGGGCCATAGGCGCTTTTCGAGCCTGTGCGCGCGATCCCGCATCCGGTCGATCTGGTCGGCCGACTGCGATTGATAGGTGAGGCGGCCGGCCTGGCGGGAGGCGAACACGCCGCCGACCATCGGTAGGACTTCACACCGGCGCCCGTGCTTGGGGCAGAGGAAATAATACCGCCGGCCGCCGTAGCGCATGGGGCGGCTCTCTAGCTGGATCTCCTGCACGCGCGGATCGCCGTTGAGGTTGAACCGGACCACCACAAAGCCCGCCTCCGGGTCGGCGAGGTTCACCGTGACGCCCACGCTCCCGGTTTCCTCGCCCGTCGCCACCCGGGTCCAACGCTGCACGCCCGACGTGACCGCGCCCGCCACAAGGAAGCCCTGCCGGCGCATGACGCGGAGATCCAGGCGAAGCGCCGCGTCCACCGTTCCCCGGTTTCGCGTCCGGTATCTGCCCGAGCTGTAGCCGCCCATATTTTCCGAAATCCTTTGGCTAAGGGCCTCATTCTCGACAGGTAAATTATAGCACATAGCTGCTAGCAGATAGTTGCTATCCACCATGGCCATAGAATGGCCCGCAAAGGCTCTGGCATGGCTCGGGACGCCCGGCGGGGCCCTACACCCTTTGGGGCCGCCGGAAATCGGTCGGAACGGCTCAGCGGGCCGCTTTTAGGCCCGGCGGCGCGCGCTGCGTCCGACCTGACAAAACCTGACAAAACCTGACATCATCAGGCGGCCTTTCGGTCGTGCATCACTCGCAACCAAGCGGCCAGGATTGGGCTGTAGAGCCTGACGCCACTGGCCAGTGTTTCAGCCGTGACCATGACCCCGGAGGGTGTGCGAAAGGCCCTGTGATCCGGGGCGACGGATCTGGCCGTCGTGGTCGCTGTCATAGGTGGCATCTCCTTCCCGAAAAGCCCTCTTTTGGGCGTTTCCACATCCACCGCCACCAAACGGTTAGATCTCCCTCGATGTCCCGAGGGACACGCCGGCTAGCGTCGCCAGACGCCAGCTCGTGAAGAATTTGAAAAATTTGATAAGAGATCAGCTTTGATTTGATTTCCTTGATAATCCTTGATCCCCTTGATCTCCTTGATGGGGACGCCCCCCCTCAGAAGCCTTGCTCGGCTGGGTTCTCAGCGGGTTGGAAAACTGGCCTTTCGCGGCCTCTTTCGCGAGCCGGTCATATTGCTCGATCCAATGGCTCACGATGCGCATGCGTTCGCCGTAGGCCCCTCTCCTGCCCGGCGTATCGGCCTCGATCCGCATCCGAGTTAGCATTTGAATCGCGGGCATCTGATGGTGGTCGGGAAGCACGACGAGCATGCCGTTCCGCTGGTCCATCAGCCATTGGCGTTGGTCATCGCTGCCTTTCACCAACTTTTCCGCTGCGACCTGCGCCCACTGCCTCACCATCGCGTCAGGCGTAAACGGGAAAATTGGGTCCGCGTCCTCTGTGGAGTTGCTACATATCCAAGGTTCCCGCCAAGTCGCGCCTACCTTTTCCAGGAGCTTCACGCGGTCCCAAAACCCTTCCTTCTCACCCTTCGCTTGATAGCGCGCCCGATCGAGTTTGAGGGACTGCATCATGTCCACGTCGGCGATTTCCCAAACAGCATGGGCGCCGACTCCCAAGACCTTTTCGGCTGCTTGGCCTTTGTCGTGAAAGGTTCGCAGCATTGGCAACGCCACAGCGAATGGGGCGTCGGTCGTCACGGCGCCGTAGAGGTCAATCAGCAGGCGCAGCAGCAGCGGGTCGCCTGTTTCCCTCATCCGGCAAAGCATGGATGTGTCGGTCCCCGTGAGGCCCGTCACCAAGCCCACCGGCAGGAAGATCACCTCGGCTTCCGTCTCAGCCTTCGCCTTGCCCGCCGTAATGTGGTGGTGTGGGAACGTCGCTGTCCAGGTGGGCGCGCGTTCGATCAGTTTGGCCGTCAGCAATTCGCCGATGGCGGTGCGGGCCGCGTCTTTCCGCATCCCGGTATGATCGCTGATCGAATTGGTTGACCACTTCGTCATTCGGTGGTCGGCGCCAGTCCCTGCCAGTAGCACCAGGTAGGCCAGCGCCAGGTTCATTCGGTTGGCGGTGGGGACCGTCCAAATCGTCTCCCATTGGCCGCGATCCAGGACAAAGAACCGGCCGCCGGTTCCCTCGCCGCGCTTCCGTTTTGGGGCCGTCTCGGGTATGTTTTGGGCTTCCATCGTCTAGCACCACCACCATCTAGCAGCGGCCTCGGTCCACCACCGGGGCCGTTCGCATTCCACCATACGGCGCGGGCCGTGGGCGTGATGATAGCGGCTAGCTGCTAGATCATGAAGCGGCCGCAGTCACGCGCAGGCTTAGGGCCGTTCCTATAGCCCGGCCATGCTCGCCGCGTTGCGGGTGAACCGCTCGCCTTCGCGGATATACCGCTTCGTGGTTTCAAACCGGGCATGGCGCATGTGCTGCATGATGACGTGGGCCGGCGCATCGTTGGCAGCTGCTGACGTAGCCAGGCCGGCCCGCAGGGAGTGACCCGCAAAGGCCTCCGCATCCAATCCGATGCGTTCGGCTGCCGCCTTCACCACCAGCGCCACCGCGTAAGGGGTGATGGCGGTTTCGCCCACCGTCCCCCAGCGATCCACGCCACGGAATACAGGGCCGGCCTTGATCGCGGCGTCGGCCAGCCAAGCCTTCACCGCCTGCACGGGGCAGGAATCGAGACGCGAACCATGGGGGATCGCCACCACCGCGCCCCTGCCTTCCTGATCGGCCTTGGATCTGTGCAGGTGGATTTCCAAGCCGCCCCCCACGAAACGGAGGCGCACCGGCCCGGCGTCGGGGCCTTCTATCTCAATGGCCGCCAGTTCGGAGCGACGCAGGCCCCCGCCGAAGCCTACCAGCAGCAAGGCTCGGTCCCGCTTTCCGGCCAGGGTGTTCGGCATGGCCTGAACCGCCTTTCGCACGTCATCCAGCAGCATTGCCCGCTTGGGCGCCGGCGGCCGACCATGCGAGCGACGGATGCCAGCCCACACTTGCGTCAGCGCCCCGCTGGTCGGCACGGGCGCGTCGGCGGTCTTGTGGGCGGTGCGGATCGCTGCAAGTCGCCGGCCCAAGGTTGCGACCGATACCGAGGTCGCCCGATCCGTCAGGTAGAGCGCCACGGTTTCGGCCGACGCGGGGAGGCTTGTCACGCCCACGTCGGCGCACCAGCCATCAAAGTCCCGCCAGTCGCCGGCATAGGCCCGGCGGGTGTTGGCGGCCATCCCGGCGTCAGCATAGTCGCGGGCGCTTTCCGCCAGTTGGGCCACATGGGCCGGGAGATTGCCGGAGGGATTCGCCTTAACGAGAGCCCGCGTGTTCATGACCTGCCTTCTCACTTGCGATAAGGGATGTTATCGAAAGCGATAGCGGCGAGCAATAGCAGATAGCTGCTAGCAGATAGTTGCAAGCGATCGCCGAGGGGGCCATGCGAAAATGCCGGTGATATGCGTGGCAAGCGCGAAGGGCGGAGTTGGAAAAACAACCCTGGCTGTGAACCTGGCCGCACTTGCGGCTGACGATAACGCGAACGCTCTAATCATCGACCTGGACCCGCAACGCAGCGCCGCTGATTGGCGCACCGTGCGAACCGCTGGCCGCCCCCTGCCCCGCGTGGCAGCCGCCACCATTGACCAGCTGCCCGAGTTGCTGGCCGCCGCCAAGGCCGAGGGCTTGAATCTGGTGGTGCTGGATACCCCGCCCCACGCCACGAGCGAGATATTTGAGGCCGCTCGGCTTTCCGACCTGGTGCTGATCCCGGTTCGCCCGGCTGTGCTGGATCTCCGATCGGCGGCGCGAACCCTGGATGGCGTCGCTGGTATGGGGAAGCCCTACGCGGTGGTGCTGAACGCCTGCCCCACTACAGGACGCGGCGAGGCCGGCGTTGTCAGAGAGAGTCGGGAGGCCTTGGCGCCGCATCCCGTGGCGCCGGTGGCGCTGACGCAGAGGGCGGCCCTGCAGCACGCCATGATCGACGGGCGGGCGGTGCATGAATACGAGCCTGGCGGCAAGGCGGCGGCCGAGATGCGGGACCTGTACACCTGGACCCGTGGGAAGCTAACGAAATGGTGACGGCTTGCGGCAAGCATATAGCTGCTAGCAATGGAGTGACAGACTGATGGCGAAGCGCCCCCCCATGACGGCCTTCAAGAGCGCGTTGAGCGCCGCAGAGGCACGCCCCCACGACGCCGAGCCCCTGCCGATGCAAGCGGCCGAGGCTAGGCCCACGCGCGCCGTCAGGGCGACGGGTGCGCCAGCGGTTCCCCTGCCCCCAAAGCGCCGGAAGGCCGAGGCGGCCGACAAGGCCGCCGTGTTTATTCGCGTAACCCCGGAGAGCCTAGCCGCCGTGCGTGCCTTGGCCGAGGCCGAGGGCCTGACGGTGCAAGATCTAGGTGTTTATGCGCTGAACCTAGCTATGGCGCAGTACGGGCGCGAGCCGGCGGTTAAGGGCGCAGGTGCGCGCGGATGACGATCATACCCTCGGCGCAACGCTTGCCTGTGGCTGTGTGGCGCGCGCGCCGTCCATGGAACCCCGAAGCGCTTCGTTGATTTTTAAGGCCCGTGGTCCTATATGTCCTCGGGTAGGAGTGATCCTACGAACGACAGATCGGTTGAGGTGTCCTCGCCTGCAAAGGCGAACGACGCCAACAGCGTTCCCCCGCCCGCAAGGGTCCACGCGCGACGCGAGATAGCCGCAAGGCGAAGTGGGACATCGAGCGAGGGCGGCTTCGGCCGCCCTTTTTCGTTATCTACCCTTGAAGACCAGCGGCTCGTTGCTCAGCACCTTGTCGGCCAGAATCACGAACCGGACCGGTTGGTAGGACGTCGCCGGCAGCACGTTGAAGCTCTCGGTGTCAGGGGCGTAGGCGCTTTCGACGTAAATCCGCAGCTCCTTCTTACGCAGGCGTCGGATGTTGAAATAGACTCGGTATTCGCGGCCATCCTGCATGGTGATGATGGCGAAATTCGATTCCGGGGTCTGGTGGACCTTCTTGCCGGGCAAGCTGCGGATAAGCGCCTCGAGGCCCTTCGACAGGTCGTAGCGGTCCTGGTCGAAGCAGCGCAGTACGCCGCGCTCGTCGGGGACTACGACGTTCTGTGCGTGGCGCGTAGCGTCGTACTTGTCAGAGAAGCAGTGGGTCGTGAACTGGACAACGCAACGCACGCTTTTCCGGATCGGCGTGTCGAACGTGAAGTCGAACGCCGCCAGATGGTCGAAAGCCACGGAGTTCTTGCCGACAATCAGCGCCGGAAACGGGCTTATCGCCGCCACTGTGAGGTCATTCGCGGCGGCCTCCGGCTCCGCTCCAGGTTCGGAAGTGGCGTCGGTCATACGGCGGCGCCCTTGGCGTCAGCGGCTTCTTTCGCGGCCCAGGTCTTCAGGCCGCCGTTCCGCCCCACGCTGCGGCGCAGCTCGGCCGCCTTGCGCTTGGCTTCCAGGTCCTCGTCGGCGATCGGGCGGATGCGCTCGATCAGCGGCGCCAGGTCGTAGAGGTTGCTGGCCTGACCGCCGTTGCCGTTGCTACGCTTAACGCGCCGGACGAGACCCTCCGCCTCAAGCGCGGCCATGGCCCGCTGGACTGTCTTTGCACTCACGCCGAGGCGGTCGGCGATCCGTTTTTTGGACGGGAACGGCATCTCGGCGTTGTCCCACCAGTGGTCCAACAGGTGGAGCAGGACCGCCAGCTCGACTGCATTGATATGCAGACGGGCCTGCGCGCGCAGGATGATCGACGGCACGACCGTATAGCCGGCTTTGATCACGTTCTTGCCCCAGCGCTCCTCCATCGCCGATTTCGAGGCAGCGGGGGAGGGCAGCACCAGGTCGTCGGTGTCAGTAACGATCGCCACCGGCGTTTCACTGGGCAGGGAGTCGGAAGCGAGGGATATGGGCTCGGAAGTCATTTGAAAATCACCTTTCGCCGGGTAAGATGTTGTCACGACCGCGCGAAAGATAGTGGGTCGACCCGCTCCCCCCGTGGACATAGATGTCCGTACCCCAGTGACATGGGCGTCCTAGGGAGCCAGGTCAAGGGCGTCCCCCGAATCAGGACGGCCGTACGACCAAGACACCTGGTCATCACATGACGACATGTAGGACTGAGGAGCCTCTGGACCACTGTGTCCACGGGGTCGGCCCAAATTTCGTCGATTTCCACCCCATCCACGATCTCAGCGACGGCAAGGGCAACGCTCTTGGCTCATGCATGCCGACATGATGGGGTTGCGGGTGCTTCGCTTAGGGGCGCGCCCAAGGGCAGATTGAGTACAAGGGCGCATATACGGGTCGCGTGGGCTACGCCCATCGACCCTGCGGCCAAGGGCAAGCCCTTAGCGATCCGATGGCCATCGAAAGCAGCGGGTCCCCCCGCGTGGACGCCGCCGTGCTGGATTGGCTCAAGTCGCAGGAGAGGGGGTATCAGGGCCGCCTGAACGCCATTCTGCGGCGGAAAATGCTGGCTTCGCTTAAGCAGGAGCCGGGCGTAGGGGCTCTATAGTGGACATGGGGCATTTCCGAGGGCCGAGGCAACTGATGCAATCGATGGCGGCGAAACGTCTCTCATACCGCATTGTCTCGGAGCCTCGCGGTCCCTCTTATGAGGCGCTAATCCGCTACTGCGCTGCCGAAGGTGCGACCGGCACACTCGCGGACCTCTTCCCGAAAAGTAGAGCGGGTGCACAAGCTCGCGCTGAATTTATCAAACGCGCCGAACCAGATTTCATAGCAACTGAAATGGCTGGACGGTGGCCTCTTGGCGAACCTCAGACAGGTAACTCCGCGAAACCGACGCCGCTCTGGCGATTTGCACTAGGAGATCCTGTGTTGGACTTCCTGCTCCATGGCCCTAGGGGCCTATACGGGTGGAAAAGCCCCAAATTCCCCGAAGATTTGGCAATTTATCGAACGGACGGGACGGTCCTGTTGGGCACGGTTTCCCATGAATATATCGGCTGGATGAACCTATCAGAGCCGGAGGTCTCAGATCCCCGCCTCGGTCTGGTGGAACTGCAAGCTTCACGGGCTTGAAGTCCGCTCCTGGCTGATCGGGCTAGAAACGCCGCTTCGGTGCGGGGATGTCATGCAGCCGCTCGCGTTCGGCCTCCAGCCATACCAGGCGCTTGAAGAATGACTTCCGGCCCTGGCTAGAACCGCCGGCCTCGGCCCAATAGGCACATCGTTCGATGTCATGATTGATCTGATCGAGCGTTAGCTTGGCCAGATCTTCGCCGCTGTCAGCTACACCGCTCCGCTTTCCCATGGCCGAAGTTTGCGCGATGCTGGTTGTCGGTCAACACCCGCCCAGGGCGGCGGAAATCCTGACTTCCCCGACTCGCCAAATCACCGCAGCCTCGCCGTTTGCGGCGTGGAGAGTTACGCCGGTTCGTTGCGCTATGGATTCGGCCCTTTTGGCGAAGGGCAGGGGCCAGAAACGACGAAAGCCCGGCTTGGCGGCCGGGCCTGTCTAAATCTTTGGGGCCTGGGTGGGCCGGAACTCGCAATCCGAACCTCCCCCGATTTCCAAAGACCGTCAACTCAAAAACGCTGTTTTTGAGAACGGGGGCCTGTGGCCTTTTGACAGCCGCCGCCAGGACGGGCCGACCCAGCCACAGGGACGGCCATGGAGCCTCTATTCGCCTACGCCTACGCGGAGCCCCCGCGAGAACCGATCCGCCGCCACAGCCGCCCACGAGGGCGCTGTGAGGGCATGTTCTGGCGCCCGTTCAATCCGAAGGACATCGGCCGCTATCTGCTGGCGGCGGAGCGGTTCGAGCGCGCCGGCCGACAGAAGGGCGACCGCAGCGGCCCCCTGGGCGCCGTGGCGCTCGAGGTGCTGCGCGAGCTGGTGCGGCTGATCGACTACCGCACCGGCCGCCTCGAGCCCGCGTTGACGACGATTATGCGCCGGGTGAAGCGGTCGAAGGACGCTGTTGTGCGCGCGCTGGCCAACCTGCGGACCCACGGCTTTCTGGACTGGCTGCGCCGCTGGGAGGCGACGGGCGACAGGGAGGGCGGCCCCCCGGTCAAACAGGCGACGAACGCCTATCGCCTGACCTTGCCGCCGGCGGCCGAGAAGTTGCTAGGCCACCTGGCCAGCCCGCCGCCGGCGCCCGAGGACATCGAGCACGCCCGCGCCGCCCGGATGGCCGCTGTGGTCGCCATGGTGGACGGCTTGCCGCTGGATGAGCAACCGGCCGCGGCTGGTCTCACCGGCCCCCTCGCGGCGGCGCTGAGCCGTCTTGGACGGGGGGTGATGCGGAAGGAGTGTGAGTCCGCCGAGCGGTCTGAATCCGGATCTAGTTCTTAGTAAGAAGGATGCGGAGCGGCCTACCGGCCGCAAGTCATCCCTAAGCGGCGTTCGGCGCATAGGCCGCGCCGAACAAAGAGGCTCTTCGGGGTGGAGTGGCGGCTTTCGCCGATGCCCAAACCCGAAACCAGGCGGCGGTTGAAACGGCGCTGGGGGAGCTGTGCGCCAGGGATCGCTAAGGGCAACGCCCTTGGCTCACGCACGCCGGGCGTGATGGATTTCGGGCGGCCTGGCGCGGGGCGGTCGGGTGGGTGTAGCCCACGCGACCGGTAACTGCGCCCTTGTCCTGAATCTGCCCTTTCACACCGGCAGGTATCGTGAAGCCTTGGTCCCTTCCACCGACCCTGGTTATTCTCGACTGACAAAGGGGCGGGCAAGCGATGCTGTGGGTTGTGTCGATAGCGGTTTCGATCGCTTGCGTGGTATTTGGTGTGATCTGCCTCAGACGGCGACGTCGAGCTTGGGGGATCGGTCTGATTGCCTTGGGACTCCTCATTTTCGTAGCCCCGCTCCCAACACTGTCTGTCAAGGTTGAGCTACCGCCGGCACAACACTGAGCGTGCGAACACACCCCCCCCTAAAACAGGTGTCCCCAGCGGCGCATGACCGTCGCGGCGAACATGTTTTCAAAGGCGCTGTCAGCCTCGCTCCACGCCTCGACCAGGCGCTCCCGATTCCGCCCTCGCGGCCTGGGCTTTCCCTTGTCGGGCCATAGGCGCTTTTCGAGCTTGTGCGCGCGATCCCGCATCCGGTCGATCTGGTCGGCCGACTGCGATTGATAGGTCAGCCGCCCGGCCTGGCGGGAGGCGAACACGCCGCCGACCATCGGCAGGACTTCACACCGGCGCCCGTGCTTGGGGCAAAGGAAATAATAGCGCCGGCCGCCGTAGCGCATGGGGCGGCTTTCGAGCTGGATCTCCTGCACGCGCGGATCGCCGTTCAGGTTGAAGCGGACCACCACAAAGCCCGCGTCGGGGTCGACCAGGTTCACCGTGACGCCCACGCTGCCGGATTCCTCGCCCGTCGCCACCCGTGTCCAACGCTGCACGCCCGACGTGACCGCGCCAGCCACAAAGAAGCCCTGCCGGCGCATGACGCGGAGATCCAGCCGAAGCGCCGCGTCCACCGTTCCCCGGTTTCGCGTCCGGTATCTGCCCGAGCTGTAGCCGCCCATATTTC
>Ga0302311_10006755_pt1 | contig 11809 bp, 11 predicted proteins | sample III_Palsa_N1_3_FD_200449 | JGI IMG/M metagenome (GOLD analysis project Ga0302311, IMG submission 200449) | Peat permafrost microbial communities from Stordalen Mire near Abisko, Sweden - III_Palsa_N1_3 | ecosystem: Environmental > Terrestrial > Soil > Palsa > Peat permafrost | place: Sweden...
GTCTTTGTAGATGAGGTATTTTGCGGGGACTTTGCCGAGGGCTCCGAACCATTGCGGGCAGAACGGGCCCATCCAGATGAAGTCGCCGGCTTCTACCGGATACCAGTGGTCGGCGAGGCGGTAGATGCCGCCGCCTTCTAGCATGAGCAGGCCGTGTTCCATGACGTGGACCTCGACCTGCGAGAGCGCGGCTCCGGGGGCGTAGGTCATGGTGTTGACGGCGAAGTCGAAGGCGAGGTCGGGGGGCAGGAGGGAGCGGACCATCAGGCCGGGGTCGCCGCCGAGGGGCTGCGGTTTGATCTTGTCTTCGTAGCCTACGAAGGCCGAGGGTGGCGCGACGCCGGGGAGCGGCTCGTATTTTTTCTCGATGACCACGCAGCGGCAGGCGGTGTTGGCGATGAAGGTAGTGGGCTGGGTCGCGGGCATATAAACAAATGCGCCGGCGAGCACGGATTGGTCGAGTCCGGCGCCAATGATGCTGGCTTCGCCTTCGAGCACAAAGAGGAAGCGCTGGTTGGCGGAGGGAGTGAGTTTTCCCTTGGGGGCGAGTTCGACCGAATACTGCAGGAAGTTTGCGCCGAGCGCGGGTGCCGCGTGGACGACGGCTTCGCCGCCGGTGAGTCCGGGCAGGGGGATGCGGACGAAGGTGTCGGGGGTGTGCAGCAGGTGGGTCGGCTGGCGGGTGGAGCGGGTTTGGCCGAGCTGTTGGAGGGAACTCATGGCGATAAGTGAGGATATCGCAAGAAGACAGGGGATAGGGTTTAGGGGGTAGGGTGTAGTGTGTTCAGGAAGCGCAGGCAGGTTGCAAGGGCAGTCTGGATGTCTTCGGCGGAGACGGATTCCTGGGGGTGGTGGCTCAGACCGCGTGGAGTGCGGAGAAAGAGCATGGCGGTGGGGATATAGGGAGCGACGATCATGGCGTCGTGGCCGGCTCCCGAGGCCATGCAGTGGGGGGCGTAAGGAGCGGCGGCGGTGGTGAGGAGTGCGCTGAGCGCGGGGTCCATGGGGACGGAGGATTGGCCTCCTCGGTCGGTAATGGTGACGGGGAGTCCGTGGGATTGGGCGAGGGTTTTGAGGGCTTCGACGGCTTCGAGGCGAGCGGCATCGGAGGGATGGCGGACATCGAGCGAGACGGTAACGGCACCGGGGATGACGTTGGCGGCGTTGGGGAAGGCGGTGATGGAGCCGACGGTGGCGAGGAGGTGGGGGTCATCCTGGGGGTAGGACTGGACTTCGGCGATGAAGCGGGCGGCGGCAGCGAGGGCGTCCTTGCGGAAGGACATGGGGGTGGTGCCGGCGTGGTTGGCTTCGCCGTGGAAGGTGAGCGAGAGGCGGGACTGGCCGATGATGGAGGTGACGACGCCGAGGGGGAGTGCGAGGGACTCGAGGACGGGGCCTTGCTCGATGTGGACTTCCAGGTAGGCGAAGGTACGTGAGGTAACGAGCGGGGCTGAGGGGCTGAGGGGGTTTAGGCCGAAGTCTTCGAGGGCTTGTGCGATCGAGATGCCCAGGTAGTCTGTGCGGGTGAGGTCGGCACGCGTTAGGGTGCCGACGAGGGCTCGGCTGCCGATGAAGGGGAATTTGAAACGGACGCCCTCTTCTTCGGAGAAGGCGATGATTTCGATGTTGCAGGGGAGTTTTTTTCCAGCCAGCATGCGGATGAGGACGATGGGAATCGCCACGCCGAGGACACCGTCGTAGGGGCCGGAGTCGGGGACGGTGTCGATGTGGGAGCCGAGGAGGAGGGTGGGGACGGCAAAAGCAGATCCCTCCGCTTCGCTGCGGGATGACAAATTATTGCCGCGGGATGACAAATCATCCTGGGCGGGATAGATTCCTCGGAGATTGCCGGCGGAGTCCGTGCGGACGGTCATGCCGAGGGATTGCATCTCGGCGGTTAGGAGGGAGTGGACGGCTCGGGTGGCGGGCGAGAGGAAGGTTCGGGTGATGGTGCCAGGGATGTCGGTGAGGGCGGCGATGCGGGCGCAGAGGGAGAGGACTTGGTCGGCGGGGGTCACGCGGGGACCTCGCGGCCTATGGGTGCGGCGGGGAAGGTTCCTTGGTCGAAGATGAGGTGGCCGCGGAGGATGGTTTGTTTGACTCGGCCGAGAAGACGCTCGCCGAGGTAAGGGGAGATGGGGTGGCGGAAGTGGAAGTCGGCGGGGGTTACGGTGAAGGATTCGGACGGGGCGAAGACGGTTAGGTCGGCGTCGAAGCCGGGGGCTATGCGGCCTTTGTTTTGGGCGATGCCAGCGAGCTTCGCTGGGGATTCGGACATGAGGTGAGCTATGGCCAGGAGTTGTGCGGGTTCGTCATCTGTCTCAGATGCGAGACATGGGGCACCCAGTACCGTGGCGAGGATGGATAGGCCGAGGGAGAGTGAGGCAATGCCCCCCCAGGCTTCGAGGAAGTCGCCGGAGTCGAGACCCTTCATGTCGGGCGGGCAGGGGGAGTGGTCGCTGGCTATGAGGTCGATGGTGCCGTCGAGGACGGCGGCTCGCAGGAGGTCGCGGTTGGCGCGGGAGCGGATGGGCGGGGCGCACTTGAGGTCGGTGCGGCCGTCTGGGATAGATTCGGCGGCGAAATAGAGGTAGTGAGGGCAGGTTTCTAGGGTGATGGGGAGGCCTTCGGCTTTGGCGGCGCGGAGCATCGGCAGGGCGAGAGCGGTGGCTAGATGGACGATGTGGATGTGGGCCCCGGTCTCGCGGCAGAGTGCGATGAGGAGCGAGATGGCGGCTAGCTCGGCTTGGTCGGGGCGGGTGGCGAGGTAGGTGGCGTAGACGCGGGGATCGCCACTGGTTGGATCGACGGACGCTAGTGTCGCGGGGTTTTCGGCGTGCACGAGGAGGGGTAGGCCGGTGCGGGCGATGATGGGTAACGCGGCGCGGAGGTTGGGCTCGTCGAGCAGGCCTAGACCTTCGCAGCCGGGGTAGACGAGGAAGCATTTAAAGCCGGGGACTCCGGCTTGGGCTAGTTCGGCCAAATGCGGCTGATTTCCGTTCTCTGCTCCGCCCCATGGGCGCCAGTCGACCGTGCACTTGCCTTGGGCGGCGGCTCGCTTGGCTGCCAGGCCCGCGACGGTGGTGGTGGGGGGCAGGCAGTTGAGCGGCATGTCGATGAGGGTGGTGATGCCGCCGGCGGCGGCCGCTCGGGTGGCGGTGGCGAAGCCCTCCCATTCGGTGCGGCCGGGCTCGTTGATGTGGACGTGAGGGTCGATGAGGCCGGGGAGCAGGGCGTGGTCCTGGAGGTTGTGGACTTCGTCCACTGGGCCGGGGGCGTCAGCCTCGGCTATGCGTGCGATGAGGCCGGAGTCGGTGTCGACGAGGACGGCGGCGGGACGAACTTCGGTGGGGAAGACTACGCGGTTCGAGATGTAGGCGTTGATGGACACTGGAGTTCAGGGTACAACTTCAAGACGATGTCCTGCCGGACGGGCGCCCTGACGCCGGGCGGGCGGCACTTCGTGCGGTGTTGGGCTTCGCGTGGTCCGAGCGTTGCTCGGCACGGAAGTGTCTACTCCGCGATGTTGCCGTAGTCGCGGGCTGGTGCTCCGGCTACGGGCTTGCCCTCCTGGACATAGTTGCGGTTCCACTTGGGGATTTCTACGACGTAGGCTCCGGGCTTCTCGATGATGGCCTGGCAGCCCAGGCGCGAGTTGAGCTGGATGTCGGCGGCAGTCTCCATGCGGTCGAGTTCCTTGTCCTCGGGTTCGGAGAGGCCGCTGTCCCCGGATTTAATGTGCAGATGGCAGGTAGTGCAGGCGCAGACACCGCCGCACGCGTGGTCGAGGAAGATGTCGTAGTTTTCGGCTACGTCGAGGAAGCTCATGGGCTCGCCGTGGCCCTCGTAGGGGAGCGTGCCGAAGGGGAACTCGACGGATTTGTTCTCGGGGAGGAAGGTGACGCGGACTATGCCGTCGGCGGGGGGAACAGATAGGTCGACTGGCGGGAGCGGCTTGTGATCGGACATGATGGTTTGATTCTACTGCGGTGTGGTCTGGTAGACTCCGCACAACGATCTCAGGAGGGTGCGATGCGGCTTATTCGGTTGGCTTTGGTGATGATGTTGGCGATGACAGGTGCGGCTTGGGGACAGGATGCGGCGGCGGATATCAAGGCGATGATCGAGAAGAGCGCTGTGGATTGGAACAGGGGCGATATTGACGCGTTTGCTACGGCTTATAAGAACTCGCCGGATATTTTGTTTATCGGGCCGGCGACATCGAAGGGATATGCCGCGATGGTGGAACGATATAAACAGGCTTATCCTACGCCGGAGAAGATGGGCAAGCTGACGTTTTCGCGGGTGGAGGTCCAGGCGCTGGATGAGAAGTTCGCAACCGTGACGGGGCGGTTTCACCTCGACCTGGCCGATGGCAGCACCGATGACGGGTACTACCTGCTGGTGGTGGAGAAGACGAAGGATGGGTGGAAGATCATCCGGGATGACACTTCGGAGCTGCCGAAGCCTAAGGCTGCTCCGGCGAAGTGAGCCACCCCACGATAACCCTGCGGGTGATCATGGGGCACCCTAGTCTTCGGTGGATTCGCCGGGGGTATCGGGGTCTTGTTCCAGTTTGTCGATGAGGTTTTCTTCCTGGATGTCGGCGGGGGCGAAGGCGTGGGGGGCGGATGGGGTTGCGCCTAGATTTTGGCCCATGGATTCGCCCGCCTGGGCAGGGGTCTGGCCGCGCATGGCTCCGGTGACGGCGGAGTCCATCATGATCTCGGCGAAGCGGCGGGTGGCGCGGTCGAGGGTCTCGATGGCGGCGCGGATGAGCTTGTAATCGGAAGATTTCACGGCGTCCCGCAGGGCTGTGGAGGCTTCCGCGATGGTGGCGATCTCTTCGGGGGTGAGCTGCTGCCAGGCTGGGCTGGGCTTGCCTTTGGCTACGGCGTTGAGGATGGTCTCGGCTTCGTTGCGGGCTTCGATGAGCTGGCGTTCGGTGAGGTCTTGCTCGGCATTGTCGAAGGAGTCGAGGATCATGGACTCGACTTGCTCGTCGGTGAGGCCGTAGGTGGGCTTGACGTCGATCTGGGCCTCCTGGCCGGAGCGCTGCTCGCGGGCGGAGACCTTGAGGATGCCGTTGGCGTCGATGAGGAATTTCACTTCAATGCGAGGTAGCCCGGCGACCATGGGCGGGATGCCTTTGAGGTCGAATCGGGCGAGGGAGCGGCAGTCCTTGGCTAGTTCACGCTCGCCTTGCAGGACGTGGATGGCTACGTTGGTCTGGCCGTCGACGCCGGTGGTGAAGTGCTCGGTGGCGGAGGCGGGGATGGTGGAGTTGCGCTGGATGATCTTGGCGACCACTCCGCCGAGGGCTTCTATGCCTAGGGAGAGCGGGGTTACATCGAGCAGCAGGAGGTCTTCGAGGGCGGAGTTGGCAGTGTCGCCGGAGAGGATCTGAGCCTGGACTGCGGCTCCGAGGGCGACTACTTCGTCGGGGTTTAGCTCGGTGTGGAGCGACTTCGAGCGGGCTTCGAGGTCGAAGAGATTGGTGACGAGGGCCCGGACGGCTGGGATGCGTGTGCTGCCGCCTACCATGACGACTTCGTCGATCTGGTCCGGTGTCAAAGCGGCGTCGCGTAGGGCCTGTTTGACGGCGGGTGCGGTGCGGGCGATGACTGGGGCGATGAGGGATTCGAATTGGGGGCGGGTGATCTCACGGGAGTAGATTTTCCCTTCCGGCAAGGTGAGGTGGATGCGTGCGGAGTCTGCGTCGGAGAGGGCGATCTTGGCTTCGATGACGGCTTTGCGGATGGCCTGGATGGCTTCGGGATTTTGCTTTACGTCGAGCGCGAGGTCACCCTGGATGTCGTCGAGGGCGATGGCTATGAGGAGATTGTCGATGTCGTCTCCGCCCAGGTGCGTGTCGCCTCCTGTGCTGATGACCTCGAAGATGCCCTCGTGGAGCTTGAGGATGGAGATGTCGAAGGTGCCGCCGCCGAAGTCGTAGACGGCGATGATGCCGTCTTTTTGCTTGTCTAGACCGTAAGCCAACGCTGCTGCTGTGGGCTCGTTGACGAGGCGGAGGACTTCGAGGCCGGCGATGCGTCCGGCATCTTTCGTTGCTTGACGTTGCGCGTCGTTGAAGTAAGCGGGGACGGTGATTACCGCTTTCGTAACGGCATGGCCGAGGAAGCGCTCGGCGTTGTGCTTGAGCTGCTGCAGGATGTAGGCGGAGATCTCGGGCGGGGTGAGGGTGAGGCCGCCTACGTTGAGACGGAGGGTCTCGCCGGGTTTGGCGTCGTCGGCCAGGCGGAAGGGGAAGAGCTTGAGCTCGGCTTCGACGTCTGCGAGGTCGCGTCCCATGAGGCGCTTGGCGGAGTATACGGCGGAGGTGGAGTCGTGCATGAGGGTGGCGCGGGCGGCGTTGCCTATGGCTACGCCATCCTCCGTCCAGGCGACAACAGATGGGACCAGGCGCTCGCCGTCTTCGCCGGGGATGACGACGGGAGTGTCGCCTTGCATGAAGGCTACGAGGGAGTTGGTGGTGCCGAGATCGATTCCGACTACGATGGTGCGGGGTGCATCAGACATGAATGCCGGTTCCTTTTGTGTGCCTGCTATTCGATGCGCTCGATTGTCCGGGGGCGCAGGACGAGACCTTCCGCCAGCGAGACCGGTGAGGGGGCTTGGCGTAATTCCATTGTCCTACAATGCTGAGCGGGAGGTTGTTATGACGGCGAAGTATGCGAAGGATTGTAAGTCGACGGTGATTCCATCGCTGCGGTACAAGGATGCGCACAAGGCAATCGATTTCCTGGTTGCGGCGTTTGGGTTCGAGAAACAGGCGGTGTATGACGGGCCGGATGGGACGGTGATGCATGCGCAGTTGACGTTTGGGAATGGGATGGTGATGTTGGGGTCGGCGGAGAATGGGAGCGAGTGGTCGAAGACGATGGCGTTGCCGGAGGATATCGGCGGGAGACAGACGATGACGCCGTGCCTGATTGTGTCGGATGCCGCTGCCGTCTATGCGACGGCTGTCGCTGCGGGGGCGGTGATCGTGATGGAGCTGGCCGAGATGCCCTATGGCGGTAAGGCGTTTGGGTGCAGCGATCCGGAAGGGTATCGGTGGTCGGTGGGGGAGTACGATCCTTGGGCTTCGGAGTAGGGCCAGGGCGGTTGCTACTCGATCGGGAGATCGAACGGTATGGTGAGCCAGTGTGTCTCGCCGGGCGGGTTCCAGAGGAGTGTGGCGGGGATTCGACCCGGCTCGACGAGGTGGATGGTGAAGGCCTCGATGGTGCGGTCTCCCTGCTGGCGGGTGGCTACGGCGCGGTATTTGTCGACGATGCTCCAGCCGGCGGCGTCGGCGGTGCTGATGTAGAGGTGGATGCTTTGGGTTCCAAGCGGGCTGCCGGCGGGATAGGAGAGTTCGCCGGAGACGGTGTAGAGGTCGCCGTCGCGGGTGACGGGACCGACTCGCATCTGCCAGTTGTCGTACGAGACCGGTGGGCCTAGCTGGGCGGGTGGAACGAGAGACGGAGCGGCGGGCGGCGGTTTGGGGGCGGACCGGTCGATGACTACGGAGGCTGGGAGGCGAACTTCCTGGCCGGGCTCGGCGTGGAGGCGGACGATTGCGGTGTCGGCGACGGTCTGCGAGGGTTTGGGGTTGGAGCGGAACTCGCCGCCGAAGAGCCAGTGTGCGACGGCGAAGGTGACTGGGACGGTCTCGGTGTCTTGAGGATCAGGGTATGGTCCTCGAAGTTGTTGCGTCCAGCGGAGCGGTTGCCAGGCTGGCTGCGGCAGACGGCGGGGTCGTTGTGGTAGGGCTTTCCGGATGCGTCGGGTGGGTTGAGTATCTCGCAGTCTTCGAGGACGAAGACCTCCTTTTCTGCGGGCGCGGCGGCGGCGGGCGGTGTGAGTGGCAGGGCGATGACCTGGTTGAAGGGGATTGGCGGGCCGGTGCTCAGTGAGAGTTCGCCGCGCAGGCGGGTGGGTCCGGTAGGCGGATTGGGGATGCGGAAGGTGTAGCTGTGGAAGCCTTCGGGGGTGCGGATGGAAGGATCTGGAGTGATGGCGCTGGCGTTGCCGGCGAGGTGGAGCGTGGCGTTGGGGCCGGCGTTGGCGAGGGCTGGGCTGATGATGGCGCGCAGGGTGACTCCGGAGGCGGAGCGGGTTGCGCTTACGAGGAGTGGGCCGAAGACCTGGGCCGGTGGCTGGCCGCTCGCGAGAGCTTTGTTGCGCTGGGTGGGATCGAGGGGGATGCGGTCGCGGCCAAACTGGAGGAACTGTTCTGCGGAGTTGGTGGGCGGCGTGACGTCGTGCAGGATGGCGTCGAGGGTTTGTCAGAAAGAGGCATGGTCGAGTTGGACGCTGGTGTGGGTGGTTTCGAGCCAGTCGAGGGCGTTGTCGGGCGGATGGCCCGAGAAGGATATGGCGACGGCGGAGAGGTCGACGTTGAGTTGGTGGGCGAACTCGCGCAGGATGTCGGCGAGGGGTGCGTCGGCGAGGTGGAGGGTGATGCTGGTGGGTGTGGTGAGACGGGTCTGGTCGAGACGCTCGATGAGGATGGGCAGGATGTAGCTGGCGGGGCGAGATTGAAGCTCGCTAGGCGGATGGTGTACCTGGCCGAAGCCGCGGAGGAAGGTTTGGCTCTGGGCGGGACGGGCGGCGTCGGCTTGTTTGGCGACGGCTTGTTCCTGAGTGAAGGCGTAGCGGAGCTGGGGCAGGATCGTGGGGCCGAGGGCGAGCAGGGATCGTTCGGCTACCTCGCGCGTGGTGAGAGAGGGGCTGGCGAGTTGGCGGACGAGAGCGGCGACGCGGGGGACGGGCTGCGACGCGGGCGGCTCCGGGCGGTTGTAGATGGTGAGCGGCTTGGAGCTCGACATCATGGGCTGGGCGGAGGCGCAAGGGAGCGCCAGGGCGAAGCACAGTGGAAGCAAGAGGGCGGTTCGCGGCATGCGCAGCATGATAGGTTGGACGTACGAGGCGGATCTACGATGGAACTGAATCCTTATGCGAAGTTTTTAGGTGGGCAGGAGGCGCGGGCGGTGATTGCTTCGACCCCTGGTCTGGTGCATCAGGCGGTATGTGATCTGACGCCGGAGCAGATTGCGGCTCCGATTGCGCCGGGCAAGTGGTCGCCGTGCCAGATTGTGGCGCATCTGGCGGACTGCGAACTGGTGTTTGGCTTTCGGCTGCGGCAGACGCTCGCGATGCCGAGCCCGACCATCCAGCCGTTCGATCAGGACGACTGGGCGAAGCAGTATGGGAGCTATGACCTGCCTACGGCGTTGGAGATGTTTCGCGCGGCGCGGGGCTGGAATGTGAAGCTGATCGGCGGGCTGAGCGAGGCGGAGTTTCAGCGCGAGATGACGCATCCGGAGCGGGGGACGATGACGTTTCAGAATGTGGTCGAGACGATTGCGGGGCACGACCTGAATCATCTGGGGCAGCTGCAGAGAGCCAAAGCTTAACGCGGATTTACACGGATGGAACGGATTTCAGTGCGTATGAGGCGGCGAAGTGTGAACAGGCTGCGGGGGTGGCTGATCGTCGCGCTGTTGAGTGTCTGCTGCGGGACGGCGGGCGCGCAGGCTGCGTTTGAGGTGGCAACGATCAAGGCGGCTCCGGAGGGCGATGCGGCGCAGGGGAACTGGAGCTTGCCGGGGATTGGCAGCTTCTGGGCGAAGAATCTTACGCTGGCTTGGCTGATTCGGCTGGCGTATGGGATCAACGACGAACAGATTGCCGGTAAGCCGGAGTGGCTGGAGACGGTGCTGTTCGACGTGAATGCGAAGCCCGAAGATGGTGTGAAGCTGAGTCGCGAGGAGTTGAAGCCACGTCTGCAACGACTGCTTCAGGAGCGATTTCATCTCGATGCGCACTTTGAGACGCGCGAAGCCAAGGGCTACGCGCTGGTGGTGGCCAAGAACGGGCCAAGACTAACCGCGACCAAAGGCGACAAGTCGCCGGGGTGGCGGGTGGAGGTGCATGCAGGCCATGTCGAGGGCAAGAACTGGTCGATGCCGCATCTGGCGCTTGAGCTGTCGCCGCTGGCGGGGTCGACGGTAGTGGATAAGACCGGGCTAAGTGGAAGCTACGACCTGCGGATGGTGTATGCGGCGGATGTGGACAAGGACTCCACGCTGCCATCGCTCTTTACGGCCTTGCGTGAGACTCTGGGACTTCAGCTTGAACCGCAGAAGGTGCCGGTGCAGATGCTCGTGATCGTCCATGTGGACAAGGTGCCGACGGTGAACTAGGACCCAAGGGCGGCGCTTACGTCGGGGACGAGGCTTAGAGCAAATTTCCTGTTGCTGTGGAGTGGAGGATTTTGTGCGGCACCGTTTTCCTTGCGAGAAAACGGACATGAGAGCGAAGCCACCGCTGTAAACCCACAGGAAATTTGCTCTAGTGGACGGCCATGGGGCCGTTGGTTTGGGCGAACATATGCGATGTCTCCTGAACCGGAGAGCTCATGCCCTTTGAGCCGGCGAACCACTTGCTGAGATATCCGTTGCCGATGCCGTCCGATGCGAGGACGTAGATGTTGCCTGCGGCGTCGACCTCCAGGGCCGTGAGGTAGAGGCCCGCGAGGCCGGGAACGCCTTCGATACCACCGATGCCGGTGCCACTGCCTGCGGGGACACCTCCGGGAAATTCGAGGATGCTCTCGTCGACCGGGGTGCTGACGGGATATTGCTCGTTGGCGACGTAGATGTTGCCGGCAGTGTCGAGTCCCATGCCTGCGATATGCAGCAGGTTCGAAGCGGTGGAGATGGTGCGGGCCGGGGCGGCGTTTCCGGATTGGGTGGGAGTAAATATCTCTATGCTGTCGGCGTTGGCGGCTCCGGTGGCTACGGCGTAGACGATGTTTCCGGCTGGGTCGACGGCGAGCGCTTTGCAGGCGGGCAGCCCGGTGAGGGTACGGATGGGGGCGACGTTGCCGTTGGCGTTGGCGGCGAACTCGAGGACGGTGCCGGTACCTGCGACGTAGACATTTTGAGAGCTGTCGACGGCGAGGATGTAGGCTGTGGCCATGCCGGTGGCGGAACCTGTGATGGTCGCAATCGGGTTGGCGGCCCCGGTGCTTCCGGCGGCGAAAACAGAGATTTTACCGACAGTGGAGGTGAGATTGGTCGACCCGACGTAGATGTTTCCGGAAGAGTCGGTGGCGACGGAAGAATACTGGTCGGTGGTGTTTTGGGACGTGAGGGTGCTGGCCGGGGAGACGGCACCCGAGCTGTTGGCGGGAAAGGCGACGATGCTGGAACTGGCGCTGGTGACGACGCCACCGGAGACGACGGCGCTGACGTAGGGAATGTAGACGAGGGTTGCCGCAGCCGGCGTGACCGGGTTACCAGGAGAGGTGGGCGTGCTGGAGGTGGGGGTCGAGCTGGAACAGGAGGAGAGTGCGAGGATGGTGAGGAATGTGAAGACAACTCGGATGCTACGCATGGTTCGCCCCTGGGGAACGACTGGATCGGCCTGTCTGGCTCCTACTGTAGCGCTCGATTGACGTCGCGCACAAGGTTGCGCAGGTAGCTGCGTTTGTTCAGCAGGGTGACGAGAGCTTGTTTGGCGGCGTCTTTTGCGGGTTGGTTGGTGGCATCGACGGCTTCGTCCCATTGGGTCCAGAGGATTTCGAGTTCGCGCTGGGTGGCGGCCATTTTTTCGTTGAAGCTGGCGGCGGCTGTTTCCAGATCGCGCTTCAGGTCGGGGTCGGCCTCGTCGCCGAATTCTTTGGTGGCCTTCATCTCCATGAGCTGCATATTGAGCTCGAAGACCTCTTCGAGGAGTTCGGGGGGGATGAGCTGCTTTTTCTCGGTGCCGGTGGCGCGGGCGGCTTCGGTGGCGG
>Ga0302311_10006756_pt1 | contig 11806 bp, 9 predicted proteins | sample III_Palsa_N1_3_FD_200449 | JGI IMG/M metagenome (GOLD analysis project Ga0302311, IMG submission 200449) | Peat permafrost microbial communities from Stordalen Mire near Abisko, Sweden - III_Palsa_N1_3 | ecosystem: Environmental > Terrestrial > Soil > Palsa > Peat permafrost | place: Sweden...
CGTCGCCGCCGCGCGGGAACTGACCCCCGAGCACCTGGTCGTCGTGGTCGGCCACAAGCGCGACCAGGTCACCGCGCACCTCGCGGAGATCGACCCGACCGCGCGCGCCGTCGTCCAGGAGCAGCAGAACGGCACCGGGCACGCCGCCCGGGTCGCGCTGGAGGCGCTCGCCGCCGACGGCGTGGTGCTCGACGGCACGGTGGTGGTCAGCTACGGCGACGTCCCGCTGCTCACCGCCGAGACGCTGCGCCGGCTCACCGCCGCGCACGCCGCCGACGGCAACGCGGTCACCGTGCTGACCGCCGAGGTGCCGGACGCGGCCGGTTACGGCCGGATCCTGCGCGGTGCCTCGGGCGAGGTCCGGGCGATCGTCGAGCACAAGGACGCGACCGAGGCGGAGCGGGCCATCCGGGAGATCAACTCCGGGGTGTACGCCTTCGACGGCAAGCTGCTGGTGCAGGGCCTGGGCGAGGTCCGGACCGACAACAGCCAGGGCGAGGAGTACCTGACCGACGTCCTCGGCATCCTGCGCGAGGCCGGCCACCGGGTCGGCGCGCTGGTCGCCGACGACTTCCGGGACGTCCTCGGGATCAACGACCGGGTCCAGCTCGCGGAGACCCGCCGGATCATGAACGACCGGCTGCTGGACGCCGCGATGCGGGCCGGGGTCACCGTGGTGGACCCGGCGACCACCTGGCTGGACGTCCAGGTCGGCTACGAGCCGGACGCGCTGGTCCACCCGAACACCCAGTTGCAGGGCGGTACCCACCTGGCCGCGGGCGCCGAGGTGGGGCCCAACTGCACGCTGAAGGACACCCGGGTGGGTCCCGGGGCGCGTGTGAGCAACACCACAGCGGACCGGGCGCAGATCGGCGAGGGCGCGCAGGTCGGGCCGTACGCCTACCTGCGGCCGGGGACCGTGCTCGGGACCGGGTCCAAGGCGGGCACCTATGTCGAGATGAAGAACGCGGTCGTCGGCGCCGGCAGCAAGGTGCCGCATCTCACCTATGTGGGGGACGCCACCATCGGCGAGGGCAGCAACATCGGCGCCGCCTCGGTCTTCGTCAACTACGACGGGGTCAACAAGCACCACACCACCATCGGCAGCCACTGCCGGACCGGCTCGGACAACATGTTCGTGGCCCCGGTGACGGTGGGGGACGGGGCCTACACCGCCGCCGGATCGGTCATCTACAAGGACGTTCCCGCAGGTGCGCTCGGGGTCACCCGGCCGCAGCAGCGCAATGTCGAGGGCTGGGTCGAGCGCGCGCGTCCCGGGTCGGCCGCCGCCGCGGCAGCCGCCGCCGCGCGGGCCGGGAGCACCCCGGTGGTGGACCCGGAGGCGACGGAAGCCGCTCCCGACGCGTAACCTGGTGGACATCCAGGCGCCGAGGACGGCAGAAGTCCTACAGGTGCTCCAGTCGACCCCCCAGCAGCTGGCCGCGTCATGCGGCGAGCCCAGCGCGCGTCAGCAATGAGGAGACGGTGCAGTGACCGGGATCAAAACGTCCGGTGAGAAGAACTTGATGCTCTTCTCCGGCCGCGCACACCCCGAGTTGGCCCGGGAGGTGGCGGAGCAGCTGGGTGTGGACCTGGTTCCGACGAAGGCCCTGGACTTCGCCAACGGTGAGATCTACGTACGGTACGAGGAGTCGGTCCGTGGGGCCGACGCCTTCGTGCTGCAGAGCCACACGGCTCCGATCAACCAGTGGATCATGGAGCAGCTCATCATGATCGACGCCCTGAAGCGGGCGTCGGTCAAGAGCATCACCGTGATCATGCCGTTCTACGGCTACGCCCGGCAGGACAAGAAGCACCTCGGCCGCGAGCCCATCTCGGCGCGGCTGATAGCGGACCTGCTCAAGCAGGCGGGCGCCGACCGGCTGATGTCGGTGGACCTGCACACGGCCCAGATCCAGGGCTTCTTCGACGGCCCGGTGGACCACCTGTTCGCGCTGCCGCTGCTGGCGGACTACGTGGCGAGCCGGGTGGACCGGGACCGGCTGACCATCGTGTCGCCGGACGCGGGCCGGGTCCGGGTGGCCGACCAGTGGTCGGACCGGCTGGACGCCCCGCTGGCGATCATCCACAAGCGCCGTGACCCGAACGTCGCCAACAAGGTGATGTCGGCCGAGGTCGTCGGCGACGTGAAGAACCGGGTCTGCGTCCTGGTGGACGACATGATCGACACCGGTGGCACCATCTGCGCGGCAGCCGACGCGCTGTTCGAGCAGGGCGCCGCGGACGTCATCGTGGCGGCCACGCACGGCGTGCTGTCCGGTGCGGCGACGGACCGCCTGAAGAACTCCCGTGCCAGCGAGTTCGTGTTCACCAACACCCTGCCGACCCCGGGTGAGCTCCAGCTGGACAAGGTGACCACGCTGTCGATCGCCCCGCTGATCGCCCGCGCGATCCGCGAGGTCTTCGACGACGGCTCGGTGACCAGCCTGTTCGAGGGCGTGTGAGCACCGGCTCCAAGTGATCGTTTTGGGTCCCTCGCCGGGCCTGGGCTAGACTCCAGGAACGCCCGGCGAGGGAGTCCCATTTCTGAAGGTGACTCCGTTATCGACGCGCTGCACCGCAGATCCTGCGGACTGTTGTGCGAGATGCCGCCGAGCGACTCATCCCAGAATTCTTTCGGGTGAGGTCCTGCCGGTGGCTTTTTTCATTGTGCGGTGCCCGCCCCGTGGTCAGAGGAGTGCCGTCGTGCCTGAGATCCGCCTTGAGGCCCAGCCCCGCAACGAGTTCGGCAAGGGCGCCGCGCGCCGCGCCCGCCGTGAGGGCCTGGTCCCCGCCGTCGTCTACGGCCACGGCACCACCCCGGTCCACGTGAACCTTCCGGGCCACGCCCTGATGCTCGCGCTGAAGACCCCGAACGTGCTGTTCACCCTGGCCATCGAGGGCAAGGACGAGTTCGTCCTGCCGAAGGCCGTGCAGCGCGACCCGATCAAGCGCTCGCTCAAGCACGTCGACCTGCTGCTGGTGAAGCGCGGCGAGAAGGTCACCGTCGAGATCCAGATCAACACCGAGGGCGAGCTGGCCCCCGGCGGCAACCTGCTTGAGCACATCCTGAACACCCTCCCGCTGGAGGCCGAGGCCACTCACCTGCCCGAGTCGGTCACCGTCTCCATCGAGGGCCTGGAGGCCGGCCACTCCATCCTGGCCAAGGACATCACCCTGCCGAAGGGCGCCACCCTGGCGATCGACCCGGAGGCCGTCGTGCTCCAGGTCGTCTCCGCCCAGGTCGAGGCCCCGGCCGAGACCGAGGACGGCACCGAGGCTTCCGCCGAGGGCTGATCCCCACGCGTTTCCCCCGCTGCCCCGGCCGTCGCATGATGGCCGGGGCAGCGGCACGCACGGAGCAGGCCCGCGGCTGAGCGGGACCGCACGCAGGAAGGACGACGAGGGTGAGCGACGAGCAGAGCGGCCCGTGGCTGGTCGTGGGTCTGGGCAATCCCGGTCCCGAGTACGCCGGGAACCGCCACAACATCGGGTTCATGGTGGCCGACCTGCTGGCCGGCCGAATCGGCGCCAGGTTCAAGGCGCACCGCAGCCGCAACCAGGTGGTGGAGGGACGGCTGGCGGGGCAGCGGGTGGTGCTGGCGAAGCCGACGTCGTTCATGAACCTGTCCGGCGGTCCGGTGACCGGCCTGCGCGACTTCTACAAGGCGCCGCTGGAGCGGCTGGTGGTGGTCCACGACGAGCTCGACATCGACTACGCGACGCTGCGGATCAAGCGCGGCGGCGGCGACAACGGCCACAACGGGCTGAAGTCGGTCACCAAGTCGCTGGGCCCCGACTACTACCGGATCCGCGCCGGGATCGGGCGCCCGCCGGGCCGGATGGACGTGGCGGACTTCGTGCTGAAGGACTTCTCCTCCACCGAGCGCAAGGAACTGGACTGGTTCGTGGACCGGGCGGCGGACGCGGTGGAGGCGCTGCTCGCCGAGGGCCTGGAGCGCGCGCAGACCACCTACAACTCCTGACCAACTCCTGACACGCGAACCGACGCACGAACGCGCCCGCTCCGGGAAGGAGCGGGCGCGTTGGTGTGCCGGTACCGGGTCAGCCGGTGTTGCGGAGCCCGGCCGCGATGCCGTTGACGGTCAGCAGCAGCGCCCGCGCGCGCAGCGGGTCGTCGTCCAGGCCCTGGGCGGCGTCCTCACGCTGCCGGCGCAGCAGCGCCACCTGGAGGTACGAGATCGGGTCCAGGTAGGCGTCCCGGATGCCGAAGGTCTGCTTGAGCACCGGGGTGCGCTCCAGCAGCTCGTTCTCCCCGCTGACGTGCAGCACCTCCTTGAGGGTGAGCGCGTGCTCGGCCTCGATCAGGTCGAAGATGTGCTTCAGGTGGTCCGGGACGAGCTGGTCCACGTAGTGCCGGGCGATCCGCAGGTCGGTCTTGGCGAGCGTCATCGCGACGTTCGACAGGAAGTTGCGGAAGAAGTGCCACTCGCCGTGCATCTCCTGGAGGATGTCGCCGAGCCCGGCCTCGCGGGCGGCCGCGAGCCCGGCGCCGACCCCGTACCAGCCGGGGACGATCTGCCGGGACTGGGTCCAGCCGAAGACCCACGGGATGGCCCGCAGCCCGTCCAGCCCGGCGCCGCTGTCCGGGCGGCGGGACGGGCGGGAGCCCAGGTGCAGCGAGGCGAGCTGGTCGACCGGGGTGGCCGCGAAGAAGTACGCGGGCAGGTCCGGGTCCTCGACCAGCCGCCGGTAGGCGGTGTGGGCACCGGCCGAGACGGTGTCCATGGTGGCGTCCCAGCGGGCGAGCGCCTCCGGCGACTGCCGGGGGGCGGTGTGCAGGGCGCTGGCCTCCAGCGTGGCGGAGACCGTGAGTTCGAGGTTCTCCCTGGCCAGCGCCGGGATCAGGTACTTGTCGGAGATCACCTCGCCCTGCTCGGTGACCTTGATCTCGCCTTCCAGGGTGCCGTACGGCTGGGCCAGGATCGCCTCGTGCGAGGGGCCGCCGCCGCGCCCGACGGTGCCGCCGCGGCCGTGGAACAGCCGCAGCCGGATGCCGTAGCGGTGGGCCACGTCGCGCAGCCGCCGCTGCGCCCGGTGGATCTCCCACTGGCTGGTGGTGATGCCGCCGAACTTGCTGGAGTCGGAGTAGCCGAGCATGACCTCCTGCACGTCGCCGCGCAGCGAGACCAGCAGCCGGTAGGAGGGGTCGCGCAGCATCTCGTCGAGGATGGTGTCGGCGGCCCGCAGCTCGTCCGTGGTCTCCAGCAGCGGCACGATGCCGATCCTGGCGATCCCGGCGTGCAGGTCGATCAGCCCGGCCTCGCGGGCCAGCACGGCGGCGGCGAACACGTCGTCGGCGCCCTGGCACATGGAGATGATGTAGCTCTCCACGATCTCCGGGCCGAAGCGCTCGAAGCCGTCGCGGATGCTCTGGAACACGCCGAGGGTCTTGGCCCCGGCGGCGTCCAGCGGCGCCGGGCTGGGTGCCAGCGGGCGGCGCGACTTCAGCTCCTTGGCGAGCAGCCGCTGCCGGTACTCGCGGGGCATGTCGGTGTAGCGCCACGCCTCCTCGCCGAGCCGGTCGAACAGCTGGCCGAGGGCGTGGTGGTGGGCGTCGGCGTGCTCGCGGACGTCCATGGTGGCCAGCTGCAGGCCGAAGGCGGCGACGGTGCGGATGGCGCGGGCGAGCCGGCCCTCGGCGATCAGCTGTCCCCGGTGCGCGGTCAGCGAGTCCTGGATGATCTGCAGGTCGGCCAGCAGCGGCGCGGTGCCGAGGTAGTCGCGGCCCTCGACGTGCGGGGTGCCCGCGGACAGCCGGTCGCGGGTGTTGATCAGCTTCTGCCGGATGCAGGTGGCCTTGAGCCGGTACGGCTCCTCGGCGTTCATCCGCTTGTAGCGGGGGCTGATCCCGGGGAGGTTGCCGAGGTCCACGGCGAGCGAGTCGAGCAGTTCCTGGCTGGCGCCGGACAGCCGCACCGAGGTGGACAGTGCGCCGCGCAGGTCGTCGATGACGTCCAGGGCGTCCTTGATGCCGTACTCGTGCTGGAGCAGCAGCACGTCCAGGGTGACCGCCGGGGTGACGTTGGGGTTGCCGTCCCGGTCGCCGCCGATCCAGGTGCCGAAGGTCAGCGGGCGGACCCCCTCCGGCAGCCGCACGCCGATCCGGGCGAGCTCCTCGCCCAGCTCCTCCAGCACGTCGGGGACGGCGCGCTTGTAGAGCTCGTCCAGGTAGTAGACGGCGTTGCGGGCCTCGTCGGCGGGCTCCGGGCGGGCGATCCGCAGCTCGTCGGTCTGCCACAGCAGGTCGATCACCTCGGCCAGGCGGCGGTCGGCCTGACGGCGTCCGCTGGGCCGGGTCGGGGTGTCGGTCTGCTCCAGCAGCTCGGCGATCCGGCGGAGCTTGGTCAGCACGCTGCGGCGGGCGGCCTCGGTGGGGTGCGCGGTGAAGACCGGGCGCACGGCCAGGTGCGCCAGCGTGTCCGCGACCTGCTGCGGGTCGGCCTGGGCGAGCTTGTCGGCGGTCCGGGAGAGCAGCGAGCCCTCCTTGGCGCGGTGGACGCCGAGCTCCCGGCCGCGGTGCACCTGCTCGGTGACGTTCGCCAGGTGGAAGTAGGTGGAGAAGGCACGGACCAGCTTGGCCGCGGTCTCCAGGTCGGTCTCCTCCAGCAGTGCCGCCGCCGCCTCGCCGTCGCTGCGGGTGAGGGCACGTACCTGCTCGACCAGGTCGAGCAGTTCCTGGCCCTCCTGGCGGACCAGGGTCTCGCCGAGGAGTTCACCGAGACGGCGGATGTCGGCCCGCAGTGCGGTGTTGTCCGCCTCGGCCGAGCCGAGGGAGGTGCTGGAGGCCGTGCTGGGGGGCGGGGCTGGGACCGAGGTCGGGGTGATGGCCTCGCGTGCGTCGCTCACGCTGGTGCTCCCTTGCAGGTGGATGGGGCATCGGCTCTGCGGACCGCGCTGTCCGACGCGAACAGCATAGGTGTGCGTACTGCCCCGGCACCGGTGGCGGCCGTATAGCGGACAGCGTGCCTCGGCCCGGGCAGCGGTAACCCCTCGGACCGCGGGCGCGGGCTTACGTAGGCTGGCCCCATGAGCATGGCGACGCCCGGTACGGGCGCGGGGGGCGTGGCGGGGATGTGGCCCCGTCGACGCAGTATGTGGTTCGACGTGGTGGTGGCGCTCACGGCCGCGGCCGAGTGCGCGTTCAACGCCGGGAACTTCGTGCACAACCAGGGCCTCGGCCTGCCCTGGGTGATCGGTGTCGGCGTGTTCGGGCTGCTGGCGAGCCTGACCCTGCTGGTACGCCGCCGCTGGCCGCTGCTGCCGGTGGCGGCGGCGCTGGCGACGATCCCGTTCCAGGCGGGCTACATGCTGCTGATGGTCGGCCTGTACACCCTGGGCGCCTACCGGTCGGAGGGGGTGACCTGGCGTTTCGCCGAACGGCGGGCGATGTCGCTGCTGTGCGCGGTCGCGATCCTGGAGACCACGCTGGTCTCCGCGCTGACCATCGCCCGGCAGCACGCGCAGGCGCTGCACAGCGGGGTGCCGGAGTACGCGCTGCTGATCATGTCGCTGCTGGTGGCGGTCGGGATCACGGTCGCGCCGACGATGCTGGGCCTGTACGTGGGCGCGCGGCGGCGGCTGCTGGAGGCGCTGCGGGAGCGCGCGGAGGGGCTGGAGACGGAGCTGGTGCTGCTCGCGGAGCAGGCCAGCGAGCGGGCGCAGCGCGCGCAGGTGGAGGAGCGGACCCGGATCGCCCGGGAGATGCACGACGTGGTGGCGCACCGGGTGAGCCTGATCGTGGTGCACGCGGGCGCGCTGGAGCGGGTGGTGCGCCGCGACCCGGAGCGGGCGGGCGAGAGCGCCCGGCTGATCGGCGACATCGGCCGGCAGGCGCTGGACGAGCTGCGGCAGATTCTGGGCGTGCTGCGGACGGTGGAGTCGGCGCCGGTGACCGGGCAGGAGGCGGCGGCGGTGCTGGCCGTGCCCACCTCGGACGCACCCGGGCTGGCGGACATCCCGCGCCTGGTGGACGAGTCCCGGGCGGCGGGTCTGGGGGTGCGGCTGACCGTGGGCGGCGCGCGGCGCTCGCTGAGCTCGGACACCGAGCGGACCGCCTACCGGGTGGTGCAGGAGGCGCTGACGAACGTGCTGAAGCACGCGCCGGGGGCGGACGCCGAGGTGGTGGTGGCGTACGTGGTGGGCGGGGTGGCGCTGGCGGTGTCCAACACCTGTCCGGTGGAGGCGGCACGGCACGCGCGCGGGCTGCCCAGCGGCGGCAACGGGCTGCTGGGGATGGAGGAGCGGGTGACCGCCCTGGGCGGCACCTTCGCGGCCGGCCCGACCGACGCGGGCGGATTCCGAGTGGAAGCCCGACTCCTCGCGGCAGGCTAGCGGCCTGCGGCCTGTGCGGTGGTGGTTGGTGTGGTGGGACTACCGTAGAGCGACCCCCCCAGACCCCGGCAGCGGAGACCCTTACCGTGCAGATCGCTCTCGATCCCAGTTCCCCTGTGCCGCCCTTCGAGCAGATCCGGGCCCAGGTGGCCGAGCTGGCGCGCAGCGGCGCCGCCCCGGTGGGGACGCGGCTGCCCACGGTGCGGGCGCTGGCCGAGGAGCTGGGGCTGGCGGTGAACACCGTCGCCAAGGCGTACCGGGAGCTGGAGACCGCCGGGGTGGTGCAGACCCGGGGGCGGCACGGCACGGTGGTCGCCGCGTCCGGCGACTCCTCGCGGGAGTCCGCCGCCCGGGCCGCCGCCGGGTACGCCCGGCTGGTGCACGGCCTGGGCATCCCCGCCGCCGAGGCCCTGGCCATGGCGCAGGCGGCGCTGCGGGACGCCTACGGCGAGGCCTGAGCCCGGTACCCGGGGCCCTACAGGGCGTCCGCGACGAACTGGAGCCGCTCCGGCGCGGTGCCGGTGATCAGGGTGGTCAGCGCGCGGTCCATGCTGTGGCCGAGGAACCACTCGCCGGTGTGGTCGAGGCTGTAGACCCGGCCCAGGGCGTCGATGACCAGCAGCGCCTGGCCCCCGCGCTCCTCGCCGAGCGGTGCCAGCGGCAGGTCCAGGGCGCGGCCGAGGTCGGCCAGGGTACGCGGCTGGTAGAGGCCGGCCAGCGGGTCGATGCTGAACGAGGTGCGGGCCAGGTCCCGGCCCGCCCCCTCCAGGTCGACGGTGAGCCCGCCGAACTCCGCCCAGGCCTCCACGGCGGCGGGGAACACCGAGTGCCGGTGGCCCTCGGGCGAGCTGTGGCTGATCAGGGCGTCCGCCCACTGCTCGGCGCGGGGCAGCTGGCGGCGGCCGGGGAACCAGCCGGCCTTGATGAGCACCGATGCTGCCTCGGCGGGGAATCTGACGTCCACAGGTGATCCGTTCTGGGTAGTGCGGGCGGCCTCGGGCCTCAGGCCGGTCTCTCGGGCCGGTGCTCTCGGGCCGGTCTCTCGGGCCGGTGCGTTCAGGCGGAGCCGCCGGAGGCGAGGGCGACGCACTGCACGCCGTAGTGGGCGAGCAGCGGCGTGCAGGAGCGGCAGGGCGGCTGGTGGGTGCCGTGCGCCGGATCCCCCTCCTCGCGGATCCGGACCGTCGTCATCCGGGCCCCGCGCAGCGACTTGCGGGCGTCGCCCTCGGTGAAGGGCTTGCGTGAGGCCCGCTTGGAGCGTCCCTCCTCGGCGGTGTCGAAGTACTGCGACAGCAGCACCGCCTCCGGGCAGCGGCCGGTGAACCGCTCCCGCTGCTCGGCCGGGAGCGCCTCCAGGAATCCGGCCACCAGCGGGTGCAGCGGCGGCGGTGGCCCGGTCTTCTCGCCGACGCAGGTGTGGGTGTCGCCGCGCACCGACAGGGCGGCCGCGACGATCGGCATCAGGCTGTCCCGGCGCTGCCGCAACAGCGGCGCGGCGGTCGCCGGGCGGTGTGGTTCACTGTCCACTCTTACTGGTCCTCCGTGTCCTCGCGCACGGCGGAGCAGGGATACTTGCCGCGCGGCAGCCCCCGTGGGTGAGGGTCGCTCACCGCTGCTGCTAGGGGGCCAGCCTGCCAAATGCCCACAATGAGGCGGTAGTCGGGGTGCCGGTGGGCGGTCCCGGGGAATCCGGAGATCTGCCGGAGCGGGGCAGCCCCTAGTCTTGGACCGGCAGCAAGTTCCAGCAGGGGGCAACTCGATGACGACAGGTCGGCCCAACGCGGCCTACGCCGGGCAGGTCGTGCACTTCCCCGATCCGGTCCGGTCCGCCAGACATCCCGGCGGGGTGCGGATGGACGGCCAGGGGCATCCGGATCTGGGTCCGTACGTGAGAGCGGCGGCCGAGGTCGCCGATCCGCCCCAGGGTTTCGGCGTCGACGAGCTGCGGCTCACCGACTACGTCTCGGCCAACGCCGCGCTGCACGCGGCGGGCCACGAGCTGTGGGCCGGGCTGGAGTCGCCGGTGGCGACCCCGGCGGGCTGGACCTGGCACCACTCGGTCGGCCGGGCGGCGCCCGGCAACCGCCGGATGGAGCTGGTCCCGGTGGAGGTGAAGGCGCTGCTGCGGCACCACGCGGGCCTGGCGATATCCACCGCCGACCACGCCAAGCGCGGCACCCGCCCGTTGCAGGAGCGGCGGCCGGTGCACTTCGCCCTGGACCCGCTGGTCCAGCCGGAGCCCCCGGCGGCCGGTGAGCCCGACGAGCCGCAGGAGCGGTCCGGCGTCAGCGAGCAGAGCCTGGCGGCGGCGGAGGAGGGCTTCGGCTTCAGCCTGCCCGGCGCGTACCGGACGTTCCTGAAGGCGGCGGGTGGCCGCGCGCCGCTGGGCGTGGCCCTGGACACCGAGCTGGGCGTGCTGGTGGACCAGCCGTTCTTCACGCTGCGTCAGGAGCGCGGGACCGACGACCTCGTCTACGTCAACAAGTGCCTGCGCGACCACCTGACCAAGGACTACCTCGGCATCACCTACGTCCAGGGCGGCCTGGTCGCGCTGAAGGTGCGGGGCGCGTCGGCGGGTTCGGTGTGGTTCCTGCCGTACGACGACGCGCGGGACGACGGCAGCACGGCGCTGACTCCGCAGCAGCGCTGCGAGCAGCTGCTGCTGCCGTGCGGCGACGACTTCGACGGGTTCCTGCTGCGGCTGGCGGGCAGTCCGCCCGAGCTCCAGACCGTGGCACAGCTGATGGTGGACGGCGGCTTCGCCCGCGCCGTCCCGGTGGAGGGGTGAGCCGGGCGTGGTGACGTACGCGGAGGCGCAGCAGCGCGCCGAGGAGTGGATCAACGACGGTGTGCCCTCGTACCAGCGCCGCGAGGTGCGGGTGCGGGAGTTCGACCTGGGCTTCGTGGCCTGGGCGGTGGACCGCGCGGACGGCCCGTCCTCGGACGGCGGCGCGGTGCGGATGGTGATCTCCCGGGACGGTGGTGCGGTCACCCTGTGGCCGGCGCTGCCGATCAACGACGTGGTCCGCCGCTATGAGGAGATATACGGCCGTCCGGTGGGCGCGACGCCGACCCGGACGCCCGCGCCGCCGGACGCCGAGGAGGCCGAGGCGACGTCGTTCCTGCTGAGCCCGCCGCAGTGGCTGCGGGACGCGGGCGCGGCCGCGATCGCCGCGGAGGCGGGGACCGGTCCGGGCCCGCAGCCGCAGGCGTGGCCGGAGCCGGAGCCGTCGCTGCTGGTCGCCCCGCCGGTGCCGGACGGCCCGCCGGGAGAGGTTCCGACGATGCTGGCGCCGCCGGAGCCGATCGGCCCGCCCCCGCTCCCGCAGTGGCAGCCCCAGCCCGAGCGCTCCGCGCCGGTCGGCCGCCCCGCCCAGCCGCACTCCGCCGAGCCCCCGTTCCCCAACCTGGCCGCCCCCGCCGCAGACTTCGCGCAGCCCCCGGCCCCCGG
>Ga0302311_10006758_pt1 | contig 11805 bp, 14 predicted proteins | sample III_Palsa_N1_3_FD_200449 | JGI IMG/M metagenome (GOLD analysis project Ga0302311, IMG submission 200449) | Peat permafrost microbial communities from Stordalen Mire near Abisko, Sweden - III_Palsa_N1_3 | ecosystem: Environmental > Terrestrial > Soil > Palsa > Peat permafrost | place: Sweden...
CCGCCGGCACCGCCGCCTTCGCCGCCGCCGGCCGGCGCGGGGGCCGCGCCTTCCGGGGCCGCGGGTGCGCCGCCGGGCGCGGGCGCCGGAGCGCCACCGCCGTTGGTGTTGCCGCCGGGTGCGTCGTTCTGGGCGACGATGAAGCTGCCGGGCGGGATGCCGCCGGCGGCCGGATCGCCGTACTTGAACAGGTCGTCTTCGTCGGACTTGTGGCCGGCGCCGCCGCCGGTGCCGCCATGGCGCGGCGCGTCGGCCGCGGCCACGCGCTGCAGCACGATCGGGCCGGGATGCGAATCGGCGCTCGCCGGGGTGCGATCGCCGCGGGTGCCGGTCGGCGAACCGCCGCCGTACGCGACCGCCTGGGCGTTCTTGCCCTTGAAGTAAGCCAGGAATCCGCCACCCAGGCGCTTCCAGTCCACGGCCACGTAGGTGGTGGCGGCGGTGCAGAAGAACGCGATGAGCGCCAATACGACGGCGCGCTTGCGCTTGGTCTTGAACATGGAGGATCCTGAATGCTGAGTAGTTACCGTATGTTACTGCCGCGGGGTCGGGTTGCCCGGCTTCGCGGGCGGCCCTCGGGAACGCGCCGGCGGAAACGTGAAGTAGTTCCGCTCAGTCGACTCAAGCCGCGCGGGATTTTGCCGACACGCGCGGGTTTTCCGGGGGGCGGCGCACGGTAAGGCGTCGGAAAGCCGGGCGCGGCGACCATGCATGCACTCGACATCCGCCCTCCGGAGCGCACCATGGACACCACCACCTCGACTCCCGTCGCCACGCGCGACGCCGCGCCGCGCAACGATCCCGGCCTGTTCGGCCAGGCCGTGCTGAAGGTGCTGGCGCAACAGACCCGGGTCGACGCGGTGCACGCGCTGTCGCCGCACTTCCGCCTCGTCTCGCTGCGCAGCGACGCGTTGCGCCGTGTCGCGCACACGCCCGGGGACAAGGTGCAGGTGCGCGTCGGCGGCATGGCGTTCCGCACCTTCACGCCGTTCCGGATGGGCGAGGGCGACGACTCGCTGGAACTGCTGGGCTACGCGCACGGCAACGCGCCGGCGGCCCGCTGGCTGCGCTCGGTCGCGCCGGGCGACCGCTGCCACGTGCTCGGCCCGCGGCGGTCGATGGACCTGGCGGCCATCGACCGCTCGACCGTGTTCGTCGGCGACGAGACCTCGCTGGGCCTGGCGCTCGCGCTGTGCGGCACGCCGCTGGGCGGGCTCGACACGCACTTCATCCTCGAGGTGGCCGACGCCGCCGAGGTGCGCGCCGTCCTCGAGGCGATGGGCCGTGGCATGCTGCAACATGCGTGGCTCGTCGAACGGCAGGCCGATGGCGGGCATCTCGTGGAAGTCGAGGCGGCGCTGGCCCGCTACGCCGCGGCCGACTCGTATCGCCAGTACGTGCTCAGCGGCCAGTCGCTGACGATCCAGCGCCTGCAGCGCACGCTCAAGGGCGCGGGCGCGAGGGCGTCGCAGATGCTCGTCAAGGCCTACTGGGCGCCCGGCAAGATCGCACTCGATTGAGACAGACCTGACCGCCATGAACCGCATCGCCCTCGTCGAAGACCACGAACGCCTGTCCACGCTGGTGCGCAAGGCGCTGGCCGCGGCCGGCATCGAGGTCGACGTGTTCGACCGCATCGCCAGCGCGGGCCACGCGATCGCCGAGACGCCGTACGGCGCGATCGTCGTCGACCGCGGCCTGCCCGACGGCGACGGGCTGTCGCTGGTGCGCAAGCTGCGCGCCGACGGCAACGTCACGCCGTGCCTGATGCTGACCGCGCGCGACGCCGTGCACGACCGCGTCGAGGGCCTGGAGGCCGGCGCCGACGACTATCTCGCCAAGCCGTTCTCGATGGAGGAGCTCGCGGCCCGCGTGCGTGCGCTGCTGCGCCGGCCGGCCGCGATGCAGAGCCTGAATCCGGCGTTCGGCGACATCCAGCTCGCGCCCGACCAGGGCACGATGAGCTGCGGCGCCGAGACGGTGACGCTGCCGTCGGCCGAGCTGCAGATCATGCTGTGCCTGGTCAAGGCCGAGGGGCTCGTCGTGCGGCGCGCCGCGCTGGAGGCGGCGGCTTGGGGGCTCACCGAGGCCGTCACGCCCAACGCGCTGGACGTCGCGCTGCACCGGCTGCGCAAGAAGCTGCAGGCGATCGACTCGACGCTGCAGGTCGTCAACGTGCGCGGCCACGGCTACGCGCTGCGTCCCGATGCGTCCTGACCACCGCTCCGCGCGCCGTGCCTGGCGCGACAGCGACTGGTGTCGCTGGGACGCCGGCGCCGTCGACCCGCGTCGCGCCGAGAAGGCGTCGCGCCGCGAGGCGCGCTGGCGCCGGCGTGCGGCGTGGGAGCTGGTGCACCACCGGCGCCATCACCAGGGCCGCAGCCTCGGCGGCAACCTGCTCGCGATGTTCATCGTCGCGTCGTTGCTGAGCATCCTGCTGGCGGCGCTGGTGCTGGAGACCGCGTTCAACTGGCACCGGTCGATGGGGACGTCGCACGCCCTGGGCGAGCAGGCCGCATGGATCGAGTCGCACCTCGTCTTCGATGCCAACGGCACGCCGGTGGCGTTGCGCGAGCCGCCCGACACCGCCTGGGTCTACAGCGCCGCGACGCACGACTGGAAGTACCGCGTCGTCGACGCGCGCGGCGTGGCCGTGCTGTCGTCGGACCCGGGCGCCGCGCCGTTCGCGCCGGCGCCCGCGGGATTCGACGCGTCGCGCGAGCGCTTCGACGTCGTCGTCGACGGGCTGCCGTTCCACGTCGTCTCGCGCGCGCTCACGCGCGACGGCCGCCGCTACGTCGTGCAGGCCGCGATCAGCGACCGCGCGGCCGCGCTGTTCAGCGGCGCGATCGTCGGGCCGATCCTGCAGAACGCGCTGGTGATCGCCGCCGTGTCGCTGCTGCTGTTCGCCTTCGGCGTGCACGGCTCGCTGCGCCACTTCCTGCTGCCGTTGCGGCGCGCATCGGAGGCCGCGTCGCGCATCGCACCGCGCAACCTCGAGACCCGCCTGTCGGAGGCCACGATGCCGCGCGAGATGCAGCCGCTGATCCGCGCGTTCAACGAGGCGCTGGACCGGCTGCAGCAGGGCTATCGCGTGCAGCAGGAATTCCTGGCCGCGGCCGCGCACGAGCTGAAGACGCCGCTGGCGCTGATCCGCGGGCAGGTCGAGCTGAGCGAGTCGCCCGACCGCGAGCTGCTGCTGGGCGACATCGACCGCATGGCGCGCCAGGTGGCGCAGCTGCTGCACCTGGCCGAGGTCAGCGAGGCGCGCAACTTCCAGATGGCCGAGACCGATCCCGGCGCCGTGGCCGGCGAGGCCGTCGCCTTCCTGCAGCGCCTCGCGCAGCGCGGCAACGTGCACTTGGACCTGCGCGTCGCCGAGACGCTGCCGCCGCGCCGCGCCGACCGCGGCGCGGTGTTCGTGCTGCTGAAGAACCTGGTCGAGAACGCGATCCAGCATTCGCCCGCCGGCGCGGTCGTGACGGTGGACGTGCGCGCCAACGGCATCTCGGTGCGCGACGAGGGCGCGGGCATCCCGCCCGAACACCTGGGCGAGCTGTTCAAGCGCTTCTGGCGCGGCGCCGCGCGGCGCGACACCGGCGCCGGCCTGGGCCTGGCGATCTGCCACGAGATCGCGCTGGCGCACGGCTGGTCGCTGGTGGCGCGCAACGGCGCGGCAGGCGCCGAATTCCTGGTGTCGTTCGAGGCTAGCTGAGTCGCAGCGACAGCCGCGTCACGAACGAATCGCCGATCTCGCGCCGCGCGTCGAAGCCGAGCGCATGCCCGAGCCCCAGCATGCCGGCGTTGGTCGACAGCGTCGCGCCGTACAGCGTGCGCACGCGGCGTTCGCGCGCGGCGTCGACCAGCGCGACGAGCAGGCGCCGGCCGATGCCTTGCCGCTTGCAGGCGTCGCCCACCAGCAGCGCGAATTCGGCGTCGGGACCGTCGTCGTCGTGCACCAGGCGGCCGACGGCGAGCATCGTCTCGAGGTCATTCGCATCGGGCGTGGTGACGACGAAGGCGGCCTCGCGCGCGGGATCGACGTCGGTCCAGCGGCGGATCTCCTCGGCCGACGGACGGCGCGTCGAGAACAGCCGGTTGTAGCTGGCCTCCATCGACAGCGTGGCCAGGAAGGCCGACTCCATCGCGAAGTCGCTGGACGCGATCGCGCGCAGCGTGGCCGCGCGGCCGCCGGGCAGCGTCCAGCGAACGATGGCGGCGGCGGACATGTGCGCATGATGCCGCCGCGAGTGTCCCCACGGAAGGCGGACGTGCACGCACGCGGGCACACTGTCGCGCATGACCCCGATTGCACCCGACCATCCACTCGACAACGTGCTGTGGAAGGCGGCGGCCACGTCGCAACTCGAATGGTCGCGCGGCGGCCCGCTGGCGCGGCGATTCCGGCCGGAGGTCGCGCGCTTCGCGGGCATGCCGGTGTTGAACGACGCAGGCCTGCGCGCGCTCGCGGCGGACATGGCGGCCGGCGAGTCGGTGGCGCTCTCCGCGGACGTCGACGTCGACCCCGGCCCGCTGTTCGACGTCCTCGATCGCAGGAACCTCGTGCAGATGCTCGGCCCCGCGCGCGGCGACGCGCGCTCGCCCGAACGCCTTCGTCCGCTCGTGGCCGGCGACGTGCCGCGCATGGCGGCGCTGGTGCAGCTGACGGCCCCGGGCCCGTGGTTCGCACGCACGGCCGAACTCGGTCGCTTCGTCGGCTTCGAGGTCGACGGCCAACTGGTGGCGATGGCCGGGGAGCGGCTGCGCGTGCCGGGCTACACCGAGATCAGCGCGATCTGCTGCCATCCCGATTGGCGCGGCCGCGGCCTGGCGGCGGACCTGACGCGGCTGGTCTCGCAGGCGATCGTCGCGCGCCGCGAGACGCCGTTCCTGCACGTGTTCGCCGAGAACGCATCGGCGATCGGCCTGTACGAGAAGCTGGGCTTCGCGAAGCGGCTGCAGACGCGGCTGGCGATCCTGCGCCGCAACCAGACGCCGCTTTAAAGCGCCTTGCCCTGCGGCTTCGGCGCGTTGGGCGCGCCGGTTTCCTTCTGGCCTTGCGGCAGCGTCCTGGTCAGGTCGACGAAGGCGCGGCCGTGTCCGGCGTCGACGGGCTCCGCGTCCTCGTCGGCGCCTTCCACGGGCGCGACGACGGCCTTGCCGATCGATTCGAGGATGTTGTCGTCGTTCTCGCCCACCACGCGGCCGTTGCGGCCGTCGGGCAGGTCGTCTTGCGTGCGGGCGGAGTCCTTGGGGTTCATGGTCGCGGCCTGGAGTTGGATGCCCCCTTCAGGCAATCCACATGCCGCGGCGCCGGTCGCGCTGGGCACGAGGCCTGCCGCTTCAGGCCGACGACACGAACTCCAGGACAACGACCATGCAGATCCAGATCAACACCGACCATCACCTCCAGGGCAGCGAGGCGCGCGAGCAGTGGGCCAGCGACGTCATCGACGCGGCGATGGGCCATTTCTCCGACAACGTGACGCGCGTGGAGGCGCACCTGAGCGACGAGAACGCCGGCAAGGGCGGCGCGGCCGTCCTGCGGTGCAAGATGGAGGCGCGCGTCAACGGCCGGCCGCCGATCGCCGTGACCAACGACGCGGCGTCGCTCGATGCGGCGGTCAACGGCGCGGTGCACAAGCTCGTGCGCGCGACGGAACACGCGCTCGGCCGCGCGGACAAGCATGCGCACGACGGGCGGCAACTGCCCGTCGCGGATACCACCGACGACGACTTCGTGCCGTCGTCCGCGCCGTTCTGAGCTAGCCGGCGGCGACGCCGCCCTGGCCCGCCGGCAACGTGGCCAGCGCGGCCTCGGCCGCCTGCAGCAGCGGCATCAACTGGTTGCCGTGCGCCGGCGACCAGACGACGCCCACGCGGGCGACCAGCGACAGCCGCGCCACGCCCACGTTGACCGGTGCCGCCAGCGCCTGCGCCACCTTGGCGGCCACCCGCTGCGCCTCCTCGGGCTGGTGCAGGTCGACCAGCATCGCGGCGAACTGGCCGCGATCCAGGCGCACGGCGGTATCGGTCTTGCGCAGCTCGAAGTGCAGCCGGCCGGCGGTGGCGCGCAGCACGTCGTCGCCGACCGTCTGGCCGTACTGTTCGCAGATCGCGTCGAAGCCGTCGATCTCGATGAGCATCATCGCCAGCACGCTCTTCTGCCGCGCCGAGCGCAGCAGCGCCATCTCGGCGCGATCCTGCAGCACCGCGCGCGTGGGCAGGCCGGTGAGGCTGTCGTGGTGCGTGAGCCGCAGCGGCGATTCCTCGCTGCCGCGGTGCAGCGGCTCGACGGCGATGAGCCCGACCACCTGGCCGCGATGATCGCGCAGCGCGCCGACGTTCAGGCGCGTCGCGTGCGGCGAGCCGTCCTTGTGGCGCAGCACCCAGTCGTGTTCGCTCGCGATGCCGTCGCGCCGCAGCGCCGTGCCCAGCACGCCGGCATCGGCCACGACGTGTTCGCCGAGGATGCCCGACAACTCCACCGCGCGGGCCTCCAGCTCTTCCAGCGCGATCAGGCTGCCGGCGATCGGCTTGCCGCTGAGCTCGTCGCGGCCGTAGCCCAGGCGCTCGGCCGCGACCGGGTTGATCCAGCGTATTCGGCTCTGCGCGTCCACGCCCAGCACCACGCCGGGGTAGGCATCCAGCAGCAACTGCTGCACTTCTCCGAGTTCCAGCCAGGTGTGGGACTGCGGATCGAGGGTGGCGTGTTGGCTGTCCATCGGGCCAGTCTCTCACCGACTGCCCGTCGCCGACAAGCCCTTTTCCGGGGAGTCGCGGGGAGGACGAACCCGATGGGCGCGCGCCGCAATCTCAAGTACCGTGCGCGCTGTTCCAATACGCCCATGACCACCGTTTCCACCGACCCGGCGCCGCAGGTCGAAGGCTTCTTCGACGCCGCGACGTCCACCATCACCTGGCTGGTGCTCGACCCGGCGAGCCGCGCGTGCGCGATCGTCGACAGCGTGCTGGACTACGACGCCGGGACGGGCCGCACCGGCAGCGCGGGCGCTGAGCGCCTGCTCGCTCGCGTGGCCGAACTCGGCGCGACGGTGCAGTGGATCCTCGAGACGCACATCCATGCCGACCACCTGTCGGCCGCGCAATGGATCCGGCGGCGCGCCGGCGGCACCGTGGGCATCGGCCGCCGCATCGTCGACGTGCAGCGCGTGTTCGGCAAGCTGTTCAACGCCGGCCCGGAATTCGTGGCGGACGGCAGCCAGTTCGACCACCTGTTCGACGACGGCGAGACCTTCTCCATCGGCGGCCTGCAGGCGACCGCGCTGCACACGCCCGGGCATACCCCGGGGTGCATGACCTTCGTGGTGCCGGGCGCGACGCACGCCGCCGCCTTCATCGGCGACACGCTGTTCATGCCCGACTACGGCAGCGCGCGCTGCGACTTCCCCGGCGGCGACGCCACGGCGTTGTATCGATCGATCCGCCGCGTGCTGGACCTGCCCGGCGACACCGTGCTGTACCTGTGCCACGACTACGCGCCGGCCGGCCGCGCCGCCTGCTTCACGACGACCGTCGCGGAGCAGCGCGCCGCCAACATCCATGCGCGCGACGGCATCTCCGAGGCCGAGTTCGTCGCGATGCGCACCGCGCGCGACGCGACCCTCGCCAAGCCGCAGCTGCTGCTGCCCGCGGTGCAGGTCAACATGCGCGGCGGCGCGCTGCCCGAGCCCGAGGCCAACGGCGTGCGCTATCTCAAGATCCCGCTCGACGCCGTCTGATGGAAGCGTTCGGACTCGGCGCGATCGTCGGCCTGCTGCTCGCGCTCACCGGGGCGGGCGGCGGCATCCTCGCGGTGCCGCTGCTCGTGTTCGCGCTGCACCTGGACCTGGCCGGGGCTGCGCCCATCGGCCTGCTGGCGGTGGGGCTGGCGGCGGCGATGTCGGCGGCGCTGGGGCTGCGCGACGGCATCGTGCGCTACCGCGCCGCGATGCTGATGGGCGGCCTCGCGATGGTGCTGGCGCCGGCGGGCGTCGCCGCCGCGCAGCGCGTGCCCAACGCGCCGCTGACGATCGCGTTCGCCGCGGTGCTCGCATTGGCGGCATGGCGCATGTGGCAGCGCGCGCGCCACGCCTTGCACGCGAGTGCCGACGCGCACGCCGCGCGCGCGCCGCTGCCGTGCGTGGTCGACGCGCGCGACGGCCGCCTCGTGTGGACGCGCCCCTGCGCGCAGGCGCTCGCGCTCACCGGCGTGGTCGCGGGCCTGCTCAGCGGGCTGCTGGGCGTCGGCGGCGGCTTCGTCATCGTGCCGGCGCTGACGCGCTTCACCGAGCTGTCGGCGCGCAGCATCGTCGCGACCTCGCTGGCCGTCATCGCGCTCGCGTCGATCGGCGGCGTGAGCGCGGCGGCGTGGAAGGGCACGATCGCGTGGGACATCGCGCTGCCGTTCGCGGTCGGGTCGGTGCTCGCGTCGCTGCTGGCGCGCGTCATCGCCAAGCATGTGGCGGGGCCGCGGTTGCAGCAGGGCTTCGCGGTGGTCAGCGCCTGCGTCGCCGTGTTGCTGCTGGCGCGCGGCATCGGCTGGCTCGCGGTTCGCTAGTCAGTCCGCGTAACGCAGCGGCAAGGCGGTGGTGAACTTGAGCTGCTCCATCGCGAAGCTGGAGCTGACGTCGAACAGCTGGGTGCCCGCGATCAGCCGCTTGTAGACGCCGTCGTAGGCCGCGATGTCGGGCACGACGATGCGCAGCAGGTAGTCGATGTCGCCGCTCATGCGGTAGAACTCCACGACCTCGGGGATCGATTCGACGGTGGCATGGAACTGGTCGAACCAGGCCTGCGTGTGCTGGCTCGTCTTGATGTTGACGAACACCGTCACGCCCACGTTGACCTTCTTCGGGTCGACCAGCGCGACGTGGCCCGTGATGACGCCCGCCTCCTTCATGCGCTGCACGCGGCGCCAGCACGGCGTCGTCGACAGCTGCACCGCGGCGGCGAGCTCGGCGACGGGCGTGTCGCAATCCAGCTGCAGCATCTCCAGCAGCCGACGGTCGATGGCATCCAGTTTCATTCGCGGCCTTTCCCAGGGAAGGAAATTCTATTGCCCCGGCGCGAAAGATGATGCGCGATTCAACCTTCGGCCAGCGCGGGCGGGGCGGCTGTGCGAGGATGTCGGCCCTATGCCGGAAGCCTTGTCCCTCGCGTCGCACCCCTCCTTTCTCCGCTTCTGGGCGGGCCGCGTGGCCGGCACGATGGGCAATCAGATGCTCATGGTGGCCGTGGGCTGGCAGATGTACGACCTGACGCACAGCGCGTGGAACCTGGGCCTCGTGGGCCTGTTCCAGTTCGTGCCGGCGCTCGCGCTGGCGCTGGTCACCGGCCACGTGGCCGACCGCTACGACCGCCGCCACATCGTCGCCATGGCGCTCACGCTGCAACTGCTGGCGGCGCTGGCGCTGCTGCTGTCCACGCACGAGCGCTGGATCTCGCGCGACCTGATCCTGGGCGTGTCGCTGCTGCTGGGCGTGGCGCGATCGTTCCAGATGACGGCGCAGCAGGCGCTCACGCCGCTGCTGGTGCCGGCGTCCATCCTGTCGCGCGCGATGGCGTTCAGTTCGTCGGGCAACCAGGCCGCGATCATCGGCGGGCCGGCGCTCGGCGGTTTCCTGTATGCGGCGGGCGCGAGCGTCGTGTATGCGGTCTGCGCAGCGCTGTTCGTGCTGGGCGCGGCCCTCGTGTGGAGCGCCCGCTACGATCACAAGCCCGCGCCGCGCGCGCCGGTGACGATGGACACGCTTCTGGCCGGCGTGCGCTTCATCCGCGCCAAGCCGGTGGTGCTGGGCGCGATCTCGCTCGACCTGTTCGCGGTGCTGCTGGGCGGCGCCACCGCGCTGCTGCCGATCTTCGCGCGCGACATCCTGCACGTCGGCCCCGAAGGCCTGGGCCTGCTGCGCGGCGCGCCGGCGATGGGCGCGCTGCTGATGTCGCTGGCGCTCGCGCGCTGGACGATCAGGAGCCGCGCCGGCGCGATCCTGTTCTCGTGCGTCGCGACGTTCGGCGTCACGACCATCGTGTTCGGCGTGTCGACGTCGTTCGCGTTGTCGATGGCGGCGCTGTTCATCAACGGCGCGGTCGACATGGTCAGCGTCGTCGTGCGCCAGACGCTGGTGCAGCTCGACACCCCCGACGAGATGCGCGGCCGCGTCAGCGCCGTCAACTCGATCTTCATCGGCGCGAGCAACCAGCTGGGCGAGTTCGAATCGGGCGCGACGGCCGCGCTGTTCGGCCCCGAGGGCGCGGTGGTGCTGGGCGGCGTCGGCACGCTGCTCGTCGTCGGCCTGTGGATGCGCTGGTTCCCCCAGCTGCGGCGCCGCAAGGCGCTCAGCGAGGCGTGATCATTCCTCGATGACGCGCACCCGCGGCCAGCGCTGCGTCCAGCGCTTGCCGGCCACGCGCTCCCGATAGGTCTCGACACTGGCGCGCGTCGGATTGCGACGCACGATCATCGCGAACAGGTCGTCGAGCCCGTGCGGCGCGATCACGTGCAACCGGTCAGCGTCGTCCAGCCACACGCCGACCGCGGTCGCGACTTCGGGCCAGCTCGCGATGCCTTCTTCCAGCGAGCGCAGCGGCGCGACGGCATGGCCGCAGTGCCGCTCGAACCAGAGATGCACGCCGGCCTGGTTGGTGACTTCCCAAGGCGTGCCGGGCGCGGCCGCCTGCAATTGCCGCTGCAGCGCGGCGTCGCGTTCGGGCGAGAGATCGTCGGCGTCGAACCAAGCGACGTCGACGTCCGGCAGCGCCGACGGCGTGGCGTGCCCGTGCAACGCGTCCCACACCAGGTTGCGCACCGCGCCCGCGCCCACGCACCACGCGGGCAGGCGCAGCGCGCGAACGTGCGCCAGCGCCTGCATGAACCAGGGCGTCGCGCGCGCGAGCGCGACGAGTCGCTCGCGGTCGGTCAACCGTGGATGTGCAGCGGCGGGAACGACTTCACGAGGTCGTCGATCGCCTTCATCTGCGCGAGGAAGGGCTCGAGCTGGTCGAGCGGCAGCGCGCTGGGGCCGTCGCACAGCGCCTTGTCCGGACTCGGATGCGCCTCGAGGAACAGCCCGGCCAGGCCGACGGCCAGGCCGGCGCGCGCGAGCTCCGCCACCTGCGCGCGGCGACCGCCCGAGGCCGCGGCGCCGGACTCGCGCTGCTGCAGCGAGTGCGTCACGTCGAAGATCACCGGCGCGTCGGCCGTCGTCTTCTTCATCACGGCGAAGCCCAGCATGTCGACGACCAGGTTGTCGTAGCCCATGCAGGTGCCGCGGTCGCACAGGATCAGCTGGTCGTTGCCGGCCTCGCGGAACTTCTCGCAGATGTTGGCCATCTGGGACGGGCTCAGGAACTGCGGCTTCTTGATGTTGATGACGCGGCCGGTCTTCGCGAGCGCGACGACGAGGTCGGTCTGGCGCGCGAGGAAGGCCGGCAGCTGCAGCACGTCCACCACCTCGGCCACGGCGGCGGCCTGGTGCGGCTCGTGCACGTCGGTGATCAGCGGCACGCCGAAGGTGGTCTTCACGGCCTCGAGGATCTTCAGGCCTTCGTCCAGGCCCGGGCCGCGGTAGGAATGGATCGACGAGCGGTTGGCCTTGTCGTAGCTGCCCTTGAACACGTAGGGGATGCCCAGCTTGCTCGTGACGCGCACGTATTCCTCGGCCGCGCGCAGCGCGAGGTCCTTCGATTCCAGCACGTTGATGCCGCCGAACAGCACGAACGGCGCGCTGTTGCTGACAACGATGTCGGGAGTGATCTTGACGGTGGACATGGCGTCTCCTTGGTTCGCAACCGGCATTTTGCAAC
>Ga0302311_10006760_pt1 | contig 11803 bp, 5 predicted proteins | sample III_Palsa_N1_3_FD_200449 | JGI IMG/M metagenome (GOLD analysis project Ga0302311, IMG submission 200449) | Peat permafrost microbial communities from Stordalen Mire near Abisko, Sweden - III_Palsa_N1_3 | ecosystem: Environmental > Terrestrial > Soil > Palsa > Peat permafrost | place: Sweden...
AGACCAAATTTTTGGTCACGACTATTTCCAGTTGGTCGATCCTGACGGCAATGGCATAACGGTCTATACCAGCCACACAGGAGAGTTGTCAGTCTAGATTCCCGTTGGCTACGCAAAAACCAAGCTACTTGGAACGCGAATCAATGCCACTGATATCAACGGCAGGAGCGATTCAGAATTCTGGTGCGAATGTCTTCTATCGCTCGGCCGCCGCCTGAAGGCAGACGGCCTGCTTTCCAACCGTCGTGTACGACGCGATCACGCGGCTTCGCCATACTCTTCTTCCGGCGGCTCTGGTTCGTTCGAATCGTCCGCTGGGCCGTCGGGAGTCTGCGCGCTGCTTTCGGTGCCGTCGTTCGCGGCATTCGCATCGATCTCGCCAGCCCTGCGGCCCGCATCGAGAGCCTGGGCCTCCGCGACCCCAGCCGCGAACTGGGCAGACGGAAGTACGAAGGTGCCGCCGTCCTTGAAATGCGCGATGACAGTCGCGCGCGTGTCCTTGGCGCGTTCGCGGGGAAGAACTCCGACTGAAGTCGCCGCACGGTTGATCGCATCCTTGGACAGGCAGGTGAGAAACTCGGCGGTCGCCATCTGCGGCAAATAGGCGTCGGCGCCGATGGCGAAGCCGGCGTAGAGCGCCGGCGCACCGCTGTTGGTGCGGTTCTGCTGCAGGGAGAGAATGGCGGTCAGCACATCGCGCGCCGTCGCGCGCAACAACGCCGCATCCCGCGTGAGCGCACCTCCCTCGGTGATTTTTCCGGCGATTTCGCGCCGGGCGCTTTGGCCAAAGCTCGTGCTGTCGACGTGAACATTCAGCCCGGTGAAGGCGAGCACCAGCAGCCCGATCAGCTGACTGTCGTCGATCGCATTTTTTTGGATGGCCTGGTGCAGAGCTCCAGTGCGGTAGGCGCCGATCAAGCCCAAACCCTTCTGGGTGATGGGAGCGCGGGCGACACTCGTCGCTGTAGCGGAAGCCGTGCCGGCGCCCGCCGATGCGCTATTCGCCTTCTTCGCTGTGGATGCCGGTAGGAAACCGCAGGATTTCACGTCGCCGGTGCGCGGCTCGATCCACCAGGCGGAGGCCTGGCCTTTCTTGATCGCCCCGTAGGTGCGTTGCGCGCCCGCGGGCAGCTTCGGCGCGTCTGTCAGGGCCGGTTGGACGATGACCCCTTTCTCAGGCAGGTTGTTGGCAAGCCACTCTGCTTGCGCTCCTAAGAACGCTTCGACCTGCGTGGTGGTTCGGCTGTCCTTGCCGCCTTCGGCGAACAGATCTTCGGTCCAGACGATGCTGTAAGCGCGCGCCAGCTCGTCGTCGAATTTGGCGATGCTGATGGAGATCCGGTCCTTGCGCAGAGCGTGGGCGATTTGCCACCAGTGGACGTCGGCACCTTTGCCAGGCTTGTGGGTTTTCCAGACGGCGGCCTGTTCCTCTGGCGTGGCGGAGGCAATCACGCGCAAATCCCCGTCGTCGGGCATGTCGCCCTTGCCCATCCGGTCCAGCATCGCGGGGTGGATCCGGCCGAGCAGCCGCAATCTGCGGATGGCATTGATCGGGTAGGCCAGCATCGCGGCGATGGCGTTTTCGGTCCAGCCCTGGTTTTCCAGGGTCTCGACGTGGCGCCAGACGTCGACCGGACTCATGTTCGCGCGCGCGACGTTTTCGATGAAGCCGCGCATGCTGTCCTCGCCGGCTTCTTCATGCTCGGTCAACACCAGAACGGGGATTTCGTCCTTCTTTGCCGCGATGGCACAGCGAACGCGGCGGGAGCCGAAAGTGATTTGCAGCGCGCCGCCTTCGAGGGCCCGCACGACGGGCGGCTGGATGATGCCGATTGCGGCAATACTGGCCGTCAGCATCTTGTCCTCCTCTGGGGAGGCTTTGATCCGGCGGGGATCGTTTGGGTTGGGCTTGAGCGAGCGTGGATCGACGAAGCGTAGTTCCAAGGGAACCTCCTGCTTGATGTGATGCGATTGAGGGGCGTGAGGGACGAAAGGCTGATCGGGTGATGCCGACCAGCAAGCCGGATCAGGCGGCGAAGAGATCGCCGGTGATCGTGCGGGCGGCGTTACGCGCGGCGGCCTGAGTTTGCGGCGTCAGTATCCCGGGCGCCGCGGTTGGCCCGTAGCCGTATTTGACAGCAAGTTGGGCGAGGTGCGCTCGCTCCTGTTGTTCGGTCTCCTGCCCGGACAGGCGGGCATAGATGGGCAGCACGTCGGCACGTTGCAGGCGGACGATCACCGCCCGTTCAACGTCGCTGAAGGTCCAGTTCGGGTCGCCGTAGCAGGGGTGGCGCATCGTATCCTTGAGGAAACGATGTTTGTCTTCGGCGGAAGTAAAGTACTCGCCGAGGAAACCTGCCTTCGAATAATGAGCAATGTGGCCGAAGCAATTGCTGAGCCGCCGATAGAATCTATCGGTGAAGCGGTGTTCGGGGCAATTATCGGCGACAAACGCCAGCAGGTAATTGCCGAACCACGCCTTGTCGGCGGCATCGTGGTATTTTGTCGGCCGGAAATCGAAGACGCTGAGCGCGGGATATTTGATCGCGCCCACGATCGCGCGTGGGAGGGACATCTCTTTCTCCATGATGGTTCTGATCACAACTCCCAGGAATGCGGCCGACGGAGACGGGCACCAGTGCGGCTGAGCGGCCCTGCCCTGCACGGGCGTCGCCCGCGCGGGGCCGGGTTGCGCACGCCGCGCTGGAGCGCAGCGTTGCTTGTCCCCGCCGGATGCAACCGGTCTTGGGCTTTCGGGTTCCCTCCATCCTGTTCCCTGGACTCCCTCGTAACCTGCTCAAGCGGCTTCACGTTCCTGATCCGGCTCGCCATCCGCCGCTCTTGCATCTGCCGGTTCTACGCCGCCCGCCGGCGCCACATCGTTCACGATGGACGCCGTGGCGGCGAGTTCGGCATCGAGCTCGAGCAATGCCGCCTGTTTCTCGGCCAACTCGTCGGCCAACGGAAAGCTCTGTTCGACCCGCGGGCGATAGGCGGACAGGCGGGCTTCCGCGTCCCGCAGCGTCGGCTTTTCCATGGTCAGATCAAGGTCGATGTGGTCGATCTTGGTCTCGAGCCTGGCAATGAAGCCGAGCGGCGACAGATCGGCGGAAACCTCGATCTCCTGCTCGAACCCGGTCCGCTCCAGCCACACTTCCTGTTGGAAATGCAGACCGGCCAGCGCCAGCTTGGTCTCCATCTTCAGTTCGAACCCGCCGATCCGGCACAATGTCCAGCGCCCGATCTCCTTCGTCCGCTCGACCATGCGGATGCGGCCGAGCAGCGAGGCGCCTGCCACCTTGCGCTCTTCAATCCGGCGACCCCCGATCTCGATCAGGAACGCATCGCCCTTGGTGGGAACACGGATCGCGAGGTCCGCGGTGATCTCGCTGATACGGCGGGTGGCATGGATGATCGCGTGCTCGGTCGACGCAATCCGCCGCCGCACCGCCAACTGGTCATCGAAATGCGCCGCCCGTAGCCGAACGAGCCGGGCGATGTCCGCCTCGATGCCGGATTTCTGCATCAGCCGCGCGTCGCCGGACGCGAGTGCCTTGGCCATCGCGAATTGGTTGATCTCGCTGCTCACGTCTTCGAGCTTGCGGATCGAGGCGTCGCCGCTCAGTGCCGCCGTGATGAAGCGGAGCTTGCGTTCGAGCAATTGCCAGGAGGTCGCATCGACACTCCCGGTCGTCGCATAGGCGAAGATGTCGATCATCTCGTTCTGGTTGCCCTGCCGCTCGATCCGGCCCTCGCGCTGCTCGATGTCCGATGGCAGCCACGGCACATCGAGATGATGGAGCGCCGCCAGCCGCTGCTGGGCGTTGACGCCGGTGCCCATCGTCTGGGTCGAGCCGATCAGGATCCGCACCCGCCCGGAATTGACCTCATTGAACAGCTTCTGCTTTGCCGCCGATTTCTTGAAGTCCTGCATGAAGGCGATCTGCTCGGCCGGAATGCCGAGCTCGACCAGGGATTTCTTGATCCAGCGATAGGCCGAGAAGCCACGGGTCGCTTCGGCGTTCTGGGTGCCGAGATCGGAGAAGATCATCTGCGCAGCACCCTTGTCGGGGTAGAGCGTGCCATCGGGCTTGCGGTAGACCCGGTCGGAGGTCTCGGACCAGACGGTGTGGACGCTCCTTACCAACGCATTGAGCTTATTGTCGGGGTCGTTCGCTGCTTCCGGCACCACAAACCGCAGATCGATCGCGGCGTGGCGCCCGTCGGTGATCACCGACAGCAGGATGTCGTCGCCGGGCTGCACCTTGCCCCTGCGCTGCTCGATCAGCGCGATCCGCTCAGCCAGCACCCGTTGATAGGCTTTGAAGTTGCTGCTGGCAGGTGCGGTGACGATCTGACGGCCGCCCGAACTGATCGCCGGCAGCCGGAGATACTCACGCAACTGGTCCTTGGTCACCACATCCGCAAAATCGCGGAACATCGCCATCAGTTCGGCGACATTTACGAATTGGGCAAAGCGCGTCACCGGCTTGTAGGTGCCCGAAGGCTGCAACTCCAGTTCGGTCGTGGTGTCGCCGAAGCAGGCCGCCCAGGCATCGAATTCGTGGATGTTGCGCTCCCTGAGCGCGTCGGGCCGCATGAAGCGTTGGATGGTGAACATCTCGCCCAAAGTGTTGGTAATCGGCGTGCCCGAGGACAGGATCAGCGGGCGATCGGGCTGGGTCTGGGCGAGGAACCTTGTCTTGACGTAGAGGTCCCAGGCGCGTTGCGAGCCGTCCGGATCGATGCCCTTCAAGCTCGTCATGTTGGTCGAAAAGGTCAGCTTCCGGAAAAGCTGCGCCTCGTCGACGATGAGCTGGTCGATCCCGATCTCGCCGATCGTCACCAGATCGTCCTTGCGGGATTTCAGGGCCTCGAACTTTTCCTGCAAACCCTCCTTGGCGCGCTCGATCCGCTTGCGGGCGACGCGATCCTGCTTGTCGAGTTTGGTTTGCATCTGCTCGAAAATATCGAGCTGGTCGCTGATCATCGCGCGTTCGAACGCCGCCGGCACCGGAATGAATTTGAAGGCGCTCTCGGTGATGACGATGCAATCCCAATGCCCCGTCGCCGCGCGGGCCAGAAAGCGCTGGCGCTTGGACGCTACGAAATTGGTCTCGTCGGCGACCAGGATGCGAGCGTTCGGGTAGAGCAGGATGAACTCGCGCGAGATTTGCGCGAGGCAGTGGCCGGGGACCACCAAACAGGCCTTGGTGATCAGTCCAAGCCGCTTCTGCTCCATCACGGCGGCGGCCATGGTGAAGGTTTTGCCGGCGCCTACGGCGTGCGCGATGTAAGTGCTGCCGGCGGAGATGATCCGCCAGATGACCCGTTTCTGGTGCGGCCTGAAATTGATGACCGAGGAAGCGCCGGGTAGCCGCAAATGGCCGCCGTCGAATTGGCGCGGCACCAGATTGTTGTAACCGTCGTTGTAAAGGCGGCTGAGCCGGTCGGCCCGGTCGACGTCGCTCCAGACCCAGGTTTCAAACGCGCCCTTGATCTTGGCGAGCTTCTCCTTTGCCGCCTCGGTTGCCTCGGTGTTGAGTTCACGGACTTCCTTGCCATCGATGGTGGTGATGTCCCAGATCTGCGGGATCGAGGCATTGAGCGCGTCTTCCAGCAGCAGGCCGGCATGACGGCGCGAGGTGCCCCATTCCGAGGTCGCCGCCGCGTGACCGACAAAGCGTTCGCGCTCGATGGTCCAGGCCGCCACTTCGACCGTGTGAATGACGCGGGTTTCGATGCCGATCACCTGCGCCGAGAACGCCGCGACCACTTCGGCCAGTATCCACGGAGCACCCAGGCGAGCGGTGATTTCGGAAGGCTTCAGATCGGCCGGTTGCACCCGCTGGAGCGCGGTGACGTTCACAGTGTAGCGCGGGTCGAGCGCCGCGGCGGCCTCCGCCACGGCAAGCTTGGTGCGCACGCGGCCGGAGAGATAGGCGTCCGCCGTTTCCCAGGCCTCGTGCTGTTCCGTGGTCAGGGCCGGGTTGAGGAATATCTGTTCGCCGAGTTCGCCGATGACCAATTCACGGCCGCGGCCCAGCAGCTCGGCGATGCGATCGAGATCGACGTGGCCGACCTCGTGCAGCGTCACGGCGAGCGCATCGGCGGCGTTGGTGATGATCGGATCGACCGGCGGGTGGAGTACGCGCTCGGAGAAGATCGGGCCGCGCTTGGCGATGCCGGTCTCGACGTCGTACTCCTCGATCGAGGACACCAGCCAGCAATCCGGATCATCCAGGAATGGCTGGAGGTTGGGCTTACGCTGGGTCTCGGATACCTCGCCGGTCTCATCATCGGTGTTCACCGACACATTGGTGAGATTGATCGCCCCAAAATTCCGCACGAAGGTCGCGTAGGCGGTGCGGAGCCGACCCTGCGCGTCGCCCCAGGGCTGGTTGGCCTCCTGGTCGCGCAGAACCTCACGGACGGCCTCACGCACCGGGATCAGGCCGCGGATGATGCGGGCGTGTTTGGCCGGGATGCCCCCCTCCCCTCGCCCGCTACGCACTCGCACTTCCTGGGCGAGACCGTCCACCACCTGCAGCAGCAGATCATTCTCGCCGAGCAGGTAGCTGCCTTCCTTGATCAGCGCTCCGTCGGCGGCAGTGCCGACCTGAACCCGCTGGATCACGTGTTCGCGTTCGCGGTGTGTCGCCAGCTTGGTTGATCCCGATGCTGGCGTGTGAATGCCGGCGGGCAAACGCGCGACGGCAGCGGTCAAACCTGCCTCCAACTCCCGGCGCCGCACCGACGCACTCGTCGAGCCGTCATTCGGAAAGCAGGTGTAGATCGGGCCAAACTGGCTGCTGGTGCGGCCGTGCTGACCAAGCACCGTCTCGGGGTGGTCGAGGAAATAACGGTTGATCGCGATCGCGCTCTCGCCGTCCTCAGCCGGAAGCGCTTCAGCCACATCGAGCCAGACGAGATCGCCGGCGTCCTTGCCATCGGCCCGACGCTGGAAGAACAGGATATCGACCACGACATCGGTGCCGGATTCAGCACGCATCGACCCTTCCGACATCCGCACGGCACCGACCAGGTCGGCCATCGCCGCGATCTCGGCGCGCGCCTTGGGATTTTGCTTGTCCATGGTGTAGCGGCTGACCACGAAGGCGCCGATGCCGCCGGGCCGAAGGCGATCAATCGCGCGCGCAATGAAATAATCGTGCAGCGACAGACCAAGTCTGCCGATGCGATCAGTGCCACGCACTGTGCGGTCTGAGAACGGCGGATTGCCGATCACCAGATCATAGGTCTCGGGCAACGCCGCCTTGGTGAAATCTTCTGCCCGGATCCACGCTTCCGGATAGAGCAGCCGGGCGATGCGCGCGGTCACTGGATCAGCCTCGATGCCGGTGAAGGTCACGCTGCCCGCGGGAGCATCGGGCGCGAGCGCGATGAACAGACCGGAGCCGCAGCCGGGCTCAAGCACGGACCCGGCACAAAAGCCCAGGCGGCGCACGCCCTGCCACATCGCGCGGACCATCCACTCCGGCGTGAAGTGGGCGTATTGGGTCGAACGGGCGAGGCTGGATCGTTCGACCTTATCGACCAGGGATTCCAGCTGGGCTCCGATGTCTTCCCAACCTTCCCGGAAATCCTCGCCTGGGAGCGGGAACAGCGCGTTGGCGAGATCGCTGGCGCCGAAGCCGATGAATTTCGCGAGGCTCGCCTGTTCGTCCGCCGTTGCGGGCCGGTGCTCGGCTTCGATCACCGCGGCCAGGCGGATTGCCTCAATGTTATCCTCGGCCCGTTGCTTCCAGCTCCCCGAGAGAGCGCGATCGCCGATCAGGCGGTAATTGCGCGCCACCATGGCCACGGGCGGCGCCGGCGGCGGGGTTTCATCGTCGTCGTTGGTGGCGACGCGGTTGAACAGGCGCAGACCGCCAAATCCAAGCGAGGTGTCGATCGCCGTCGTGTCGAACAGCGACAATTGCGAGGATGATTTCTTCATCGGGGGGACCTTTCGGACGGGCGCGCATGAGCACCCGCCGCCGGAATGCGGTCTGGTGCGTTGCGAACTGGGGGATTGGGACGGGGACGGCACAAAGCCGCTTTGCTCGCCGTGGACTGGCGAGGGTTTCAGGCGTTAGGTTCTGCGATTTTCGGAGGAGCTGAGGACGAGAATTCTCCGTCTCGCTCTATCCTTTTCTCTTTCCCCACCTCAACGGCAGTGGGTGGGACAGGCACCAGTGCGGGCGAGCGACCCTGCCCTGCATCGGGCAACGCCCGAGCGGGGCCGGGTTGCGCAGGCCGCGCTGGAGCGCAAGCGGTGCCTGTCCCTCCCCGCTGCTATCCCCCGGTTCCTTCGTCCATCTCCTGTTTTCGAATTTACTCGTTCAGCTCGGAGTCTCTCCCGAGACGTACGCTGAGGGTTGCCTACGTCGCGCAAAGCGCCCTTGGCCCGGTATCGGATGACGGTCGAGCAGAGTGCGGCGTGATCCCGGCCATAGGTGTCGAACACCCATTGCATGACGATCTCGCGCCGTTCGTGTTCGAAATCGACATCGATGTCCGGCGGCTCCCGCCGCTCCTCGGAGACAAACCGCTCGAACAGCAGATCGTTGCGCGCCGGATCGATCGAGGTGATGCCGAGCACATAGCAAACCGCACTGTTGGCGGCCGATCCGCGGCCCTGGCAAAGAATGCCCTGGCTACGGGCGAACCTGACGATGGAATTCACCGTCAGAAAATACGGCGCATATTCCAGGCTCTCGATCAGCCTCAGTTCATGCTTGAGAGTTGCGATAACGTCATCGGGCACGCCGTCCTCGTAGCGCCCGGCAGCACCTTCCCAGGTGAGTTTTTCCAGCGCCTCCTGCGGCGTAAGTCCCGGAATCAGAGCCTCATCAGGGTATTGATACGTCAACTCGGCCAGGGAAAAGCGGCAGCGATCGGCGATTTCCAGGGTACGCGCCAGGGCTTCCGGATAGCGATCGAACAGGCGGTGCATCTCCATAAGGTCGGCCGCGCAGCCGCTACGAGCGTGAGACCTCACACTCGGTACCTTAGCGCCACCGCGAAATGTCTCCGCCGCGCATGAACTGCCACAACCGCGGGGAGAGCCGAGTACTGCGCCCCCGGAGTTCCCTTCTTTCGCTATTGACGCCTACTAATAGAACCATATACTCATACAAGCTCGCAGGTAAGGCGGTAGTTCGGTGCCCGAAATCTAGGCAGACGAAGCTAACCAAAGGGAAGGACGTATCCGTTGGCTAACATTCCGACTGTTGCAGCAACCGAGGCCACCCTCCCGGCCGAAGGGGCCGGTTACGGTCCTACGCTTGCGTTGTTGGCCATATTGTTTTTCATGTGGGGCTTCATCACGGTGATCAACAACACGCTACTGCCGCATCTCCGGAGCGTGTTCCAACTCAGCTACACACAAACCACCTTGATCGAGTCGGTATGGTTTATCGCCTATTTTGTGGTGTCTATGCCCTCGGCATGGCTGATCGAGCGCATCGGCTATAAGCGCGCCCTGGTTGTGGGTTTGGGGTTGATGGCTTGCGGGGCACTGGGCATGGTGCCGGCGGCGCGGATTCCCTCGTATAATGTGACTTTAGTGGCGCTATTCGTGATCGCCAGCGGTATCACCTTGCTGCAGGTGGCGGCCAACCCCTACGTGGCGGTCATAGGCCCGGCCGCTTCAGCTCCGATGCGGCTTAATCTGGTGCAGGCGTTCAATTCAATGGGCACGACGCTGGCGCCCATCTTCGGCGGCTATCTGATCCTCGGCCGCAGCGTCGGGGGCACAAGCCTCGAGGGCGCAGCGATCACCGTAAACCAGCGCCTGATGGATGCCCGCACTGTTCAACTGCCTTACGTATTGGTGGCGGTGACATTGGGCATCCTCGCGCTGATCATCGCGCGTTCCCATCTACCGGCAATATCCGCACATTTAGGGCGCACTAAATCCAGTTCGGGTCCACGTCTTTCATTGTGGAGGCACCGCAATTTGGTGTTTGGAGTCCCGGCGATCTTTATTTATCTGATCGCTGAAATCGGCGTGGCGAACTTGTTCATCAACTTCGTCTCTTCGCCTAAGGTCGGCAATCTGACCCACGAGGAAGCATCGCATTATCTGTTTCTACTGTGGGGCGGCATGATGGTTGGGCGCTTCGTCGGCAGCTTCCTGATGCGCCGTTTCAGCGCTGAACAAATGCTGGCGTTTGCCGCCACGGCAGCCGGCGTCGTGATGTTTGGGGCCGCAACGCTCCATGGCCCATCGGCGATGTGGGCGTTGATCTTGGTTGGATTGTTCCATTCGATAATGTTCCCGACTATCTTCACGCTGGGCATCCGCGGACTCGGCCCACTGACTGAAGAAGGCTCGGGCCTGTTGATCATGGCAATCGCCGGCGGCGCTCTGGTGGTTGTGCAAGGCTGGCTCGCCGATCGATATGGATTACAAAACTCGTTTTTTCTCACGGTGATATGCGAAGTTTATGTGCTCTTCTACGCGCTTTGGGGTTGCCGTGACCCAGCCGTAACGCCGCCAAGCTCGATGGGAATTTCGACCTCGTAGCGCGATTAAACGGTGGACGCTCACGAATATAAGTTTCGTGGAACGCCCGTTAAAATCAGAAAGACAAAAATGAACGATCAACGAGATTTGCCCACCCGCCGCGGTCTCTTGAAGACCGTCGCCGCGACCGCAGCGGTTTCGATCCCGATTTTATCGGCTGAGGCGAGCGGCAGACCGGGTCAGAATTTATTTCCGGATGGTTTTCTTTGGGGTGCCGCCACAGCCGGACATCAGGTCGAAGGCAACAATGTCAACTCTGACCTATGGCAAATCGAACATGTTACTCCCACACTGTTCGACGAGCCCTCGGGCGACGCCTGCGATAGCCTTAATCGGTGGCAGACGGACATCGATCTGGTGAAGACCATCGGGCTCAATAGCTATCGGTTTTCGCTCGAGTGGGCGCGGATCGAGCCGGCGGAAAGCGAGTTCTCGATAGCGATGCTGGATTTCTACCAACGGATGGTTGCGGCGTGCCACGCGCGCGGCATTACACCGCTGGTGACCTTCAATCATTTTTCGGCGCCTCGCTGGTTCGCGGCGCGCGGCGGTTGGGAAAGCGCGGGGTCGGCCGATTTATACGCGCGATATTGCGACCGGGTAACCAGGCATATGGGCGACTTATTGGTATATGCCTCGACGCTGAATGAACCTGACCTCCTGTTGGGGATGAAATGGATTCCGCAGAACAAGCTTCCGCCAAACTTTTACGCCACCCAAAGTGCGATGCTCGCGGCGGCCGGAACCGCTACGAATTCGAAGAATTTTTCGGTGGCGAACTTCGGCGCGGCGGAGACCAAGCTTGCCAATATGCTCGAGGGGCACAAAAAGGCTTATGCCGCGATCAAGAACGTGAGTCCGGCGGTTGAGGTGGGGGTTAATCTCGCCATCGACGACGACCAGGCCGTGGGCCCGAATAGCATGCGGGATCAAAGACGCGAATCGGTTTACGGCGCGTGGCTGGAGGCCGCCAAGACCGGAGACTTCATCGGCGTGCAGAATTACGAACGCCGGCGGCTTGACGACAAAGGAATTATGCCGCCTCCGACAGGTGCCCGCCTGACCGAGTCCGGATCCGAATTTTATCCGGACTCGCTTGAGGGCGCCGTAAGGTATGCGCACGAAGCGACCGGCTTGCCGGTGATAGTGACCGAAAATGGCATTAACGCCGCAGACGATACGCTGCGACAGGCCTTTATCCCGCTGGCAGTGAGCAGTCTGCACAGCGCGATCGCAAGTGGCGTGCCGGTCAAGGGTTATGTGCACTGG
>Ga0302311_10006761_pt1 | contig 11803 bp, 5 predicted proteins | sample III_Palsa_N1_3_FD_200449 | JGI IMG/M metagenome (GOLD analysis project Ga0302311, IMG submission 200449) | Peat permafrost microbial communities from Stordalen Mire near Abisko, Sweden - III_Palsa_N1_3 | ecosystem: Environmental > Terrestrial > Soil > Palsa > Peat permafrost | place: Sweden...
GTCGGTAGTTCGCCGCTTGACCGCGTAGGCCACCGTGATCAGGAAGTAGATGATGTAGGGGATGATCGCGGTCGCGCCCACCAGCGTGCCGAACGAGCTGGTCTGGAAGTACCCGTAGATCATCACGCCGACGTCGATCACGCCGAACACGAGCAGCGCCACCACCGGCGTCTGGCTGCGCCGGTTGATCTTCCGCAGCGTGCCGGAGAACGGCATCATGTTGTCCCGCGACAGGGAGTAGACCAGCCTGCCCTGCGCGCCGGTGCCGACGACCAGGATCGAGAACATCGAGAAGACCACGAACGCCACGAAGACCTTCACCAGCCCGGACGGCAGCCAGTAGCCCGCGATCGCCAGCAGCGGCAGCGGCGCCGACTCGACGGTCTTGAGGTCGGGGATGGCGATGGTGAAGCCGATCAGCGCCAGCATGCCGAGCACGGCCGAGCCGCCCACGGCCCACAGCACGCCGCGCGGCACACTGCGGCGGGGGTCGACCGCGTCCTCGGACATGTCGGCCGCCAGCTCGAACCCGACCAGGGTGAAGGCGCCCAGCAGCCCGGCCAGGGTGAAGGCGTACCACGTCGGGTTGTGGTAAATCGAGGTCGTGTTCGTGAGGATGCCCGCTCCGTACGGGGAGGGCTTCGCGTGGACCCCCCACAGCACGAGGAGCAGCACGCCGAACACGACCGTGCCGATGATCTCGGTGAACACCGCGACGTTGTTGACCCGCGCCGCCACCTGGACGCTGATGATGTTGATGACCAACGGCAGCAGCATCAAGATGATCGCCACCGAGAGCACCAGGTGCGGGCTCGGCGTGTCGATGTTGAACTCGCTGAGCAGCAGCGGGGATGCGACCTGGAGCATGATCGCGCCGCCGCCGACCGCCATGTAAAGCAACCCGGCGAAGCCGACGAACCAGCCGTAGGTCGGGTTCACCAGCCGGGCGCTCCACTGGTAGGCGTAGCCGGCCAGCGGGATGCGGGTGCCGAGTTCGGCGACGACCAGGGCGACCATGAGGTTGCCGACCCCGACGATCGGCCAGGTCCAGATGGAGGCGGGACCCCAGTACGAGAGGCCGAACCCGTAGTTCAGGAAGATCCCGGTGGTGATCGAGATGATCGAGAACGCGATCGCGAACATCGAGAAAAATCGCAGCGACCGCCTGAGCTCCGGCTTGTAGCCAGCCCGCTGGAGGACCGACTCGGGAGAATCCGCCGTCGGCTGGGCGGAGACAGACGCCGGTGAGGGCGAGTTGGGTTCGGCGGCCGTACTGGACATGGTGACCTTCTTTCTTACTGCTCTCTTACTGGACGATCCGCTTACGAACGGCGGCGAAGGCCTGGTCCGTCGCCTCGAGTACCAGCGCAAGGTCGTCGCCGGTGATGGCAGCCGAGATGAACCAGTTGTGCCGTGGATGCAGGTAGGCGCCGCCGCGCAGGGCCTCGGCGGCGAACACGTCGGACAGCTGGTGACCCTCATCCCCGGCGAAGGTGAGGTACGGCATCGCCGCCGGGCCGGTGTAGTTGACGGGCAGGTCCCAGGAGCGGGCCTGGGCCAGGATCCCTTCGCGCAGTTCGGTGCCGGCCCGCTCCATCGTCTCGATCGCCCGCTCCTCCCCGAGCGCGGTGATGGTGGCGACCGCGGCGGCCATCGGGACGGCCGAGAACCAGAACGAGCCGGTGACGAACACCTGCCGCGCCCCGTCACGGAGCGCGTCGTTGCCCAGCACCGCGGCCAGCGGGTGACCGTTCGCGATCGCCTTGCTCCAGGCCGACAGGTCGGGCTGCACGCCGACCGGTTCCCAGCTGGAGCCCAGGTGCAGCCGGAACCCGGCGCGCACATCGTCGAGGATCAGCGCGGCGCCGGCGGCGTCGCACAGCGCGCGCAGGCCGCGGGCGAACTCAGGATCGACCAGTTCCTGGTCGTATCCGGCGTTGTGCTTGAACGGGCTGACCACGATGGCGGCCAGGTCGTCGCCCGCCTCGGCGGCGGCCTGGCGCACGCTGGCGAGGTCGTTGTAGGTGTAGTAGCCGAGGTTGACGCGGTCCTGCGGGGTGACGCCGGCCGGCCGGGGCGTGCACCAGGGTGCGGCGCCGTGATAGGCGCCGGCCGCGACCAGGATCTTCCGCCGCCCGGTCTGCGCCCGGGCGATCGTGCAGCACATGGTGGTGGCGTCGGTGCCGTTCTTGGCGAACATCGCCCAGTCCGCGTGCCGTACGGTGCGGACCAGCAGTTCGGCGAGGTCCACCATGACCGGGCCGGGAGTGTTCTGGCAGTCGCCGTAGGCCGCCTGGGCGGCCGCGGCCTTCTCCACGCCGGGATGCTGGTGGCCGAGCACAACCGGCCCGTAGCTGCACATCAGGTCGACGTACTCGTTCCCGTCGACGTCCCAGATCCGGGCACCGCGGCCGCCGCGCATGAACTGCGGGTAGTTCGCGGGCAGGGACGCGGCCGACTGGTGCCCGTACATCCCGCCCGGGATCACCGCCCGCGCGCGCTCCCGCAGCCGCTGGTCCTCAGCGTGCTCGGCTGCCCCACGGGGCTGTTCAGTCATGAATCCGCTCCTTCTTCGCTCGCTGGTGCCCGCCGCGCGGCCGCGGCGGCGATCCGGTCGGCCACGGCCGGCTGCGCGCGGCCGAGGAAGTCCAGCGCCTGGCCGAGGCTCTCGATCCCGGCGTCGGACCCCAGGCCGGTGGCGACCAGCGAGCCGCAGGCGATGGCGAGCCAGGCCGCGTCGACCGGGTCGGCGCCGAGCAGCAGCCCGGCCAGCATGCCCGCGGTGAAGCCGTCCCCGCAGCCGGTGGTGTCCACCACGTCGACCTTGATGGCGGGCAGGGATAGGGGGGCGCCGCCGCCCTGCCAGGCGATCACGCAGCCGTCCGCGCCGCAGGTGACGGCCACCCCGCCGACGCCGAGGGCCAGCACGTCCTCGATGGCCGGCCCGAGGTCATCGCGGCCGGTGAGCGCGAGCAGCTGATCCTCGTTGGGCAGGAACCAGTCCGCCACGCCCAGCAGCCCCGCGATCCGCTCCAGGTCCTGCGGCCGGCCAGGGTGCAGCACGTCCACCGCGACCAGCGCCCCTCCGGCCCGGGCGGCGCCGATCACCTGGGCCAGCCCGTCGCCGACGATGCCGCCGAGCGCGTCCGGCGCGCCGACCAGCAGCGCCCGGCTGCCGCGGACCTGGTCCAGGTTGACGTCGGCGAGCTCGAGAAGCGACGTCGCGCCCGGCACGTGCAGGGCCGGGCGCTCCCCGTTTCCTCTGATCGGGAGAATGGTGGCCGATGTCTGGGCCCCGCTCTTGCGGCTGAGCCCGCTGGTGTCGACGCCGTGCCGGGCCATCGCGGCGGCGACCATGTCGCCGAGCAGGTCGTCGCCGACCGCGCCGACCGCGAGCACGCTGGCTCCGAGCTTGGCCAGGTCGACGCCCGGGCCGGCCGCGGTGCCCGCGGCGGTGGCCCGGATTTCGGTGAGCCGGGCGCTGCCCTGGCCGGGCGGGATGGCCTCGACCGGTCGGCCGAGCACGTCCAGGATGTGCGCCCCGAGCACGGTCACCTGGCCGAGCGGCCTTCCGGGGGTCTCGCGCTGTTCGCGCGCCTTGAGCGCGGTGTCCTTCGCCGCTCGCATCCCGTAGCGGCGTCGTCGGCTTTCCGCGGTTACCTCGTCGAGTTCGGCGCCCGACAGTACCGCGGGCTCCCCGTAGGACAGCGCCAGCCGGTACGTGCGGGCGAGCCACTCCAGCAGCAGGGCCCGCTCGTAGGCCTGGGCCAGGCTGTCGCCGTAGGTAACCGCCCCGTGGTTGCGCAAGATGACCGCGGTGCGACCGTCCAGCGCCTCAACGGCGGCCGCGGCCAGATCCGCCGACCCGAACCGCGCGTAGGGCGCGACCCGGACCGGGCCGCCGAGGGCGGTGATCGCGTAGTGGATGGCCGGCAGCTCCGGGCGCGCCGCCGACAGGGCGATGACCTCCGGCGAGTGCGTGTGCACGACCGCCGCCGCACCGGTCGCCTGGTAGATCGCCAGGTGCATCGGCGTCTCCGAGGACGGCGTTTCCGGCTGGTCGGCGTCGTCTCCGATCTCGTCTCGGGCGTCGTCCCGGCCGATCCGGGCGCCGCCCAGCGTGACGAGGCAGATGCCGGCGGGCGTCATCTTCTGGTAGGCGACGCCGGACGGGGTGATCGCCACCGTGTCGCCCACGCGCACGCTGAGGTTGCCTGCGCTGCCGACGGACAGTCCGTCCGCGAGCAGGCGTTGGCCGTATCCGACAAGCTCGGCGCGGGCCGCCGCAAGCTCGTCCGGGTCGCTGCGGTACATTAGACGGATATTAAACGGACGTCCGATAAAAAAACAGAGGGCGTCGGCACGGGAGTTCGTCAGAGTTATGCCAAAGATCGTCAACTGGGATGACCGGCGCGACGAGATCTTGTCCGCCACTTGGCGGGTGATCGCGCGCGACGGCATCGCCAAGGCCACCATCAGGTCCATCGCCCGCGAGGCGCACTGCTCGCCCGGCATCCTTGCGCACTACTTCGACGACAAGGCCGACATCCTCGGTTCGGCCCTGGTCCTGTCGCACCGCCGGGTCGCGGCCCGGATGGAGGCCAAGGCGGCCGGCCGGACCGGGCTCGACGCGCTCCGCGTGGTCATGCTCGAGGCACTGCCGCTGGATGATGAGCGTGACCTCGAGGCGCAGATCGAGATCAGCTTCTGGGGACGGGCGCTGGGCAATCCGGAGCTGCGCACGGTCCAGCACGCTGAGTTCGACCGCTTCGCGGAACGGCTGCGCGGCCACCTCGCGGAAGCGGGGAAGCTGGGGGAACTTCGCGACAGTGTGGACATCGACCTGGCCGCCCACCAGCTGCTCGTCCTGATCGACGGGCTCAGCGCCCAGCGCGTGCTCTACCCAAGCCGGGTCACCGCCGCCCGCCAGCGGCAGATGCTCAGCGAGCTGCTCGACAGCTTCCGCCCGTGGCCGGGCTGACATCCGGCTAGGGATGTCGGTTATAGCGAGGTGCCCACGATGGCGGGAGAGAGCTGGCGGGTGGGGCGGAGGGCACGGTCCGTTCGAGATGATGGATTTGTGGGTTTGACTTGCCGCCGGGCCGCCGGGCCGCCGGTCCGGTTGCGTGCGGAACGATGAACTCGGCCGCCATGGACCAGGCCGCCGCGATGACGCCGGAGTAGCGCGGCACCCATCAGTGACGCGCGGCCCGCCGGCGTGCGTGTGCTCGGCGCGTGTTGATGGCGAGCAGGCCGCTGGCGGCCGATAACGTTGTCATACTGAATGATAATCGAACGCCACAAAGCCGACAAGTTCAAATGACGATTTTGTTTCCGAGTGTGCTGCCGGCCGCCAACCGCTCGCCGGGTACAGCCGTCCGTCGGTCAGCGCCCCAAGTGGAAACAAACTATGTGTTGGGTATTGCAACCATCTGGTAACGCGTTTTAAATCATGGGTGACAACGTTGTCGGCTAGCAGGGCCTGCGCTGTGAGGGGCGACGTCCCGGCCTCAGCCGCATCCTGGTTGAAAGGTCACCCATGCTCCCTTCCCCGTTCCTACGAGCCTTCCGGCGCGCTACCCGCCTGCCCGGGCGGCGGTCATCGGCCGTCCTGGCGATCGCCGTGGGCTCTGCCCTGCTCTTGCCGATCGGTGCCGCTAGTGCGGCCCCTCTCTCCGGCAGCGCGCGAGCTGTCGCGGGCCCGGCCCTGGTCTCTAACCCGGCGTCGCTCGTCAACCCGTTCATCGGCACCACCAACAGCGGCGATACCTTCCCCGGGGCGGACGCGCCGTTCGGTATGGTCCAGTGGAGCCCCGACACGCCGTCCCGCCCAGACGGCGGCGGCTACGAGTACAACGACTCCTCGATCACCGGGTTCAGCCTCAACCACCTGTCCGGCCCCGGCTGCGGAACGATGGGCGACGTTCCCGTGCTGCCGACCGTCGGGTCGGTCAACACCTCGGCGACCGACTCGTTCTCGCACTCCAACGAGTCCGCCAGCGCCGGCATCTACCAGGTCGGCCTGGACAACGGCGTCACGACCGCGCTGACCGCGACGCCCCGGACCGGAATGGCGCAGTTCACCTTCCCGGCGACCACCCAGGCGAACCTGATCTTCAAGCTGGACGGCAGCGCGAACGGCGACTCCGCGTCCAGCTTCACCGTCATCAGCGACACCGAGGTGCAGGGCTCGGTGACCGCCGGCGGCTTCTGCGGGGGCAACGCGGTCTGGACCGTGCATTTCGATATGCAGTTCAGCCAGCCGTTCGCCACCAACGGCACGTTCGACTCGGCCGGGGTCCAGGCGGGCGCCCGGCAGCTGACCGTGAAGCCGGCCAAGGCCACGGGGGTTACGCCGAAGACCGTCTCCCCGAGCACGCCCGAGCTTCCCAACCACCCCGTCTACCACGGGGCGCTGCCGGCGGGCGCGACCGCCGCCGCCCCGGCCATCACCGGCCCCGACGGGGCCTACCTGACCTTCAACACCACCAGCAATCAGACCGTGCTGGCCAAGGTCGGCGTCTCCTACGTCTCCATCGCTAACGCGGTGAACAACCTGAACACCGAGAATTCCGGCTGGAACTTCGGCGCCACCGAGGCCGCCACCCAGGCGTCCTGGAACAGCCTGCTCGGCAAGGTCGGGATCGCCGGAGGCACCGCGTCACAGCAGGCCGTGTTCTACACCGCGCTGTACCACTCGCTGCTGAGCCCCAACGTGTACTCCGACGACAACGGCCAGTACATGGGCGTCGACGGCAACGTCCACACGGTGGACTCCGGGCACAGCGCGTTCTACACCAACTTCTCCGGCTGGGACATCTACCGCACCCAGGCCCAGCTCGAGGCGCTCATCGACCCCTCGGTCGCCAGCGACACCGCCGAGTCCATGGTCGACGACTACGCCCAGGACGGCATGTTCCCCAAGTGGCTGCTGAACAATAGCGAGACCTACGTCATGGTCGGCGACCCAGCGGACTCGATCATCGCGGACTACTACGCGTTCGGCGGGACGAACTTCAACACCTCGGCCGCGCTGGCGGACATGGTCGCCGAGGGCACGAACACCAATAACATCCGGCCGGGCCTGAACTACCTCAACGAGCCCGGGTACCTGCCTGATAACGGCAGCTTCGGCTGCTGCAACTTCTACGGCGCCGACGCCACCACCCTGGAGTACGACACCGCCGACTTCGCGATCTCCGCGTTCGCCGGGGCGCTGGGCAACACCGGCGACCAGGCCACGTTCGCGGACCGGGCGCAGGACTGGCGCAACGTCCTCGACCCCAACTCCGGGTTCGACCAGGGCCGGGACGCCGATGGCGACTGGCCCGGCGGGTTCGACCCCACCAGCAGCAACAACTTCGTCGAGGCCGACTCCTGGATCTACACCGGCATGGTCCCCTTCGACCTGGCCGGGCTGACCGCGGCCAAGGGCGGCGACGCCGCGATGAACGCCTACCTCGGCACCACGCTGCGGTCCTACACGGGGGCGAACGGGTACGCCTGGGTCGGCAACGAGCCCAGCATCGAGCTGCCCTGGGAGTACGACTACACCGGCGAGCCCTACCAGACCCAGGAGACCGTCCGGCAGATCCAGGACCAGATCTGGACCGACACCCCCTCCGGCCTGGCCGACGGCAACGACGACCTGGGCGCCATGAGCGCCTGGTACGTCTGGTCCGCCCTCGGCATGTACCCGATGACCCCGGGCACCTCCACCCTGGCCCTCGGCTCCCCGATGTTCACCCAGGCCGTCATCACCCTCCCCTCCGGGAACACCCTCACCATCAACGGCAACGGCGCAGCCGACAACGCCCCCTACGTCCAGTCCGCCACCTGGAACGGCGGCGCCTGGAACAACGCCTACGCCCCCACCTCGGCGATCACCTCCGGCGGCACCCTGAGCTACACCCTCGGCACCACCGCCGACACCTCCTGGGCAGCCGGGGCGGCGGCGGCCCCGCCGTCCTACGCTGGCAACACCGTCGCCCCGCCCGACCCGCGGATCGGCCCCATCACCTCCGCCGTGGGCACCGATCTGTGCGTCGACGACGCCGGCTCCTCCACCACCGACGGCAACTCGGTCCAGATCTGGGGCTGCGACGGTTCTGACGCCCAGGACTGGACCATCGGCACCGACGGCACTATCCGCACCCTCGGCAAGTGCCTCGACGTCAGCGGCGCAGGCACCACAAGCGGCACGAAGGTCGACCTCTACAACTGCACCGGCGGCGCCAACCAGCAGTGGGCGCCAGGGGCCAACGGGTCGCTGGTCAACCCCTCCTCTGGCCTGTGCCTTGACGACCCGGGCGCGACCACCACCCAGGGCACTCAGCTCCAGATCTACACCTGCAACGGCACCGCCGCGCAGAACTGGACGCTGCCCGCCGCCCCGCCCGCCGAGACCGGCGCCATCACCTCGGGCATCTCCGGGATGTGCGCCGACGACAGCGCCGGCGGCACCGCCAACGGTACCCACATCCAGATCTGGACCTGCAACGGCACCGCCGCGCAGGACTGGACCGTCGAGCCTGACGGCACCCTGCACGTCATGGGCGGCTGCATGGACGTCAGCGACAGCGGCACCACCAACGGCACCCTGGTGCAGCTCTACGGCTGCAACGGCACCGGCGCCCAGCAATGGCGCATCACCACGTCCGGCCAGCTCATCAACCCCGAATCGGGCCTGTGCCTGGACGACCCCAACTCCAGCACCACCACCGGCACCCAGCTCGACATCTGGGCCTGCAACGGCGGCGCCAACCAGCAATGGACCCCGCCCAGCTAATCGGCCCACCCGCGTTACCCCACACCGCGGCGCGCGTCCGGCGGCACCTCCGCCGGACGCGGCGCCGCCCAGCGCGGCCGCCGTCCCACCGCTCGGGGACGGCCGTCGCGCCCGCCTCGGCCTTGACGTCGCAGGCTCCTGACACGGGCGCAGAAGGAGAAGTTCGATGGCCATAGCTCTTCGCGGACGTGGTGTCCGCAACCTCATTATCCTGGTGGTGATCCTCTTGGCCGCAGCGCTGGCCCATGGGTTTAGCGCCTCCCCGGCCAGTGCCGCCAGCGGCACGACCATCAACGCCAATGGCGCCAGTGCCGGGCGGACGTTCGACGGAATCGGGGCGATCAGCGGCGGCGGCGGCAACTCGCGGCTGCTGGCCGATTACCCGGCGGCGCAGCAGAGCCAGATCCTGGACTACCTGTTCAAGCCCGACTACGGCGCGAACCTGCAGATCCTGAAGGTGGAGATCGGCGGGGACGCGAACTCCACCGACGGCGCGGAGCCGTCGATCGAGCACACCTCGGGGGCGGTTGCCTGCAACGTGGGGTATGAGTTCTGGCTGATGGAGCAGGCCAAGGACCGCAACCCGAACATCAAGCTGTACGCGCTGGCGTGGACCGCGCCGGGCTGGATCGGCGGCGGGAACTTCTGGTCCACCGACATGATCAACTACCTGGTGTCGTGGCTGAACTGCGCGAAGTCGGACGGGCTGACGATCAACTACCTGGGCGGCTGGAACGAGCGCGGGTACAACATCTCCTGGTACGAGCAGCTGCGGTCCACCCTGAACGCGGACGGCTACTCGGCCGTTCAGATCGTCGCGGCGGACAGCGACTGGAGCGTCGCCAGCGACATCGCGTCCAACTCCGCGTTCGCCAGCGCGGTGTCGGTCATCGGCACGCACTACCCGTGCGCGGGCGGCGACGGCGGCAACGCCGATACCTGCCCCGCGAACGCGACGGCGGAGGGCACCGGCAAGCCGCTGTGGGCCAGCGAGAACGGCTCGCAGGACATGAACTCCGGGGCGCCCGCGTTGATCCGCTCCATCACCCGCGGGTACGTCGACGCGGACATGACCGCCTACATCAACTGGCCGCTGATCGCGGCGATCTACCCGAACCTGCCCTATCCCACCGACGGGCTGATGACCGCTGACCAGCCCTGGTCGGGCAACTACAGCGTCGGCGAGAACACCTGGGCCACCGCGCAGGTCACGCAGTTCACCCAGCCGGGCTGGCAGTTCCTCAACGACGGCTCCGGCTACCTCGGCGGCTCGGAGTCCAACGGCAGCTACGTCACCCTCAAGTCCACCGACGGCACCGACTACTCCACCATCATCGAGACGACCACCGCCACCAGCCCGCAGACCGTCACCGTCAACGTCTCCGGCGGCCTGTCCACCGGCACCGTCAACGTGTGGGCGACCGATGTGAACTCCCCGGGCTCGGGCCCGCAGTTCGCCCAGCAGGCCAGCATCACCCCGTCGGGCGGCTCGTACTCCCTGACCGTGCAGCCCGGCTACATCTACACCCTGACCACCACCACCGGCCAGGGCAAGGGCACGGCGACCTCCCCGGCCGCCAGCGCGCTGCCGCTGCCCTACAGCGACAACTTCGACTCCGACGCCACCAACAGCGAGGCGAAGTACCTGTCGGACATGCAGGGCGCCTTCGAGGTCCAGCCCTGCGACGACGGCCACTCCGGTCAGTGCGTGCAGCAGATGGCGGCCCAGGAGCCGATCGAGTGGCAGGGCAACTCCGACGCCTACGCGCTGATCGGCGGCACCACCTGGTCCAACTACACCGTCACCTCCGACGTCGACCTCCGCCAGGCAGGCACCGCCGAGCTCTTCGGCCGGGCCAACACCCAGGACCGGCCGCAGTCCGACCAGGCCGCCTACCTGTTCCGCGCCTCCAACACCGGTGCCTGGTCAATCGACAAGAGCGATACCAGCGGCAACATCACCACCCTGGCCAGCGGCACCACCGGCGCGCTCGGCACCGACAGCTGGCACACCCTGTCCCTGACCATGCAGGGCTCCGTCATCAGCGCATCGATCAACGGCACCCAGGTCGGCTCGGTCACCGACACCTCCTACCAGAGCGGCATCGCCGGCATCGGCGTGGTCGGCTACCAGACCGACCAGTTCGACAACCTGAGCATCACCCCCGGCACCAACTCGACCACCCCGACCGGGCCGGTTACCTCGGGGATGTCGGGCAAGTGCCTCGACGACTACACCGGCTCCACCACCAACGGCACCATCGCCGACCTGTGGGACTGCAACGGCACCGCCGCCCAGAACTGGACCCCCGTCAACGGGACCCTCCAGGTCAACGGCGCCTGCCTCGACATCATCGGCTCGGGCTCCACCGCCAACGGCACCCTGGTCGACATCTGGGCCTGCAACGGCGGCGCCAACCAGCAATGGGTCGCCGAGAACGGCACCCTCGTCAACCCCCAATCCGGCAAATGCCTCGACGACCCCGGCTTCTCCACCACCAACGGCACCCAGCTCGACATCTGGACCTGCAACGGCGGCGTCAACCAGAACTGGACCCTGCCCTAGTCATGACGGCCCGCTAACCCCACGCGCAGGCGTCCGCCCCGGCACGTACGGCCGGGACGGGCGCCTGCACCGGCTGGCGTGCTCAGAAAAGAGAACGAAATGACATCCTTCCTCCCCCGATCACGTCCGCGCGCGGGGCTCAGACGCGTGGTCACGGCGTTGATAACGATCGGCGGCATGCTCGGGCTGGTGCTGACGGCGCTGCCGGCCGCGCCAGCTGGGGCTGCCACCACTCCGGCCGCCTCCGCCATCGCGAGGCTGATGCAGTCCTACAACTCCAGCACCGGCCTGATCGACCCGGACGGCTGGTGGCAGTCCGCAGTGGCGCTCAGCACGGTCGAGACCTATGAGCAGACCACCGGGGACACCTCATACGACTACGCGATCTCGGGCGCGTTCAACGCCAACCAGTCCGGGAACTTCGAGGACCAGTACCTGGATGACACCGG
>Ga0302311_10006762_pt1 | contig 11803 bp, 13 predicted proteins | sample III_Palsa_N1_3_FD_200449 | JGI IMG/M metagenome (GOLD analysis project Ga0302311, IMG submission 200449) | Peat permafrost microbial communities from Stordalen Mire near Abisko, Sweden - III_Palsa_N1_3 | ecosystem: Environmental > Terrestrial > Soil > Palsa > Peat permafrost | place: Sweden...
GCGGCGCTGCGATTACAAATATTCGAACACAGATCGAAGTGCTATTTTTAATATGCCAAACTCTGGTCATCTTGTCGCGTAATGTGATCGCATGCCTACCCTCTCCGTCACCCACGAGGCCCCGCTGGAGCTGATTCGCCAGCACCCGGGCCTGGCCGTCGATCTCGTCCGGGCGATGACCGACATGGACGTGCCCGACGGCGCCCGCGCCGACCTGGGGCCGACCCGTACCTGATCCTGTTCCTGGCCTGCCTGCCCGCCCTCGATATGGAGACCCCGGCCGGTGCCCGCCAGGTGCTCGCCGCGATCCGCGACACCGGCGCCTCGCACGCCGAACGCAGACGGCTCACCGCGATTATCCTTAACAGGGCGTCCGACGCCGCCCGCCAGACCCTGGAGGCCATGATGAGCACCGCCGAGTGGAAAGACGACTTCATCGAGAGCTACGTCCAGATCGGCGTTGAGCAAGGCCTCGAGCAGGGCCTAGAGCGGGGCCTCGTGCAAGGCCTCGTGCAAGGCCTAGAGCAGGGCCTCGAGCAGGGCGCCGCCAACGCCAAGGCGCAGGACGTCCTCAAGGTCATCGACGCCCGCCGGCTCGCGCCCATCTCCGTCGCCGTCACCGGCCGCAGGAGCTGACTCCCGGCCGGGCGGCCGGGCAAGGAATCTAATCGAACAAATAGACGTAAATGTAGTCGCTTGCCTGGAAGTTGTACACGGTGTTGTATACCACGTTGAACACAGGCTGAGCCGACTCACGTCGCTTCATCAAGGTGTTGGCTATCGCACCAACGGCACCAACGGCCGTACCAGCGGCATTGATGAGTGCGACTTTGACTTCGGAATCGATGTTCTTCATCCCGCTCTCCCGAGAGGCTCTTGTTCCCATTACCCTAAGTCTCCGTCTAAGAACTCTAAGTAGACAACACTATCGCCCGCTACGCGGAAATGCCGATGATTAGGGGCAATTCCTAGACGGCGGGCAGGATCGAGGGCCGGGCCACGTCCTCGAGCTGGTGCAGGCAGCCGATGACGCTGGCGAAGTGCTCGCGGGTGATCCGCTCGGCCGCCACCGGGTCGCCCGCGATCACCGCGTCGATGATGTCCAGGTGCTCCTTGGCGCCCTGGGCCAGGCGGCCGGGCAGCAGCGACACGTGGAACTGGTAGCGGACGCCCTGGTGCCGCAGCCGGTCGATGACGGCGGCGGCGGTCTGCTGGCCGGCTATCTCGCGCAGCCGGGTGTGGATCTGATCGCTGAGCCTGCTGTCGGTCAGCACGTCGCCGTTCTTGACCGCGTCGGTCATCTCGTCCGCCAGCCGCCGCAGCTCGCGCCGGTCCTCCTCGGCCGCCCGGATCGCCGCCCGGGCCGCGCAGAGCCCCTCGATCAGCGCGCGGACCTCGAGGATCTCGATCGCCTCCTCGATGGTCACCGCCCGCACCCACGCGCTGCGGTTGCGCTGGCGGGTGACCAGTCGCTCGTTCTGCAGCAGGGCGAGGGCCTCGCGGACGGCGCCGCGGGAGGTCTTGTACTTCTCGGCCAGCTCGCTCTCCACCAGCCGCTGGCCGGGCGGGAACTCACCGCGGTAAATGGCCATCCGCAGCTTGTCGAGCAGGCTGACCGTTTCGGATAGGCCTTGTTCGATTTCGTGGGTCTGCACGCTGCCCTCTTCCCCCTATACCTGGAATCAAGGATGGCAGAGAAAGCCGTGATAGCGCATTGATAGCCGGCTTGGCGGCGGTGGCGCCCCCCTTACCCCGGCCGACCGGGCCAGCGGGGCCGGACCCGGTTCGGCGGGCTAATACAGTTGTCCCTGGCCAGGGCTTGGTTGTTGCTGCCCGGGCTGGATGCGGGGCGAGGGAAGACGGAGGGCGACGGTGTACCGGGCGATTTACGCGGTTCTGCTGCGACGGCTGCCGGCCGAGGCGGCCCACCGGGCCGGGTTCTGGCTGATCCGGGCGGCGGCCGCGGTGCCCGGCCTGGCCTGGGGGCTGCGGCGGGCGCTGGCGCCGCGCGACCCGGCGCTGCGGGTGCGGGCGCTCGGGCTGGACTTCCCCGGCCCGCTCGGGCTGGCGGCCGGGTTCGACAAGGACGGCGAGGGCGTCATCGGGCTGGCCGCCCTCGGGTTCGGGTTCGTCGAGGTCGGCACCGTGACCGCGCAGCCGCAGCCCGGTAACCCGAAGCCGCGGATGTTCCGCTTTCCGGCCGAGCGGGCGCTGGTGAACCGGATGGGATTCAACAACCACGGCGCGGCCGCGCTGGCGGCCCGGCTGCGGGCGCTGCGGGCCCGGCGCGGCTACCACGGCCGTCGGGGCTACCGCGGGCGTCGGGGCTACCGTCCGATCGTCGGCGTGAACATCGGCAAGACCAAGGTCGTGCCGGAAGAGGCGGCGATCGCCGACTACGTGACCAGCGCCCGGCTGGTGGCCGACGTGGCCGACTACGTGGTGGTCAACGTCAGCTCGCCGAACACGCCCGGCCTGCGCGATCTCCAGTCCGCCGACAAGCTCCGGCCGCTGCTGGCGGCGGTGCGAGCCGCGCTCGACCAGGCCTCGCCCCGGCGCCGGGTGCCGCTGCTGGTCAAGATCGCGCCGGACCTGGCCGACGCCGACATCGACGCGGTCGCCGACCTGGCGCTCGAACTCGGCCTCGACGGCGTCATCGCCACCAACACCACGATCTCCCGCGACGGCCTCGGCGACAGCGCGGCGGTGGCCGACGCCGGCCCCGGCGGCCTGTCCGGCGCGCCGTTGAAGGACCGCTCGCTCTCGGTGCTGCGCCGGCTGCACGCCCGCACCGGGGATCGGCTGGTGCTGATCGCGGCGGGCGGCATCGAGACCGCCGATGACGCCCGCGACCGCCTCGCGGCGGGCGCCACCCTGCTGCAGGCCTACACCGCCTTCATCTACGAGGGCCCGGGCTGGCCGCGCCGCGTGCAGCGCGGGCTGGCGGCCCGGATCCGGGCCGCGGAAGCCGTCTAGGGACGGCCGTCGTCCCGCGTTTCCGGCCCGGGCGAGCGTCGTTACGTCCCGATCAACGGTGTTACGTTCCGGTCAAGGGTGGCCGCGAGGGCTTGACCTGAATATGTAAGTACGGTCAACTAACAAAACCCTCGCCTGGGAGGTCGGCCCCCAGACGGCCCGGTTTATTACACAGAGAAGAGACTTGATGAACAAGAAGCTCACGAGCCGCATCGCCGGCGGTGTCGCGCTGGCTTCCGCGGCCGCGCTCGCCCTCGCGGCTTGCAGCAGCAGCAGCGGCGGTTCGTCGGCCGGTGGCAGCAGCGGCGGCACGACCACCCTCAAGCTCGTCGTCGCCGACTACGGCACCGGCCCGAGCAACACCAGCGCCAAGTACTGGGCCACCATCGTCTCCGCGTTCGAGGCGGCGCACTCCAACATCAAGGTCAACGTCACCACGATCCCGTGGACGAACTTTGACTCCCAGGTCCAGACGATGGTCCAGAACAAGCAGTACCCGGACATCACCGAGGGCGACTACTTCTCCAACTACGCCCAGGACGGCCTGCTCTACCCGGCGTCGGACGTGCTGTCTGACCCCAGCAACCTGCTGCCGGCGTTCAAGGCCCAGGGCACCTACAACGGCACCCAGTACGGCATGCCGTTCACGACCTCCAGCCGCACCCTGTTCTACAACAAGAAGCTGTTCACGCAGGCCGGCATCACCGCCGCCCCGCAGACCTGGGCTGACGTCGAGGCCGACGCGGCCAAGATCACCAAGCTGGGCAAGGTCGGCTTCGGCCTTCCCCTCGGCAACGAGGAGGCGCAGGCCGAGTCGCTGCTGTGGATGCTCGGCGACGGCGGCGGCTACGAGACGGCCGGCAAGTACACCATCGACAGCCCGGCCAACATCACCGCGTTCAACTTCCTCAAGGGCATGGTCGCGGCGGGCGACACCGAGCCCAACCCGGGCACCGTCGACCGCACCAACCTGTGGGAGCAGTTCGCGCAGGGCACCATCGGCATGATCAACGGCTCCCCCGCGCTCATCCCGATCATCCAGTCGGCCAAGGTGCTGACCTCCGCTGACTGGACGTCGGTCCCGATCGCGGGCAAGACCGGGCCGCTCAGCGTCACCCTCGGCGTGTGCGACAACGTCGCCGCGTTCAAGGCCAACGGTCACGAGGCGCAGATCAAGGAGTTCCTCGACTTCGCCTACCAGGACAAGTACCAGCTCGCCTTCGACAACGAGTACGACCTGCTGCCGGCGACGGTCACCGCCGCCAAGGCGCTGTCCACCAACCCCGTGTTCGCGCCGTTCCTCACCGCGCTGCCGAACTCGGTACAGTACCCAAGCGACACCGCGTGGGCGAACGTGAAGACCAAGATTCAGCAGACGATCGGCACCGCCGTCACCGGCAACCCGACCACGGTGCTGACCCAGCTGGAGCAGACCGCCACCTCCTCGGCGAGCTGACAGCCTAGATAGCGCCTGCTATCGGATTCCGCGTGGGGCCCGGTGCTCCCGGGCCCCACGCATCCCCGAGCCACCTGAGGATGCACTCGATGCCCGCCCTTCGCCGACTCTCGCCACTGCTGTGGCTCGGCCCCGCCATCGCACTCATCGGCCTCGTCGTGCTGTGGCCGGTCGTGGTCATGGTGCAGTCGTCGTTCCAGAACATCAGCGGCATTGGCTTCGTGGCCGGCTACAACGGCACCGCCAACTTCCGCACGCTGTTCGACGACCCGAACTTCGTCTCGGTCCTGGTCCGGACCGTGATCTGGGTCGTGGTCGTGGTCGCCGTCACCATGCTGATCTCGCTCGGCCTGGCCCAGCTGTTCAACCAGCGGTTCCCCGGGCGCCAAATCGCCCGGTGGGCGCTGATCATCCCGTGGGCCGCCTCGGTGATGATGACGGCGCTGATCTTCAAGTGGGCGCTCGACCCGAACGTCGGCGTCATCAACGTGATCCTGCACCACATCGGCGTGGTCAAGAAGCTCGGCTCCAATCAGGCGGACTGGCTCGGCAACCCGACCAGCGCGCTGCTGTGGATGATGGGGGTCGCGGTCTTCGTCTCGCTCCCGTTCACCACCTACGCCATCCTCTCCGGCCTGCAGGGGATCCCGCGCGACGTCTACGAGGCGTCCGCGATCGACGGCGCCACCTCGTGGAAGGCCTACCTGCGGGTGACGCTGCCGTTGCTGCGGCCGGCGATCGTGGTGGCGACGCTGATCAACGTCATCAACGTCTTCAACTCGTTCCCGATCATCTGGGAGATGACCGGCGGCGGCCCCGGCTACCAGACCGCGACCAGCACCATCTTCATGGTCGACCTCAAGCAGGGCAACGTGGGCGAGTCGGCCTCGATGTCGACCATCAACTTCCTCCTCGTTATCGTCATCGTCGTCGTCTACCTCGCCACCACCAGCTGGAAGGAGCAGGCCGACCGATGAGCGCCACTACCGCGACCGCGCCGCCCTTGATCGCGACGCCGACCCGATCCGCGCGGCGGCCGCGCAGGCAGCTGCGCACCTGGCTGGTAGCGGGCGCGGCGTACCTGGTCGCGATCATCTTCCTGCTGCCCTACCTGGAAATGCTGGTGATGGCCGGCCGGCCGAACAACGAGCTCGGCCAGGCGACGATCTTCCCCAGCCATTTCACCCTCTCGAACTTCACCACCCTGTGGTCGGCGGCGGCCGGCGACCTGGGTGGCAGCATCGCCACCAGCCTCGAAATCGCGGCCGGGGCCACCGCGCTGGTGCTGCTGGTCGCCCTGCCCGCCGCGTACTACACCGCGCGGCACCGCTTCCGCGGCCGCCTCGCGTTCCTGCTGCTGGTGCTCGCGACCCAGATGTTCCAGCCCGCGGCGATGCTGGTCGGCCTGCAGCGGGAGTTCAGCAACTTCGGCTGGGCCTCCCCCACCGTGTCGCTCATCATCATCAACGCCGGCTTCAACATGGCCTTCGCGGTGTGGATACTCAACGCCTTCTTCACCTCGATCCCGGTCGAGCTCGAGGAGGCGGCCATGGTCGACGGGCTGGGGAAGGTCGGCGCACTGCTGCGGATCACGCTGCCGCTGGCCGCGCCCGGCATCGTCACCGCGCTCATCTTCACCTTCATCTCGGCCTGGAACGAGTTCCTGGTCGCGCTCACGCTCAGCCTCGGCGAGCAGACCAATCAGCAGCCGCTGACGGTCGCGATCAACCAGTACATCGGCGAGTACTCAGTCGACTGGGGCCACCTGTTCGCGGCCGGCCTGGTCGCGACCGTGCCGGTGATCATCCTGTTCGCCATCATCGAGCGCCGCGTCGTGGGCGGCCTGACGGCGGGCGGGGTCAAGTGAGCGCTGGCGGCATCGGCCGTCGCCCGCTTCGCCCGATCGGCAAGCTGCTGGCCGAGGACACCAAGCGGCATCACCTGTCGCTGGTTCTGCAGCGCCTGTTCACCGACGGCCCCGCCTCTCGGGCCGACCTCGCCCGCGACACCGGCCTGAGCCGGGTCACCGTCTCCGACCTGGTCGGCAGCCTCCTCCAGGACGGCCTGCTGGCCGAGCTGGGGGCGCCGGCCGAGACCAGGGTCGGCAAGCCGCCGACCCTGGTCGGCCTGCAGCCCGACGCCGCCCACATCGTGGCGCTCGACCTGTCGCCGGAAGACCGGCTGGCCGGGGCCGTGGTCGACCTGTCCGGGCAGGTCAAGGCCCGGGCCGAGATCCCTCGGGAGGGCGCCACCGGGGAGGCGGCGATCCGCCTGGTCGTCCGCCTCGCCCGGCAGCTGCGCACGGCCACCGGCCGGCCGGTGCTCGGCATCGGCGTCGGCTCGGCCGGCGTCGTCGACGGCGACGGCGTCGTGGTGAACGCGGCCAACCTCGGCTGGGCCAACGTCGACCTCACCGGCATCCTCCGGCGCGAGCTCCACACCTCGGTCTACGTCGCCAACGACGCCAACACCGCCGTGCTCGGCGAGCACACCTTCGGCGCGGGCGCGGCGACCGACCTGATGCTGGTGCGGGTCGGCACCGGCGTCGGCGCCGGCCTCGTCGTCGGCGGCGCCCTGGTCGAGGGGCACACCTCGGCGGCCGGCGAGATCGGCCACGTCGTCGTCGACCCGAACGGCGCGCGCTGCGCCTGCGGACGGGCGGGCTGCCTGGAGACCGTGCTGGCGGTCCCGCGCCTGCGGCGCGGGGACCTCTCGCTCGCCGCCGTCGGCAACGTCCTCGGCGGCGTGCTCGCGCCCCTCGTCGGCGCGCTCAACCTGAGCGAGATCGTGCTGGTGGGGCCGCTCGACCTGCTCGAAGGCGAACTGTGCGACGCCGTCGACGCGACCATCCGCCAGCGGGTGATGGCGGTCTCGTCGGCCGAGCTGGTCGTGCGGACGTCGCCGCTCGGCGACGACGTCGTGCTGCTGGGGGCGGCGGTGCTGGTGCTGTCGGGTGAACTGGGCGTCGCATGACCGTCGACGTGAGAGTCGGCCTCGACATCGGGGCGACCAAGATCCTGGGGGCGGTGGTGGCGCCCGACGGCGCCATCCTGGCCCAGTTCCGTGAGCCCACCGTGCCCGGCGCCGACGGCGTTCTCGCCACCGCGACGAGGGTGCTTGACCGGCTCGCGGCCGAGTTCGACGGGGTGCTGCCGTCGCACGTCGGCATCGGCTTCCCCGGTCTCGTCGACCGTGACCGCGGCGCCGTCAGCCATGCGGTCAACCTCGGCCTCGGCGACGACTGGCTGCCGCTGGCCGAGCGGCTGGCGGAGCGGACCGGCGCCGCCGTCATGGTCGAGAACGACGTCCGGGCGGCGACCTGGGGCGCCCACATCCTCAGCGGGGCCGACGACCTCGGCTACCTCAGCATCGGCACCGGCCTGGCGGCCGGCTTCGTCCTCGGCGGGGTGCTGCGGCGCGGCGCCTCCGGCGCGTCGGGGGAGATCGGCCACGTGCCGGTCGACCCCGACGGCCGTCTCTGCTCCTGCGGGCAGCGCGGCTGCCTGGAGCTGAGCGCCGCCGCCTCCGCCCTGACCGCCGCCTGGCCGACCGACGGCGAGGTATCGCCGGCGGCGGCCGTGTTCGCCGCCGCCGCGTCCGGGGATCCCCGGGCGGTCGCGGTCCGCGACCATTTCGCCGCCCGGGTGGCCGACGCGATCCGGATGCTCGGCCTCGCGGTCGACCCGGCCGTGATCGTCCTCGGCGGCGGTGTCACCGACCTCGGCCAGCCGCTGCTGGCCGTGGTCACCGCCGCCCTGCGGGCGCAGGCGGTCACGTCGCCGTTCCTGGCCGCGATCAACCTGGCCGCCCGGGTCCGGCTGCTGCCGGCCGGGGTGCCCGCCGCCGCCATCGGCGCCGCCATGATCTGGGACGCACGCTGAGCGTTCCCCGCACTGACGAACTACCTGAACGGAGATAGCCGATGGAGGTCGTGCCGCTCGGATCGGCCGACGAGATCGCCGCGCTCGCGGCGGACGTCTTCGAGGCGGTCGTGCGCCGCAAGCCTGCCGCGGTGCTCGGGCTGGCCACCGGATCGACCCCGCTGCCGGCCTACCGGGAGCTGATCCGCCGCCACGAGGCCGGCGGCGGCCCTTCGTACACGGCGGTGACGTGCTTCAACCTGGACGAGTACGTCGGCCTGCCCGCGGGGCACGAGCAGAGCTACCGGGCGACCATCGCCCGCGAGCTGACCGACGGGCTCGGCATCAGCCCGGATCGGGTCAACGGGCCCGACCCGTCCCCGGACGGCCTGCCGACCGCGGGCGAGCGCTACGAGGCGCTGATCGCGCACGCCGGAGGGGTCGACGTGCAGGTGCTCGGCATCGGCTCGGACGGCCACCTCGCCTTCAACGAGCCCGGCTCGTCGCTCGCCAGCCGCACTCGGATCAAGACCCTGACGGCCGAGACGCAGAAGGACAACGCGCGCTTCTTCGGCTCGGCCGACCTGGTGCCGACCCACGTGCTGACCCAGGGGCTGGGGACGATCCAGGCCGCCCGGCACCTGCTGCTCATCGCCACCGGCACCGGCAAGGCGGCCGCGGTCGCGGCCGCCGTCGAGGGACCGGTCTCGGCCTCCTGCCCGGCCTCCGCGCTGCAGCTGCACCCTCACGTCACGGTGCTGCTCGACCCGGCCGCGGCGGCCGGCCTGAGCCGCCTCGACTACTACCGCGAGGTCTACGCGGCCAAGCCGGACTGGCAAGGGCTGTAGCCGCCTGGAGTTGGGTTGACGAGAGCGTCCAGATGGCCTGCCTAAGCGGTATCGGCTCTAGACCACGAAGGACTCAGTCTCAAGGGTGAACGAGGACGGCTCCGGCAGCTTTACGCCACCGCCGAGCCGGACCGTCGAACTGCTGGTGTATTCATTGCGAGCTGAGTCGCCGTAGAGCGTGACTTCATGACGCTGGCGATCTACCAGGAGATAGAGCGGGATCTGAGCTGCTGCGTAGGCGCGCCGCTTGGCGTTTCGATCATGGTCAGGCGAGGACGAGGTGATCTCGACCACCATGGCGACACCGGTGGCAGGCATCCACGTGGGCGCGTCAAGGAACAGGTCCAGCTTCGCGGGCGCGAACGTTAGATCTGGGATGACCCGGCCGTGTCCCTCGACGACCGGGACAATCAATCCCTTTTGCCCCGAGAAATCCATTGGCGTGGCGCTGGCGGCGAGTACCTGCTTGACGATCCGCATGATGCACCCGTTCATGGTTGCCGTCAGGGGGCGGCGTCACGACGATCTCTCCGTCAATCAGCTCGGCTCGATAGCCTTCGGGGGTATCGAGGGAGAGAAAGTCCTGCAGCGTGAAATCCGCTTCAGCGTCAGGTTCACGAGTCATGACGATCATGTTCCCATCACAAGACGCCTACGGCTCTTGTGTCCGGTGGGACAACGGGCGGTATCGGCTGGGCGGGGGGCTTGCTGTCGGGCGGTCGGCGTATCAGGCTCGTAGGTGTGTCAGAGACGACAGTTTCCCGGCCTGGTCAGATTCCCGCCCCCGAGCCGGGTCTGACGGCGGAGACCGTCATCTCGCGCGCGAGGGCGCTGATCCCGGAGATCCGGGCGCAGGCCGATGAGGCGGAGAAGGCCGGGCGGCATACCGCCGAGCTGGACCGGAAGTTCGTCGAGGCCGGGTTCTACCGGATGCTCCAGCCGAAGCGGTTCGGCGGGTACGCGTTCGGGATGGACACCTACTGGAAGGTGATCCTCGCGGTCGCCGAGGGCGACGCCGGGACCGCGTGGGGGCTGTGCCTGGGCGCGCACCACGCGCAGGGGCTCGGCGCCTGGTTTCCCGAGCGGGGGCAGATCGAGCTGTTCGGGCCGGACGGGCGGTTCACCTGCCCGCACCGCGCCGCCCCGATGGGCACCGCCACTCCGGTCGACGGCGGGTACCTGGTCAAGGGGCAGTGGGACTACTGCTCCGGGGTCGGGCACGCGACCCACTTCATGGCCAACACGCTCGTCCCCGGCCGCGAGTCCGAAGGCGTGCTCACGATCTGCACGCCGATCGAGAACGTGACCGTCATACCCGACTGGGGCAACGGCACCATCATCGGGATGAACTCGAGCGGGTCGAACAGCGTGCGGGCGGAGAACGTCTTCGTCCCCGAGCACTGCACCTGCTCGGGGAACTGGACGCGCAACACCGACACCGCCGCGCCCGGCATGTACCTGCACGACGACCCGCTGTTCTGCGGGCGGATCTACGCGATGTACCACGCGGGCCTGGTGATCCCGGTGATCGGCGCGGCCAAGGGCGCGCTGCACGAGTACGAGCAGATCCTGCTGACCAAGAACACGTACTTCCAGCCGGTGGTGCCCCGGTACACGGTCGAGGAGTACCAGCGGCACTACGGGCAGGCGCGGGCGCTGATCGACAGCGCCGAGGCGATCATCCTGCAGTGCGGCGAGCGGTACATGGAGCTGGCCGAGCGCTGGCACCGGACCGGCGAGCCGTTTACCCGCGAGCAGGACGCCGCCATGTACTCGATGATCCAGGTCGCCGCGCGGATGGCGATCGACGCGACCACCGAGCTGTTCGGCGCGGCCTCGTCGTCGGCGGCCAAGCGCGGCACCGCGCTGCAGCGCCACTTCCGGGACAGCGCCATCTACCTCGGGCACATCTCCGCCCGGCACGACGTCGTCGCCGCCGACGTCGCCCGGATCCACTTCGGCCTGCCCGACCACCTGTTCTAGGCCAGACCAATGGAGAGCCAGATGACCCGACGCGTCACCCCGCCATTTCGCGCCGACCACGTCGGATCGCTGCTGCGGCCGGCCGAGCTGCTCGCCGCCAGGGACGACTTCGCGGCCGGGACGATCGACGCCGCGGCGCTCACCGCCGTCGAGGACGGCGCGATCCGGGACGCGGTCACGCTGCAGGAGGAGGCGGGCCTGCAGTCGGCGACGGACGGGGAGTTCCGCCGCGAGCAGTGGCACTCCGACTTCCTCTACGCGATCCCGGGGATCAGGCGGGGCGCGCTCGGCGCGCCGCTGCCGGTCTACCGCCGGGACGGCCAGATCACCTGGACGCCGAACGCGACCGAGGTCACCGACCGGGTCCGGCTGGAGGCGCCGATCTTCGGCGACCACTTCAGTTTCCTCGCCGATACCGTCACCATCGCCACCCCGAAGATCACGGTGCCGTCGCCGAGCATGGCGCACTTCCGGGTCGACCTGTCGAAGTCGCCCTATACCGACCCGGCCGAGTACCGGGCCGACATCGCCGCCGTCTACGCGGCCGAGGTGGCCGGGCTGTACGCACTCGGCTGCCGCTACCTGCAGTTCGACGACACGATCTTCGCGTTCCTGAACGACCCGGCCTGGCGCGCGAACGCGTCCGCCGGCGGGCTCGACCCGGACCGCCAGCACGTGAT